>Ga0209066_10007853_pt1 | contig 10480 bp, 8 predicted proteins | sample All_14_2_FD_187198 | JGI IMG/M metagenome (GOLD analysis project Ga0209066, IMG submission 187198) | Freshwater microbial communities in response to fracking from Pennsylvania, USA - Allegheny Zone_MetaG_DW_15 (SPAdes) (version 2) ... | reverse complement strand
GCGCGCGCGCCCCGCGTTTCGCGCGCGAAACGCGGCGCCTAGTGCAGCAGCGCCCGAAGCTCTGCCAGCAGGGCTGTGGCGAAACGGTCCAGCTCGGCCGCCTCTGCCCGCGGGTCGGTGAAAAGTTCCGCCAGTCTGGTCTGGGCGGCGGCATAGGCCGTTGCCTCGGCGGGGGTGACCGTGCGGCGGGCGTTGAAAACCGGGGCCTTGGGCGGCGTGGCATAGAAGTTCAGCCAGCCCTCGGCGCCGATCAGCCGCTGCACCGCATGATCGGGGGCCGCAAAGTAAAGCGGCATGGCCCCGGCGGCGAAAGCGTCGAAGATCTTTTCCGAGACGTAGTCGCGCTGATGGGTGTTTTCGAACCCCGAAACATAGCGGCAGCGCATATCAATCCGGGCCAGCTTGTCGATGTGCCAGTCGGGCAGTTCCTGCCGGGGCCGGGATTTGGTCCAGTCCTTGCCCAGCCGCAGCACCATGCTGCCGGTGCAGCTGCGGGAGAAATTGCTGCGATAGACCGACAGCCCCCAGAGATCCTGCGCAGGCCAGGCCGGGCTGTGGCGGGGCAGGGTGCGCTTTTCACTGATGAAGGCGGCGTCGATCTCGGCCCGGCGGAACTGCGCCAGCCAGTCGGCCACGCTGCGCCCGGCATTGCGGTCGAACATCGGGCGGTAATGCGCGATATAGCGCGGATCGGTGAGCAGGAAATACGGCAGACGATCGGCGCGCCACATGGCCGAGGTCTGGTGGTTGAGCACCGCATAGGGCAGGGGGCCCGCCGCCGTGGCAAAGCTCTGATAGCGTGAAAACGGATCGGGCGCCCAGCAGCTGTCCCAGAAGGGTTCCTCCGACAGCAGCACCAGCCGCAGCTGCGGGTTGGCCGCCAGCATCCGCCAGAGCGGCAGGCCGAACAGCTCCAGATCCTGATGATGGCTGATCACGACGATCTGCGCCGCCGCCGGATCGGCGGTCAGCGTCACATCCTGGGCCAGCCGGGTGGCAATCGGGGCATAGGCCAGTGGCTGGCGGTTGCGAAAGGCGCCGAACGGCAGGACGTGGATCATGCCGCGCCGGCGTCTTCCGGCAGGACGACACCCAGCCGTCCAAGCTCTGCCGCCGCATCCTGGGCCTGGCGCTGCGCCCGGCGCAGGGCGGCAGTGTCGCCCCCCAGGGCCGCAAGCTTGCCTTCGGCGATATGGCGGCGCCAGCGTTCCAGCGCCAGTTCCGCGGCATAGCGCTGCACGATATGGCCCAGTTGCGGTTCGAACACGCAGGGGGCATCGATCAGATGCAGGTTGCCGCTTTCGGTATAGCTGGCCCAGTCGGGGGTCAGATCTTCCAGCGTGATGTCGGACCGGCGGGCGGCAAGGGCGGTATTGCTGGCGGTGAACCGGGCCTGCAACTCCTGGCCCAGGGCCAGGCCGGGCTGGATGCGCTCGCTGCCGGGCATGGAATCGAGAAAGTAGTTCAGCCGCGGCAGGCTGGCTGCTGCCAGGCTGCGGTTCATCACATTGCCCAGGGCGATGGCCCGCCAGTCCAGTGCGCTGTTCTCGCGCTGGGGCGGGGGCAGCGCGCTGGCGTCGATGCCCAGGGCGTCGATCATGCAGGCGGTGATATCGGGCTGGCGGCGGAAGGGGATGAGCCGGATCTGCGCGGGATCGAACACCTTTTCCCAGTTCCGCAGGAAGCGGTCATAGCCATAGAAATAGTTGTCGGGGCTGATGCCGGGCCGGGTGATTTCGGCCCGTGACATCTGCTTGCCGTTGCGCACCAGTTGCGAGGCGTTCGACATCATCAGATCCAGCTGCGGGCGCAGGTGCAGATAGATCGTGATCTCGCTGAACAGCGGGCTCAGCAGGTCGCGCAGCCGCGCCGCCATTCCCGGCGTGGTGATCTTGCTGAAGATATGCTCGTTCGACATCAGGAAGGTATGCGCCCCGGGATGGGCGGCGACCTCGGCGGCGAGTTCGGCGGCAAGGGTGGTGCGGAAGGCCTCGTGATCCTCGGGGCTGCGGATGCCGAACTGGGGGAAGCTGTCATCGGGCTTGTCGCTGTCGCGGGCATAGATCATCAGCTTGCGGTGGTTTTCCGCACCGGGCGTCCGGGCATAGCACAGGCCCTGCGCGTTCAGCGCATCGCGGTTGCGGGCGCACCAGCGTTGCAGGCTGGTGGTGCCGGTCTTCGGGGTGCCGATATGCAGCGCCAGCTTCATGCAGTGTCTTCCTTCTTTCCCCCGGACGTTCCGTCCGTCTCTGCCAGACCGGCAAGGGCCCGGAGCGCCCTGAATTCCACGATATGATGCAGGCTGTCCAGCCGGTCGGCCTGCATTTGCGCCCGGGCCTGGCCCTCGGCCAGCATCTCTTGCCGCAGACCGGCGACCTGCCGGGTGATCTGGTCCAGCCTGTCGGTCTGGGCGTGCAGGCGGCGGTTGAGTTCGGCGATCTGGCGGTGGATCTGGTCCTGCCCCCAGAGCGTCACGATCCCGGCCACATTGCCGCGCCGCAGTTCCTCGGCCAGGCCGAGGATCACGGTTCCGGCAAAGCGCGCGCGCATCTGTTGCCAGAGCGGATCGGGGCAGGTGGCCAGGGCCTGGGCGGCGCGATGGGCATAGAGCCAGTGGGCCTGGGCCGTCAGCCGGGTGACATGCCAGGACATGTTGTTGATCAGCCAGGCCAGCGCATCCTGCTGCATCTGGTCGTCATCGGCGGGCAGGCGGGCGCGGATCGTTTCGTAATGGGTGAAGAAGGCGGTCAGCTCCACCCCGGTCGAGGCCATGGTCTGGCCCGGGCGGTTGATGCGATGATGGCACAGGATCCGGTCGTGAAAGGCGATGCGGGCGGCCCTTTCGCAGACCTGCCAGTGGAACGGATTGTCTTCAAAGAAGAAATCGCCCTCGGGAAAGCGGATGCCATGGTCTTGCAGAAAGGCGCGGCGATAGAACTTGCGCCAGGGCACGGCAATCAGCGCCAGGGCCAGCCGCCGCAGCGCGCCCTCGCCCTTCGTGGCGGGCAGGCTGCGCCAGTGGCGGGCATCGGCCGGTTCGCGCGGGCGGGCGGCGGCCTCGTCATATTCCAGATAGTTGCCGATCAGGATGTCGGCGCCCGACGATTCAAAGGCGCCGCGGCAGGCGGTGAAGCCGGCAGGGTCCAGCCAGTCGTCGCCATCGACGAAGAACACCGCCTCGCCGGTGGCCTCGGTCAGGCCGATATTGCCGGGGATGCCCACGCCGCCGATCGTATTGGTGCCCAGCAGGATCGGGCGCAGCGCCACATCCGCGCCGAAGCCGCCCGCTGCAAGCTGCGCCTCGACCTCTTCGGCGGTGCCATCGGTCGAACCGTCGTCGATCACCAGAATCTCGTCGCCCGGCCGGGTGCACTGGCGCAGGCTGTCGAGGCAGCGCCCGATATAGGGTTTGATGTTATAGGTGGTGACGATGAAGGAATGTCTCATGCCGCCGTCTCCCGCATCAGCCGCAGCATCCGCGCGGTCAGCGCGGGATGATGCAGCGCAAGCAGGGTGAACAGGGGCTCGGGCAAGCGGTGCAGCAGGAAATTGCGCACCAGACCGGCGAAATCGCCGCGCAGATCGGGGGTCAATGCGTCTCTGATCCAGCCGAACAGCCGGGTGTAGAATTCGGCAAAGGGTTCGGCGAAATCGGTCATCCGCGGGTTGCGCAGCAGTTCGGCCTGCACCGCCTCCAGCGCCTGAAACACCGCGAACCGTTCTTCGCCGCGGCGGTTGGTCAGCCGCTGGCCGCGATCCACCACGAAATGTTCGCAGCCCAGCAGTGACGACACCAGGATGCGCCGCGCCTTCAGAAAGCTCATCCAGTGCAGTTCCACATCGTTGTGCACGGGGATTTCGGTGCAGCGGATGGCATTGTCACGCAGAAACCCGGTGCGGTAGATCTTGTTCCAGGGATAGGCGGCGATGCGGCAAAGCTGGGTTGCCGTGGCGGTGCCGATCGGGGCCGGCGTTTCGGTCGCGCCTGCGGCTTTCCAGTAGCGTTCGTCGCCGGTCAGCGGGCCAAGGCGCCCCGTGGCCCGCACCCGGCTGTCCACATGGCAGAACAGGCAGAAATCGAACGGGTCCGTCTCTGGTTCTGCCCCGGTCTCCAGTGCGGCGACCAGCCGGCCGAAATCGGGCAGGAACAGATCGTCGGAATCGAAGAACAGCACATGGCTGCCGCTGACCCGGTCCAGCGCGCGGTTGCGGGCATGGCCGGCGCCGCGCTGGTCCTCGCTGCGCAGCCAGACCAGCCGGGGATCGGCCGCCACTTCGGCCGGCAGGCCCGCCATCTGCGGGCCGCAGGGCGGATCAGAGGCATCGTCGGAAACGATGATCTCGGCAAAGCACGCCATCTCGTGGGTCTGCCGCAGCAGGCGGACAAGCCCTTCGGGATCGTTCCAGACCGGGATGACGAGCGAAAGCCTCATACGATGAAGATCCGCAGGTCGTGCAGGGCAATCCGGCTGGTTTCCGGGCGGAAGAACAGGATCAGTTCGCGCCAGGGGGCCTGCAGCGGCAGGGTCGCATCGGTTTCGATCTGCAGCGCATCCAGATGCAGGCTCGGGCTGGCATAGGCCACGACGGTCTTGCGCAGGAAGTGATCGACGAAATCGCCGGTCTCGCGCCCGGACCGCAGGCAGATGCGGTAGGTGGTGGTCTGCGGGCTGGCGGATTTGCACACCACGCCCAGCACCTGCCGCCCGGTCAGATCCGCATCGCCAAGCGCGATATGCAGCGCCATCCAGCGGCCCGGGTGTTCGACGGTGAAATCCGCCTCCAGCAGCAGGCCCGGCGCACTGGCATAGGTGCCGGTCGTGACGCTGTCGGGGTCGAGCGAAAAGAACAGGCCGGGCAGGATCGGCAGACCCGAAACCAGATCGCCCTGCATGTCCTGCTGGCGCAGCATGGCCAGCAGGTGGTTCGCCCCGGCATCGGGGCCAAGATCAAGATTGTGCAGCGGGGCGGGCAGGATCGGGTCTGCGATGCCGGGATCGGGGTCTTCGGTCATGTCATTCCTCGGAGGACGAAGTCTCGGATGCGGGCTTGTGCAGCAGGCGCCGGGCGCCGCGCAGCGGCTCTGTCACCTTCCACGAGCGCGAGGCCATGATGCGCTCGATCTCGGCATGAAGGGCGGTGACCTCGGCGGCCAGCCCGCTTTCCCGGCCATGCAGTTCGGCCAGTTCGGCGGCCAGTTCCGCCTCCCGCGCGCTTTGCGCCTCCAGCGTGCGCTGCTGGGCGGCGATGGTGTCCAGCAGCCCGGTGTCGTCCTGCATGATCCGGGCGATCTGTTCGCGGGCGGCGATCAGATCCTGTTCATGGCTTTGCCGCCGGTCGAGCTGGTCGGCGAGGCCTTGCGCGCGCCGCTCGGCCTCGGCCCGGCTGGTGGCCTCGGCGCGCAGATCGCTCAGCGCCCGCGACAGGGCCCGTTCGGCGGTGGCCAGCGCCTCGGTCAGGCGGCCCAGTTCGCCGGGGTCCTGCGGTGCGGGGCGGCTCCGCTCTTGCGCGATCTGGCTTTGCAGCTGCCGGATCTGGGCGCGCAGCAGGCCGATTTCCTGCCGCGCCTCGGTCTCGCTGCGCAGAAGGGCTGCCTGTGTCTGTTCGGAAAGGGCGTCGCGTTCCTGCGCAAGCAGGGCGGCGGCGGCCTTCTGGCCTTCGGCAAGCTGGTCGCGCAGCTGCGCATTCGCGCTGCGGGCTTCCTGCAACTGGGCGGTCATCGCATCGATCTGCTCGGCGGCCGTCCGGGCCGCCGCCTGAACCCTGGTCAGTTCGTGGCTCAGGGTTTCCACCTGTTCGCGCGTGGCGGCAACGGCGTCGCGTTCCCGGGCCAGCAGGTCGGCGCGGATGGCCGTTTCGGTCCGGGCCTGTTCGGTCTGATCCCGGGCCTGGTCATGCCGGGCCAGCAGGGTCGTCTTGGCCTTCTGGTCTTCGGCAAGCTGGTCGCGCAGCAGCGCATTCGTGCTGCGGGCTTCGTGCAGCCGGGTGTTCAGCGCATCGACCTGGCCGGATGCCGTCCGGGCTGCGGCGTGAACGCTGGCCAGATCCTGGCTCAGGGTTTCCACCTGCGCGCGCATGGCGGCAATGGCGGCGCGTTCCTGTGCCAGCTGGGCGGCGGCGGCCTTCTGGTCTTCGGCAAGCTGGTCGCGCAGCAGTGCATTCGCGCTGTGGGCTTCCTGCAGCCGGGTGGTCAGCGCATCGATCTGGCCGGTTGCCGTCTGGACAGCCGCCTGAACCCCGGCCAGATCCTGGCTCAGGGTTTCCATCCGTTTGCGCGTGGCGGCATGGTCGGCGCGTTCCTCGGCCAGCTGGGCGCGGATGGCCGCTTCGGATTCGGTCCGGGCGGCCAGATCCCGCGCGATCAGCCCCTGCCGCTTCAGCAGGGCCGCCGTGGCCTTCTGATCTTCGGCAAGCTGGTCGCGCAGCAGGGCGGCCGCGTCAAGACTGTCCTGCATCTGGGCGGCCAGTGTGTCGATCTGCCGGCCGGCCGCCTGTGCGGCGGCCTGCATCTCGGCCTGCAGCCGGGTGATTTCGCTTTCGGCTTTCGCGGCCTGGTCCCCCAGCCGGGCATTGTCCTGCCGGGCCTCGGCCAGTTCCCGCTCCAGCGTTCCGGAACGGGCAAGATCGCCCTGCCGTTCGGCCTGCAGCGCCGCCAGGGTCTGTTGCAGGGTGCCAATCGTGGCGGCGCTGGCGGCCTCGCGGTCTTTCGCGGCCGCGAGTTGGGCCGAAAGGCTGGCGGTCTGTTCGGCGATCTGGCGCTGGTGCAGGGCCAGCGTGTTGCGGGATTCGACCAGAACAGCGGCCGCCTGATCAAGCTGTTCGGGCGGGAAGGCGGCCGGATAGGGCGCAAGGCTGGAGGCGTGCAGCTCTTCGATCCGGCCGCGCAGGGCGTCGAGCCGCGGAATGGCCAGATCGGCCAGCACATCGGCCAGCGCATCGGGGCTGTCGGGCGCGGGCAGGTCGCCGGGATCGGCCCGGCCCAGCCGGGCCAGAGCCTGCGCCCGCGCCTCGGCCGGGGCGGCGGCGGTGAACATGTCTTCGGCCACCAGCAGCAGCCGGCGACGGTGCTGCCGGAACAGCGCCAGCACCGCATCCGCGGTTTCCTGCCAGCGTGCCAGAGCCCGGCTGGGGGCCTCGCCCGCGCGCAGGGCCTGCGACAGGGCCCCGGCCGGGCTTTGCCAGACCACGGCGCAGGGTTGCCCCGCCTGCAGGGCCGCCGCGACGGCCTCGGGCGTGAACGGGGCGAGGGCCCCGGTTGCCGCATCGGCCGGATCGGTGGCGCGGGCAGGGGGGCCCAGAAGATCAGGCCGCAGACCGGGGCTCAGAAACACGAGCGGAACTGGTACCGCATCCGCGGCAGGGGGAGGCGGAGTGTCGTCCGTCATCGGGGTACTTTCATTCCAGAGGCCTTGGACAGGCACCGGGGTCAGCCTTTGGCGCCCTGACCCCGAGCATATACATCTTCGTAGCGGATGATGTCATCTTCTCCGAGATAGCTGCCGGTCTGAACCTCGATCAGCACCATGGGCACCTTGCCGGGGTTTTCCATCCGGTGCACGGCGCCAAGCGGGATATAGACCGACTGGTTTTCGCTCACCAGCTTCACCTCCTGATCGACGGTCACCTTGGCGGTGCCTTCGACCACGATCCAGTGTTCCGACCGGTGGTGATGCGATTGCAGCGACAGCGCGGCGCCGGGATGGACGACGATGCGCTTCACCTGGAAGCGCGGGCCGATGACCAGGCTTTCAAACCAGCCCCAGGGGCGGTGATCGAAGGGGAAGGCGGTGGCCTGCAGGCGGCCCTGCGCCTTCAGCGCGGCGACCGCATCCTTCACCCGCTGGCTGTCGGATTTATGCGCGACCAGAACCGCGTCGGGGGTGGCCACCGCGATGATGTCGGTCAGGCCGATGCCCACCAGCTCCAGCGTGGCGGCTTCCGAACGCAGCAGCGTGCCTTCGCAGCCGATTGCCGTGGCATGGGCCGAACAGACATTGCCCGCCGCATCGGGGCCGGCTTCCTGCCAGACGGCATCCCAGCCCCCCAGATCGGACCAGCCCGCGGCAAAGGGCATCACCGCCAGATTGGCGGCCTTTTCCATGATCGCATAGTCGATCGAGATATCGGGCACCTGATCCCAGGCGGTGGGCGAAAGCCGGGTGAAGCCCAGATCGGTATGGGCCTGATCGACCGAGGCGGCCACCGGGGCCAGCACTTCGGGCGCATGGGCGCGGAAGGCCGCCACCAGGGTTTCGGCGGTGAACAGGAAGATGCCGGCATTCCACAGATAGCTGCCTGCGGCCACCATCTCGGCGGCGCGGACGGCATCGGGCTTTTCGACGAACCGCGCCAGCGTCTGCGGCGTGGCGGCGCCGGCATCGCTGCCCGCGGCCAGTTCCAGATAGCCATAGCCGGTTTCCGGCCGGGTGGGGGTGATGCCGAAGGTCACCAGATCGCCCGCCAGCGCGCGCGGCGCCGCCGCCGCAACCGCGGCCCGGAAGGCGGCGGCATCGGGGATGACGTGATCGGACGGCGCCACCAGCATCAGCGCGCCGGGATCTTCGGCCATCAGCACCAGCGCGGCCGCCAGCACGGCGGGGGCGGTATTGCGCCCCTCGGGCTCGATCAGCACGGCCCGCGCCGCGATTTCGGCGGCCGAAAGCTGTTCGGTGACGATGAAGCGGAAATCATTGCCGGTGATGACCATCGGTGCGGTGAAACCCGGCCCCGACAGCCGCCGGGCCGCGGCCTGAAACAGGCTTTCCTCGCCCATGATCCGCGCGAATTGCTTGGGATAGGATTTGCGCGACAGAGGCCAGAGCCGGGTGCCGGAGCCGCCGCAGAGCAGAAGGGGATGGATGAGATTGGTCATGGGTACCCTGTTCAAGGCAATTTCGGTGTCATTTCAAAAAACCGCGCCTGCGGTCATTCTTCATAGAGAATATGGGTCAGGCCGCCGACCCGGGGGCCGGTATCCTTGACGCCTTTCAGCAACTCGATCGTAGGCATTGCGGCGGATTGCGCCACGAGAATCCCCTCTGTCACGGCTTTTGGCAGGGTTCGGCCACCGACCCGTTCGTAATAGCAATGCCCGTCATAGCAGGACATGGCTTCCTGTCTGCCGCCATAGGCCCAGATCATGGTCCCGCTTTTCGGGCCAAGGGCCACGATCATGCCCACGATGGCCGAGGGTTTGGGCAGGCGGATCTTCACCATGTCGCCGATGGGCACGGCGATCATCGGGCTGACATAGCCGTGGCGCGAGAATTCGCGCAGATAGCCGCCGGAAACCGTGACCTCCGTCACCGAATAGGCGCCATAGCGCGGCGCATCCTCCAGCGTGCTGAAATCCGGGGTCGAAACCGCGACCTCTTCCAGCAGATCGCGCAGGGTTTCGGCATAAAGATCCTTGCCCAGATCGTTGGGATGCACGTTGTCCCAGACCGTTTCGGGCATGAAATCGCGCTGGCGCCGCGGCACGGCGTGCCGCAGGCACATCTCGGCGTTCACCTCGCCCACCCAGTCCTGGGCGGGATCGAGCCCGGCCAGCGGCAGGTCGAGGATGCCGCAGCGCAGGCCGTTTTCATGGCACAGGCGAAAGACGCTGCCGATGGTGGCGGCCTGATCCTTGCGGCGATAGGCGCTTGGTTCCTGCAGGCGGTAGGCGGCGGTGGAAAACTCCAGCACCAGGGCATCGGGCCGGTGAAGGGCGATGAACGCGGCGATCAGATGGCGGGCATGGTTGGGCTGCAGCCCGCCGATCCCGACCTTGATGACCTCGTCACCGGGATGGTGCATCCGCCAGGCCTCGGCGCAGCGCTCGACATAGCCGGGCGTCTCTGCCGTCACACTGAAACCGAAGACAAGAAACTTCATGGGGAACCTCGTCTGCCTGTCTCAGGACTCTGTAAAGATATGGCCGACAGCCCCGGTGCGCGGCCCGGTGTTCTTTTCGCCCTTCAGCAGGGGAACCGAGGGGATTTCATCGGTCTGGGTCAGCCGCACCGTCGTGCAGGGGATCGCAGCCCCGGCCTGTTTGAACAGGAAGGCGCCCAGACGTTCATAATAGCAGAACTGGTCATAGGAGACCTGCTGGCGTTCCAGATCGCCCGCGACAATTTTCAGCGTGCCGGTCGTGGGGCCCATCAGCGCGGTAAAGCCGCAGACCGAAAGCGTCTGGCCCAGCGGAATGTCCAGCGTCTCGTTCTCGGCGATGCGCACCAGATCGGCCACGAAGCCGCCCCGGTCGATGCGGGTCAGCCGCCCCTCGGTGTCGACCAGATCGCTGACCCGGACCGACCCGTAGCGCGGCGTGCCTGCGAAGAAACCCGGCGCCACCTCGATCCGTCTGGCGCGGGCCACACAATCGATCAGCACCTCTGCATAGTGCTGGCGGCCGAACTCGGTCGGGTGCACCTCGTCGCGCAGGATGCCATCCACCAGTTCGACCCGCCGGTAGGGGATGCCCAGCGTGGCGGCC
>Ga0209066_10007852_pt1 | contig 10481 bp, 12 predicted proteins | sample All_14_2_FD_187198 | JGI IMG/M metagenome (GOLD analysis project Ga0209066, IMG submission 187198) | Freshwater microbial communities in response to fracking from Pennsylvania, USA - Allegheny Zone_MetaG_DW_15 (SPAdes) (version 2) ... | reverse complement strand
ATAGCGAGCAGTCGTTGGTTTTGAAGCACCTGTTGGAAGGCACTAACCTTGCCGTTAGCGCTCCTACGAGCTTTGGCAAAAGCTTGATCATTGATGCTTACATCGCAATCAAGAAACCTACAAACGTCCTGATTTTGGTTCCGACCATCGCTTTGACGGATGAGACCAGGCGCCGATTAAGTAAGAAATTTTCAGCCGAATACAAAATAATAACAACATCGGATGTTGAACTTGCAGAGAAAAACATTCTAATATTTCCGCAAGAACGAGCGATTCACTACTGCGACAAGCTTGAAAAACTGGACTTGCTTGTCGTTGATGAGTTTTACAAGGCAAGCCGAGCTTTTGACAAAGAAAGGTCACCGGCTCTCTTGAAGGCTATGCTCAAGCTGGGTGATAAGGCTTCTCAGAGATATTATTTGGCACCGAACATATCTGACTTGAATGACAATCCATTCACGAAGGATATGCTTTTCCTGCGCATGGATTTCAACACGGTCTTCCTTGAAATGCACGAGCTATACAAGGAAATCAAAAAGGATGCGCAAAAGAAGAACGATTCGCTGTTGAATATACTGGGAAAGCAAGAATCAAAGTCCCTAATTTACGCCGGAACCTATTCCAACGTCGACAGTGTGGCAACCCTTCTCATCGAAAACACTGAGAGGGAACACAGCGAGTTGCTTTTGAGCTTTTCGACTTGGCTTGCATCAAACTATCATCCGAACTGGAAACTTACCGCACTCGTGAAGCGAGGTGTTGGCATCCATACGGGTCAGCTTCATCGCTCCCTGAGTCAGATACAGGTCCGCCTCTTCGAGGAACTCCAAGGCGGACTGCAAACACTGGTTTCAACCTCTTCCATCATTGAAGGGGTAAACACATCGGCGGAAAACGTCATCGTATGGAGCAACAAGAAAGGAAAACTAAAACTAGATGATTTCACCTATCGCAACATTATTGGGCGGGGTGGCCGAATGTTTAGGCACTTCGTCGGCAACATTTACATTCTTGAAGAACCCCCACTTCCTACCGACACTCAATTGGAATTAACTTTCCCCGATGAGTTACTCGCGGACTTGGATGAAGATAAGTACAAAAAAGAACTTTCCAAGGAACAGCTTGCCAAGCTCTTGCATTACAAGGAAGAGATGGCACATTTATTGGGGCAAGAGGCATTTGAGCGCTTGAGAAGCGATGGGTCATTAATTTCCAGCGACACTGAACTGATTGCCGCGATAGCTCTTGCAATTAACAGCGACAAAAAGACTTGGAGAGGGCTTGCCAGTCTTAATGCGGCAACCACTGAATATTGGGCATGGATACTCTGTAAAGTGCTCAAACTGGTACCCGGCGGCTGGGACGCCACTTACACGAAATTTTCAGAATTCGTGCGAGCCTTGTCGGGCAATTGGAGTCAATCAATACCAGAACTTCTGGATCAATTGTCAGAGCAAGACGTTACGATAGAAGAGTTTTTCAAGATGGAGCGCAATGCAACGTTCAAACTGACCGCTTTGCTGAATGACATTAACGTCATCCAGAAGGAAATCGTACCCGAGCATAAAATAGACATCTCACCTTTTATTGCAAGACTGTCAAAAGCGTTTCTGCCATCATGCGTGATGGAATTGGAGGAATATGGATTACCTCGAATGCTGACAAAGAGAATTCATGCATCCGGACTAGTCAATTTTGAAGAGGAAGAACTTGATCTTCACACGGCAATCGGCCGACTGCGAGAATTGGAACCAGAAATTCTCAAGAATATTGAAGGCATGGATGATTTTGACCGATATGTCCTTGAGTACTTTTATGAGGGCATAGCGGTACAAAAGCCGAAAACAGAGGCACCAAGACGCTAAGGTATAAAATACTGCGACCATGAGCGGAAGGCTGATTGGAGCCTCCGCCCGGCTGAAGGTTAGCGACGCTATGCCACCCACAATCGCCGTCAAAAGTGACTATTGCGAAAATTTTCACAAGCTGGTCGCTTGACACCTCTGTGCGCCCCGTGTCAACTGAAGCCTCTCGTGGGGCTCTTTGTTCCCTCTCCATTGAGGAGTAAATCAAAGACGTCGCAGTCGTTACCTGCCTCATAGTTGTCCCACCTGAGCAGATCACATGCTGGCGCCCGACGCCAACTACGATCATTTCGATGCCACGCCCCTGCCTGCGCGCACTGGGCCCGTCCATCACGAGAACTGCGGTCAAGCGCGCGCGTCGTCACTGGCGGCCTGCGCTGACAGTGACGACGCCAGTAGCACGACCGAGCGCCTTGTCAACCACCGTGGCATGGCCCGTGACGCTGCGCAGTGATGCCAGCAGAGCAGGCCACGTCAAGGCGTGTTGATCGAAGTGGATCGAAGGATGGCCAGACCACCTTTGCCGATCCGATGGGCCCCGAGCCCATGTTCCCCAGCACATCCGCCGCGAGTTTCAAACCCGCCGCGAATGACTGTGCCGTGCCTTTGCGGCCCGTCCGCATAGCACCGCCAGGCCACCCGTCAGATGGCCGCCCCCTGGACGTGTGTGAGACGCACACCCCTTGGACCCTGGGTCAATGGTCTCTGCGCATTGAGCTATGCCCACAGGCAAGCCAGCGCAGCGCCACAGCGACGTGCAACGCAGGCGAGCAGTCAACAATCTTGCACAAAACGGGAATGGTGTCCCGCGTCCCTTGTGGTCCCTGTCGCGCTGCGGCGCGAAGGGCGGACAGAAACACTTACCAGACCTCTCCACACCATGCATACACCCGCGCCTTCACTGACACCGAAGCACGGCAAACGGATCGATGAACAGTCTTTGAAAGGCCTCGGCCATGCGCACCCTCAACCGCGATTTCAAGCTCATGTGTCAGCGCAACCGCGATGGCTCCTTCGCCACTCAGCATGACCGCGAGAGGCTGTTGACCATGGTAGCGAACCAGCTTCACGAATACGGTTTCAGGAACCTGCGGGCGCAAGGCCTGCGCACCAAGCACGTCGATCACCTTGTGAGCCGCTGGCAGGCCGAAGGCGTCAGCAGTGGCACGATGAAGAACCGCATGTCGGCGCTGCGCTGGGTGGCCGAGAAGATCGGCAAGGAAAACATCGTGGCCCGCGACAACGCGGCCTATGGCATCGCCGACCGGCGCTATGTGACGAACGAGTCCAAGGCGAAGGAGTTGGATCAAGGCAAGCTAGGCAGGGTGTCTGACCCGTACACGGCCATGTCCTTGCGGCTTCAAGAGGCCTTTGGCCTGCGACGCGAGGAAAGCATCAAGATCCAGCCAGGCTGGGCCGATAGGGGCGACGTGCTGACGCTCAAGTCAACATGGACCAAAGGCGGCAAGGAACGCGACATCCCGGTCCGCAATGAGACGCAGCGGGACTTGCTGAACCAGGCCAAAGCGCTTGCGGGCAAAGGCAGCTTGATCCCGACCGAGATGTCTTACAAGGATCAACTGAACCGCTTCAAGGCCCAGACGGCCTTCGCGGGCATCGACCGCGTCCACGGCTTCCGCCATGCCTATGCGCAAGCGCGCTACTCCGAGTTGACCGGCTGGAAGGCGCCAGCCGCAGGTGGGCCGACCTCCAAGCAACTGAACCCCGAACAGAAGGCCATCGACCGGCAGGCTAGGCTCACCATCTCGCGCGAGCTTGGGCATGAGCGCGAGCAGATTACGGCGGTTTACCTGGGCAGGTGACACGGGCTCTGGCCGCTGTGCCCGGGAGGGCTTGCGCATCAACTGGCATTCTTTCGGGCGTCCACCGCCGCCAATGCCTCTGCTCGGATGTCACGCCAGTCCTCAGGGGGCAGTTCAGACTCGATGGTGTTGAGTCCTTCCATCAGCTTGGCCTCAAGCGCTTCTCCCGCTTCGCGCTTCTTACGAGCAACACAAGATGAATGGGTGGTGTCGATGGGCATGGCGAACCTAGGTGTTTTGCAGAATGTACCGTGCCTGCATCTTCCAGTCATTCGTGACCAGCAAGTCCACTTCTTGGTGACCATCCATTTCGACTTCGTGACCAGCCGGAATTGACCCCTGGCAGTCGTCCGCCAATCTGCGTAGGAGCCGTTCGCCGCTCGTGGCTAGACGGCCACGAGCGTGCTTGCACTTGACATCGCAGGATAGGAACAGCCTGTCTACACGACCATGCGGCAGTCCAGGTTTTCATGCGAACTGATCGGAACCAAGGGTTTTCACTAATCCTTGGTTATTCATCCACGAGACGCTTTCGAAGAAGATGACGGCTGTGGTAAACGTCGCTGCACGCAATCGCGCTTCAGCTTTCATGGACGGATCGTCCCACCTCAAGGAGAGATAGATGTCAAAAGATGCGGTCCTTACACTTTACGACGACATCAAGCGGCGCGTGCTTGGTATGACGGACAGCCAGAAGGAGCCGGATGGCATTCTGTACTCAATGATGCAGGTTGGTCATCCATTGAATGCAGAGGATTTCCGAAATCCTTACACGCCCTTTACTCAGGCTGGACCTGAGGAGACTCCGGCGGATATTGGCCGTCGCCAGCAGGCGGCCTTCTATGTTTCTCAGTTTCTAGATCACAAGATTCGTTTGGAGAGCGATTTCAAACTTGCGCCCGTCTCATCGAAGATAAGCGAAACTTGGCGAGCAATTATTACCAGCAGTTCGCCACCGGTAGATGGTCAACAGGCTCCAGCCGCAGTACTCAAACGCATCGAGGACGCCCGCGCCTACCTCATGGATCCAAAGACTTTGGAGCCCACCCCACAGGCCAAAGCATACGAAAAGTATCGAACAAAGGTGAAGGAAGCCAGGGACAACTATACGAACGCATACCTCACTGCGATGACAAGCCCAGCCACAGCTGCCACTTGGCCACAAAAAGGGAAGAATTTCATCGATGACATACATGCAGCGGAGAAGGCCTGGGATACGTACGGATTTCGAAAGGCAGTTGAAGAGAAGCAGGCTACGATAAGCAGCCAGGGAATGAGCGCAATCGACGCAACTATTTCATTTGCCCGTGAACAGTTCGAAGCATGGCAAATTGCCTCTGGTGGCACAGGGGCAACGCACCCGTTCACATACGTAATACCGAGTGACTGGGCAGAGCCGCATGCAGGCGACTCTGGCTGGCACCAGTATGGTTATCAAGAGACTAATACAAGTACGCATCACAGCGAGTCCTCAAGTTCCTGGGGCGGTGGCGGTGGCGTTTCATTTGGATTTTGGAGCGTTGGGGGTACCGGGGGCGGAAGCGAACGGCGAGTGCATGACGAGTTCAGTTCCAGTTCACTAGGCATCCAAATGTCCTACGGGATTGCAACAATTGAACGGCCATGGCTGTCGACCGTGCTGCTAAACGTTAAAGGGTGGGGCCTCATTGGCCAGCAGGCAAACTGCATTTCAACAGGTGACAAATTCCAGAAGACTCCCGCAGCTGAAGCGATGGAGAGCCTCTGGCTACCATCGATTCCGACGCAGATGGTGATTGTCAAGGACGTCCGGATTACTTCGTCCGGGATCCAACAGTTCTACGACTATGTGCAAAAGAACTCCGGTGGGGGTGCGTCATTCGGTTGGGGGCCCTTTACGGTTAGCGGATCCAGCAGTTGGGCCAGCAGCAATACTGATACCTCGTGCCGTATGGAGAACGGCTGGCTTGTAGTAAATGGGGCGCAGCTTATTGGGTACATCCTCGAAATAACCCCGCCTTCTCCAACAGCCGCTATGTGACCGGAGCTAGTATGTCAGCACCCGATCTTGATCCATTCACAAAGGCGATACGTGACTACTTTGCGTCCCGTATCCCTTCTGATTTGGCTGACAAGAGCGTTGGCCTTTACTTTGACCCAATGCCCAAGACGCTACCACTGGAAGATCTCCTTGGGCCAGATAACATGTACAGCGCCGCGCGTGCACTTGAGTTCTTTTCAACGAAGATTGCCGACAAACCGGCTCACATTTCGGGAGGGCTTCATTTTAGTCATGATGTGTCGTTATCTCAGCTAATTAGATTGCAAGTTTTGCAGGGCGCGCTCTTCTATAGACGTATCGATCTTGTCGACCAGATAAATGACAAGAACGAGAAGACGCTTGAATCACTGCGCGATGACGCCCTCAAAAGCATGGCGCAACTTGCGATGATGGATGGTCCAGCACTCTTTACTCCTAGTGAACCTACCCCTAAGAATTGGTGCAATCCCGCTGTTTCTAGCGTTTGGCAAAGAGCTGAAATTAGCTTCTCATCAGAGCCAGAGGGTGGCGCTGTGGCAAAGGCGGAGGGCTACAAGTCAGAGTTGCCGAAAGTTGCGTTCCCTTGGCGGCGGTTTGACGATCAGAAGCTTGAGGAAGTGCTAAAGGAACTCAAACTCGGCATTAAACCGAAGATTGGCGTGCCTTCGCCCATAGATCCAGCTCCGGATTGGTTGCATGAGGATCTGAATGCGTCGCCGATCACGGATCTAGATATTCCAAAGTTCAACGCGCAGCTTATGCAAAAGAAATTCTTGGCAGGGCACGCAAACATATTCTCTACTACTGATCTAATGTCTGCGAAGGCTGGCCTTAAGCAATTTGGCGCCACTAAGGGCGGAGGCGGCCAGGTGATGCAAGGTGACGAGGAGGGTTCTATCGCTCCCGCTGTTGGTGGCATCAAGTTGGAGGACTTCGATGAGTTGAGCAAAGGTAGTACTTCCGCAGAATTCATGAAGACTGTCGCGTTGACAACGTCGGAAAACGTATCAGTTTCCTCTGCCAAAGATCGAATCAAGGTTTCGTTTGACTATCAATTTGTGGAGATTGGGCGACCGTGGCTGTCTTGGCCACTCCTAACAAATACAAACTGGTACCTCCAAGATGCAAGAAGGGGCGAACTCACGCTAGGGGTTGAAGGAAAAGGGTTTGGACTCTTGAGTGCAATTGCCACGAAGGTTGTGGTGGTTCGCAATCTGGTCATTGAGGCCGAATTCAACGAGTCGGATCGTCAATCTCTCGCTGAGTCTTTCGCCATTGGTCCGTTTCGCTTAGACCGAAGCGTGGACTTTCAAGCTTCGTCATTGCGATTCGATGCGATGCAGTTCATCGCCTACCTTGACAGTGAGCTTCCGGTATTGCCGCCAAGATCTGATCCAAGATTTGTCGCATGAGTCAAAACCATGTCGAGCCAAATCGCCCCCCGGATGGGGCAGGAACCGTATACCGCAGCCATTGAAAATAAAAGGAGGTAACCAGTGATTGAAGCAGCGGCAGCCTTCACGCTCTTCGACAAGCTTCTCGCTGCACTGGGACTTCTCAGCGACGGGCAGAAGCATCGAGGTGCCAAGATCGACGCATCGCTCTCAGCCCTGTTCAAAGCTCTGAACCAGACCAAGCCCTAATTAGAGCATCGCTCGCAGGGTGGAGTTCGAGATGGAAATTCGAGCGATTCAGGCCAACAATGACTACCAGGCAGCCTTGCGAGACATCGCAACCCTGATGGACCTTGATCCAGACCTGGGTACACCGGACGGTGATCGCCTGAGAGCTCTGGCCGCGCAGGTGCAGACCTATGAAACCAAGCATTTCCCCATCTCTGCACCCGATCCCCAGTGAGTCAGCAAACCTGGGACGTTCCATGGCGTCCTTTGCAGCCGCAACTCATCAGGGGGCTTCGATCAACTTGTTGTGAGCTTGCGCTGCGCGCTCCATGGCCGGAGCAAGCGCAGGGGGATCAAGCAAGACAGACACGAGGTGATGTTGTTCATCCACGGACAAGCGAATGGCTTGTCCTCGCTCACTCGTGCCGTCTGCGCCTTCTTGGATGGCCCCGTCCGGCGTCGTTTGCACTTCAACACAGGTACGGGCGGTGTCAGTTAGCATGTTGAACCTCGGTTTCTTGCGGAATGTACCGTGCCGGACGGATAACCACAACCGTGGGCAAGCTGGGGGACTTATTGGGGGACTTGCGGCAACCCAATTGCCAACAAAGCCAGCATTCATGCGGCTTGGCGCCCATGATGTGAACGACGCCCTCCCGCCAAGACATGATCCGGTAACGTCCACCGGAGTCCAAGAAGCCCTAGAGAATCAATACTCTAGGGCTTTTTTTTCGTCCGTGCCTCTGCCACGGTTTCTCAGCAGTCAGGTCAGCATCCCCCGCATCTGGTGGGCAGGTTTTCCCTTGCCACACCGGGAAAGCCGCAGTGCATCGCTGCGAGGCGCTTTGTAGCATTGGCGATCGTTAAAGGATCGGCATGCCACACACTTCAACCATTCGCCACTCCGCCGCCCGCTTTGCGTGTTTGGGCGCTCTGGCCCTGACCACAGGCCTCGTGCAGGCGCAGCAGCTCTACCCCACGGTGGATGCCAAGCTCAAACCCACGGCCGACAATTTCTATGCATCGCCTTCTCTGAGCGAGCTGGAATCGGCCTCGCCGGGCAATGTGCTGCGCTACCGCGCACTGCCTGCTGGCTCGATCGCCTCCAACGTCAAGGAGGGCTGGCAGCTGATGTACCGATCCAACAACAACAAGAGCCTGCCGGTGGCCATGGTGACCACGGTGCTGATCCCCAAGAACGCTCCTGCCACCGGCCGCAAGCTGTTGTCCTACCAGGCCTTCTACGACAGCCTCACGCTGGATTGTTCGCCCTCCGGCCAAGCCACCTCCAACGGCCTGCTGGAGAAAACCTTCTTCAACTCGGCGCTGAACAAGGGCTATGTGGTTGCACTGGCCGACTATGAGGGCCTCGAGTCGCAGTGGATCGTCGCGCGCAACAGCGCCCATGGCGTGCTTGACGGCATCCGTGCTGCGCAGCGCTTCAGCAAGAGCGGCCTGAATGCCTCGACCCCCGTGGCCATGCTGGGTTACTCGGGCGGCGGCTTTGCCACCGGTTGGGCTGCTGAATACGCGCCCAGCTACGCACCCGAGCTGAAGATCATTGGCGCCGCCCAAGGTGGTCTGCCCGTCAACCCGATCAACGTGGCCAAGAAGGTCGATGGCACTTTCTGGGCTGGCGCCTACATTGGTGCCGTGGTGGGTCTGTCGCGCGGCTATCCCGAGATCAATGTCGAGGACTACGCCACCCCAGCGGGCGTGGAGGCCGTCAAAGATGCCGGAACACGTTGCCTGACCGGCTTCCCCAACCTGCTCACGGCTTTTGCCTACAAAAAGGGCTCGCAGTACTACAAGGACCCCAACTTCCTGGACCTGCCTGTGATGCAGGCCATCAACCGCGAGAACACCATGGGTCAGTTCACACCCAAGGTTCCATTGCACATTTTCCAGAGCATTGGCGACCAGTTGATGCCGATTGCTGATGTGGACAACCTGGTGAAGACCTACTGCGCTGCTGGTGTGAAGGTGGACTATCGCCGCGCATCAGGTACCGACCACGTGCTCGGTGGGTTGGGTCTGGGCGGCGGCTGGACTTACCTGCAAGACCGGTTTGACGGCAAGGCTGTGCCCAATACCTGCAAGTAACGCGGCCTCTTGAAATACCGCTCTGGTGAGCGGTGAACGGCGCCCTGGACATTCATGCCCAGGGCGCCGTTTGCTTGTCAGTACAGTATCTCGCCCTGAATGTTGCTGATTCGGGTGGGGGCATGGCGTGCCTCCAGAGGGGCAACGCTGGCTCGCAAGGCTTCGGCCGGGTAGGGCCTCAACATGCCCAGCATGTCAGGCTCGGGGCAGTCCAGCCAGGCGTCGTACAGGGACTCGTCCAGCACGGCCACCATGCGTTTTTCGTCTTCTGGCTTGTGAAACTGCTGCATCAGGGCGTGATCATCGGCTTTGACCGTCAGCATGCAGAAGGTCATCATGGCCACGCCCACGGGTGACCATCCCTGCGACCACAATCCGGCAATGCCCATGGGGGCGCCGTCGGCGCGCTCAATTTTCCAGCGCTCGGCCTTGTCGTTGACCCATTTGGGTTCAAAGACGCATTCGATCGGGATGATGCAGCGCTGGCCCTTGGCCCAGGCGTCTTTGTAGTTGGGCTTGATGGCAGCCGTCTCGCTCCTGGCGCTGTAGGTGCGCCGGGCCAGCGTGGGGTCGCGCGCCCAGTGGGGCAGCAAGCCAAATTGACCGAGCAGGACCCGCCGGGCATGAGGGGCGCCCTCTGCTCGAATGATCACCGGTGACGAGTCCACCGGCCAGACCTCGGTGGGGGAGGTGGCCGATTCGTCCAATGACACCAGGAAGTGCTGGTTCAGGACGGCGCGATCGAGGACCGGACGGTAGTTGGAGGACATGACGTGAAAGTAGCACGTCTTGTGCCCGTACCTGTTGTGTCTCTGCACGTCCGAGGGTTGTCGCGTGGGTGTCAAATTTGTCCACCATTCCTGTGGATAACCCTGTTGGGAAGCCCGGGGGAATCGCGTTTTCCCCTATGAAGAGGGTTGCTCTGCTCTCTAATGAGGCACCGCTTGGTGTGAGAATTGGCCCATGAAGAACGTTCAACTGTCATTTGCCGACGGCATCCAGATCCAGGTGCCTGACTCGCTCCACCTGATCACGCCCTATGTGTTGC
>Ga0209066_10007851_pt1 | contig 10481 bp, 9 predicted proteins | sample All_14_2_FD_187198 | JGI IMG/M metagenome (GOLD analysis project Ga0209066, IMG submission 187198) | Freshwater microbial communities in response to fracking from Pennsylvania, USA - Allegheny Zone_MetaG_DW_15 (SPAdes) (version 2) ... | reverse complement strand
TCGTCGCGCCGGGCGCCTGGGGATCCGTCGGCAAGCCCGGCGCGACGACGGACGCGCCGCTGAAGTCGACGGTGGCGAATTTTTACATGACCTGTCCGATCAGCCGCGCGTCGAAGACGATGGCCGATTGCATCGCCTCCCGGACCCATCTCATGGCGGCGGAGTAGGGCATGTTCGCCGAAATCCATACCTTCTTCACGACCAACTGGCTGGGCATCGCGCTCCTGATCCTGCTGCAGTGCCTCGCGGTCACGGTGCCGCTGCTGCTGGCGGTGGCCTACATGACCTACGCCGACCGCAAGATCTGGGCATCGATCCAGCTGCGCCGCGGTCCCAACGTGGTCGGCCCGTTCGGCCTGCTGCAGCCGATGGCCGACGGCCTGAAGCTCGTGCTCAAGGAAACCATCGTCCCGTCGAGCGCCAACGGGATCCTGTTCATCATCGCGCCGATGATCGCCTTTATGACCGCGCTGGTCGCCTGGGCGGTCGTGCCGTTCGACAACGGCTGGGTCATTGCCGACATCAACGTCGGCATCCTGTACCTCTTCGCCATCTCGTCGCTCGGCGTCTACGGCATCATCATCGCCGGCTGGGCGTCGAACTCGAAGTACGCCTTCCTCGGGGCCCTGCGCTCGGCGGCGCAGATGGTTTCCTACGAGGTCTCGATCGGCTTCGTGCTGATCACCGTCCTGCTCTGCGTCGGCTCGTTGAACCTGTCGCAGGTCGTCCTGGCCCAGTCCGGCTGGTTCTGGAACTGGTTCTGGCTGCCGCTGCTGCCGATGTTCGTGATCTTCTTCATCTCGGCGCTGGCCGAGACGAACCGCACCCCGTTCGATCTGCCGATGTCGGAGGCCGAGCTGGTGGCGGGCTTCCATACCGAATATTCGGCGATGACGTTCGGCCTGTTCTTCCTCGGCGAATACGCCAACATGATCCTGCTCTCGGCGCTGGGCGCGGTCCTGTTCCTGGGCGGCTGGCATTCGCCGATTCCCTACGCCCCGTTCACGCTCGTGCCGGGCGTGATCTGGTTCGCCCTCAAGATCGCGTTCCTTCTGTTCATCTTCAGCTGGACCAAGGGCACGCTGCCTCGCTACCGCTACGACCAGCTCATGCGGCTGGGCTGGAAAGTGTTCCTGCCAGTGTCGCTGGGCTGGGTCGTCCTCACCGCTGCCGTGCTGACGTTCGGCGGCTGGCTGCCGAAGCCCTAGGAGCAATCGCCAAATGGCTTCCCTCGACCGTACCGCGCGCGCCTTCCTGCTCTCCGAGCTGGTGGCGGGCTTCGCCCTCACCTTGAAGTACATGTTCAAGCCCAAGGTGACGGTGAACTACCCCTACGAGAAAGGGCCGCTCAGCCCGCGCTTCCGCGGCGAGCATGCGCTGCGCCGCTATCCCAACGGCGAGGAGCGCTGCATCGCGTGCAAGCTGTGCGAGGCGATCTGCCCGGCGCAGGCCATCACCATCGAGGCCGAGCCGCGCGACGACGGCAGCCGCCGCACGACCCGCTACGACATCGACATGACGAAGTGCATCTATTGCGGCTTCTGCCAGGAAGCCTGCCCGGTGGATGCCATCGTGGAGGGACCGAACTTCGAGTTCTCGACCGAGACGCGCGAGGAACTCATGTACAACAAGGACAAGCTGCTCGCGAACGGCGACCGTTGGGAGACCCTGATCGCGGCCAATCTCCACTCCGAAGCGGCCTATCGCTGAGCCGGGCGGGGGAGAGACACAGATCATGATACTCCAGGCCCTGGCCTTCTACGTCTTCGCCGCGATCACGGTGGCCGCCGCCGCCATGGTCGTGGTCTCGCGCAACCCCGTGTACTCGGTGTTGTTCCTGATCCTGGCTTTCTTCAACGCCGCGGGCCTGTTCCTGCTGATCGGCGCCGAGTTCATCGCGATGATCCTGGTCATCGTTTATGTCGGCGCCGTGGCGGTGCTCTTCCTCTTCGTGGTCATGATGCTCGACATCAATCTCACGGAGCTGCGCGAGGGCTTCCTCGACTATTTCCCGGTAGGAGCGCTGATCGGCGCGGTGCTGTTCGCGGAGCTGCTGCTCGGCGTCGGCATCATCGGCGCCGGGTCGACGACGGTTGCGGATTTGAATGCGCACGGTGCGCAGGTGATGGCGATCGACAATACGCGCGCCATCGGGCGGGTGCTCTACACGCAGTACTTCTACCTCTTCCAGGTCGCGGGCCTGGTGCTGCTGGTCGCCATGATCGGCGCCATCGTGCTCACCCTGCGCAGCCGGCCGGGCGTCCGCCGCCAGAAGGCGGCCGAGCAGATCAACCGCACGAAGGAACAGTCGATCACGGTGGTCAAAGTGCCGACCCGGGGAGGGGTGTGATGACGATCGGGCTGGGCCACTATCTCACCGTCGCGGCGGTGCTGTTCACGATGGGCATCCTCGGCATCTTCCTGAACCGCAAGAACGTCATCGTGATCCTGATGTGCGTCGAGTTGATGCTGCTCGCGGTGAACATCAACCTGGTGGCCTTCTCGGTCTTCCAGGGCAATGTCGTCGGGCAGGTCTTTGCCCTGCTGGTCCTGACCGTGGCCGCCGCCGAGGCGGCGATCGGATTGGCGATCCTGGTGGTCTACTTCCGTAACCGCGGGACCATCGAAGTCGAAGACATCAACACGATGAAGGGCTAGGGCGCACTCATCATGGATCTCGCCATCAAGCTCATCGTCTTCCTGCCGCTGGTTGCGGCGGCGATCGCGGGCCTGTTCTGCCGCGTCATCGGCGCACGGCCTGCGCAGATCGTTACCTGCGCGGCGCTGCTGATCGCGGCGGCGCTCTCGGTGTTGGTCTTCGTCAAGATCGGCTTCGGCCCGGAGAAGCTGATCGTCGTGAAGCTCTTCTCCTGGATGGAGTCGGGCACGCTCGACATCGCCTGGGCGCTGCGCGTCGACACGCTGACCGCGGTGATGCTGATCGTCGTCACCGGCGTGTCGTCGATGGTCCACATCTATTCCATCGGCTACATGGAAGAGGACCCCAGCATCCCGCGCTTCATGGCGTATCTCAGCCTGTTCACCTTCTTCATGCTGATGCTGGTAACGGCCGACAATCTGGTGCAGCTGTTCTTCGGCTGGGAAGGGGTGGGTCTCGCGTCCTACCTGCTGATCGGCTTCTGGTACGACAAGCCCTCGGCGAACGCCGCCGCGATGAAGGCCTTCATCGTGAACCGGGTCGGCGACTTCGGCTTCGCGCTGGGCATCTTCGCCGTCTGGATGCTGTCGGGCTCCGTCGGATTCGAGGAGATCTTCGGCAAGGCGCCGCAGATGGCGCAGATGCGCATCCAGTTCCTCGGCATGGACCTGCCGGCGCTGGAGACCGCCTGCCTGCTGCTGTTCGTCGGCGCCATGGGCAAGTCGGCCCAGCTCGGCCTGCACACCTGGCTGCCGGACGCGATGGAAGGCCCGACCCCGGTGTCGGCGCTGATCCATGCCGCCACGATGGTCACCGCCGGCGTCTTCATGGTCTGCCGCCTGTCGCCGCTGTTCGAACTCGCCCCGACCGCCTCCATGGTCGTCACCCTGATCGGCGCCGCCACGGCCTTCTTCGCGGCGACCGTCGGTCTGACCCAATTCGACATCAAGCGGGTGGTCGCCTATTCGACCTGCAGCCAGCTCGGCTACATGTTCTTCGCCTGCGGCGTGGGCGGCTACTCGGCCGCCATGTTCCACCTCACGACGCACGCCTTCTTCAAGGCGCTGCTGTTCCTGGGCTCGGGCTCGGTGATCCACTGCCTCCACCACGAGCAGGACATGCGCAAGATGGGCGGCGTGCGCGAGAAGGCGCCCCAGACCTTCATCCTGATGTGGATCGGCACGCTCGCCCTGTCGGGCATCGGCGTCCCGTTCATCCTCGGCAACGGCCTCGGCTTCGCGGGCTTCTACTCCAAGGACATCATGCTGGAGTCGGCCTTTGGCGTGCACACGACGGTCGGCCAGATCGCCTTCTGGCTGGGCGTCATCGCCGCCTTCATGACGGCGTTCTATTCGACGCGCCTGATGTTCATGACCTTCTACGGCAAGTATCGCGGCGATCATCACACCTGGGATCACGCCCATGAATCGCCGTTGGTCATGATGATCCCGCTCTACGTGCTGGGCATCGGCGCCGCCTTCTCGGGGCTCGTCGGCTACGACTGGTTCGTCGGCCACGACTGGAAGGCCTTCTGGGGCAACTCCCTGGCCGTTAAGGCCACGGAAGAGGTGTTGCACCACGCGCACGAAGTCCCGCTCTGGGTGAAGCTGTTGCCCCTGGTCTGTGCGATCGCCGGCATCGCGCTCAGCTACTACTACTACGTCGTGCACACCGACATGCCGGAACGCACGGTGAAGCGGTTCCCCGGTCTGCACGCGCTGTTCTACAACAAGTGGTACTTCGACGAACTCTACGACGCGGTGTTCGTGAAACCTTCGCTGGCGATCGGCCGCTTCCTCTGGAAGAAGGGCGACGGCGCAACGATCGACGGGCTCGGACCGGACAATGTCGCCGCGCGCGCCCAGGACATGGCGGGCATGCTGATGCGCTTCCAGAGCGGATATCTCTATCACTACGCGTTCGTGATGCTGGTCGGCGTCGCCGGTCTCGTCACTTATTTCATGCTGTCGGCGAGGTAAGGCCCCCGATGTCGAGCTGGCCCATCCTCTCCCTGATCACGTTCCTGCCACTGGTGGGGGCGCTCTTCTGCCTGATCGTCAACGGCCCGAAGGAGGCGGTCGATCGCAACTGCCGCAGCGTGGCACTGGTCACGACGCTCGCGACCTTCCTGATCTCGCTGCTGCTCTGGATCCGCTTCGATCCGACGAAGGCGGGCTTCCAGTTCGAGGAGAAGGTCGCCTGGGTGCCGGCGCTCAACATCGGCTATCACGCCGGCATCGACGGCATCTCTCTGTTCTTCGTGCTGCTGTCGACGCTGCTGACGCCGATCTGCATCCTGGCGAGCTGGGAGTCGATCAAGGTCCGCGTCAAGGAGTACATGATCGCGTTCCTCGTGCTCGAGACCTTCATGGTCGGCATGTTCTGCGCGCTCGACCTGGCGCTGTTCTACATCTTCTTCGAAGGTGTCCTCATCCCGATGTTCCTGATCATCGGCGTCTGGGGCGGCAAGCGGCGCGTCTACGCGGCTTTCAAGTTCTTCCTCTACACGCTGCTCGGCTCGGTGCTGATGCTGCTGGCCATCATCGCCGTCTACTGGCAGGTCGGCACGACCGATCTGCCGACGGCGATGGAGAAGCTCGACCTGCCGTTCACCTGGCAGTGCTGGCTGTGGCTGGCCTTCTTCGCCTCCTTCGCGGTGAAGGTGCCGATGTGGCCGGTCCACACCTGGCTGCCGGACGCCCACGTCGAGGCGCCGACCGCGGGCTCCGTCATCCTGGCGGGCGTGTTGCTGAAGATGGGCGGATACGGGTTCCTGCGCTTCTCGATCCCGCTGTTCCCCGAGGCGACGCAGTACTTCGCGCCGATGGTGTTCGGCCTGTCGATCGTGGCGGTGATCTACACCTCGCTGGTCGCGCTGGTGCAGGAGGACATGAAGAAGCTGATCGCCTATTCGTCGGTCGCCCATATGGGCTTCGTGACGATCGGCGCCTTCGTCATGAACATGCAGGGCGTGCAGGGCTCGATCTTCCAGATGCTGAGCCACGGCATCGTGTCCGCGGCGCTCTTCCTCTGCGTCGGCGTGGTCTACGACCGCATGCATACCCGCGAGATCGCGGCCTATGGCGGCCTCGTGCATCGCATGCCGCGCTACGCCTTCACCTTCCTGTTCTTCACGCTGGCGAGCGTCGGTCTGCCCGGCCTGTCGGGCTTCGTCGGCGAGTTCCTGGTCCTGCTGGGCGCCTTCAAGGCCAATACCTGGGTGGCGTTCCTGGCCGCGACCAGCCTGATCCTGGGCGCCGCCTATGCGCTGTGGCTCTACCGCAAGATCGTCTTCGGCGAGCTCACCAAGGACTCCCTGAAGGGCATCCTCGACATGAACGGCCGTGAGATCGCGATCTTCCTGCCGCTGGTGCTGCTGACGATCTGGATGGGCGTCTATCCCAATTCCTTCCTCGACCCGATGGCGCCGGCCGTGGACAAGCTGATCGGCGACTATCAGGCCGCCTTGAAACTCGCCCGCACCGCGGCTCTGGTACCGTGAGCGGCCGGGAGTAATGAACATGATCGTCGGTCTCGAACTTTGGACCCTGGCCCGGCCGGAAATCTTCCTCGCAGCAGCCACCGCGCTGCTGCTGGTCTACGGCGTCGTCCGCGGTGAGGTCGCCACGCCATTCGTTTCGGTTGCGACCTCGCTGGCGCTGCTGGTGACGGCGGCGCTGCTGTTCCTGCCATACCGGGAGGGGACGGCCTTTTCCTCGCTGTTCATCGTCGACCGCCTGACGGCGACCATGAAAGTGATGGTGCTGGTGGGATCGGCCATCGCCATCCTGATGTCGCGCGCCTATTTCGAGCAGGCCAAGGCCTGGCGCTTCGAGTATCCGCTGGTGGTTGCCCTGGCGACGCTCGGCATGATGCTGATGATCTCGGCCAACGACCTGATGGCCCTCTATGTCGGCCTCGAACTGCAGTCGCTGGCGCTCTACGTCATCGCCGCATTCCAGCGCGACAGCGCGCGCTCCACCGAGGCCGGCGTGAAATACTTCGTCCTGGGCTCGGTTGCCTCCGGCATGCTGCTGTTCGGCTCTTCGCTGATCTACGGCTTCTGCGGCGGCACCGCCTTCGTGCAGATATCCGGCGCGCTGGCCGACGGGCGGGCCACCGAGATCGGCGTGATCATCGGCCTGGTGTTCGTGGTCGCCGGTCTCGCCTTCAAGGTCTCCGCCGTGCCGTTCCATATGTGGACGCCGGACGTCTACGAAGGCGCGCCGACCCCGGTGACGGCGCTTTTCGCCGTGGCCCCCAAGATCGCCGCCATGTCGCTGCTCGTCTCGGTCCTGATGGGTCCGTTCAAGCCGCTGTTCGCCCAGTGGCAGCAGATCATTGTCGTCGCCTCGGTGCTCTCCATGGCGCTGGGTGCCTTCGCGGCGCTGCGCCAGCAGAACATCAAGCGTCTGATGGCCTATTCGTCGATCGGCAATGTCGGTTACATCCTGCTGGGCGTCGCGAGCGGGACGGAGAAGGGCATCCAGGCGGTTGTCTTCTACCTCGCCATCTACCTCGTCATGACGCTCGGCGTCTTCGCCACCATCCTGATGATGAAGCGCCGCAACATCATGGTCGAGCAGGTCTCCGACCTGGCGGGCCTGGCGCGCAGCCAGCCGATGATGGCACTCGGCATGCTGATCTTCATGTTCTCGCTGGCCGGCATTCCGCCGCTCGCGGGTTTCTGGGGCAAGCTCTACATCTTCATGGCGGCGGTCGAGGCGAAGCTGTTCGTGCCGGCGGTGCTCGGCGTTCTCGCCTCGGTGGTGGCCTCCTACTACTACCTGCGCATCGTCAAGGTGATGTACTTCGACGAGCCGGCGGAGGCGATCGACGGGCCGTCCTTCGGCGTGAACCGCGTGGTGGCTCTGGCGTCGGCCTTGCTGATCGCCGTCTTCTCGCTGGTTCCCCAGCCCCTCAGCCTGATCGCCGAAGCGGCCGCCAGGGGTCTCTTCCAGTGACGGGAATGCCCGTCCTTCCGGACGGGTGGACGCTGGTCGCTCTCGAAAGCGTCGGCAGCACCAACGACGAGGCTATCCGTATGGCCGATGCCGGCGCTCCCGAGGGGACCGTCGTCTGGGCGCGCGAGCAGTCGGGTGGCCGGGGACGCCGCGGCCGAAACTGGGCGTCGCCGGTGGGCAACCTCTACAGTTCCACGATCCTGCGGCCTGGCTGCATGGCATCGCAGGCGGCCGAGCTGGGGTTTGTTGCCGCGCTCGCGGTCGGCGATCTCGTGCCGTCGGATCGAGGCGTGCGCCTGAAATGGCCCAACGACGTACTGGTCGACGGTGGCAAGGTCGCCGGCATCCTGCTGGAGAGCGCGATCGGCCAGGATGGTCGGGTCGAGCATGTCGTGGCCGGCATCGGTGTGAACGTCGCCTTCGCGCCGCAGCTGCCGGAAATGCGCTATCCGGGCGCGGCGCTGGGCGGGACCGTCGAGGCGGCGCTGGAAAGTCTTGCGCGCGGGCTGGCGGCCCGGTTGGCGCAATGGCGGCGAGATGGGTTCGAGACGGTGCGCCGCGAGTGGCTTGCGAAGGCGGGGCCGCTGGGCGCCGAGGTCGACGTCCGTCTGGGCGATGGCCTGGTGCGCGGCCGTTTCGCCGGTCTCGACCGGGAAGGCGCGCTCCTGCTCGAGACGGCGGAAGGTCCGCGCAAGATCGTGTCGGGTGAATTGCTGGGCCGGGCGGCCTGAGGAGGGCGGGAATGCTTCTGGCCATCGACGTAGGCAACACCAACTCTAAGTTCGTCGTGTTCGACGGCGATCGGATCGTCGCCGCGTGGCGCCTGCGCACCGAGTCGAAGCGTACCTCCGATGAATACGCCGCGTGGGTCACCCAGCTCATGCACCTGCAGGGCTTCGACCCGCGGTCCATCAAGGGCGCGATCCTGGCCAGCGTCGTGCCGGCGGTGAACACCCACCTGCGGCGACTGTGCGAGAACTACTTCCATACCAAGCTGCTGATCGTCGGCGAGCCCGACTGCAGGCTCGGCATCCAGGTTCTGATCGACCGGCCGGCGGAAGCGGGCGCCGACCGGCTCGTCGGCGTCATCGCCGGCCACACCAAGTATGGCGGGCCGCTGATCACGATCGACTTCGGCAGCGCCACGACCTTCGACCTCGCCGACAAGGACGGCAACTTCATCGGCGGCGTGTTCGCGCCGGGCGTCGAACTGACGATCGAGGCCTTCTACCTGATGACCGCGCGCCTGCCGCGCATCCGGGTCGAGAAGCCAGCCCGGGTGATCGGCAAGAACACCGTGGCCAACATGCAGTCCGGTATCTTCTGGGGCTATGTCGGGCTGATCGAGAGCCTGATCCGGCGCATCCGCGAGGAGTATGGCGAGCCCATGAAGGTGATCGCCACGGGGGGGCTCGCCAGCGTGTTCAAGGACGAGATCGGCCTGTTCGACTTCATCGAGCCCGACCTGATGTCGCTCGGCCTGCTGGAGATCTGGCGGCGCAACCGCGGATGACGGTTCCCTCGAACGACGAGTTGCTGTTCCTGGCCCTGGGTGGGGCCGGCGAGATCGGCATGAACCTCAACCTCTACGGCACGGCCGGCAAGTGGCTGATGGTCGACCTCGGCATCGGCTTCGCCGACAGCACGATGGCCGGCGTCGAGGTGGTGATGCCCGATCCGGAGTTCATCGTGGAGCGACGCGACGACTTGGTCGGAATCGTCCTCACCCACGCCCACGAGGACCATCTCGGCGCCGTCGCGGATCTGTGGCCGCGGCTGAAGGCGCCGGTCTATGCGACGCCGTTCGCCGCCTCGGTGCTGAAGCGCAAGCTGATCGACGCCGGCCTGCGCGACCAGGTGCCGGTCACCGAGATCCCGCTGCGGGGCAAGTTCAGTCTCGCACCGTTCGAGCTCGAGATGATCACCATGACGCATTCGATCCTCGAGCCGAATGCCATGGCGATCCGCACCAGGTTCGGCACGATCTTCCACACCGGCGACTGGAAGATCGATCCCGAGCCGCTGCTGGGCGACCTCACCGACGAGGCCATGCTGAAGCGCATCGGAGACGAAGGCGCCCTCGCCATGGTCTGCGACAGCACCAACGTGTTCGTCGAAGGCGAGGCGGGCTCCGAGTCGACGGTCCGAAGGAATCTCGAGAAGCTCGTTCAAGGACATGCGGGCAGGGTGGCCGTCACCTGCTTCGCCTCCAACCTCGCGCGGGTCGAGAGCATCGCGCTGGCGGCGGTTGCGGCCGGCCGCCACCCAGTCCTGTCGGGCCGTGCGCTCACGCGCATGCTCGAATCGGCGCAGGAATGCGGCTACCTGCTGGATTTCCCCGAATGCGTGCCGGAGAAGCAGGCGGGCTATCTCCCGCGGGACAAGGTGCTGTTCATCTGCACCGGCAGCCAAGGCGAGCCGCGCGCCGCCATGGCCAAGCTGGCCAGCGGCGAGCATCGCGATCTCGTGCTGGAGGCCGGCGACACCGCGATCTTCTCCTCGCGCGTCATCCCGGGGAACGAACACTCGGTCGGGCGCCTGCAGAACGCCCTGATATCCCGCGGGGTGAAGGTCATCACCGACCGCGAGGCCGACATCCATGTATCGGGTCACCCGGCGCGCGATGAGTTGGTTCGCGTCTATCAGTGGGTCCGGCCAAAGATCGCGCTGCCGGTCCATGGCGAGGTGCGCCACATGGTCGAACATGCCGAGCTGGCGAAGACCTGCCAGGTGCCGGAGACGGTGATTGCGCCCAACGGCACGCTGGTGCGGCTGGCGCCGGGGCCCGCCGAGATCATCGACCACGTCTTTTCCGGGCGGCTGGCCCGCGACGGCGACACGCTGGTTCCGCTCGACGG
>Ga0209066_10007848_pt1 | contig 10484 bp, 12 predicted proteins | sample All_14_2_FD_187198 | JGI IMG/M metagenome (GOLD analysis project Ga0209066, IMG submission 187198) | Freshwater microbial communities in response to fracking from Pennsylvania, USA - Allegheny Zone_MetaG_DW_15 (SPAdes) (version 2) ... | reverse complement strand
TTTTGCCGTGCAGCACTTCGATCTTGTGTTCAATCGGCAAGCCGTGGCAATCCCAGCCCGGCACGTAGGGCGCGTCGAACCCGGCCAGGGTTTTCGAGCGCACGATGATGTCTTTCAACAATTTATTCACCGCATGGCCGAGGTGAATATCGCCGTTGGCATACGGCGGCCCATCGTGCAACACAAAGCGCGGGCGGCCTTTGGCGGCGGCGCGGATTTTGTTGTACAGCTTCTGCTCTTGCCAGGCCTTGATCCAGCCCGGTTCGCGCTTGGCCAAGTCGCCCCGCATCGGAAAGGGCGTGTCGGGCATGTTGAGGGTTTTGCGGTAATCAGCCATGGGTTTTATTGTTGCGTAAATTTGCGTAAATTTGCGTGAATTTGCGTTAAAGCGCGTCGAATGAGGAGGCAAAATAAGCACGGGCGGCGAGTACATCGCAGCCGATTTGCGTCTTTAAGGCATCCAGCGAAGCAAATTTTTGTTCGCTGCGGAGCTTGTGCAGGAAGTTAACCGAGACATGCGCGCCATACACTTCACGATCAAAATTCAGCAGATGCACTTCCAGCACTGGCTTAAGACCATCAGCGACCGTCGGGCGCACGCCGATGTTGGCCACGCCCGGCAAGGGTTGCGCATCCAGGCCGGAGACAGTAACGGCGAAAACGCCGGTCACGGGCAACAGCGTGTGTTTGATGCGCAGGTTCAGCGTAGGAAAGCCCAGCGTGCGGCCGATTTTATCGCCACGCACCACGCGGCCGGCCATTACGTAAGCACGGCCTAGCAAGGCGCGCGCCTGTTCGATATTGCCTGCTGCCAGCGCATCGCGCACAGCGGAGCTGGAAATGCGCAGCGGCTGGCTGTTCACCACATGGGCTACGGTGGGCATGGCTTCCGTGCCGAAACGATGGGCAATGCCGGCTTGCTGGAACAGGGTGAAATTACCCTTGCGGCCTTTGCCGAAACAAAAGTCGTCGCCGATGATCAAGTGGCGTACCGAGAGGCCTTTGACCAGCACGGTTTCAATAAAGGCTTCTGCCGTGATCTCAGCTAACGCAGCGTTAAAGTGGCACACATGGACGCGATCAACGCCGCACTCAGCCAGCAAGGTCATTTTTTCGCGGAAGTTGGATAAGCGCGCCGGTGCTTGCGCAGGGTTAAGAAATTCGCGCGGATGCGGATCAAAAGTCAGCACGGTGGCGGGAAGGGCACACTCGCGGGCCTTGGCGATCAAACGGCCAAGCAAGGCGCGATGGCCACGATGCACGCCATCGAAGTTGCCGATGGTGAGTACTGTTGAGGTGGTGGCTACAGAGGGTACGCCGCGAAAAACCAGCATGGAAGAAAAATGGGAGCGCAGAAAACCGCTGATTATATCAAGCCAACACGTGGTAGTGCCTTGTTTTGTCTTCATAAACAGGGATCTTTTAAGCGACTTTTGATTGGCTATGGCGATGATTCTCATGCCAGGTGCTTTCTGTTGAGCGTTAAACTGGTGTCCTCTTTTGCCTGACTTTTTCACCATTCATTTTCTTGAAGGTTTCCGATGATCCCCTTTTCAGTTCTTGATCTCTCGCCCATCGTGGCCGGTGGCACAGCGGCGCAATCCCTGGCCAATTCTCTGGATCTGGCCCGTCACGCTGAGCGTCTTGGCTACCATCGCTATTGGGTTGCGGAACATCACGGCATTCCCGGCATCGCGAGCGCGGCAACCGCGGTGGTGATTGGCCATGTGGCCGCTGGCACGCAAACGATACGTGTGGGTGCCGGTGGCATCATGCTGCCGAACCATTCGCCCTTGGTGATCGCCGAACAGTTTGGCACGCTGGAGGCTTTGTTCCCCGGGCGGATTGATTTGGGCCTGGGGCGAGCGCCAGGCTCGGATCAGGCTACAGCGAGGGCGTTGCGGCGCAATCTGGGGGCGGATGAAAACCAGTTTCCGCGCGATGTGGTGGAGTTGATGGCCTATTTTGCCGGTACGCCGGTGACCCACGGCGGCCAGGCGGTGCATGCCATTCCGGGTGAAGGTGCGCAAATACCCGTATGGATCCTGGGTTCCAGCCTGTTTGGTGCAACGCTCGCTGCTGCGCTGGGTTTGCCATTTTCCTTTGCTTCCCATTTTGCTCCCGCGCAAATGCAGGAGGCCATCCATATTTACCGCACCCAGTTCCGTCCGTCGGCACACCTGGCAAAGCCTTATGTGATGCTGGGGTTTAGTGTGTTTGCCGCAGACACCGATGCGCAAGGCCGGTTTTTGGCTAGTTCCATGCAACAGATGATCCTGAACTTGCGGCGCGGCCGCCCCACGACTTTGCAGCCGCCGGTGGATGATTTCCTCGGTACGCTCGCCCCCGCTGAACGCGCGATGCTGGAAGAGGCGCTATCGTGCTCGGCCATTGGCTCGCCGGATACGGTGCGCGCTGCAATTGAGGCCTTTATCGCCCGCACAGGGGCGGATGAGTTGGTTATTACGTGTCAGATTTTTGATCATGCTGCGCGTAAACGGTCTTACGAAATTGCAGCGGGAGTGCGTCAAGCGTTAGCGAGCTAAAGCGCAATAAAGTTGAGCAAAAAATTTAACCACATGTGTGCTGTTGAATCAGGCAATCTTGGACTTGCCAAGGGGTGGATTTTTTGCAAAATAGCGCTGCAAGCCTTGCAGAATTGCCGTGGCTAATTGATCTTGATAAGCGTCATCGTTCAGACGTTTTTCTTCTTCCGGATTGGAGATAAACGCCGTTTCAATCAGGATGGAAGGGATGTCGGGTGCTTTGAGCACGGCAAAGCCGGCTTGTTCTACTTGTGCTTTATGGAGTGTATTGATGCGACCTAACTCGCCTAAGACGGCTTGTCCGAGCTTGATGCTGTCATTATTGGTTGCGGTTTGCGATAAATCCAGCAAGGTGCGTGCAAGATAAGGGTCTTTGACTGGCAGGCTGGCGCCGCCTATCAAGTCGGCTTCATTTTCTTTTTTCGCTAGCCAGCGTGCGGCGGAGCTGCTGGCGCCACGCTCGGACAGTACAAATACGCTAGAGCCGCGCGCGGTAGGCTTGATGAAGGCGTCGGCATGCACCGAGACAAACAGGTCAGCACGAATTTTGCGAGCTTTTTGTACGCGCTGGTTGAGCGGGATAAAAAAGTCGCCATCGCGAGTTAGTACGGCACGCATGTTAGGCACCGCATCAATTTTTTCTTTCAAGCGACGTGCGACAGACAGCGTGACATTTTTCTCATAGCTGCCGCCGCGACCAATGGCGCCGGGGTCTTCTCCGCCGTGGCCGGGATCCAGCATGATGGTTACCAGGCGTGCAACTGAGGGTGGGTTTTTATTGCTGCCACGCTCTGTTGTTGTGTTTGAGGCGGCGTTTGACGAGGTACTTTGAGTGCTGTTGGTTGCGCCTTGTGCAGGCTTATTGTTTGCCGAGGAGCTTGCTGCGGGATCGGATTTTTCTATGGCTGTTTTTGTGCTGTTGTTGTCTGTATTTTGCGCAATGATTGCATGGTCGGGTTGTGCAGTAGAAGCTGATTCAGGTTGTTCGAGCAAGGCCATCAAAGAGTCAATGGGATGCGCGGGGTAAAGGTCGAGCACGAGGCGATGACCGTAGTTGCCGACGGGTTTTAGAGAAAATATTTGCGGTTTGATTTCCGCTTTGAGGTCAATGACCAGGCGCACAACGCCAGGCCGGTTGCGGCCTGCGCGGATGAGTTTGATGTAGGGGTCATTGTCGATAATTTTGGATGGCAACGATTGCAGCACGGCGTTGAATTCAATGCCTTCAATGTCAACGACTAATCGCTCAGGGTTTTTGATGAGCTGCGAAGTAAATTCAATCGGCTGGTCATGTTCGAGTGTGACCCGGGTGTAGTCAGTGGCAGGCCAAACGCGCACGGCCATAATGCTGGGGAGCGGTAATTTATCTGTGCGCGGCGTATCACCAGCGCCGACTTTTGTGACCCATAGGGTTAAGCTTGCCGTAGCAAATTTGAGTAGTTCGCGTTTAGATAGCGGATGGGTTGGATGCGTGCGATTGCTTGTCACCGCGTCTGTTATTGGGGTGGTTGGTTTGCATCCGGTGAAGGGGTGGTCAGGCAATTCGTCAGACACGTTTGCCCCCGTGTGCTGGTAGCACGGCAAACCACAGTGCGTTGATCTGTGCCATCAGCACGGGTAACAACCTGTAATTCAATATGAATATCGGCAGCAGGCAGATAGGGTGCGGCTTGCTCTGGCCATTCGACCAAGCAAATCCCTGTTCCTGAAAAATATTCATCCAAGCCTGCATCGAGATATTCTTCCGGTTGATTGAGCCGATAAAAATCAAAGTGATATAAGTTTAATCCAGAAACTACGTGAACTTCAAGCAAGGTGTAAGTCGGGCTCTTCACCGGACCGGTTTCGCCCAGCGCGCGCAACAGGCCGCGTACCAGCGTGGTTTTGCCGGCGCCCAGGTCACCATGCAGCCAAATATTCAAGCCAGGGGCAAGGCATGCGGGATGAGCAAAGCGCGCGCCCAAGGCTAAAGTTGCTGCTTCATCTGGCAGAGAGGTCGGCTCAGTTTTCAGAAGGTGCGTAAGATGCGCGGCATGCATAATCAATGGTTATCAGTAAAGGAAGATATACGGCAATGGGGCTTAGCCTTAGGCTTTGATGCGGTAGGCTTTTCGCGTGCAGATACAGGAGATGCGCCTGCACAACTCGCCGCTTGGCTAGCGGCCGGTTTTCACGGCGAGATGGATTATATGGCGGCGCATGTTTCAGCTGCCGGTGCTAAGCGCGCATTACCTGAAGAATTAGTGCCGGGGACGCAAAGCATTATTACAGTTCGCATGAATTATCGTACCGCTGCAGGTGAGGCTGATGTCGTCGAAGCGACCTTGAAGGATAAGCGTTGCGCTTATATTTCACGCTATGCGCTGGGGCGTGATTATCACAAAGTGATGCGCGCGCGCCTGCAAGCTTTGGCAGATCGCATGACTACAGAGCTGGGTGAATTCACGCATCGTGTATTTACCGACTCTGCGCCTGTGATGGAGGTGCAGTTGGCGCAGCAAAGTGGTTTGGGCTGGCGTGGCAAGCATACGTTGTTATTGCATCGCGAGGCTGGATCGTATTTCTTTTTGGGTGAAATTTACAGTGACTTGCCTCTGCCGCCAGATACCCCAATTACGGATCATTGCGGCAGCTGCACAGCATGCATTGATAGCTGTCCGACAAAGGCTATCGTTGCACCGTATCAGTTGGATGCGCGTCGGTGTATTTCTTATCTCACGATCGAATTGAAAAGCAGTATTCCAGAATCTTTGCGAACAGACATGGGCAACCGTATTTATGGATGCGATGACTGTCAGTTGGCGTGTCCGTGGAATCGCTTCGCACCCTTGACGCAAGAAGCAGACTTTTTACCGCGGCATGCGCTGGATAAGGCAAGTTTGATTGCCCTATTTGCGTGGACAGCTGAAGAGTTTGAGCAGCGTATGGCGGGCTCAGCGATACGCAGAATAGGCTATGCGCGCTGGTTGCGTAATTTAGCTGTTGCGCTTGGTAACGCGCCAACGGATGCGGCTGTTTTGGATGCGCTGTACGCGCGTGAACATGACCCGTCGCCCTTGGTACGAGAGCATGTGGCGTGGGCGATTGATCGTCACAAAAAATTCTTTCAGGCGCATACTGAGCCGCGTGTGGCAGCGGATGATTCCGCTTAAGCGTTACTCGCGATTGGTTGTTTATCAGCTAGCTGTTGATACTGAAGTTTCTTCAGTCAGCCAGGCGAGCGCAGGGGCTTCTTCTTCAAATAGTTCGAGTTGGGCATCAACGAATAATTGTGATAACCAAGCACTCCATGCAACCCATTGACTATTGGTTACGATGGCAATGCGATGAAAGTCGTGTGTATGTTCACGTGTGAAGCGTACTTCTTGCCAAGCAACATCCAGCGTTGTAGTGAGCATTTGACGGAAATCGATTAGAAGATTAACTGGTCCGGTAAAGCGAATTTTGTATTGAACGAGTTCTTCGAACTCTTTAAAGTCAGCGAGCGTGAATTCGCCCAAAAGAGCAATTTTGACCAATTTTTCATTGTGGTCGATAGCGATCATGGTGGCCTCCTTTATCAAAAAGAATGCATAGCGTAGTGCTTATCCCATACGATAAGCGTCATGCATGGTGTTGTCATTACGATACACCAAGCGCAGTGCATTGAGGTGGCTAATAGAAAGAAGGCAGCAATCAGCAAGCCAAAGCAACAGACCAGAAAACAAAAAGGGCTCGCAAAGCGAGCCCTTTTCAAGTAAAGCAAGAAATGAATAAAATTTATTTCTTGACTTTTTTCTTGCCGGAAACGGCTTCTTTGAAGCCCGTACCTGCGCTGAACTTAGGCACGGTAGTGGCAGCGATTTTGATCGTTGCACCAGTCTTGGGGTTCTTGCCCGTACGTGCAGCACGTTTGGCTGATTTAAAAGTACCGAAACCAACGAGCGTGACAGTGTCACCTTTGGATACAGCTTTCACAACAGCAGCAATAATACCGTCGAGGACTTTACCAGCGGCTGCTTTGCTAATGTCTGCACTATCCGCTGCAATTTCAATCAGTTCAGCTTTATTCATTCAAAAATACCTCCAGAAATTTGTGGGCAAAACCCAAAGAAAGTTAACACGATTTTTTTGACTGCATTGTTAAACTTGTTTTATGCATCTGGCGTAAGGTCTGTGGTGATGATTCCCCCCCCTAAGCAAACGCATGATTCGTAGATTACAACAGATTGTCCGGGTGTAACCGCCCATTGCGGTGCAGCGAAAATAACCTCGCAGTCAGTTGCGGCTAGCCGCTCTATCTGGCACGCAGCATCTGCTTGCCGATAACGGGTTTTGGCGGCATATACCCAATGGGTGTGGGGTGGTTGTGTTGATATCCATGAAAGGTCTTTTGCAACAAGGTGTTGGGAGAATAAAGCCGGGTGATCGTGGCCTTGTACGGCATATAAAATATTGCTGGCCATGTCCTTTTTCGCCACGAACCATGGCGCATCAGGGGTGTTTTTGATGCCCCCGATTTTTAATCCTTCACGCTGGCCAATCGTGTAATAAGTTAAACCGTCATGCGTGCCAATCACTTGGTCTGTACCTAAAACACGAATTTCACCGGGTTGTTTTGGAATGTAGCGCCCTAAAAATTCCCTGAACGGACGCTCGCCAATGAAGCAGATGCCGGTTGAGTCTTTACGTGCGTGATTAGGCAAGCCAGCTTCTTCAGCAATTTTTCGCACATCGCGTTTATAAAGTTTACCCAGCGGAAATAAAGTTTTTGAGAGTTGAGTCTGGTTTAGCCTGTGCAGAAAATAGCTTTGATCTTTAGTACCGTCCTCGGCTTTGAGCAGTTGCCATTCACCTAGGAATTGACGTACCTGCGCATAATGCCCGGTGGCAATTTTGTCGGCTCCAAGTGCTAAAGCGTGATCCAGAAAAGACTTGAATTTAATTTCTGAGTTACACAGTACGTCAGGATTCGGTGTGCGACCAGCTTGGTATTCGCGCAAAAACTCGGCAAAGACGCGATCCTGATATTCAGCAGCAAAGTTAACGGCTTCAAATTCAATGCCGATGACATCGGCAACCGCTGCGGCATCGACTAAGTCCTGACGTGATGAGCAGTATTCGTCGGTATCATCCCCTTCCCAGTTTTTCATGAACAGGCCGATGACGTCATATCCCTGTTGTTTAAGAAGTAGGGCGGCGACAGCTGAATCAACACCACCTGATAAACCGACAACGACTTTTCCCTGAGTGCTTTTGGACACAATGATTCCTTTTTACTTGCTTAATTTGTGAGTGGCACAACCCGTGCAGGTTGGCCGTTATCAACGTACCAGCTATCAATGGCAAATCGGCGCGGTTGCGTTTTTTGTGGCGATAAGTCTGGCAGCAGTTTTTGTTTGAATGATGAGCCAGTGTTTTGGCTATCAGGTAATTCTTCGATAGTCGCCATGAAGTGCTGAAAAATAAAGCCACGCCGAGTAATGGCGACGACATGGTGAAAATGCAGTGCATGGTGTTTTTCCAGGAGGTGCAAAAATCGGGTTGTCGTCGTCGCATGGTCTATGCAATCCATCGCGCCTGGTATACCTGCGTCAGCAAAGTTTTCTGCTCGGTCTGCATGAATGGGTGTCTGCTCTCCTGCCCAGCGGTAAAGCTTGCCTATGGTTTGTGCCAGTAATTCGCGCTCTTCAACAGGATTTTTTGCGGCGGCTAAATACTGCACTACATTTTCTAGTTGAACGGCAGAAAAAGTGACGGGCGCTTGAGCGTTGCAAGCAAAATTAAAACACACATTGATCGACTCACCAGCATAAGCACTCACTGTAGAGGTAAGAAAACACAGGGCTAAGCGCATGAGCTGAAATAACTTGTAATGATTGCGGGGTGATGAGCCAAGTGGTTGGTGCGGGTTATTCATCAGGGCTTAAGGTGCAGAACCAGAAGAGATTTGCTCAGAAAATGAGTAAGATGTGCGCTACAAGATTATTTGTCATATTGCCGAATGATGGAAAGCGGAAAACGTTGCCCTGCCAAATAATCGGTGACGCATTGCCAAATCAGCGGGCTACGGTGGCGGTTTTGGGTGGTTTTGATTTCTTCTGGCGTCATCCACACTGCGCGTACGATGCCCGTATCGAGTGCGCGGTTTTGATCGTGTGTCCCTAATGTGCCAGAAAAGGCAAAGCGCAGGTAGGTGATGTCCCCTTGCGGGCGTGGCCATTGGTAAATGCCGATGAGCTGGGTGGGTGCAAAGTGCCACGCAGTTTCTTCCAGTGTTTCACGCGCGCAGGCGGTGATTAAGGATTCGCCCTCGTCCAGATGGCCTGCGGGCTGATTAAACTGCAAACCGTCAGGCGTTTCTTCTTCAACCATCAAAAACAGTCCGCCACGCTCAATGATTGCGGCGACGGTGACATTGGGTTTCCAGGGAGTATTCATTGCGTTGGTTTGAGCGAACTTGGCGGCTTGTCATTTAAGGATAGGCGTATTTTAGCGCCCCTGTTAAAATCATCGTTTTAACTTTTTGATTGCTGGAGATCCCCCTCATGTCTATGGCTGACCGCGATGGTTTTATTTGGTACGACGGCAAACTCGTTCCTTGGCGTGAAGCCAATACTCACGTTTTAACGCATTCTTTGCACTATGGCCTGGCTGTTTTTGAAGGTGTGCGGGCTTATAAAACTATTTCTGGCACGGCGATTTTCCGTTTGCAAGAGCATACGGATCGCTTGTTTAATTCCGCGCATATCTACCGCATGCCCATGCCATGGGATAAAGAAACCCTGATGGCAGCGCAAAAAGAAGTGGTGCGGGCGAATAATCTGGAAGCCTGTTACATCCGCCCGATTGCCTTTTACGGTTCAGAAAAAATGGGTGTCTCGCCGCGTGGTGCGCAAACCCATGTGGCAATTGCGGCCTGGCCTTGGGGTGCGTATCTGGGTGAGGATGGCATTGAAAAAGGTATCCGGGTCAAAACCTCCAGCTATTCGCGCCACCACGTGAATGTGAATATGTCGCGGGCGAAATTTTCCGGCACCTATGCCAATTCCATTTTGGCCAACATGGAAGCCACCGAAGATGGCTATGACGAAGCCTTGCTGCTGGATGTGGATGGCTTTGTTGCCGAAGGTGCGGGGGAAAACCTTTTCATCGTCAAGGATGGCGTGATTTATGAGCCGGAAATTGCCTCCGCGTTGATCGGCATTACGCGCGGTTCAGTGATTACCCTGGCTAACGAGCTGGGCTACAAGGTCGTCACCAAGCGTCTGACGCGTGATGATATTTACATTGCGGATGAAGCCTTTTTCACGGGGACGGCAGCGGAAGTCACGCCAATCCGCGAATTGGATAATCGCAAGATTGGTGCGGGCACGCGCGGTCCTGTGACTACGCGCCTGCAAAGCCTGTTTTTTGATGTCGTCAATGGCCGTGCGCCAGCGCATGCCGATTGGCTTACGCCGGTATAAGGAGCCACCATGGTCGCTTCCGATAGTAACAACAGTGCCCAATCCAGCGATAAGCAACGTGAAGTGATGGTCACGGCCAGTGATTTGCCGCTGGCTTGTCCACGGCCCACTTCGCCCTTGTGGGCGCGTCATCCACGCGTTTTCCTGGATGTGCTTAAAAGTCCCTCGGGCGAAGTGGCTTGTCCCTATTGTGGTACGCGCTATTGTTTTACGGGTGAGCGTCCCAGCGGGCATCACGGTTGATTTTGCCGATCGGGTTTTTTAGAAAAACGGCATATCAATGTTAGGCATATCCACGTGAAAATTCTTGTTGTTGCACCCTCGTGGATCGGTGATACGATACTCGCCCAGCCTTTATTGGCAAGGTTAAAACAGCAGCATGTGGGCACGCGCATTGAGGTGCTGGCACCAGCATGGTCAGCGCCGCTGCTGGCGCGCATGGCGGAAGTGGATGCGGTCATTACCAGCGCCTTCGCACATGGTGATTTCA
>Ga0209066_10007847_pt1 | contig 10484 bp, 6 predicted proteins | sample All_14_2_FD_187198 | JGI IMG/M metagenome (GOLD analysis project Ga0209066, IMG submission 187198) | Freshwater microbial communities in response to fracking from Pennsylvania, USA - Allegheny Zone_MetaG_DW_15 (SPAdes) (version 2) ... | reverse complement strand
CGAGTAACCGGTGCCAAAGTCGTCAATCGCCACCCGCACACCCAGTTGGCACAGCATGTGAAGCTGGTCAATGGCCGCCTGCGGGTTGCGGATACAGATGTTCTCGGTGATTTCGACCTCCAGCTGGGAGGGCGAGATTTGAAAACGCTCCAGGGTGGCCTTGAGTTTGTCGTAGAAGTCACCCTGGTCCAGGTAGTGCGGCGACAGGTTGATGGACAGGTAAGGGCGCTCGTCACTCAAGGTGTTCCAGGCCAGCAGGTCGCGGCAGACGGCTTCCAGCATCCAGTCGCTGATGGCAATGATCAAGCCACTTTCCTCGGCAAACGGCAGGAAGGCACCGGCCCCCAAAAAGCCGCGCTGCGGGTGGTTCCAGCGCATCAGTGCCTCGGCGCCCATGATCTTGCCGGACTTGACATCTACCTGCGGCTGGTAATACATCTCCAGCTCACCGGCAGACAGTGCCAGGCGCAGGCCGCTTTCCACCGAAATCTGCTCAAAACTCTGGTTGAGCATGGTGAGTTCAAAAAACTTGTAGCCGTTGCGCCCCTGCGACTTCTTGGCGTGCATGGCCAGGTCGGCGTTGCGGATCAGGTCGTCCACACTTTCGCCATCTTTGGGGTAGACCGCCACGCCGATGCTGGCGGTGATGTGAATCACCTGCCCGCCCAGCTCAAAAGGCACCCGCAAGGCATCCAGAAAAGCCTGCGCTACCCGGGTCGGGTCCTGCACGGTGTCAAGCTCGGGCAGGACCACATTGAATTCGTCGCTGCCAAAACGCGACAGCGTGTCGCTGTGGCGCAGACAGCCTTTGAGACGCACACTGACTTGCTGCAGCAGTTCGTCGCCCAGGTGGTGCCCCAGAGAATCGTTGATGACCTTGAACCGGTCCAGGTCGACATACATCACCGCCAGCCCGGCTTTTTTGCGTTTGGCCTGCAGCAGCGCCAGACTGAGCCGGTCCTTGAACAGGACGCGGTTGGGCAGGTCGGTCAAGACGTCGTAATAAGCCTGGTAGGCAATCAGTTCATCGGCGCGTTTGCGGTCGGTGATGTCACGCGCCACACCGTAAATGCCCCGCCGGTCCGGGCGTTGCGGTTCGCCGTCGGCGGGCTTCACCTGTGTGGCGAAAGAGATGCTCATCAGTTCCACACTGAAGACGCGGCCTTCATCGTCAAGATGGCGGGATTTGAGGCGCAATTCGATGTTGCGCGACCAGCGCTGCTGCTGCTGACCATCGCTGAACACATACTGGGCACGCTCCATGTCACGGGCGTGAACCAGATCGGCATAGTGTTGGCCAATCAGGTCTTCGGCGTTGAAACCCAGCAGCGGCTGCACCCGGTGGTTGACAAAAGTCAGCATGCCCCGGTGGTCCAGTGTGAAGATGATGTCGGGCGAGCTGTCGACCAGATGGCGGTAAATGCGCTCCGAGCTCTCCAGCCTGGCCGCAATCTGCTTGTTTTCTGCTGCCAGTCGGCGCTGTTGCAAGGCGTTCTGAACGGCTTTGAGGAGTTCTTCCCGCGGGTAGGGCTTGCGCAGGTAATCGTAGGCGCCCCGTCTGAGCACGCTGATGGCGGCTTCGATGCCGCTGTCACCGCTGGTGACGATCACGTTGGTGTCGATCTTGTGGACATTCATGTAGTCCATGACCTCTTGGCCCGAGATGTCGGGCATGCGCAGGTCCAGGATCACCAGATCAAACGGTTCACTGCTCAGGCGGGTGATGGCTTCGTGGCCATTTTGGGCCGTGACCAGGATGAAACCACGGTTCTTGAGCAGCTCACACAGGCTTTGCAGCAGGCGTGGTTCATCATCGACCAACAGCAGCCGGGGGGGCTGTGCCGGGGGCTGGGCGGATGGCAGACCTTGTGAGGCCAGCGCAAAATCCCATTGCATCGGGCTAATATGGCTCATTGGATCAGGGCTTTGGCGTGCCGCGCCGGTAACAGGATCTCAAAACTGGTCCCCAGCGCGGAACTCTTGCAGGAGATCGAGCCCTGCAACTTCTGTACCAGGCCATGCACAATGCTCAGCCCCAGCCCACGGTTGTCACCCGCCTTGGTGCTTTGGACCGGCTGGAACAGCTTGTTCAGCATCTGCTCAGGCAGACCGGGCCCGTTGTCCTTGATCAGCAGCGAGACGTACGCCGCGCCACCGCGCTGGGTGCTGCCGTTGTTGATGACCTCAATGCGCCCGCCCTGTGGTAGCGCCTCGACCGAGTTTTTGATGAGGTTGACAAAAATCTGCTTGACCACGCCGGTGGTGCCAATGATCTCGCTGGGCTCGTCGGGCACGACCGCCAGGATCTGCACCGAGGGTGGCAAAAACCTGCTGTCACGAAACAGCCGGACGATGTCGGCCACCACTTTGTTGATGTCAATCGCCGTGTCAGGCGCGGATGGCGTGACGCGGGCAAACTCCTTGATGATGCTGCCCACACGGTCGATTTCTTCGTTCAGGATGCTCAGCTCGCTGTTCACCGGTTCCTGGCGCGACAGTTTGTCGTCGAGCACACCCAGGTAATTTTTGATGATCGACAGCGGGTTGCTGGCCTCGTGCACGATCTTGCGCGAATTTTTTATGTGCTCCGCCTGCAGCGCGGCAATGCGCTTGTCTTGTTCGCCGCGATCCTTGGTGGCCGCTTCCATGGCGGTGGCGGCCTGGGCGCCAAAGGCGAGCAGGAACTTGTCCTGCCGCTGAAGTTCGGTGACGCGCCACGACGCCACCCCGGCCACCAGGACGCCCAGGCAGCGCGTGCCCGCCACCAGCGGCAAACACAGCAGGCACGGGGCGTTGAAGGCGCGCAGCAGCTGTTCTTCAGCCAGGTTCAGGGTGCTGCGGCCACGCTCCAGGAAAGCCAGGTTTTTCTTCAGCACCGCCTCAGCCAGGCCTCCGCCGGCCAGGCTGACCGGAAAATCGGCCAGGCGTTGCCGCTGCTCCCCCACCGAGGCGCCCACCAGGGCACGGCCGTTCTTGGTCACCAGAAAAATCGCCGTGTCATCCAGTTCAAACAGGATGCGGGCGTTTTGCCGCACGCTCTCCAGGAGCTGGTCATCGCCTTTCTGGCGGGCGAAGACCTGAGCGAGTTCAGCCGTCAGGGCGCGGTTGCGGATTTCTTCGGTCAGGCGTTGCTGGACGGGGTTGACCGGCACGGCCACCGGGGCCAGCAACTCGGGCAGGCCGGACAGGTCAATGCCCAGATGGTCGGCCGCCAGCATGACCTGTGCTTCGCAGTTCTGGTAAATCTCCAGCACCTCGGGGTCGCTGAGTTGGCAGATGGCGCCCATGTCCTCGGGTAAGGGCACACCCGGCCGGTGATCGCTGAGCAAATGGGCCAGGTGGACGATGCGAATCAGCGGGTGCGCGGTCAAAACGCGGGCCGGCACTTCGTGGTGGTAGAGCACCGCATCGGCCAGGAAGGAGTCCATCTCCCAGCGCTCGATCAGCCAGGCGCCGGCCTCGGCGTGTGAAATGTGCAGGCTGGCTTGTTCGGTGTCACACAAGCGCTCGCAGTCAGTGATCTGGAAAATGGCACTGTAGTCATCGGGGGCGGCCGCCAACAGGGCGAGCCGACCCACATCGTGCAGCAGCCCGGCCAGGTAGGCTTCTTCCACTTGCGGGTACTGCGTGGCTTTGGCCAGATCGCGCGCCAGCACAGCGGCTGCGAGGGAGTGTTTCCAGAAGGCACGCAAATCAGAGCCACCGGTGTGGGGAAAGCCATTGAAGGTCTGGAACACCGACTCGCTGATCAGCAGCGATTTCACCAGGTCCGCACCCAGCACCGACAACGCCTGCGCCAGGCCCACTTGGCGGCCACCGCGGTGGTAGGCGGCGCTGTTGGCCACGCGTAACACCCGACTGCTCATGCCCGCGTCATTGGCGATGAGTTGGGCCAGTTCAGGCATTCCGGCATCATCGGACTGGCATAGATCGATCAGCTTGATCAGAATCTGCGGCATGGTCGGCAGCCGCGCCACCAGCAGGCGATTGCGAATGTCTTCAGAATGTGAGGAGGTCACAAATAACTCTGGTTATGAGGGCTCGTCCGGGCAGCCGCATTGGTTATAAGGTTCAACAACGATCGTTTCAATATAGCAGCAAAGCGCATAGGGGCCACCAGTTTTCGACCTCGGGTCGAGCCACCCAGCGCGCCGTGACGATAAGCCTTAACGCAGATCAAGTCCACATGATTTGCTATCAAAACATGATCGGGTGATATCTCGGTGACAAAAGTGCCTGATCCGCTGTCATTCAACGTTGCGCCCAGACATTTGAGTGTTGCACATAAACTACGGCCGCCACCTCAAAACCCAAAAGATGAGAAAGACGGAGGATGTATGCCGATCCAATGGCGCGACCCGTTCAGCGTGTGCAACGACATGATTGATGCTGATCACCAGTATTTGCTGGAGATCATCAACAAAGCCGAGGCCAGCCTGAAGGCCAACCCATTGGCGAAGCTGCCGGTGCTGCTGGGCGAGCTGGCCCACGACGGTCAGCTGCATTTCCAGCGTGAAGAGCAGCTGGCCCGGGCCATTGGATACCCCCAGTCTGATTAGTTGCATGTGTCACACGACGCGCTGCTGTTCAAACTGCAGGCGGTGCGCGCGGGCTTGGGGGACAGCTGGTCACAGGCTGCCATCAACCATTTCACCGCCTTTTTGCGCGACTGGCTGCTCAACCATGTCATCAAGGAAGACATGCTGATGAAGCCCTGGCTGACCAAGCACTCACCGCGTTTTGTCCCACGCTGAACACTGCAGCTTGAGCCGGTGGCGTGTGGCACACTCACGTTTTTTTGTCTGTCTGGCGCCCGTTGTTGGACGGGCTGACCGCTGAGTTTTATGCACAACATCATCGCGCAGATCGCGCAAGAAATCCGGGTTCAGGAACATCAGGTGGCCGCGGCTGTGGCCCTGCTGGACGGGGGCGCCACCGTCCCCTTTGTAGCCCGTTACAGAAAAGAGGCCACCGGCGGCCTGGACGACATCCAGTTGCGCGAGCTCGATGTCCGACTGGCCTATTTGCGCGAGTTGCGCGATCGCCGCGCCGCCATCGTCAAGAGTATCGACGAGCAAGGCAAGCTCACGCCCGCCTTGCTGGCCGCGCTGCAGGCCGCAGCGACCAAGCAGGAACTGGAAGACCTGTACCTGCCCTACAAGCCCAAGCGCCGTACCAAAGGCATGATCGCGCGCGAAGCGGGGATCGAGCCGCTGGCCGACCAGCTGTTGGCCAACCCCGCGCTGGACCCCGCGCTGCAGGCGCAAGCCTTTGTGCTGCCCGACAAAACCGAAGCCGGTGACGACTTCACCACTGTTCAAGCGGTGCTGGACGGTGTGCGCGACATCCTCTCGGAGCGCTGGGCCGAAGATGCCGCGCTGGTGCAAGACCTGCGCGAGTGGTTGTGGACCAACGGCCTGTTCAAAAGCACGCTGATGGCCGGCAAGGACGAGAACCAGCCCGAGGTGGCCAAGTTCCGCGACTACTTTGACTATGACGAGCCGATCGCCCGGGTGCCTTCGCACCGCGCGCTGGCGGTGTTTCGCGGGCGCAGCCTGGAGATTCTGGAGGCCAAGCTGGTGCTGCCCGAGCCGCCGGTGGCCGCGGCTGCGACATCTGCCCAGCAGCCTGCCGGCGCGCTGGAGAAAGCGCCAGCAGCTGCCAAGCCAAAAGCATCGCCCGTGGTGTCGCTGGCCGAAGGCCGCATCGCCCAAAAGCTGGGCTGGCGCCATCAGGGCCGCGCGGCAGACGATTTGATCCGCAAATGTGTCGCCTGGACCTGGCGGGTGAAACTCAGCCTCTCCACCGAGCGTGACCTGTTTGCCAAACTGCGCGAGGCGTCTGAGGCGGTGGCCATCAAGGTGTTTGCCGACAACCTGCGCGACTTGTTGCTGGCCGCCCCGGCGGGCCCGCGCGTGGTGCTGGGGCTGGACCCGGGCATCCGCACGGGCGTCAAAGTGGCGGTGGTGGACGCCACCGGCAAACTGGTCGACACGGCTACCGTGTTCCCGCACGAGCCACGCAAGGACTGGGATGGCTCCTTACACACGTTGGCCAAGCTGTGCACCAAACACGGCGTGAACCTGATCGCCATCGGCAACGGCACCGCCAGCCGCGAGACCGACAAACTTGCCGCCGACCTGATCAAGCTAATGTCGAAACAGCCTGTAGCTGATACAAACAAAGCGCCAACAGCGATTGAAAAAGTCGTGGTCTCCGAAGCGGGCGCCTCCGTTTATTCAGCCAGCGAATTCGCGTCGCAAGAAATGCCCGATGTGGATGTGAGCCTGCGCGGCGCGGCCAGCATTGCCCGCCGCTTGCAAGACCCGCTGGCCGAGCTGGTCAAGATCGACCCCAAAAGCATTGGTGTGGGCCAGTACCAGCACGACGTGAACCAGAGCGAACTGGCCAAAACGCTGGACGCAGTGGTGGAAGACTGCGTGAACGCGGTCGGTGTTGACCTGAACATGGCCAGTGTGCCGCTCTTGAGCCGCGTCTCGGGCCTGAGCGCCAACGTGGCCAAGGCCGTGGTGCGCTGGCGCGAAGCCAACGGCGCCTTTGCCAGCCGCCAGGACTTGCTCAAAGTCACCGGCCTGGGCGCCAAGACCTTTGAGCAATGTGCCGGGTTTCTGCGCATTCGCGGCGGCGCCAACCCGCTGGACATGACCGGCGTGCACCCGGAAACCTACCCGGTGGTGGAGAGAATCATCGCCAAAACCGGCAAGCCGGTGGCTGAGCTGATGGGCCGCGCCGAGATGCTCAAAACCCTGCGCCCGGAACTGTTTGCCAACGCCCAGTTTGGCGTGATCACGGTGAAAGACATCCTGGTCGAGCTGGAAAAGCCCGGCCGTGACCCGCGCCCGGACTTCAAGGTGGCGCGGTTCAACGACGGTGTGGAAGACATCCGTGACCTCAAAGAGGGCATGGTGCTGGAAGGCACGGTGAGCAACGTGGCCGCTTTTGGTGCGTTTGTGGACCTGGGCGTGCACCAGGATGGGTTGGTGCATGTGAGCCAACTGGCCAACAAGTTTGTCAACGATGCGCGCGAGGTGGTCAAAACCGGCGACATCGTCAAGGTGCAGGTCGTCGAGGTGGACGTGGCACGCAAACGCATTGCGCTGACCATGAAGCTGGGCGCCGCACCGGCGCGCAGCGGCGCCGCCGGTGACAACCGCTTCCAGGGCGCCACGGCACAGCAGCGCCCGCGGTCGCACGGGGCGTCATCGGGCGCCATGCAGGCGCCACCGTCCACCGCCATGTCATCGGCGTTTGCCAAACTCAAGGGTCTCGGAAACTAGGCGCCATGGAGCCCGCTGCCCTGCTGTCGTCGCGTTTTGTCATGCCCAGCCGCCCCAAGGCGGTGGCGCTGCTGCTGGTGGAACTGTCGCGCCCCGAGCCGGATTTGCGCCGCATTGACCAGCTGGTCAGCACCGACCCGGCGCTGGCGATGCGGCTGCTGCAGGCCGCCAATGCCAGCTATTTCAAACTCGCCGGTCAGGTGCATGGCATCAGCGAGGCGCTGGCGGTGCTGCGCCTGGGCCAGGTGCAGGCCATGGTCGCGTCCGCCGCGTCGGTGGGGGCGTTTCAGGGCGGGCCGGGTTTTGACATCACCCAGTTCTGGACCTACAGCCTCGATTGCGCCAAGGTGGCGCGCTCATTGGCCGGACTGCTGCGGCAAAACCAGCAGGCGGCATTTACCTGCGGGCTGATTCACGCGGTGGGTGAACTGGCCATGCGCGCCGCCATGACGCAGGCCATTGCGCTGGATGCGCGGGCCAAGCCGCTGGAGCTCAAGCGCTCTCGGGTGGAGCGACGCGAGTTTGGCTTTTGCTTCACCGAGGTCAGTGCCTGGCTCACACGCCAGTGGCATTTGCCGCCGCTGATCCATGATGCGCTGTTGTTTGCCCACGCGCCGTTTGACAAAGCGGCGTTCGAGCCGATGGCCGGGGTGGTGCATCTGGCCGTGTGGCGCGCCCGGGTGCGCCACGCCGGTCTGCCAGAAAACGCCATGACGGTGAGTTTTCCGTCGCTGGTGGCCGAGGTGATGGGCCTCGATATTGATCTGGTGCTGCAGCAGGACCCGATCGACTGGTCGCTGCAGGAGCCGGGCCGCTCGCTGATTTGACCCGCGTTGGCCCTCGCCATGACGACCCTGAACCCGCTTTGCAAGACCTGGCCCCGGCGCCCGGCGTGTTGCGCCCGATGAAAGCGCTGCAGATTTACGCCGGCCGCACCGCGCTGGCGCACCTGGCCCGGCACGGTTTGCACAGCCGCGACGTGGCCGCCATTCCCGCTGCAGCGGGTGGCCCCAAGGGGCTGATTCTGGGGCCGCTGGACCAGTTCATCTTTGGCCAGTGGTTGCCGCAGTCAGATCAGCCGGTGCATCTGGTGGGTGCGTCGATTGGCGCCTGGCGCATGGCCACGGCCTGCCTGAACGACCCGGTGACGGCCTTCAAGCGACTGGAACACGACTACATCCATCAAAACTTCGCGCTGCTGCCCGGCGAAAAACGCCCGGCACCCGCGCGTGTCAGCGCCTTGTTCGGGTACAACCTGCAGGCCTTCTACGGCGGGCGGGTGGATGAGGTGCTGCAGCACCCGCGCTTCCGCTTGCATGTGCTGACCTCGCGCGGGCGCGCATTGCTGTCACGTGAGCACGCCTGGCGTACGGCTGCCGGTTACGGCGCGGCCTTCCTGAGCAACCTGGCCGCCCGTCGGGCCTTGGGCTGGTGGCTGGAGCGGGTGGTGTTTTCCAGCACTTTGGCCGGCTCCGTGGCGCGCTTGCCGTTTGAAGACGGCGACTACCCGACCCGCCAGGTGGCCTTGAGCGCGGCCAATTTTTTGCCAGCCATGCAGGCCAGTTGTTCGATCCCGTTTGTGTTGCAGGCGGTGCATGACATCGCCGGGGCGCCCCGCGGGGCCTACTGGGACGGTGGCGTGACCGACTACCACTTGCATCTGAATTGGGCTGGCGCCCCCGCCGCGGTACCGTCCACCGACCCACACCTCGCCAAACCGCAAGGCACGCTGGTGCTGTACCCGCATTTCCAGCAAAGTGTGGTGCCGGGCTGGCTGGACAAACATTTGCGCTGGCGCCACCGCGCCACGCCGTTTCTGGACAAGCTGATCGTGCTGGCGCCCAACCCGGACTGGGTTTCAACCCTGCCCAATGGCAAGCTGCCCGATCGCACCGATTTCACCCACTACGGCGCTGACCTGGCCGGGCGCGTTGCGGCCTGGACGGCGGCGGTGTCGGCCAGCGCGCAGCTGGCGGACGAATGGGCTGCCTGGCTGGCGCGGCCTGACCCCGGTCGGGTGCAGCCGCTGTGACCACCGTGCTTGTCTCTGCTGCGCAACAAGTGTCTGAACCCGTACTGAATTAGATGCCTCGGGGTGGCTTCGCTGCCCTGACAGGTAGCATGAGGCGATGCCCGCGCCTGACGTTCACTCACCCACCGCACCTGCGCTGCGACACCCGGCGTTGACGCCCACGCTGCTGGGTGTGTTGGCTGGCAGCGCGTTGCAGTTGCAACAGGCCGTGTTGTGGTCCGGCAGGGCTTATCTGCTGATGGTGCTGGCCACCGTGAGTGCGTATGGGCTGATGGCGGTTGTTGGCAAAGCACACAGGCCGTCACCCGGCAGCACGCTGGCCTGGGGCGGCGGTGTGTTGATGGTTGCGCTGCTGGCATTTGGCGCCACCGGTTGGCGCGCCAGCAGTTTTGCCAGCGGCGCGTTGAGCCCAGCGCTGGAGGGGCGTGACATCCGGGTCACGGGCGTGGTGTCAGGCTTGCCGCAATCGTTCGAGGGGGGCACACGTTTTCGCTTCGATCTGGCTGAGGCGGCGCTGGACGGCCAGCGCGTCACCCTGCCACGCCGGTTGGAGCTGGCCTGGTATGCGGGTCCGTTTGGCAGCCGCGAGACCAGTGACGAATCAGCCGTCGAACTGAACCGCTTGCCCGAGCCGGTGCAGGCCGGGGAGCGCTGGCAGATGACGGTGCGCCTGAAGGCGCCGCACGGTGGCGTGAACCCGCATGGGTTTGACTACGAGCTGTGGCAGTGGGAGCAGGGCGTGCAGGCCACCGGGTATGTGCGCACCGGGCGCAACGACCTGCCGCCCCAGCGCCTGGGGATGACCTGGCAGCACCCGGTGGATGCGTTGCGCCAACGGGTGCGTGAGCGTATTTTTGCCACCGTGCCCGCGCCGCAAGCCGCCGGTGTGATTGCGGCGCTGGTCACAGGCGACCAACGCGCCATTGATCGCGCCGACTGGGACGTGTTCCGCGCCACCGGTGTGGCCCATTTGATGAGCATCTCGGGTCTGCACATCAGCATGTTTGCCTGGTTGGCGGCCGCTGTGGTGGGCTGGCTTTGGCAACGCTCTGGCCGCCTGTGCCTGGCGCTGCCAGCGCCCAGCGCCGCCCTGGTGGGCGGGGTGCTGCTGGCGAGTGCTTACGCCTTGTTCAGCGGGTGGGGCGGCCAGCATC
>Ga0209066_10007846_pt1 | contig 10485 bp, 7 predicted proteins | sample All_14_2_FD_187198 | JGI IMG/M metagenome (GOLD analysis project Ga0209066, IMG submission 187198) | Freshwater microbial communities in response to fracking from Pennsylvania, USA - Allegheny Zone_MetaG_DW_15 (SPAdes) (version 2) ... | reverse complement strand
GCCCCGCCCTGTCCCAAACCGAATCCCGATGCGGAATCGGTAATGACGGCCGTCGGATCAAAATCCGCCACCTGGTCCATGGGAACGCGGGGAAGGTCCGGCAGGGCAAAATCCGTTTCCCGCAAGCTGGCAATTTTCTCATCCAGGGCCGGCTTGGGGGCGGCACCCTCCAGTTCGGCCGAAGCCATCTGCGGGTCGATGATCTGCGGGGGCAGTGCCGTCACCTTCTTCGATTCAAAAACAGCGGGTGGCGGGGTGAAATACCGGGCAATGACCCAGACCCCGGCACCCAACCCCAAAACGGCGTGGATGACCAGGCTGACCAACAGGACGCTGATGACGGTGCGCCGGACACGCGACTTTTGTGCAGGCGGAGCCCCGGGCATGGAAGGGTTCAAAATTCCTCCTCGTCGCCGTGGCCCGCAAAAGTAACCCCGTGGATGCCGGCGTAGGCACAGGCGTTCATGACGTCGGCGATGCGCTGGTGCACCACCGTGTCCTCGGCATCGAGCGTGATCAATGCCTCGGACTTGTTGGCATCACAGGCCTCCTTGAACCGCTTCAGGGTGGCGACCAGTTGCGGTAGGTCGGCGCTGGTGGGCGGGTCGATGGGCAGGTCATTGAGCACGATCTGCCCGTCGGCCCTGATCTCCACCCGCTGTTCGTCGGGAATCTCGAGCACCTGCTCCTGGGCAACGGTCCCGGGCAGGGTCATGCTGAGATCGGCCTCCGGTTTGACGGGCTTCGAGGTGATGATGTAGAAGAAAAGAAGCAGGAAGCAGACGTCGATCATGGGCGCGATCTGCAATTCCACCTGCGGATGATCAATGCGTCGGGGTGTGGCCATGGCTATGGGCTATTTCTGGTGGCTGGCGATGATGACTTCAACCGCTCCGCCCTCGGCCGCGGCCTGCATGATCTGCTTGATTTGTTTGGCGGGCGTCCGGGCATCGGCCCGGACGTAGATTTTCAGGGGAGGATAATCAACCAGGCGCTGTTTCAGGTAGGCCTTGAGCTCCTTCAGGTCCATCTGCTGTTCCCCGGCAAATATCCTCCCCTGCTCATCGACGTTCAGGATGTCCCTTCCGCTCACATCCTTGGGAATGACGGCGGAAGTGGCACGGGGCAGGTCGAGTGTCCGCATTTTCTGCCCCTGCATCAGTTTTCCGGTGAGCATGAAGAAAAAAAGCAGCAGCATGACCACATCGATCATCGGTGCGATCTGCAGGCCGACCTCCTCCACATGGGGCCGGCGCAATTTGCGGCGGGGTTCGTTCATGGGGGATCAATTCCCGGGTTGGATGCCGGTGTGGCCGCTGGGATGCTGCAGACTCTCGGGCGTCACCTCGCCGGTGAAAAAATCCAGGAGGGTGGAAAGCGATTTGTGGACATCCGCCATGACCGTCTGCGCCTGCCCGCGGAAGTAAAAATAAAGGAACATCGAGGGGATGGCCAGGAGCAGTCCACCCGCGGTCGCCACCAGGGCTTCGCCGATCCCCCCGGCCAATTCGGTTGCCTCGGCCTTGCCCGCGGTCAGTGCGGAAAAACTGCTGATCATCCCGATGACCGTCCCCAACAGTCCGATCATCGGCGCCATGACCGCGAGGGTGTTGAGGTAATTGATCACGACCATCATTTTGGTTTCCTCCCGGAAACATTCGTCGGCAATGGCATTTTCCATCGCCGTCTTGTTGAACATGTCGCGCTCGAAGTTGGCCTTCACCAGGGCGGATTGGAGCGCGTTGGTGAAAGGGCCGGGATTCTGCCGGCAGATCTGGTGGGCGGAGGCCACATCCCTCTGACCCATCAGGTGTCCGAGATTGGCCACGAGCGCGGGGGGCATGATCCGGTCCTTCCGGAAATTGAGGGCGCAAAATCCTCCCAGGGCCATCATCCCGACGGAACAGAGGGCGATGAGGTGCATGACCGGCCCTCCATCATGGTACATATCGAGAAGCGATTTGTCCTTATGCGTGGCCGCCACTTTCTGGTTGATGGCCTCGCGGGTGGTGGGCTCGGGCTGGGCAGCCAGGGGACATGCCCAGGCCAGCGTAACGAGCAGTACGGGGATGATGGCGTTTATCTTCATGATTTTTTTTCTGCGGGGTGCGGGGTTTTCTTTTCCAGTTCCTTCTTCATCTGTTCCGCCCGGGGGCGGAATTCGGGGTCGGGAAAATGGCGGAGGATTTCCTCCAGCGCGGCTAGCGCACGGTCGGGGTGGCCCTCGTACATCTCGATTTCGGCCGAGCGCAGGAGTCCCTCGGCGCAGCCGGGGATGAGGTCGGAGTGGAAGACCACGGAAAAAAGGAACCCATCAAGGGCCTGGTTCAGGAACTGTGTGCGTTCCCGGCTTTTCTCCGGCATGAGCCGCCAGTTCGGCCAGTTTTTTTCCAATTCCATCAGCCGCTTCCATGCCAGTTCGGCCTGCAATAAACGGGCCTTCACCTTTGCCGCCGCCAGGGCGGACTCATCCGCCCCGGCAAGGTCCTGCATTCCCTCGGCTTCACGGAGGGCTTCATCGATTTTGCCGGATGCGGCCAAGGCGGTCAGGCGGAGCCGCGTGGCCCCCGACTTCCGTGCCGCATCCCAGTCGCCCGTCTCCACCAAACGGCACAGATCCACCGCCTCCGATGCCGCTTTCTTCGTTTTCTTGGCAAGCAACAGGCGGGCACAGCGCAAAGCCCAGTCCCCGGAGTCACTGCCCGCCAGCCCCAGGAAGGGACGCCGCTTCTCCCAAACCCCCACCACCTGGGGCAGTCGCTCCGGATCCCCGGCCTGGAGCAATGCATCCAAGGCCGCATCATTCGCAAAATGGATCCGCTCGATCTGCGCCAACGGATAGGGCACTTCCGCCCGGCCCTGGCCGATCGTCATGTCCAGGGTGACGCTTTTGCCATCGGTGCCCGCAATGACCCCGGCCATCTTCTGCCCGTTCTTCAACACCATTTCATCCGCAGCCAGCACACCGGCCCAACCCAAGAGGACGAGCACCGCACAAATGGGGATTTGGAATTCGGGATTGGGGATTTTATTCACGATGCCCCTCCCCCCGTTTGCTTGAGCCGCTCGCGGGCCTTGCCGTACTCGGGCGTCGATTCCAATTGTTCCTGTGAGAGAAACTCCTTGTACGTGTTGACGGCCTCGGTCGTCATGTTGAGCTTTTCGAAAGCCTGACCGCTCTGCCAGTAGGCCTTGGCCACATAGTCGGTCCACCGGCCATACATGACGTAGATGCACTGGAAATAGGGGATCGCGCGCTTGGGGTCGTTCTGCTTCACATGGATCTCGCCGATCCGGTAGAGGGCATCCACCCAGGGTTTCCCCTTGGCGGAAGGCAGTTGGAGGATGCGTTCCAAATCACGCACCGCCTCACCGGATTGTCCGCGCCCGGCCAGGAGCTGTGCGCGGGCCTGCAGGACGTCCGCCAGGAGCGGCGAACGGGAGGCTTCTTTCTCAAACAGCGCAAATTGTTCCAGGGCCTGCTTTTCCCTGCCCTCCTGCACCGCCAATAGTCCCAGGCCCGCATACGCACGGTCCTTGAAAGCCGAGAGCGGATACCAGGCCAGGAGGGTCTGGTAAAATTCCGCTGCCTTTTCCCCTTCGCCCGTCTTGCGCAATTCATCCGCCACATCCGCCAGGATGAGCGGGCTGAGTTCTTTCGGCTGTCCCAACCCGGCGATTTTCAAACGCAGGCGGGAAGCCTCTGCGGGCGACTCCTTTTCCACCACCGAGGCGCGCACCCACCACAGCCGCGCCGTCAGGGTGTTTTTCTTCCCCTCCGCGGCATCTTCCGCCATGTCCGAAAGCCGGGCCAGGAACCGGGTCTTTTCCTCCGGTTGGCGGCTCATCCGGGCCAGGGTCATGAACATCGGTTCAACTGCGGGGGCTTCCGGATCATTGCCATAACGGGCCACCGCCTCCCAGTAGATCTCCCGGGCTTTTTCCGGATGCTCCTGACGGCGGTACACCCAGGCCAGTTGCGACAGGGCCTCGCTCAACCGCGGGCTCTGCGGACGTTCCTTGATGAACCGGGCGAAGTGCTCCCGCATTTCATCATACTTCTCTTCCGCCTTGTACGCCTGGCCTGTCCGGAACAGGCCGTATTCGTACAGGCGCGCATCCTTCCCCGAAACCTTCGCGTAGGCTGCCAGCCCCCGCTCGATTTCCCCCAATGCCAGATAACTGTCCCCCAGCAGATTGCAGGCCTCGTCGAACGGCGCGCTGCCCGGATGGGCCTTCAGGAAGGACTCCAACTCCTTGTAGGATTCCACGAATTGCCTCTGGTTGAACAACGCCTGCGCCCGGCGGAACACCGCATCGGCCGCGCTGCCCCCCTTGGGATATTTCCGGAGGTAGTTTCCGAATGCCTCACGGCTCTTCACGTAATCCTTGTCGAAGTGGAACGCCATGGCCTGCCAGTAAAGTGCCTGTTCGGCGAAGGCCCCCTTGGGCTCGCGTTCGAGGAGGGATTCGAAATGCGCCGCCGCCGCACCGTTTTGTCCCTGCAGCAACAAAACATACCCCGCCAAAAAATCACTCCGCTGGGCCTGGGCAAATTGGGGAAATTTGCCGGCCACCCCGGCAAAGGCCTTCCCCGCCGCGTCGTAGGAACGCATCCTCATCAACGATTCGGCCTTGAGATAATTCACCGCGGGCAGCTGTTTGTCATCGGGGAAACGGCGCCCGAAATCCTCCGCCGCCGCCACGGATTCCTCCCAGCGCTCCATCCGGGTCAGGCAGACCAAGAGGGTGTAGTCCGCAGATGCCAACAGCTCACTGTCCGGCATTTTCGCCACCATCTGCTTCAGCACCAGATAGGCTTCCCGCGGACGGTCCAATTCGTAAAAGCACCGGCCGATGCGGTATTGCAGCGCGGTGTCGTAGTCGGGGATTTTGGCCATCTGGGTGAGATCCTGCTCCACCTGCGCGGCCAAGTCCTTGAGATGGAGGAGTTCGTAGGAACCCGCCGCCTGCGGCGATGCGGAATCACGGGCGATCCGGCCCTTGATGTTTTCCAAGCGGGCGGCCTGGCGGCCTTCGATGCGGGCCTTGGGCCAGACCCGCTGCAGCACTCCCAGCGCGGCACGGTATTTGTCCTCGGCCATGAGCCGGTTTCCCAAATCCAGGGCCAGCAGGTGATAGGCGGCAATCTTCCAGGCCGTTTCGTCCTGGGCATTGATCGTGGGAACCAGGGCGGCGGCGGCATCCAGTTGTCCGGATTGGACCAGCGCATGCAGGCGGATGATCCGGGTCTGGTAGGCGGTCTCCGGCTTCCATCCCGTCTGGGCGGCGAAGTAATCCGCCGTCTCCTTGAACTTCTCCTGCCGGAGCAGGGCCAGTCCCATGCTGAAACGGGCCTCATCCGCTTTCGGACTTTGGGGATATTTTTTTACAAAAGCATCAAACGCTTCATGGGCTTTTTGGCCCTCGTCCAGCTTCAAAAGGGCCACTCCCCTCCAGAAGGAAAAATCCTCCACCTTCCCGCCCTGGGGAAATTCCCCGAGGTAACTCTCCACACTCTTGAGCGCCTGCTCAAACCGGCCCAGTTGGATCTGTGAAACCCCGGCCAGCCGGATCGCATTCTCCCGGTGCGGCTGCGCCTCGGGGGATTTTCCGTAGTCATCCAAAAACCGGGAAAAATTTTGCTCGGCCTTGGCGTAATCCCCGGTCTGGAATGCGGCGGCCCCCGCTTGGAGCAATTCTTCCGCCGTCTGGGCCCGCACAGCCGGGCACCCCACGATGAGCCACAGGCCAATGACTGGCAGACAGGATCGGATGGGGCGCCACATCGGTTTCAGCATTCGTTCGGATTGTGTCGTTCAAGTGACAGCAAAGTCACAATAACAGCCATCCTCCTACTTATCAAGTGTTTGGAGCGTATTTTCGACAGTCCCCGTTGCAAATAACACTCCACTGGAGTTTTTACGGGTTACATGGATTGGTTCCACTTCCTTATGTAGCCATCCCGCTATAGCGGGATGAGTTCGTGAAGGCCTTTCCTGTAGCCGCGATCGGCCTGTCGCGCCATAGCGCATGCGACGGCGGACGATCGCGGTGCCTTTCTCCCCTGGGCGGCGGCAAGCCGCCCCTCCTTGTTTACGGAGCCCCCACCCCTCCGCGATGAACCATCGCGGCTACAACAATTCCAAACCTGTAGCCGCCGGACGAAGGCGGAAGTTCGTGGTTGCCTTACTCCCCCTGTAGCCGCGATCGCTGATCGCGGTGCCTTTCCCTCCCTCGCAGGGAGCGGCGGTTTTCCAACCGCCGTGTCTTTCCCACCCCGGACCCCAAGCCCCGTCAAAGGAACTTCACAAAGGCCGAATACACTTCCGAAGGAATGTCCAGGAGGCTGTAATCCTTCGAAGACACAAACAACAGGCTTTGCTTGCCCTTGCCGAGCACGTTGTTCGACGAATCAAAGATCTGATGTTCCAAGGTGCAGAATTTGCGATTGGCCTCGGATACCCGGATTTTGACCGTGATGGTATCGAACTCCCGGGCTTCCCGCACAAATTTGTGCTCAAAGGAACGGGTCAGGATGTAAAACTTCGTCGTCTTCAGGTCAAAATCCGGCATGACCGTGTTGAAAAACAACTCGCGGGTTTTGCCCACGAACATGGCATACATGCCGAAGTAGACGTTGCCCACCGAGTTGGTGTCGGCGTAGGTCGCAATGGTCGAATAGACAAACCATTTCCCCTCGAAATGGCCGCCCAGGGGATGGACGTGCGAGGGCGGGGAAACATCGCTCCCCGTCACTGCCGTGGCCGTCCGCGTGATGGCCCGGATCGCGGGAATCTCGGACGCGGCCGCCTCGAAGACCTCGCCCGCACGCTCGGTCACCACCCGCAGCAGGTCGGTGTTGAACACCAGCCAGCCGACATAGCCGATCGGCATCACCGAACCCAGGATCATCAGAATGTTTTCGTTGCGGAAATAGCCAATGGCAAAAATCACCACGGAAATGCTGGCCATGGAAAACATCCGGATCTGCGGCAACGGGTGCTGGGAATTGGGCACGAAACAGCGGGCGATGGCCAGGCAGGCGTAGCCCACGAAAAACGAGGCGTAGAACACCATGAAGTATTCCAACTCCAGTTTGACCAGGTAGGCCGTGAGCGTGACGACCCCGGCAAAGGCAAAACTCGGGATCGGCGAGGCCACCAATTGCTTGGGGATGATCGAGAGGAGCATGTTCTGGCTCCGGTCCACATTGTGGCCCAGGAACCATTTCAGCGCGATGTATCCGCTGTCGAGCGTGGTCAGGATGCAGATGCCGAGGAAGAAGTAATAGGCCATCGGCACCCATTCACCCAGATCCTTGTAGTAGGCGCTGAAATACTGGGTGATGAGGTCATGGGCATACTGGAACCCGTCCAGGCCCACGTGGGGCTGAAAGAGCCCGACCCCGTTCTTGATCACCCAGTAGGCCAGGCAGCCGTGGAACAGGAGCATCAGGAAAAAAATCAGCCCGCCAAAGAAATAGCCCAGCCGGATCGAGGTGTTCTCGCGGTGGATCTGGATCGCCCGCTGCCAGTGCTGGAGATCGAGCCAGGGCCCGACCAGCAATCCCACCGTCACCGGAATGGCATAGCCCCAGTACCGGTTGGCCATCCAATCGTTCTGGAAAGGTTCGACCCATTTCAACCCCGTGGGCAGGAAAGGCCTGAGGTTGCAAAGAATCAGGATCACGCAGGCCAGCAGGATCAAACCCTGTACCAGATGGCCGTACTTGATCTTCTGGATGCCGAATTCCTCCCCGAACAAACAGCCCGCGGCCAAAATCACCAGGACCACCAGGCAGAGATACAGGCCGAACACCGACCCCGTGGCCAGTTCCAGCGGCACAAACAGATAACGCACCAGGGCGAACACCGAAAGCGTCAGCGCCAGGATCTGGTAAAGGTATAAAATCAGCCGGAACGGCTTGGAAAACTTTTCAAAAAACAGGGACAGCGATTCCTGCCCTCCCGGATGGCGGTTCGCCACGATCTGCGTGAAAAAACCGAACAGCATCAGCCCCAGCGCGTTGGGAATGGCAAAGGTCAGGAGCCCCCGCAGGCCGAACATGAACGTCATCTGCACGCTGAAAAAAAGCCCCAAACCCCACATCCACGCCAGTGCGATGGAATTTCCCCAGATAAATGCGTTGAATCCGCGTGCCTTCATGGTCGAAACAGCAGTGAACCACCGCAGCGCTTTCCGGGCAAGGTTTTCCCGTCGCCAAGATCAAATCCGTCCCCCTCTCCCTCGCCAATGAACCTTTTAACCACGGACAGGTCCCATGCCTTATGTAGCCACGAACATGAGTGCGTGGAGCCCCCCAGCCGTCCGCCCCAGGCGGAAAGCCGCCCCTCCTTCTTCCAATCCTTTTATGCGCCCCTTGTGCCTTTTCGCGGCAACACCCCCACCATTCCCCATTTCGAACTTCGCATTTCCCATTTCGCATTCAAAAATCCCCCCCCCACATTGGGATTGCCCAATCGTTCCGGCCTCTCCTAACGTAAGCCCATGCCCGTCGAGTTGATCCTTGGCCTCTTCCTCGGCATCGGAGCCTACATCCTGGCCCGCTGTTTCCTCGGCGGCTTTTATACGGTGGAACAAAACGAGCGCGCCGTCCTCACCAGCTTCGGCAAGGCCAACCGCATCGGCACCCTGACCACCCTCGACGACCCCGTTGGCGAATCCCTCCCCCCGGAGGACCGCGACCGCTACGTCTACCCCCAGGTCCAGGTCATCGGCCCCGGAGGCCCCTATTTCAAATGGCCCTGGCAGAAAGTCCGCAAGGTTTCCGTCGCCATCGAAACCATCAGCATCGCCTTCGACCCGCAGAACCCCTCGGCCAACAACGGCGGATCCGTCCTTGAAGCCGTCACCAAGGACCAGCTCAACATCGGCATCACCGGCCAGATGCGGTTCTTCGTCAGCGAACGCAACCTCTACGCCTACCTCTTCGGCGTGAAGAACCCCGTGGCCCACATCATGGGCTACTTCGTCTCCATCCTCCGCGAACGCATCGCCACCTTTGCCGCCAAAAAGCCCGAGGACCTGGTCAACCTCCAGGCCGCCGCCGCCGGCGCCATCCCGGGCGACGATGGCATCCGCTTCGAGGGCATATCCATCAACGACCTGCGCAAGAACCTCAACGACCTCAACCTGCGCATGGATTCGGAATGCGCCTCCTCCGCGGCCCGTTACGGCATCGTCCTTGAGGCCTCCCTCATCACCGGCATGGATCCCCCGCCCCAGGTCGACTCCGCCCTTGCCGCCATCAACACCGCCAACAACGAGGTCTCGGCCGACATCAGCTCCGCCCAGGCCCTGGCCGACCAGCGCATCGTGGAATCCAAACGGGCGGTGGAAATCCAGACCATGAAGGCCCAGGCCGAGGTCGAGCCCCTCCGCTGGCTTTCCGAACAACTGCGCCAGCTCAAGGCCAGCGGCTCCGACGCCATCCCCGGCTACCTCCGCAACGTCCGCCTCGATCTCTACCGCCAGGCCCGCCACATCATTCTGGACCTGAAAAAGTGACGCCATGATTGCCCTCCCCACAGCGCTGATCACTTTCTTTGCCTGCTGGATCGTCGTCCCGATCCTCTTCGGCATCGTCCGCCTCTTCGGCCTCTACACCACCGTCGAGGAAATGCAGAGCAGGGTCTACGTCCTCTTCGGCTCGGTCATCCTGGTCCTCAACGAACCCGGATTCCATTCCCCCTTCCTCCGCATCGGCCTCAAGGCCCTCATCATCCACTTCTTCGGCACCGTCCACACCGTCGACCACCGCCTCGACCAGGAATACCTCCGCAGCCAGCCGGTCAATTCCGAGGAAGGCACCCCCATGGGCATCGGCGTGTGGTACGAAATGCGCGTCGGCGAACCCGTCGACTTCCTCTTCCGCAACACCGACCCCCGCGGATCGCTCCGCGCCAACGTGGCCAACGCCACCGTCCGCTGCCTCTCCAACATGCCCCTCGATTCCCTCCTCGAGGACCGCCACAAGATGAGCCGCGTCGTCCGCGGCGAGGTCTCGCCCAAGTCCGAATCCTGGGGCTACCAGCTCGGCTCGATCTACATCCGCAAGGTCCACTTCCGCGACGGCAACATGATCCAGCAGATCGAACAGAAAGTGGTCAACCGCCTGCGCCAGGTCACCTCCGCCATCCGCCAGGTCGGGGCCAACCAGGTCGCCGTCATCAAGTCCACCGCCGAAAGGGAGGCCGCCTCCGAATTCGCCCGCGCCGCCGCCATGCGCCCCTTCCTCGTCGGCAAGGCCCTCCAGGAAATCGGCCAGGACAAGGAAATCCTCGAGGCCGTCTTCGAGATCCTCGAAACCCAGAACATGCTCGCGGGCGACGTCGAACTGACCCTCATCCCCTCCAGCCAGCGGGAAATTCTCTCGTCGCTTATCGCCTCGCAGAGCCAGAAATTCAACGAGCCCCGCGAGGGCAAATCCCAGCCCTACATCGCCCCCGACCTCCATCCCAA
>Ga0209066_10007844_pt1 | contig 10486 bp, 10 predicted proteins | sample All_14_2_FD_187198 | JGI IMG/M metagenome (GOLD analysis project Ga0209066, IMG submission 187198) | Freshwater microbial communities in response to fracking from Pennsylvania, USA - Allegheny Zone_MetaG_DW_15 (SPAdes) (version 2) ... | reverse complement strand
GATCTCAGGTGACGAATTGAAATACCGAAATGGGCTGGCTGGCTTACGAGGGCGAGGCATGCCCACCCCCTACTCGCGAGCAGATGAAACTCAATCCAGTGCGGTTGCTCTGACTGCTCCCACCATGGGCTTCCGACACAAGCGAGCGAACGCGGCATCTCTGTCATAAGATACTCCTTCACCGAATGGAGCATCACCTAACAGTGTCAACGCTATATAATTGGTGAATCTCGTCAGAGGGAAGCTAGAAACCTCTCCCTGCGGCTTCCCTGATCGGTCGAACAAAATTCCCTGATATCTGGCGTAGGGAATTCGGTCGTAACTGATTGATTTTGAGCGTCTTATCATCGCCATTACTCGCCACAATCGCGCATTTTATCGGATTTACGCTGTTATCGCGCGCTAAGCAGGGAAATTTTGCCTGTTCCGGCGAAACGGTACCCCGGCCTTAGCCAACGGAGAAAGATGCCTGATTTGCGCAGATGAAGCGGCGCCCGACGCTCTCTGTGGTACCGATGGGTACGCGAAACGGCGGGAAACAGCGCAGCTTTTGCAGCTAAACGCAGGCGGCCTGCTAATATGCAGACCGGCTGGCGGCTCGAGATGGATTCGAACTCCAGGTACCGCTTTCTCCCGCCAACCTCCGGGAATGTCGCCACTATATCCCCCACGAATCCACGCAGAGAAAAATACCCTGAAATCCCAAAACATCAGAAGGAAACCGTACCCCAGAGATTCATCCAATCTTTCTCCCAAGGGAGAAAAATTCAATGATTTCAATGAAGACTAGCTGGCGGAGAGGGAGGGATTCGAACCCTCGGTACCGTTGCCGGCACGCCGCATTTCGAGTGCGGTGCATTCGACCACTCTGCCACCTCTCCGTAAGGGGGGCATCCGGAGGATCCGGATGCGGTCGGAGGGCGCGCCATAACGAAAGCTGTTCCGTTTGCCAAGCGGACGACCCGGCATTTTTCTTGCGCGGCTTCATTCGGTCCTTACATAGACAGGATGACCATGCCGACTCTCTCCAATACCGGCCAACGCATTGCCGTGGGCGCCCCGATGATTGCCCATGCCCGTTTCAACATCGGTGATGTCGTGAAGCACCGCACTTTCGGCTTTCGCGGCGTGGTGTTCGACGTAGATCCCGTCTTCGCCAACAGCGAGGAATGGTATGAGGCGATCCCGCAGGACATCCGTCCGGATCGTGAGCAGCCCTTTTACCACCTGCTCGCCGAAAACGGCGATTCGAGCTATGTCGCCTATGTCAGTCAGCAGAATCTGGTGAGCGACGACAGTGACGAGCCGATCGATCATCCGGCGATCGGCGGCATCTTCGGCGCCTATGCCGACGGTCGCTACGCATTGCGCCCGGTGCACCGCCACTGATCACCGGGCTTGACGGCGCGGCGCGGGGCGCCGGACCATGCCCGCTCAGGCCTTCAGCTTCCAGCCGCGCTGCATCAGGCGATAGGTCACGGCACCCAGCAGCAGGTTCAGCCCCAGGATCACGGCGCTACCCAGCACGACGTCCGTGTCCGCCGCGGCCAGGAAGCCATAGCGAAACCCGGAGATGATGTAGAAAAACGGGTTCAGGTGGCTGATCGTCTGGAACAGCGGCGACAGCCGGTCGATAGCGTAGAAAGTGCCTGACAGCAGCGTCAGGGGCGCAATGACGAAATTGGTCACGGCGGCCGCATGATCGAACTTGTCCGCCCAGATCGACGTCAGCACGCCGATAAAGGCCAGCAACGTCGATCCCAGCAGCCCGAACCAGATGACGGCCCACAGATGGATAGGCGTCACATGCACGCCGGGCCAAAGCGCCATCCCCAGCCAGACGGCGACGCCGACCATGCTGGCGCGCGTCACGGCCGCGCCCACCAGTGCGAACAGCAATTCCCCGGTGGAAATGGGCGGCATCAGATAGTCCACCAGCGTCCCGTTCATCTTACCCGACAGGAAAGAGAAACTCGCATTGGCGAAGCTCGACTGCAGCATACCCGTCGACACGATCAGGCCTGGCGCAATGAAGTCGGCAAAGGGTACGCCCAGCACGGTCTGCCCCTGCCGTCCCATCGCCACGGTGAAAATGACCATGAACAGCAGCGTCGTGACGGCGGGCGCCCAAACGGTCTGCAACTGCACCTTCATGAAGCGCCGCACCTCTTTCAGATACAGCGCGTACATGCCCGGCCAGTTGACGTTGCGTATGCGCGGTACGCCCGGTTCGGATTGAATGGCGGATATTTCCGGCGACACAGCGATGGGGGGCTGGTGATCCATGTGTCGATCGCCTATCGGCTGCTCGGTGCAGCGGCAAGCGGGAATCTGCACGTTCGGCCTTGCGCGAATTGACCGGGACGGCACTTGCCCCCATATCGCACCGATCATTCTGTCCGAATTTTGTCAGGAGCATCCATTGGCCTGGACCGACGAGCGCATCGAGCAGCTCAAGACCATGTGGGAAAAAGGCATGACCGCGAGCCAGATCGCGGAGGAACTGGGCGGCGTCAGCCGCAACGCCGTGATCGGCAAGGCCCATCGCCTGGGCCTTCAGTCACGTCCGTCACCGGTGAAGGCCAACGAGACCCCGCGCAAGAAGCCGGCGCCGCCGGTCAAGAAGGCTGCGCCCGCGCCCACCCGTACGGAAGAAACGGCAACGGCTGCCCCGGCGCCCGCGCCCGCAGCCACGCCACCGTTGCGCACGACGACTCCGGCGCCCGCAAGCGCGTCTGCTGCAGAAAGCACGCCGACGCCCGCGCCGCGCATTGTCTCCGTCGGTCCCGGCGGGTTCCTGCGTCAGGGTCCCGGCGACCAGCAGGCGCCGATCCCGCCCGCGCCGCCGCGTCGCCTGGTGCCGGCCAAGCCCAGCGCAGAGATTGCGGACAAGACCAGCCTGCTCGACCTGACCGAGAAGATCTGCAAATGGCCGCTCGGCCATCCGGGTGAGCCGGACTTCCATTTCTGCGGTGAAAAGGTGAACCCTGGCTTTCCCTACTGCGTCGAGCATTGCGGCCGCGCCTATCAGGCGCAGTTGCCGCGCGGCACGCGCCGTCCGCCCCCGCCATTGCCTTTCGGCGGCCCGCGCGTACGTTGACAGTCAAGCTATTTAAGTTCGGAAAGCATCTGCCATGAAAAAGAAGGTCGCCCTCGCCATCCTCCTCGTCGGAATGAACGCGCTTGCGGCATGCAACACGGTCGAAGGCGTCGGCCGCGACATTGAATCCGTCGGCAAGACCGGCAAGGAAGTCATCAACCAGTAATCGCGTCAGTTGTCGGCGCCTGCGGCGCCCGTCCGCTTGAGCGGACGGGCCTGGCGAACGATGGCGGATATTATTGCAGTGCGATGCCCGCCTGAGCATAGGGCACGCGCAGCAGCTCCACACCGTCGCAGTCGCTCTGTCCGCACGTGCAGGCCTTCAGCGCATAACGCACGCCGCACAGCACAAGCATATCGTGATCAAACGAATAGTTGGCGATACCCGCCCGCTCGATCTTTTCCTGTGCCCGCGCCTTCAACGTCATGGTCTCTGGTCTCCCAAGAGCCGCGGCCTTCGCATCGCCGCGAATCCCTGTTGCAATGCACAATAAACCGTAAAGACGATCAAGAGGTCCACGACGAAGGGGCGCGAAGTTGCGCCATTATGGCACAGCCGTGCATAAGTTACGCCGAACCGAGTGTGCGCATGACGGCCGCTTGCGCGTCCGCAGCAGCCCTCCCATATGGCGGGCATGAGCGGTTCAGAACGAAGCGGCATGCCGACCTGGCATGGCACCACCATCCTTTCAGTGCGCAAGAACGGCAAGGTCATCGTCGCCGGCGATGGCCAGGTCAGCATGGGCCCGACGATCATGAAGCCGAACGCCCGCAAGGTGCGGCGTTTGCACGACGGTTCCGTCATCGGCGGGTTCGCCGGCGCGACCGCTGACGCCTTCACGCTGTTCGAGCGGCTGGAGGCAAAACTGGAGCGCCATAACGGTCAGTTGATGCGTGCCGCGGTGGAACTGGCCAAGGACTGGCGCACCGACAAATATCTGCGCAATCTGGAAGCGATGATGGCCGTCGCGGACAAGGACGTGACGCTGATCCTCACCGGCAACGGCGATGTGCTGGAACCGGTCGACGGCATCGCCGCGATCGGATCCGGCGGCAATTTTGCCCTCGCCGCCGCCCGCGCCCTGCTCGACTATGAGGCGGATGCCGAAACGCTCGCGCGCAAGGCGATGAAGATTGCGGCGGATGTCTGCGTATATACGAACGAACAACTGACGATAGAGACGCTCGAAAGCGCCACCTGAGAGGAAAAAGGATGCAATATACCACGCTCGGCCGCACCGGCCTGATTGTCTCGCGCCTGTCCTTTGGCGCGATGACCTTCTCCAACACCTACGGGTCCAACCTCGGCGTCGCCAAGTCGGATCAGGGCGTTGCCGATGCACTCGTGGGACAGGCGCTCGACGCCGGCATCAATTTCTTCGACACGGCCGATGTCTACTCCTCGGGCCAGTCGGAGGAGATACTGGGCCGCGCCCTGGCCGCGCGCCGCGACGATGTGGTCATCGCCACAAAGGTCGCGGGCCGGATGGCGGAACCGCTCATTCGCGCCGGCCTCAATCGCCGGCATATCCTGTGGTCGATCGACCAGAGCCTGCGCCGCCTGGGCACGGACTGGGTGGACGTCTATATCGCCCACACCGAAGACCCGTACACGCCGCTGGAAGAAACGCTGGAGGCGCTCGACGCCGTCGTCCGCTCGGGCAAGGCGCGTTATATTGGTTTCTCCAACTGGTCAGCGTGGAAGGTCGCCGCAGCCTTGGAACTGCAAAAGGCGAACGGCTGGGCGCAGTTCACCCATGGCCAGATGCACTATTCCCTCATCGGCCGCGACATAGAGCGCGACATCGTACCGATGATGCAGCATTACGGCCTTGGCCTCACGGTCTGGAGCCCGCTCACGTCCGGCTTCCTTTCGGGCAAGTACACGCGCGAAAACCTGACCGGCCCGGACGGCCGCTACGGCAGCATCGACTTCATCCCGTTCGACAAGGAACGCGGCTTTGAACTGCTGGAGCAACTGCGCGGCATCGCCGAAGCACGTGGCGTCAGCGTCGCGCAGGTGGCGCTCGCCTGGCTGCTCGCCAAATCGCATGTCACCAGCATCATCCTCGGCGCGAACAAGGCCCACCAACTGGAGGATAATCTCGGCGCGGCCGATCTGACGCTGGATGCCGATACAGTCGGCGCGCTCGACGCCGTAAACGCCCTGTCGGTGCAATATCCCGGCTGGCACCACGACATGTTCCACGACCGCGCCGCCGCACAGGCGCTCGGCAAACGCTGATCCCAAACCAAGAGACCACCTTGAACGAAGCCCTGACCCCCAAAGCCATCGTCGCCGCACTCGACGCCCACATCATCGGCCAGCAGGACGCCAAACGGGCCGTCGCCGTGGCGCTGCGCAACCGCTGGCGTCGCCAGCAGCTCGAACCCGCGCTGCGCGACGAGGTGACGCCCAAGAACATCCTGATGATCGGGCCCACCGGCTGCGGCAAGACAGAGATCAGCCGCCGCCTTGCCCGGCTTGCCGACGCCCCCTTCGTGAAGGTGGAGGCGACCAAGTTCACCGAAGTCGGCTATGTCGGCCGCGACGTAGAACAGATCGTCCGCGATCTGGTGGAGGAAGCCATCCGCCTAGAGCGCGACCGTCGCCGCGAGGCCGTGCGCGAAGCGGCATCGGAGGCTGCGATGGGCCGCCTGCTCGACGCCCTCACCGGCAAGGAAGCGAGCGAAGCCACCCGCCTCTCCTATCGCCAGCGCATCGAAAACAGCCAGATGAACGACGCCGAGGTAGAAATCGAAGTCGCCGACGCCCCCTCCATGCCGATGGAGATACCCGGCCTTGGCGGGCAGGTCGGCATGATCAACCTGTCGGACATGATGGGCAAGGCGTTCGGCCAACAGGCAAAGAAGCGGCGCAAGCTGCGCATTGCGGACGCATGGGACAAGCTGGTCGAAGAAGAGCAGGACAAGCGTCTGGATCAGGACGATGTCGCGCGCGTCGCCATCTCCAGCGCCGAGCAGAACGGCATCGTCTTTCTCGATGAAGTCGACAAGATCGCCGTTTCCGACGTGCGCGGCGGTTCCGTCAGCCGCGAGGGCGTCCAGCGCGACCTGCTGCCGCTCATAGAGGGCACAACGGTTTCGACCAAATACGGCCCGCTCAAGACCGACCATATCCTCTTCATCGCATCCGGCGCATTCCACGTCGCCAAGCCCAGCGACCTGCTGCCCGAACTGCAGGGCCGCCTGCCGATCCGCGTCGAACTGAAGGCGCTGACCGAGGAGGATTTCGTCGCCATCCTGTCCGATACAAAGGCCAGCCTCGCCCAGCAGTACAAGGCGCTGCTCGCTACCGAGGGCGTAACCGTAGACCTCACACCCGAAGGCATCCGCGCCGTGGCCAAGATCGCGGCGGAAGTGAATGCGGAGGTAGAGAATATCGGCGCCCGCCGCTTGCAGACCGTCATGGAAAAGCTGCTGGAGGATGTCAGCTTCGATGCTGAAGACCGCAAGGGCGAAACCCTTGTCGTCGACGCTGCGTATGTGGAGAAACAGCTGAGCGGCATCGCGCGCGACACCGACCTCAGCAAATATATCCTGTAGGCCTCTCCCGTTACCTCAGCGACCCGAAGGGCGGCCGAAGGCCGCCTCCCGGCCTCGCCCGACAGGACGTGCAATCTGAACGGAAAGCCCGGCTCCTCACGGAAAAAGCCAGGCGCGCGTTCAAAGCTTAACCTCTGTGCGCTATGCTCCCCCTAAGCATGTTTGGGGGAACATCGTGATGAAGATATCGGGCAAGGCCGCCTCCTTTCTGGCGGCCGTCGTTCTGGCCGCGCCGGCAACCGCGAAAGTCGAAGTCGGAAAGCCCGCGCCGGATTTTACGATCAGGACGATCGATGGCCGCAAGATTGCGCTGGCCGACCTTAAGGGCAAGGTGGTCATCATCAATCTCTGGGCGACATGGTGCGGACCATGCCGCGAGGAAATGCCGACGCTGGAGACGTTGCAGATCAACGGCGAACCGCACGGCCTGCAAATCCTGGGCGTCCTCGCCAATGATCCCACGCCCGGTTCCGCGCTGAAGAAAGTGCAGGCGATCATCCACTATCCGCTCTCCACGCGGATTGGCGGCGGCTACATCCCGATCCAGAATGCCGTACCCACAAACTATATCATCGATCGAAAGGGCGTGATCCGGTACGCCCGTTCGGGCGCACTGACGACAAAATCCTTTGCGGAACTGGTCGTGCCCCTGCTCAATGAAAGGGCCGAGTAACCGTCAGCCGCCACCCAGCAGCGACTTGCCGATGCCCAGCGGATTGGCGCGGATTTTCCGCTCCTCCTGCCCCATATACTGGAATATGCCGTCGGCGGTCTGTTCGGTCACGGATTTGGTGATCTGGCTGCTCGACAGCCCCAGAGCCGCCGCCGTGGGATTGCCGGCGATCAGCTTCTCGACCTTCGCCAGTGCTCCGGTCTTGCGCAGAGCACTTTCGACCAGCGGTTGCAATTGCCCTTCCAGCACGCTGCCGGAACTGCGTTCCAGATAATCCGTCGCGCCTGTGCCGCCGCCCGTCACGATGCCGATACCGTCGGTCAGCGTCATGCTGTCGATGGCGTTGCGGAACACCGGCTTGGCGGCACCCGCCGCAATCCCCGCCGCATCGTTCAACGACTTGTCGAGCCCCTTGGTCAGCCCCGCCTGACCCGCATATTTCATGATGCCCGACAGCTTCTTGAACGGTCCGGGCAGGCCGATGCGGATCGCCTCGTCCGCATAGAAGGCGCCGGGCTTCTCCAGCCTGGACAGGGCGGAGTCCGAAGCGGCGGACAGCAATCCACGCAAACCAGAGGGCGCCTTTGCCTCCACCGGGATGGACATCAACACCACGGCCGCCATTGCGCCGACGGTCCACCGTGCCTGCATCATCGCACCCTCCTGTCTTTTTCCGACTCTATTTACCCGCTTCGACGCCCTCCGGCAAAACCATTGCGGACCAGCTTTTGTCCGGCACCAGATATTTCTTGGCCAGCGCCTGAATATCCGCCGGGGTCACATCCAGCAGGTCCGTCCCCATGGAGCGCATGACTTCCACATAACGCAGGTCGCGGGTCGCGCCTTCCATCTGGTTCATCCAGAACGCGTTGCCCGTGCTCGCCCGGGACAAGAGCTGCCGCATCGGCGCGACGGCGCGCTGAAGCTCGTCTGCGCTCACCGGATTGGCGGCCAGATCGGCGGCCGTGTCCTTGATCAGCTTGAAGAAGTAACCGACCTTCTCGGGCTTCAGCTGGCTGTTGACCAAAATATAGCCACCGCTCTCGAAAGAGAACGGCCAGCTATTCTGGACGCTCGGGGAATAGGCCGCCCCCTCCGATGCACGCAGCCCTTCGAACAGTCGATCGTTGAAGATTTGGGCCAGTATCTCCAGCTGACGGCTTTCCTTCGATGCGGCAAAACCGCCTGCGGTCGGCCATGCCATCACCGCCGAAGCCTGATCCTTGTCGCCTGCGTGCCGCAACACCACCGGCTGCGCGTTATGCGCCGGAAAGCGCATCTGCCGATTGGCGGCCGGCACCGGCAATTCCTTGCGTGGCGGCAAAGCGCCGAAGGTCGCCGCCACCTGCGCGATCGCCTCGTCCGCCTTCACCTGCCCGAATATCTGCACTTCGATGGGGCCGGACGCCAGGATCGGTTCCCATGTCTTGCGGAACTCCTCCGGCGTCAGCGCTGCGATCTCGGCCTTGTCGGGCGTGCGGAAACGCACATCCTTGTTCCGCAGCAGCCAGTTCAGGTCGCGGTTGATGACGCCATCGGGCGAATTGTCCATCGTGTCATAGGCTGCGGCCATACCCGCCTTCAGCCGCGCGATCGGCGCGGGGTCCCATCCCGGATAGGCCAGCTTCGTCGCGAACAGGCGCAACTGGTCCTTGTAGTCCGCCGGACGCGTCGTCGCCGCCATCTCGAACGCGTCATCATCCACGCCGAAATCGAAACCCAGACGACGCCCATTTGTCAGGTCGTCCAGCTCCCGCTGGCCCAGTTTGCCGATACCGCTGGCGATCACGCCATAGCCCCCCGCCCAGGACGCGACCTTGCGCGTGGGAGAGAAATCCTGCTGGCCATGCGCGAACCGCACGTTGATGCGCACCTTCTCGGTTTCGGCATCATTGGCGAACAGGGTCATCTTCACCCCGTTGGAGAAGGTGATCATCTCCATGCCCATCACGCCGGTCGGCACGCGCGACACAACGGTTCCCGGCGGTCCCAGCTTGGGGAGGTCGTCGATCGTCGTCACCTTGTCGGACAGGCGTACGTCCTTTGCAGCCGTCACCGTCTGCGCCATCGCCGCCGTCAGCTTTTCCTGCGCGCCCGGCTGCGCCGTCGGCAGCATCAACATGGCGCGCTGCACATCGCCAGTGAACAACCGGCGCGTCGATTCCAGCATCGTCTGCGGCGTCATCATCGGCTTGCCCGCACGGAATATGTCGAGCGCCGCCTGCGAACTTACCGTCGTCTCGCGAATATCGACGGCCGTCACCAGATCGGTCGCCTGCTTTGCACCGGCCTCCGTATCCTCATTCTCCACGCCGATCGCCAATGCGGTGTCGAACTGCGCATATTCGCGGTCGATCTCCGCCTGGCTCGGCGGTGTGTCCTTGGCGTCCTCGATGATGGCGCGCACATCGTTCAGCGCCTTTTCCCAATCATTGCCGATCGGCACGATGGTGACGAACGTGCCGTCCAGCGACCGGCTGACATCCTGCTGGTCGACGCTGGCCTGCAGGAAGCTGCCGCCCGCGCGCGCGGCCTGCTCCAGCCGTCGGTTGATCATCTGCAGCGCCAGCATGTCGGTCAGCCGGCCCTGATTATAGACGATGGTGTCGGCGCGCGGTCGCCATGGGCGCAGCCACGCCAGGCTGATCCCGGTTGGAATGCCCGCCTGCACCAGCACGCCCGCTGCGGGTGCCTTGGGATCGGGATCGCCGAAATCGGGCAGCGGCTGAGCCTTGCCCGGCACATTCCAGCCTGCGAAATATTTCTTGATCAGCGCTTCGATGACAGCCGGATCAATGTCGCCCGCGACCGATATCACCGCATTTTCCGGCCGATACCAACGCTGGTGGAACGCTTCCATGCTGGCGGCCGTCGCCGCGTTCAGCGTGGCGGCCGTGCCGATCGGCGAACGCTGGGCAAGCGGCTGGTTCGCGAAGAAAAAGGCGCGGTTGGCGTCCGACACACGCTGGCCCGGCCCCTGCCCTTCGCGCATTTCCGCCAGCACAACCGCGCGTTCGGCATTCACCGCGCTATCGACGATATTGGGGTCAGTCATCATGCCGGCCAGGATCTTGACGCTTTCGTCCAGTCCTTCCGGGCTCGCCTGCGGCAGGTCGAGCGCATAGGTCGTGCCGGTGGGCGTCGTC
>Ga0209066_10007843_pt1 | contig 10486 bp, 11 predicted proteins | sample All_14_2_FD_187198 | JGI IMG/M metagenome (GOLD analysis project Ga0209066, IMG submission 187198) | Freshwater microbial communities in response to fracking from Pennsylvania, USA - Allegheny Zone_MetaG_DW_15 (SPAdes) (version 2) ... | reverse complement strand
GTGCTACCCGCGATCGTGAGCGCAGCGATTCCATCGGTGGACGCGACGAGTTGAATCGTGTTGAAGCCAGCGGGGACCATCAGCATGTAGGACCGCTGGTTTCCAACTGCAGTCCACTTCGCCAACAGCGCCATGTCCGACGCAGGTGTCCAGCTATCGAGCGTCACCTTAACGCGGATATCGATGTCGCCAACGATGTCGAGAGCCGCAGCATCAGGAACGCTCAGGTAGTTGCCGGAGACCCCAGGCAGATAGACGTATGGGGTGCCTGTGTACTCCAGCCACTTCGGATCGTTGGAGTCAGAAGACCCACTAGAGCCCAGTGTGGCATTTAGAGATGATCCTCCTGTACCTCGGTTAACTACAGTTTGAGAAGACGTTGAGTAATCAGCATCCAAAAATAGTACGGCTAGGCGAGAAATCAATTCATCCATAGTCTCTGTGCTAGGAATAAAATCTACAGCATTGTTAACTACTGGGGAATCTCCCCAAAGAAGAACTCTCCAACTAACACCAAGAGGCAAATAGTATTCAATAGTGTCTGCTAGTCTAGAAAGTTTTGTTGGCTTGTTTGGGTAGAGAGTAGAGATACTTGCGGATGGGCTTCCATACCAATCTGTGTCTGCGCCTTCTGTGTCTCCAAGTGCACCAGAAAAAAACATCTCTATGTGTGAAGCATTGGCAAATACTAAAGTGTCCGCATAAATGGTTCCAGTACCAGAGAAAGACACCACTCCGTAGACAGAGCCTTCGGGTGATAGAACAGTAAGTTGATTAGTGGTCCAATCAGATGGAGCGCTAAAATCAATATCGTCTGAGGTGCTGATGGGAGTAAAGTCTTCGTCGTACCATTCAACATACGCTGATAGCGTGCCACTTCCTTTTGCTGCGATACGAAGTGTGTAATACTCCGATGACTTAACTGTCGTAGGTAGATGATAAGCTAAAAAGCTAGAACTACCAACAAGTTTTAAGCTTTTGGTACCACTTAGGTGTTCATCAGTGGCAATAGAAATAGTACCAGTGCTTGCTTGATAGTATGTAAGTACGCTATTATCTATAGAAGGGTCCATAATCTGGTTAATAAGAACAGGACTGCACACTATATCTACACTTCTAGCATCCCAATAATAAAACGTAGATTGGGTTTCCCCAAAGTAAAGCATGTCTATATCTACAGAATTAGTAGCACTTCCTTCTACAACGACATAAAGTTGAACATACTTAGAACCTTCCGGAACTCCATATTCTGAAGTAACCTCTGTCCAGGAAGAAGACGCTGTGACTGTAGTCCCAGTAGAACTGTCTATTAATTCATTGTTACCATCATAGTACCTGATACCTACAGTCACATCAGGAGTTCCTGATATTGCCCTAACAGGAACGACTATGGTGAATAGGTCCCCAACCTCGGCTGTGTGTGGGACCGGGATAGCGGTAAGAACGTTGTTAGGTGATAGCCACAGTTCTGCCATAACTCCTGACAAAACTATTCTTCCTACACCCTCTCTTTTAAAATCATAAAGAGGACCAGTTTGTGAGTCATACAGATCACACTCTAGAACGGTAGTACCATTGACAGGAGTACTAGTTAGTGTACCGCCTTCAATCTCCCAAGCCCCAACACCTTCTTCAAAGGAAGCATCATCCAGATTAAGTATTAAGTTAAAGCCCTCATATACACCAGTCTCCCAACCAGTCAATGCTTTAACGTATGCAGCTATGCCTTCAATAGATCCTTTATTTTGGTAAATGTAACCAGCCTGCTTAAACAGTCTGTGCGCAGCAGCAGTACCAATTGTGTACTCGTTTGGCATACCTATACTAGTAGCTCTAGTAGGGTCTAGTCGTCTTACAACTTCCTTGTTGCGGCTGTCTGGTAGAAGGGAGTCAATATGACCAGCCCATTCATCAAAAGTAAGAGCAAACCCCTTTAGGAATCTAGCCAAAGTACCATCATAGTCTACTGGATCAAGAGGGTTGAAATTTTCACTAGTGAAGATGGAAGGTAGGTTCTCTAGTAGATATTTGTGAGTTCCACGATCAGATGGTATAAGAACTGAGGTTGCTGCGTCCTTAATCCAAGCGAGATCATCAAAAACAAAAAGGGTGTAGTAGCACCAGCCTGGTGTAAGGTGAGCACCACTATTAGTTGCATTGTCAGTGTAGTCAAACTGAGAGTTGATGATGGTCCCACCAGAGACAGCCAAGCCCTCATTTGGGTGCTCTGCAGCTCCATTGTAAGAGCGTACAAGTAAGAAGTCCTGTCCCACTCTATCTGGTACTACTATACGAACTACAGTCTCGTCGTAATCTGTAACTCTAGCAAGAAGACCAGAAGAAGAAAGATTACCGGCAGCACCATACAAGGTAGTATCATAAGAGAATGTGCCGTATCTAGCCATTAACCTCTACCGCTTTCCACTTCCCTAAAGGACATTCTGCTACTGCTAAAGTAGTTTTAGCATCCATAAGACAATTACATTCTTTGCACTGATTAATAACAGGTCTTAGACGTGGGCATTCTAGGCAGATATTGATACGAGCCTTCTGTGTCTCACTACTTACTCTGTTATTACGTTTTAGCAAATCTATGGGGGTTACTTTCTTAGCCTCTACCGGCTTTTCAAATGCTCTCTGTTCGGACAAAAGCTTTTCGTGTAGGGCTAGTTCTACTTCTATAGTCACCCGTTAACCGCCTTACCCCAAACACTACCAGTCAAGGTGTAGCCTGACCCACTGTAATCCGTTAGGGCTCTGTTATAACAGTCAATTGGTCCACGATAGTAGCAATCGTCTGGACATCCGCCACCACAAAGTGATGGCTGCTGGGTACCTGGCCCAACACCACAAGTTTGTCCGGTGCTAACATTCAGGTACCCTGAAGGACAACACGTATCACCTCTTGGTCCACAGCCCTCGTCTTCAGGAATAGTGTAAGCAACCCCCGTGGCATACCACTGGTGTGATAGTGTCAAGGCTGTGGAAGCAGCACTCTGTAGTCCGCCAGTAAACTTTGCTGTTATAGTGGCAGGAGTTCCTGTGGAAGTAACAGTAAAATCAGAACCTGTTTGTGTACCACCAGTTACGGTGTAAGTAATGTTTGAGGCCCAATTACTAATTGTAAAATGCCCAGGACTGGAAGGACTATACACAAGTATAGGAGCAGCAGGTTTCGCCACACGACCAAGAAGTACAGGGTTGAGAGCCATTACGCAAGGTCTCCAGTTACCAGCCAGGTGTTAGCAGCAGTCTTAACCGCAGTTGCCAGAGAGTATTGAGCACGTAGTCCAAGACCAGGAGTGTAGTTTACAGTGGCTCCAGTACCAGCACTAAACGATACAGCCGCCGCTCCTCCTCTTACTACCGGGATGGTAGACCCAACTGAGAAGGCTATATCGGTGTCTTGAGGCAAGGTAACTACAATAGCCACTGAGGCATGGGTGGCAGTATGCACTTTGTGTACATCTACTAGTGCTGGGGTAAATGAGGCAGTCTTAGACTGGAACGTTAGGTCACCCGAAGGCCCACCGCTAATTGACGCCCAAGGAATATTAGTGAAGGTATTAGACCCACCATCCATAGTCTTGTTAGTTAAGGTCTGTGTTTTTGAGGCCCCAACAATTCCACCTGTGGCTCCATGGCTGCTGGTAAGAGCAGCGTGTGTGGCTACTTCACCATTAACAAATGCAGTAGTGGCAATCTGAGTGGTGTTTGTACCCCCAGAGGCAGTGGGGGCTGCTGGGGTACCCGTAAAAGTTGGGGAAGCCAAAGGGGACTTCGCTGCCAAGTCAGAAATTAGGTTACTAATCGCAGATTGTGGTACAGCACTAATAGTATTAGATCCACCAGATATGGTCTTGTTAGTAAGAGTCTGAGTATCTGAGGTACCGACTAGTGATCCAGAGACTCCGTGTGTGGTAGTAAGTGCCGCATGAGCAGCTACCGCAGATGTAACAAACGCGGTGGTAGCCAGTTGGGTGGTGTTAGTTCCTACGGTAGCCGTTGGACCAGCTGGAGTACCAGTAAAGGTGGGAGACGCAATTGGAGCTTTAGTTGCAATAGAGGCACTGTGCTCAATAAGCCCAGACTCAATATTTAGGAATCGAGCCGTCATTGACGTGTGAGAGCCAGGAGTAGTAAATGTCCCTGACCAGGTAGATACTAAGGTACCGGTACCTAGAGCAGTCTCTATAGCGGAAACTTCAGTTTGAACGTCATTAATATGGGCAGCAAGAACAGTGTCAACCAGGTCGATTTTGGTTGAATAGGTCTTAATACCTGTAGGGAATACAGCTGGCATGTGTCACCTCTTTCTTTAAAAGTCTAGTACAAACGTATGTGGATAACCGCCTCAACCTAGATAGATATTGCTCCCCACTCCTCCAGAGGTATACGGAATGCAGCACCTTGTGCGTAAGTGCTTGGGTGTACTACAAGGGTTGCAGTTCTAGACCCACCAGGCTCATGGGAAGCGAATACTATTGTGGTAACAGAGGTATCACCAGTTCCAAAGGAATCTTTGGTATCCGTTTCTGAGGTAAGTGGGCTAACAATAGTACTGGCGCTAGTAGATTTATCAGAGGTAACTGACACCACAGTTGTGGGTGTAGTAGTAGTATCAGCATCAGCCATAGGATGGGCTACAGCAAATCCAAGACGACCATTCATGGTTCCGTATGTCTTGCGAGAACCTGCGATGGTAGTTACAGCCTCAGCTGATACAACGGTAGACGGTTGAATAGCGGTGTCTGCTGTAGTGGCGTGGATCTGCGTACCAGCTGCGCTGGTAATAGGAGTTAGTGTGCTGTCAGCAGTTGCAGTCGGGTTAGAAAGAGGTATTCCTAGGCCACCGTTTAGGGTTCCATAAGTTTTAGTAGTGCCAGAAATATCTCTCTGATCATCAAGGGCTGCGTTGGTACTTATCTGAACTTCGGTGTCCGTAGCCGTAGCAGGTTTAGATACCGAGCCTGCAGCGGTGGTTGTGGGAGTAGCAACCACACTGGATGATGGGTTTATGTAGTTTACAGCACTGGCCGCCACACTGGGGGAGGTGAGTACACCAGTGGCTAATGTACTCTTGGTAGTAGTGCTAACAACAGAAGTGGTGGTAGTTACAGAGGTATTGGCTGTTGTAGCTTTGGCGTTACTGCCAAGGGTGGCTGCTGCTGAAGGAGAATCAACCACACTAGCGGTGCTGCTTTTAGTTACAACACCTAGTGCTGCGGTAGTAGTTGGGGTAACAGTTGTAGCCGCATCCCCAAAGTTGGTCATTTGTAGGGAACCAATCCATCCAGTTATGGTTCCATAAGTCTTCCTTGCGCCACCAATATCCTGTACAGAAGACCCTGTGATAATAGTGGTCGGAGTTATGGTGGTATTAGCCACTGCAGGCTTAGAGACACCAGCTGGTGTGGCGGCTGTGGCAGGTGAGGTAGATACACCAGAAGCAGAAGCACTTTTGCTGATGGCTTGGGGAGTAGCACTTGGGGCAGGATTTACAGTAACTCCGATTGCTGCCAAAGAACCACTGTTGCTTGCTGTAGCAGCGGAAGAGGGAGTTACTGTTAGAGATGCAGTAGTGGTCTTGGTGTTAACCCCTAGGGAGGCAGCAGACGTTGGGCTTATAGTATTGGTTACAGTGGCTGGTTTGGTTATCGTGCTAAGAGAAGCAGACGTTGTAGGAGAGACAACAGTGTCAGCTGTAGCTGTTAGAATACTAGGTATTGCACCTAGAACACCGTTGACTGTTCCGTAGGTTTTCTTAGCCCCAGTAATATTTAGGAGACCCATAGGATTCTCCTTAAGACTAGGTCAGTGTCAATAGAGTATTCATTAAAAGTTAGAACGGACGATTACGATTCCAGAGCCACCAGCACCAGACGTTTCACCAGATGATGCAAAGTAGATACCCCCACCGCCACCTCCAAGGTTTGCAGTTCCTGAAGTTGCGGTTCCAGAAAGAGCTGAAGCACCACCGCCTCCCGATCCACCAGAGCCTTGAGATACGGAACCTGCTCCACCACCACCACCACCATATGTTACGGACGACCCGGTTATCGTTGAGGATATACCACTACCACCGGCTCCACCAGCGCCACCACTAGTTCCGTTACTACCTACACTTCCTGCGCCTCCACCACCACCGGCTTGTACACTGTTGGCGCTACCGCCATCATTTCCTAGGGCAGGTACTCCGTATCCTGCAACAGGGCCGAATAAACCGGTACCACATTGTCCACCACCAGAACCGCCGTTGGCCGGAGTACCACCATAGATAGTTGTAGTATTATACGCTACGGTGTACCCACCGCCACCGCCACCGCCAGGAGATACAGCATACTTACCAATAGCTGACGCCTTACCACTAAGGCCAGTAAATCCAGTATCAGCAGCAGTGCTACCACTTGCAGCAGCCCCGCCATCGCCTACAGTTACTGTGTGTGATCCGGCAGGAATATAAACGGTAACTTCTAGTACACCACCGGCTCCACCGCCACCGCCGTATCCTCTACCACCGGCTCCGCCTCCACCTACAACAAGTACCTGAAAAAACCCACCCCTAGTTACAGTAAGGGTTCCACTAGATGTGAAAGATACATATTCGTAGCCAGTACCAGAACCCGTTGTGGCGTTAGAAAATATGCCACAATTATGAGCCTGCTTGATAGACCTCTCCGCAGAGGAGCCAGACATACCAAGAGCGGTGATACTGTTAACTGCCATTAAGAAATCTCCACCCCGTATGCACTAAAGTTAACATCTGAGTGGTCAGAAGATACGTTTAGGTACCTTGCGGTGGGGTCCATAATGAGGCCCAAAACTAAAGTCACTGTGTCGTTTGCTGGGATGGACGCCTGGTACACCACATACTTTCCAGCAGCGTATGTAGCTGATGCAGCATTGATAGCAATGGTGTATGTACGGGCAGTAGACCCAGCGTTACACACAACGATTGATGAAATGATAGTAGACGTGTTGGCTGTGCCAGAGGCAGCATATAAATTTGCTGCTGTTCCAATAGAACCTGAACCAGAGGCTGCACCAAGTCGCTTGTATATCTGTGCCATTGTTTATGCTCCCATTAGTAGGAAAGGATGAGGACCAGAGCCGTTGACTGCCATATCATTAGCTTCATCAAAATCTCGGGCCGAAAAACCGTGCTGTATATACGCACCAGAGTTGTGTGCCACGGCAGAAGTACCATCAACACCTCTAGTAACGGTAAGGTTAAGTACAGATAGCCCAGTTACTTCTACTACCTCTTCAGACGTAGTGTCTGGGTCGATAATCATTGTGTATGGGAAAGACGATGGGAAGCCAACAGCAGCAGCAATCGGAACAGTAGTTGCTGAGTTAGTGATGTTGCCGGTCAGAGTTGTACGCTGAGCCGTAGAAGAGAAGTAGCGTCTGGTCGCCATCTAGGCCCCTATTAAGATGCGTTAGTGATAGTCAAAGAACAAGATGACAGTGTGAAAGTGTCACCAGTGTTAATTGTCTTTGAAGATGACAGAGCAGCAGACCACAGGAAGTTACCAGCAGAAGAGGCATCCCAGAAAGATACATGGGTTACTACCTCACCGTTGGTACCTGCCCAAGAAGACCACGATGGAGAAGAAGAAGAGTTTAGTACACCAGTGGTAGCTGTAGTGAAGGTGATTGCTGGCCTAGTGGTCACAGAGGACACAGAGGTAGTTCCTACTGTGCCTGGGTTAGCTGTGTGTAGCTGCACATAGATGTTGCCGGAAACATTATATGAGGTGCCAGTGGACTTAATCGTGTTAAGCCATGAGTTGTTTAGGGTTTGACTGGTTCCTACGGCCATTACTACTCCTTGATTTCTGCGGCAATATCCGCTGCCTTGATTACCTCAGCCTCAGCCTTGGCTACTACTATAATTGAGCCCTTAGGGACTTCAATATTGACCATGTCTTGATCCATTTTATACTCCAATGTGGCGCGATTATGCTAGACAGGCTCATACCTAATAAACACAGTAAGGTCTGCTCCTGTAATAGTAGACCCGATCTGGTCTATATTTATGGTTAAAGTGTCCCCAAAATTAACTGGTGTAGACCCAAAAGCCGTTGTCTCAGAACCTATTGTGCTCCCTGCAGGGATACTCATTCTTCCGGCTGGGCTAGAGAATACAGACCCAGAACCATTTTGGATTACATCAACTAGAATATCCGCCCCTGTAGGGGCAGTACCTACGGCTCCTCTAACACCTAAAAGCGTGGCGTTGAAAGGCATAATATACTTTCTAGTTCCTGTTGTGACGGTAACATCACCGTACCTAGAGAAGACCGCCATCGAGTCTCCAGGTGGACCTACATCTCCCTGTGGTCCAGGCGTTCCTGGATCATCCTCTACTGTGGTTATGCGATCATCCAGAGAGATAACTGTGGACTCTAGAGTCTCAGTACGATCAATTAGGTTGTCATACCTTGGATTACTTTTAGTAGCCCCTAGCCATAGGGGGAAGTTTACATCTCCCGCCTCAAAAATAATCCACACCTGACTACCAAGAGCAGGAGTAACCACGTACCCACTAGACACCATAGGAGGTATCCACTCACTTACCGAGTCTCCAGTAATGACTGGGATTCTCACCTTTATATTATTCCTACCAGAAGGATCTCTGGTATCAACAACCATCCCTCTATAGGCCCCACCAAACTTCATTAAATCCCACCAGTAGAGTTAATGGTCAAATTTGAGCCTAGAACCAAGAAGATAGTGTCATCATCAGCAACTAGGGTGTTTACACCGTCTGAGTCACCATCACGCTTAAGAACAGACACAGTAACACTAGTAGTAATGCCAAGTGAGGATACAAGGGCCTGAATACCAGAAGGGGAAACTGTAGCCCCGAAACCAACTAGAGAATAATCTAGTCGTTCTAGAAGGGCGTTTTTGATTGTGTTTTCTACAGCGTCATTGCTAAGAGACGGCAAAGCCACCACATCTACAGTAGCCACTATGTACTCATAATAAACATCTGCTATGGATAGTGTGGTTCCAGCAAGAACCTTAGGAGATACAAAATTGTAAACAGAATCCTTTAGGGTTTCATACTCAGAAGTAGTTACCCAAGAAGACCCGTTATAGCTGTATCCAGGTCGTTCTTCAGCGCCACCAAAGTTACGAGAAGGAGCGATAGTCAAAGATACAGAGCTAGGAATATCAGCTTGAGCACTCGCCTTACCACACCCAGGAACCTGAAGAGCCAGGGCCTGGTAGTCCTCAAGAGTTACAGCACGGTTGTTAGCTCTGTACGCCTGGGACGCATTGGTTCTGATTGAGGCCAAATCTTCTGGGTCCGCACCACCTGTCGTACTGGACACGTTAGTGACGCTCATTGTGCCTACCAAAATTGCAACCTGTCCAGATGTTAGCCCAGGGACTACACTAATCTCTGTGATGGTGTTAGCGGCTAGGTTGCCATTTGTACCAAGGCATGAACGATATGTTACATAGACAGTGTGTCCGTTGCTAGGAATCGAGCCACCAATACCATCACCAAACTGAACGTATGTACTTCCGTACCCATCGTCCCTAACGGCAAAAACCTTATCAGTGCCGGAGTAGTCCTGTAGACGTTGAACCTGAGTCCATGGTAGGTAGTTCACCCCATCGTATACTGTGACCTGAACACTATCCTTAATAATGTTTGTGGTGGGGATTCTAAAGAGAGCATTTGCGGAGCCAGATGATACTCCAATCACAGTCCCGTTTCCAGTATCTGGAATTGTTTCTCCTTGTAGTACCTCTACTGTTGCTGAATCGTCACTCTCTACAGTAACGGATTCCACCGTTTCAAAAGGAACTTCAATGATGAAACCATCTTTATTGACAGAAGCCACTACCACAGTACCGGCAGGCATAGACTTGTCTGTAACATCAGAATTTGAGAAGGTTACGGTCCCTCTAGCTGGCACCCACCCTGCTGGTTCATATCCCAAGTCTCGTGACAGTGCCAAAACTGAAGAGCGTCTTGAAGCAGTTGCTAGAGCAGATTCATTAGCCGCACGGTCAATGTAATAAGACTGAAGATCACCAAGGTGGGCGAAAGCCTCAACCAGAATTACTCCAAAGTCATTAGGGTCTGTTCCATCCCACTCTGGTACGAAGATGCCAACCCTATTAATAAGATCAGCCCTAATAGATGCGTAGTCCCTAGAAGTATAATCAATCTGTGGTGGTATAGGATCGGCCATTAGAACTCCACAACAATAGTTACTTGGTCACTCTCTAAAGCGACTGGGGTCGAATAATTTACAGATACGGCTATCTCTGAAGATACTGGGTCTTGAACTATATCCACACCATTGTACTTAAGATCAGGTAGCCATTGACTAAAGGTAGCAGTAACGTCGGAGTCAAAAGAAATACCAGCATCTTCCGTGTTAGCGAACATCTGAAGAGGTGTGGCACATCCGTAAGACGGACGCATAATTCTACTGCCTAGTGGTGTGGTAACAGC
>Ga0209066_10007842_pt1 | contig 10486 bp, 13 predicted proteins | sample All_14_2_FD_187198 | JGI IMG/M metagenome (GOLD analysis project Ga0209066, IMG submission 187198) | Freshwater microbial communities in response to fracking from Pennsylvania, USA - Allegheny Zone_MetaG_DW_15 (SPAdes) (version 2) ... | reverse complement strand
ATATGAGGTCAGTAACGTGGATGTAGTGCCACTGGAAATTTTCTTTCCGACTATCTGTCTGTTTTGGCGAGACAAAAATTACCTGGTGTTAAACATGGGCTAGGAAAAGACCTTGGGTTTGCCATCGACCCTGACAATCTCCCGGACGTAGAGGTAGGGTCTTCCCTATATGGTTTTTCAGTGAAAATGTATCATACCGAGATAATAATAGGTCTTACCTTTCAAGCAAAATATTGCTTAGCCCCAGGATGTATGCGCAATATGCTCGATAATTTTGATTTTACTGAAGAGTGTTATGAGATCGAGTGGAGAAGCACACTGATTTTGTTTAGATTTACCGTAAGGGAAGGGGTTGTTCCCGAAACTCCTGTCAAACAGGAGTTTCGGGACTACTTCTTTCCGCGGCATCGCGAAAAATGAATGCGTCCGTTCAGGGGTTAACGGCTTCAGGGCTCAGCAATAGCAGATTGATCGATGGGGGCAAGGTTCTTGACGTAACAGAAACATTTGGAACAAACTGTTTTATGAATTGAAGGTTGGCAGAGGTTCGAGTGTATACACCATACAACCCGTAGTAATATTCGCAAGGTGCACCAGCAGAAATAATTCCCACATGTACCCATTTTCCGTCAACTTGTAACACTGCTGGTCCACCACTATCTCCGTCACAGAAGTCCTTCCCAGCAAAATAATATCCTGCACAAAATTCAGAAGGAATAACGTCGACATTATAGATATCGTTACAATAACTGTCCTCCACAACAGGAAGGTCTACTTGTCGTAATTTTGTAGGATAGTACCAGGTCGTTGCAGTGTTAGCCAAACCCCATCCTAATACGGTGACGATTCTGCCAAGCAAGGAAGAGGGAATGTTACCGCTTGACTGTCCGGAAAAGAGTGAAATATTTTGTATACTAGATGGATAGCTCAGTTCGATAAGTGCTATGTCATTATGGAGAGACAAACTATTATATTGAGGATGAATTATAATTGTCTTTACAGGAGTTCGACTCCCTATGAAATTATTGAGATCATAAGCCCCGACGGCAATCTGGATAGCGTTCGCTGATTTCCCCTGGACGCAATGGGCCGCGGTTAAAACCCAACTCTTTTCTATGAGGACGCCGCTGCAAAATTGCGCGTAATATGTATTTGGCTCATTGGCATGGAGCAATGCGGCCATCCACGGCCATGCTCCTGGTGCGGCTTCCACGCCACCTATGATTTTACTGGTCTGGTCAATAGGGCCGAAAAGAGTTGATGTGTTGTCAGCGGCAAAGGATGGCTGGATAAAACACACAAGCAGAACGAAAAGTACTCGTATCTTCATGATTCACTCACCTGTTGTTTGTTCTTGAAAAGATGTTTTCCACCTAATGATTTGTATAATTTTCCGGGGTCATTTCTACTGCTTAGTACTCGGAAAAATAACTTCCGCCGCGCCAGTCGTTTATGCCACTGACCGTCCGATTGAGCCCTCCGCTGATTGTCGAGGCAAGTCCTTCAGCAGTATTATTTTCACCCCCATTTACACTTGCACTTCTGCCTGTGGTACTATTCCCCATCCCCCCGCTAATGGAGGAAGATTCAGCAGAAGCCATATTGTAATATCCACCGGAGATACTGGCATAAGTTGCTGTCGCTTTATTGCTTACCCCACCACAGACTGCGGAGTAATTGCCGCTTGCAGTATTACCGTAGCCACCACTGACGCTGGAATATGGTGCTGTTATATTATTGAATGTTCCGACTGCCAATCCGCCATACGATGAATAATTATGGGTGTTACCGATAATTACATTATGTGACCCAGTTCTAACGTCTGGGCCACCCATATCTCTTTCTTCATTATAACCAACTATCAAATTCCCCAAGCCGTTTACCGGTCCATAAGTATATCCAGAGCCATTAATTATGTGGACATTGACACCGCTGAAATATATATCATTCCCATTTCTGGACATGCCTTTCAAAAGATTCTCGAGCTCGGTGATACGGTCCTGTAAACTATCATTGCTTAGAGGAATCACTACTACTTTATCCGCCGCCATTGTGATGACAGATGAGGTTATTGCTACTGTGATAACAATCAATAATTTCATCCAGCCTTCTTGTATTCTTCTCATTTCCCTCTCCTTTTTATAAGCTTGATCAGGCTGAACTTGATAATGATCGTAACAAAAATTTCAAAAATACAACGTTCCCGCTGTAGTGCTGGTCCTATATTTTAGTTTTCAATCGACGACTTGCGTATAACAGGAATCCGTTCATCAGACTTGGGTTTGCGGCCAGCCGCAAACCCAAGTCTTATCCAGGGGGCTCTCTTTGCCGGCACCAAGCTTCCCCTGAAGATTTGGCCTATGAGCATTTATCTGGCCACACAGGCGAATGATGGCATCGCATCGCTCACTCTGGTCATGAACATCAGGATCTCCACCAATGCCGCCTTGCGAATGAATTCAAGCTGCATAAGGTCATGAAAACCCGGGATTCTCCGGCCTGAATGCCATGAAATCTCTGATTACTTCAATTTCCCGAATCCAAATACTTGACCGCAGGCCATCCGGGTGGGCCGTTTCGCATGAAAAAATTTCCTCCCACTTCGTCGTAATACCCTGTTGCAGTTTGATTTCCGCTCACACTGAAGGTCACGGTATACGATCCAGGATAGCTGACCAGGGCATAGGTTCCGGAGCCAACAAGGACATTATTTTTGTAAAAACCATAAGTCCCATTGTTGTAAAAGAGAAATCCCTGGTAGATAAATACCGTTCCTATCCAGGTTTCGCCAGGATACATCCTGGAAGGATCTCCATTTCGCCTGAGATCATGCCGCAGGCATCCGGAACGGCCAGTCAGTCAAGGATAGCTATTTCACGGGGGGATACCGTCACCCCGGCCTTCTTTGCAGATGTGACGTATGAAGTCGCCGTCGATGCCGTGACATACCATCCGGACGACATCATAACTATCAGCGGCGGTCTCCATGATCACATGAACCGGACGGTTGTTTTGACGATTGGATCGGCCAGCTTCCTGATCACCTTGCAGGATGTGAACCGGGCTTGATTGTATCGTGTCACGGGCGATTCCGGCCAGGATCTGAAGAGAGTGCTGCTTCTCCCATACCAGCTTCTCAAGTATCCGCCCCTGGATCTCTTGGATTCTTGCCGCGATCTTGGTATTCGCCAGAAGCTTACAGGCCCTCTCGTTGATACTTTTCGGAGAGGTGCGAGAGACATCGTAGGTTCGCCGATACGCTTCCGAGGCGATCCCTGTCTCCCGGTATTCCAGGCAAAAGTTTTCTTGCTTCGGGGTCAATTTCATCATCACTTGCCTGCCTCCTCCCGAAGTAAGAACCGCGGTGTTAGAAACCCGTTTGTGTGAACCGGGTTTATTTCTGAATCTTTTACCCTCTATGTTCGCTTGATAGATAATGATCAAGCCAAACAGGTTACCACCAGAACCAAAAGGCAAAGCAATATGCCATCGAGCCACCATCCGACCCCGTACAACTCCATGTCCATGGACCACTGCCGCTCACAGCGCTCGCTGTCCCTGTACTGCACAGGTTCGTCGTAGGCGCTGTCATGAAGATTCCTCCGTTTGCTGAACCGCAGGTTCCGTTTACTGGTTGGGTCAAAAGCAGCTGCAGCCAGGGGAGGGAAACCATCGTTCGGATGTTGGCCGAACAATATGCCATCGAGCCACCATTCGACCCCGTACAACTCCATTTCCATGGACCACTGCCGCTCACAGCGCTCGCTGTCCCTGTACTGCACAGGTTCGTCGCAGGCGCTGTCCCGAAGCTCCCACCGTTTGCTGAACCGCAGGTTCCATCTATTCGAGCATATTGCCGCAGTCTATCATAGAAGACGTCGGGCGCCTGAACGCCTGTTGTCCGGTCAAGGTAGTGGTCGCTGTCATCGGGTTCGATGATAGAGATCAGCGGAAGCGTAAAACTCCCCAGTCCCGAAGCGTATTGATACCACTCTGTGCTGCTGTCCACATTGCTATACCAGGGTACGTAATGTTCCTCTATCGTTGCCTTGATCGGGGGATCGCTGGATTCACAGACCGTGAACCTCATGTACACCGTGTTTGCTCACGTATCCCGGCCGGCGACCAGGAGTATCATCCTGTGCTGTTGCTGTGCGAGGGTTACCGCAGCCTGTTTCGACGTCTGCCACACCAGGTTGGCGGCCAGGGTATTAGCAGGTTCAATGAGGTTCACTACGACTGCGGCGAACACGCTCCCAAGAAGCACAGCCATGCGGAAGAACACCGTAATTTTAACTTTGTTCCTCATGTACCCCCTTCCTTCGAATGTTCTGCGCAACTTCATGATTGCCTCCCTCCAAGTCTACACAATTCATTTTGAATCATCATGCCTGTCCGGTTGTGGCAGACCGCAATCCATCCCGCGGGTTGGCGATTAAACAGGGGCATGCGATGATGACGCTGAATCGTTTGCGCATCGCTGTCAAAACCGGTATTCACCGATGAGCACTAATCCAGCAGTAACATCAGCCAGGGAAGGCCCTGGGGTTTCCCGGTTTTCCCGGTCACCGGAATCGTGGCGCCATACCCGCCGGTGAAGCCTGCCGTATCAGCGTGCTCACCCGGAGGACGTCGGTTGGTATCGAATCGTGACGGCCTGTTCCTGATCGGCAACAAGGTTGTAACTTCCGCCAGAGACAATGCGGAAGGGCGCTGCCGTAGTCGCGCTCCCCGTCAAGGTCCCGATACCCGTGTTCCTGACCGTCAAGGTCAGATCCTTCGTCGATCCTACCGGAACATACCCGAAATTGAGGCTGCCGGGTGTCACCTGGCTGCCGGGTGTTGTTATCTGAACATACATCCCGTCGAAGGTGGTCGTTGCGCCATCCGTGACAGCCTTCGTCTCTAAAACAGGTGCCGGTTTGAACCACCCCGAAACATCCCCCCAGGTTAAAGTATAGTCTCCGACCGCTGGACTGATCAGGGTATGATCCCCCGCTCCGGATTGGTTGTAACTGTCGGGTCCTGTAAGGGGCCAGGGAGAATTAATCGAGTCTGGGGCGGATTGATTCTTATTGCCGATATCTCGTGCACAAAAATGTCCATAGTCCCATTTGTGTCCCCAGTCACCAAATTGTTGGCATCTGAGGTGAATGCGATATAGTGACCATCCTCTGAGATAGCCGGGGCAACGGAGCGGTAATTTCCCGGGGTGCCATCGGATGCTTCCGACACGCGGGCAGTCTTCCCGGTCTGACGGCCGTGAACAAAAACTTCCCACTGTCCATTTGTATCATCGGTTACCATGTTGACACATTCTGAGCTGAATGCCACATATCTCCCGTCAGCGGATGTGGTGACCGTCCTGCGCTGCAAGCAGTCCCCTGTGTCCCGTCGGAGGCCACCGAGACCCTCGTTGTGGTTCCTCCTTGAACAGGCAAAGGCACGGTCATTCCGATAATGAAAATGACACAGCTCACAACGAGATATAATTTTCCGCTAACCGGATTCTTCATGGACTTCCCTGTTATTCCCGTCAATGAGCCGTGAATTTTATATCTCTCGAGTGTTACCCTTTTCACCGTTTCTTGTTCCTCTCATTTCTATGTGGGCCAAGCCTGCATAAAAGTCAAGGTGGGTTTCGTTGGTTACCGTTCGGAAGGGTGAATATCCGTCAGCAATGCGGAACCCCAGGCTACAGGTAGTCAGACACACTCTTCAATCGGTAATTGAGACAAAAAAGCAGCACTATTGCTGATGCTGCCTGCCCCCACCCGCATTAGGAACTGCGGTGTTAGAAACCCGTTTGTGTGAACCGGGTTTATTTCTGAATCTTTTAGCCTCTATGTTCGCTTGATAGATTTTGAACAAGCCAAACAGGTCACCACCAGAACCAATAGGCAAAACAATTTGCATTCGAGCCACCATCCGACCCTGTACAACTCCAACTCCACCCTGTTGGCAATCTGACGCTAAATCCACTCACTGTCCCTGTACTGCACAGGTTCGTCGTAGGCGCTGTCCCGAAGATTCCGCCGTTTGCTGAACCGCAGGTTCCGTTTACCGGTTGGGTCAAAAGCAGCTGCAGCCAGGGGAGGGAAACCATCGTCCGGATGTTGGCCGAACAATGTGCCATCGAGCCACCATACAACCCCGTACAACTCCATGTCCATGGACCAGTGCCGCTCAAGGAAGTCGCTGTCCCTGTACTGCACAGGTTCGTTGCAGGCGCTGTCCAGAAGCTTCCTCCGTTCGCTGAACCGCAGGTTCCATCTATCGGGGCTGGGGTGGAGCGATAAGCAGCGACAATGCCCATCGTCTCCCGGATGTTTCGGGCGTTGTCACCGTCTGCGGTATGGCCAGCGGGAGTGTTCTGGTAAGTCAGGAGCGGGGTGGAAAAGAGGGGGGCCTCCGTGTAGGTGTTGCCGTACCCATCGCTGTTGTAGGCCATGATAGTGTGGTACGGCTTGGAATTGGTCCCCGTGAAATACCATCCCGCGGAATACGTGTTGAGGTAAGTGTTGGGCCCCGGGGAGTCTACCTGATACTTGCTGTGTCCGCAACCGAGATTGTGGCCGACTTCGTGTGTCAGGGTTTGGCTGACATCAACGGCTCGAATGGCATTCACCGTATACGCGGAATCAGGGTTTCCGCTATAGGATTGCAGTATATTGCCCCTGCCAACCGTGCCGTAAGCCGACCCTGTATCGACCATCATCGCCACAAGATCGGCATAGTAGGTGTTGCGCCATTCATGAACGACGGACAGGTTGCCGGCACCGCTTTGTAGTTTGTCCATGTCTGTACCAAAATCCACATCACCACTGTACGTATATGATACTTCAGCCGCATGGACCAGGCGAAACGTCAAGTTCACGTTGCTGTTGGCGGCGACCTGGTTCATCCTGGCCACGGCATCCGCGGCGAACACGTTCATCCCCCCGTTACGGTCCACCCATGATTTGGCCGTCGAATCGTAAACGATCATTATATCGATCGTCGTACCCGATGCGGACGGGGCAAAGCAGAGAAGAAAAATGGCTGTCGCCGCAAAGCGATGGAAACCAATCATCCCTTGCATTCTCCATCTTGCTGATGGACTCTTTGGGTGTTGACTACAAAATGGACGTCAACGATAATGGATTCTCCGGTGATTTCGACCTGTAGCCGACGGTGCGGTAAGCCAGTTCTAATCCATGTGAAACTTCAACGAATCATCGGCGGTATCTTTGACATGTCGATCTCTGTCACCGTTCCTGAAGCCTGGCCGGAATCGCCCGTGACACGATACAATAAAGCCCGGTTCACATCCTGCAAGGTGATCAGGAAGCTGGCCGGTCCAATCGTCAAAACAACCGTCCGGTTCATGTGATCATGGAGACCGCCGCTGATAGTAATGATGTCGTCCGGATGGTATGTCACGGCATCGACGGCGACTTTATACGTCACATCTGCAAAGAAGGTCAAGGTGACGGTATCCCCCCGTGAAATAGCTATCCTCGACTGACTGGCCGTTCCGGATGCCTGCGGCATGATCTCAGGCGAAATGGAGATCCTTCCCTTTCGGATTTCGTGGGATTTGGGAGATACATTGGCTTCTGAACCTGCTTTTATCTCACCAAGGGGCCAAACCAGCACATGCCCGGCTCCATGCGAAAGGGACATCTGTCCGGAAATGACAAGGACAACAGCAGCCAGTATCCAGGCTTTGAATTTGGGCGTAAACAAGCTCTTGTCTATCATCTGAGCCATCCTCAATTCCCGACCTTAAGACACAAATGTGGATAAAATCTTATTTCAATGTCATTGACTTAAGTTCGCAATAATCGATAAATACATTGCAAAAACATCATGTTAATAGTAGCTGCCGCCTGGTTGGACTCGGCGGTCCAGTCGGGGGTTGGGCTGAGGCCGGCGAAGGAGGCGTGGTAGACATAGGCCCGGCCCTCGTCGGTCTGACCATTGTCGTAGTTGTCCGCGCCGACGATGACATCGGCAAAGCCATCGTAGTTCACATCGCCCGCGGTGCCGACCGATCTGCCGAAATTGGCATTTACCTGGTTGGAGGGTTGGCGTATCTGCAACGCAATCAGGTTCAGCCCGGAAGAGGAACCAAAATAGACGGCGATGGCCCCTTCATTCTCCTGGTCGCCGTCATAGCTTAGCGAACCGACGAAGACGTCGGCAAAGCCATCCCCGTTGACATCACCCGCAGTGGAGACCGATGCGCCGAAGAAGGCATTCTTCTGGTCCGACTCGGCCGTCCAGTCGGGCGAGGTGGCGAGCGGATCGATGAGGAGGGGGTACCGGGCACCGGCTGTGGCCACGGTGATTTCCAGGCTGCGCTCACCCAGGCCGAACCGGGCCGGCAATTCCCGACCGGTGGCATCGACGGCGAGCAGGTGGTCGAAATGGAGTATCGGCTTGCCGTCCTGATCGGCAAAGGCCAGTGCGGCACCGTCGCCGCCGCTGCTGCCGACCAGGGAGCCGTGCACCGCCAAGCGCAGCACCAGTTCGGTCGCGCCCGCACCCCCCGGTGGCGGTTCGTGCAGGGTGAAGCCCTGTTCGAGGTCGCGTTCGTCGTTGAGGTACCATTCCGTCAGTGTTCCGCGCACCAGTTCGACGCGCTGGCCGTTCAGCCGCAGTTGGGCTGGTTCGGGTTGGCGCAGGTCGCCGAGAGCACCCAGCGCGGTGAGTGCCAAGCCCCAACCCCAGTCCGGTCTGGTGGTGGTTCGGGGTACGACCCGGACGCCTTCGGGCGTGAAGGTGGTGCGGAAATTGTGGGCCCGGTTCGGCGCCTGTACGGTGGCGGATCGATCCGAGGTATCGGCTGTTGCCGGACTCGGGCGGTACTCAGCCTGGCGGATCTGCGCCTGGGCCCGGGTCCACCAGTCGGTGGACACACCGGCCGGCGCTTGCCCCTGGCCAACCTCCGCCCCGGCCCAGACCGAAAGGGCGGGCCCCAACGCCATCAGCGGTATTAGCAGTAACCCGAGTCCATACTTCCCATATCTTCCCATGATCCTTCCATTTTTCCACTGAGCAGCTTGTCCAAAATATTCCGCGATCACCTCTCTGCTGACTTCTACGCTCCTACTGGACTACAGGGCACAGCGGGAATTCCTGCCATGACAGCGGAATCCTTTAATGAAATCAATTTCCCGATTCCAAATAGTTGACCGCAGGCCAGTCGGGTGGGCCGTTCCGCATGGAAAAATTCCCTCCCAGTTCGTCATAATACCCGGTTGCATTTTGATTTCCGCTCACACTGAAGGTCACGGTATACGATCCCGGATAACTGACCAGAGCATAGTTTCCGGAGCCAACAAGGACATTATTTTTGTAAAAATTATAAGTTCCATTGCCGTAGAAGCGAAATCCCTGGTAGTTAAACGTTGTTCCTGTCCAGGTTTCGCCAAGATACAGCCTGGAAGGGGACCAACGCGTGAGCAGTTGTCCAATGGAGGGATTGTTGATGGTTGCCGTATAAATTCCGGCAGGTTGATTCCAGGTGTTCTGAAAAATATACATTTCAAAACGACTACTGCCGTTCCAGAACCCATTGACAGCCCGGTAGGAATGACTGCCGGTTGTGATCTGTACCTGATGGGTGCCCCCTGGTGGAATTCCCATCGGTGCATTGGGAAATTTTTCGACCCCGTCAATTTTCAGGGAAATGATGGGATAAGAGGTGTTATTGGAAATTTTCACCGAGCTTGCAGTGGCGCCTGGTGTTGTCGCAGAGTTCGATTGTGTGCTGTTGTCCGAATACCCGAAACTATTGTGCGCCTGGATGTAATATCTGTAAGTTTTTCCAGCTGTTAAACCGGTAATGTAGGCACCCGGCACATTATCTTCGGGAACAGTACCTGACCATACAAATTGGCCGCCGTTGACTGATTCATAGATTCGATATTGATCGGATTGGGAGTTGTTGGTCCAGGTCAATAAGATTGTACTTTCGGACGTGGCTTGAGCCGTCAGATTGGTAGGCGGCCGAGGTTTCAGGTTTGCCTTGGTCCAATTGCAGGAGATGTTGGTGTAGTCCGAGTATCCGCTACTGTTGTATGCCCGGATGCGATAGCAGTAATGGGTATCCTGGGTCAGGTCGACGTCGTCTACCGATGGAACGCCTGACCATTTATCATAGTAACTGAAGTTTATCACATCGGTAAGCGCCAATTAAACCCCAGTAGCCACCTGACTCAGGGCCAAATCAGCTTCGCTAAGGTTTGATGGCAGGAGCTTTTCATACTCATCGTCGGTCTCGGCAAAGGGCAGTTGTTCAAAGAGGTAGCGAAGGTATTTGTAGGGCTCAAGTCCATTTGCCTTGGCGGTCTCGATGAGACTATACAGACCGGCGCTGGCCTCGGCACCTTTCGGGCTGCCGGCAAAGAGCCAGTTTTTCCTGCCGACCACAAAGGGGCGGATGGCATTCTCGGCGGCATTGTTATCAGGCGTAACCTCACCATGCTTCAGATAGGCC
>Ga0209066_10007840_pt1 | contig 10488 bp, 9 predicted proteins | sample All_14_2_FD_187198 | JGI IMG/M metagenome (GOLD analysis project Ga0209066, IMG submission 187198) | Freshwater microbial communities in response to fracking from Pennsylvania, USA - Allegheny Zone_MetaG_DW_15 (SPAdes) (version 2) ... | reverse complement strand
GCGCCGACCGAGGTCGTGTCGCGGTGGGGAAAAATCCAGCCATAGCCATTGCGAAACAGTGATGGGGCGAGATGCCATTCCATCTCTGTAAGCGTACGGGGAATCTGGTAGTTGATGCCGATGCCGAGATGCGCGGTCGGCAGCCGCAGATACCGCCGGACCAGCGAGGCGGAGCCGTCGGCCCCGACCAGGAAGCGGAACTCGGCTTTCTCCTCCCTGTCGCGGTCTTCGACGGTGAAGAAGATCTTGCCGTCGTCGATCCGCTTGACCTGCGCCGAGGTGACGATCTCGGCGCCTGCCGCTGCCGCCGCCTCTGCCATGTGGCGGCCGAGATTTTCCCGGTTGACCGTGGCGATCATCGGCTTCGTCGAGGACAGGCAGGTCTGCTGCTGCGGGGTGAAAATGTACTGCCGGTGAAAACGCCTTTCCTCGAGGCTGCCGGGGATCCGGTTGATCAACCCGCTCCCGGTGATCCCGCCGGCACAGACCTTCGGCCCCGGATGCGGTTTTCTTTCGAGGACCAGGACCTTGAGACCGCCGCGGGCAAGCATCCTGGCGCAGGCAAGCCCGGCCGGGCCCGCCCCGACGATGACGACATCATGGGTCATGCGATTGTTCTGCGAGTGGAGAGGGACCGGGGTGCCGGCCGATCAGGATCAGAGGTGCCGGCACCTTGTCCCCGAAAGGGCAACCTTAGCCTTCCAAAAGGCTGGCGGCAAGAAATTCCCGATTGAGACGGGCGATATTGCGGATGGATATGCCTTTCGGACAGACCGCCTCGCATTCCCTGGCGTTGGTGCAGTTGCCGAACCCCTCCCGGTCCATCGTCGCGACCATGGCCAGGGCCCGCTGCCGTCGTTCGGGCCGGCCCTGGGGAAGCAGGCAGAGCTGAGAGATCTTGGCCCCGGTGAACAGCATCGCCGCCCCGTTCGGGCAGCTGGCGACACAGGCCCCGCAGCCGATACAGGCCGCGGCGTCCATCGCCAGTTCGGCCGTCGCCGACGGGATGGGGATTGCATTGGCATCGGGAGTGCCGCCGGTGTTGACCGAGACGTAGCCGCCGGACTGGATGATGCGGTCGAAGGCGGAGCGGTCGACCATCAGATCCTTGCGGATCGGAAAGGCGCGGGAGCGGAAAGGCTCGATCACCAGGGTGTCGCCGGAACGGAAGTTGCGCATATGCAGTTGGCAGAGGGTGGTTTCCCGCTCCGGCCCATGGGCGATACCGTTGACGACCGCCCCGCACATGCCGCAGATCCCTTCCCGGCAGTCATGATCGAAGGCCACCGGCTCCTTGCCGTCCCTCGTCAGCTTCTCATTAAGGACATCGAGCATCTCGAGAAACGACATGTCGGTATTGATCCCGCTCAAGGGGTAGGTCTCGAGATGGCCGAGGGAATCGTTGTTCTTCTGGCGCCAGATCTGCAAAGTGAGGTCAATGCTGCTCATCGTCATATACCGTGGATGTGGATCTCGTAAAGGGCGACCGGAGTGCCGGGTTATTTGTAGCTGCGCTGGCTCGGTGTGACGTTGTCGAAGACCAGCGGTTCCTTGTGCATGACGGGCGGCTCGCCTTCCCCCTGGTATTCCCAGACCGAAACGTGGGAATAGTTGGCATCATCGCGTTTGGCCTCGTTTTCCGCGGTCTGACTTTCCTCCCGCAGGTGACAGCCGCACGATTCCTCCCGGGCCAGGGCATCGCGGATCATGATGTCGGCGAACTCGAGGAAATCGGCGACCCGACCGGCCCGTTCGAGGGACTGGTTGATATCGGTAGCATTGCCGGGGATGTAGACATCGTTCCAGAACTGGTCGCGTATCGCGGGCAGCTGTTCCAGGGCCGCTTCGAGACCGGCCTTGTTCCGCGCCATGCCGCAGTTGTCCCACAGCAGCCGGCCGAGCTGCTTGTGGATCTCGTCGACGGTGACCTTGCCGGCCGGTCCCCGCATGCTGTTGCGTAGCAGCCGGTGGATCCGGTCGGCGACGTTCTTCCGCGATTCGTCGAAGGCCGGATCGGTTGCGGCCACCGGTTGGAGCGACGAGGCGCCGATATACCCGGCGATCGAGGTGGCGATGATGAAATAGCCGTCGGCCAGTCCCTGCATCAGGGCGCTGGCCCCGAGCCGGTTGGCGCCGTGGTCGGAGAAGTTGCACTCGCCGAGGGCGAAGAGGCCGGGGATGGTGGTCATCAGGTCGTAATCGACCCACAGCCCGCCCATCGTGTAATGGACCGCCGGATAGATCATCATCGGCTCGTGCAGCGGATTGGCGGCGGTGATTTTCTCGTACATCTGGAACAGGTTGCCGTATTTTTTCAGGATCGTCGCCTCGCCGTCGCGCCTGATGGCCTCGGCGAAATCGAGATAGACGGCCAGACCGGTGCTGCCGACCCCCTTGCCGCCATCGCACTGCTCCTTGGCGTTGCGCGAGGCGACATCACGGGGGACGAGGTTGCCGAAACTGGGGTACTTCTTTTCGAGATAGTAGTCGCGCTCGGCCTCCGGGATCGCCGCCGCCGGTCGCTGGTCGCCCTGTCGGGACGGGACCCAGACCCGGCCGTCGTTGCGCAGGCTCTCGCTCATCAGGGTCAGCTTCGACTGGTAATCGCCGTGGACGGGGATGCAGGTGGGGTGGATCTGGACGAAGCAGGGGTTGGCGAAGCCGGCACCATGTTTGCAGGCCCGCCAGGTGGCGGTGACATTGGAGGCCATGGCGTTGGTCGAGAGGAAATAGACGTTGCCGTAGCCGCCGGTGGCGAGGACCACGGCATCGGCGGCGTGGCTCTCCAGTTCGCCGGTCATCAGATTGCGGGTCGTTATGCCGCGGGCCCTGCCGTCAACAACGACGAGATCCATCATCTCGCGGCGGTTGAACATCGTCACCTTGCCGCTGTGGATCTGGCGTGAAAGAGCGCTGTAAGCACCGAGCAGCAGCTGCTGACCGGTCTGCCCCCTGGCGTAGAAGGTCCTCGACACCTGGGCCCCGCCGAAGGAGCGGTTGGCGAGGGTGCCGCCGTATTCGCGGGCGAAGGGCACTCCCTGGGCGACGCATTGATCGATGATGTTGCCGCTGACCTGGGCCAGGCGGTAGACATTGGCCTCGCGGGCCCGGAAATCCCCGCCCTTGATCGTGTCATAGAACAGCCGCAACACCGAATCGCCGTCGTTCTGATAGTTCTTGGCGGCGTTGATCCCGCCCTGGGCGGCGATCGAATGGGCCCGGCGCGGACTGTCCTGGATGCAGAAGGTCTTGACGTTGTAGCCCTGTTCGGCAAGGGTGGCCGAGGCCGAGGCCCCGGCCAGGCCGGTGCCGACGACAATGACCGTGAACTTGCGGCGATTCGCCGGGTTCACCAGTTTGCTGGCAAAGCGGTGGTTATCCCATTTTTGCGCCAGATCTCCGGCAGGAATGCGGGCTTCGAGTTTCATTGTCTGATCCTATTTCACCGATTTTGCGGCGGCAGGCGCCGGGGAAGATTGGCAATCGTGCTGCGTCTAGAACGAAGCGCCTGCACCGGACATGAAGTACAGGGGAATACCTCCGAACAGCAGGAGGAAAAAAGCCGGAATGATATATGTCAATCGGGCGATCAGGGTGTTGTACCGCGGGTGATTGACGCCGAAGGTCTGCAGCATGCTCCAGAAGCCGTGGCTGAGATGGACCGCCAGAACGGCGAAGGAGAAGAGGTAGAACATCCCATAGAATATGCCGCTGAGGGCCGACTGGACCGTCACGCTGATCGGGATCTCTTCCGGCGAGAAGGTGAAACTAAAGACATGGACCAGGACGAACAACAGGATGAGGAGCCCGGTAAAGGGCATGGTGTTGGCCGCAAAGGCGTTCTTTGCCTGTTTTTTGTCCACCGCATACCGCGAAGGGGTGACGAGACGGTTCTCAAAGAAGAGGTAGAGTCCGAGGGCGATATGGATGATGAAGAGCAACAGGACGATGGTACTGAAAACGAGGACGATCAGCGGGTGGCTGTGGAGCTCGTCGGCATAGCTCTGAAACACCGCGCTGCCCATGTAGATCGTGGCATTGCCGGCAGCGTGAGAGCAGAGAAAGAGCAGGAGCAGCAGCCCCGTCGTTCCCATTATCAGTTTTTTGCCAATCGATGACGACACAAACCTGACAAACCACATAGCACACCTCTACGGGAAAAGACCTGGTTGAAATGCCTCACTGACCTCACTAATTGTATATGATCGCTTTAAAAAAGAAAGGACTATTTCCGCAGTTTTCCGTTATATTGGAGCAGCTTTGCCAATGCCGAACAGCAGAAAAAATGAACTATCCGGGCACGGATGTCCATGAATTTCCATCAACCGAGGAGATGTATCCATGGTGTATCGTACCGCAGTCTTCGACCTGGACGGCACGCTGGTCGACTCCCTGCAGGATCTGGCCGAGACCGCCAACGGGATGCTTGCCGCCTCCGGCTACCCGCAGCATCCGGTCGATGCCTACCGGTATTTTGTCGGCGACGGCATGGCGATCCTGATCCGCCGGATTGTCCCGCCGTCGCTGACGGAGGACCAGGTTGCGCGATGCCTGGCCGATTTCAGTCAGGCCTATGCCGCCAGATGGCAGAGAAACAGTTGCCCTTATCCCGGCATCCATGCTATGTTGTCCGGCCTGCAAAATGCCGGTCTGAAGCTCGCCGTACTGTCCAACAAGCCCGATGAATTCACCCGTGAGTTTATTCGGTTTTTCTTCCCGGAGCAGCGGTTCGATGCCGTCTTCGGCCAGCGTCCCGGAATCGAGAAGAAACCCAGTCCCGCCGGAGCCCTGGAAATCGCTGCGTTGCTGCACGTTGAGCCTGGCGAATGCCTGTATGTCGGCGATACCGCTGTCGACATGCAGACCGGCAGGTCGGCCGGGATGTTTACCATCGGGGTCCTGTGGGGATTCCGCGATCGTCGGGAACTGCAGGAACACCATGCTGACATGATCGTCAGCGATCCAATGGAGATTGTCGAACATGCCCTTTCCCGCCGTTGACTTCCCGCTCTACCTTCAATACGTCGCCCCGCCGCTGCTGGGGGCCTTCATCGGCTATATCACCAACAAGGTTGCGATCAAGATGCTGTTCAGGCCGCTCAGGCCCTGGCGCATTCTTGGTATCCGGGTGCCGATGACGCCGGGCGTCATTCCGGCAAAACGGCGTGAGCTTGCCGCCAATATGGGGGAGATGGTCGGCGACCATCTCCTGACCAGCCGGGAGATCGGCCATGCCCTGACCCAGCCGTCCTTCCAGCGCCACCTCCAGAGCCTGATCGAGGACCGGGTCGGCAGCCTGCTGTACCGCGATCTTGGCCCCATTGGCTCCATCATCCCGCAGAAATTCCAGGTGTATTTCGATATCGCCGTCAAGACCATCAGATTCCAGGTTAAGGATCATATCCATGTCTTCATCCAATCGCCGGAGTTCGCCGCCAGGGTCGCCGCTTCGCTCGACAAACGGATGGAGCACTTTCTTGGCCGTGATATAGGGGACGTCTTCACAGGAAAAGAGCGTGAAACGACGTACCGCTTTATCGAGGAAAGCCTTACCAGGATGCTGTCGGGTCCAGCGATGGAACAGTGGCTCGAGGAGTTTCTGCAGCACAAGGTCTACAGTATCATCAATCAGGACAAGCGCCTGCGGGATGTCCTGCCGCCGCCGTTGCAGGAGACGATTGTCACGCTGGTCAGACAGGAAACGCCGGGGCTGCTGCTTCGTCTTGCAACCATGCTGCAGGAACCGGATCTTCGTGACCGGGTCGTTCAGGGGGCGAGGGCGGGGGTGGAAAGCTTCATCGCCTCACTGGGGCCGATGGCGGCCATGGCCCGCGGGTTCCTGAAGATGGACACGGTGGAGCAGAAGATCCGTGACTACCTGGTCGCCAAGGAAGACGATATTGCCGCCTGGCTCCAGAGTGAAGATCTCCGCACCAGAGTGGCCGAGGTCCTTGCCGACCGTTGCTGGGCGCTGTTCGACCAGCCAGTCCGTTCCTTCGTTACCCTCGAGGACGATGGCAGGATTGAACGCTTCTGCCATGGTCTGACCGAACGGATGATGCCCTTGCTGCGGGAAAAAGAGTTCCACGTTGCCTTGTCATCGATGCTGAAGACCAACATCGAGACTGCGATCGATAGCGGCCAGCTCTCGATCGGGGGGGCGATTGTCGACTTCTTCGGTCAATCGGGGCTCGATGCTGGAAAAACGTGGTTCAAGGAAGAGGGGACGGCCTTGCTGCGCAGCAAGGAAACCCTCGCCACTCTCGACTCGATGATCGAGAAGATGCTCACCGCCCTGCTCAACCGACCGATCGGCAAACTCTCGAGCCTGTTGCCGGTCGATGTCCGGGATGGGATCTGCAATTCGATCCGGGTCATGCTCTCCGACATGCTGGCGATGGAGGTCCCGGGCCTGGTCGGTTCTCTCAATATCAGGCAGATCGTCGCCGATAAGGTCAACTCTCTCGACCTACTGCGCCTGGAACGCCTGCTGCTCTCGATCATGGAGGAACAGTTCAAGTATATCAACCTGTTCGGGGCAATCCTGGGCTTTTTGATCGGCTGCATCAATCTCGTTGTCACCCTCTGAGGGGCATGGGGAGATCCAAGGTGCTGCTGAACTCCCTGGTTCTCCGGCCCCCTTCCATTGACGCCACGGCTACTGACGCTGTTTCCTGCCGATACTGGCGGCGTACAGCACCCGCTCGTTGCGGTCGTCGAGTCCGAGCAGGCGATTGGCCTCCTGATCGTAAAAGGCGGCAATCGGGCAGCCGCCGCACCCGATCGCTTCCGTCGCCAGCAGCAGGTTCTGGCAGATATGGCCGGCATCGAGAAAGAGGTAGCGGAAGCCGCGTTCCCCGTATTTGGCCATCGACCGCCTGAATACTGCGGTCCAGAAAAAGGTCAGGTTGGCATCGGCGACGAAGTCCTGATTGAGGCAGACATGGGCGGCATCTTTTCCCCGCACCTCAGGGACAAGCCGTTCCAGCTGAAACCGCCCGGCATCGAAATGATAAAGGCCGGCGGTCAGCTCGGCAACATCCTCGATCACCAGGTAGGTTTCGATGGGATACAGGGCCCCGGCCGACGGTGCGGTCCGCAGAAGATGGCCGCCCATCTTCGCGGTGATCCCCTGAGAGGCCCACAGCAGAAACGAAACCTCATTCAAATTCAGCTGGTTGGACGCGTGGTAGCGGCGCAGTGAGCGCCGTTGCTGCAGCAGCGATTGCAGCCGTGTTTCCTGGAGCGACCAGTCCAGCGGCAGTTCGATCTTGACCGCCTCGGGATAGTTTTTGTAGGAATCGGTTTCAGCGATCTGCACCCGGCGGCGATGCCTGATGGTCGCCCTGTCGTGGCTGCTTTTCTCCAGATAATCCCAGGCAAGGGTATCGTTCAGTTCTGGCATCATGCGCTCCTCTGGTTCGGGTTGCGCTCACCGGCAAGCTGGCCGCAGGCGGCGAGGATATCGGCACCACGACTGCTCCGGATGAAAACCGAATAATGGGCATCCATCAGGATCTTCTGGAAGGCCAGGATCTTTTCCATCGGGGAACTGCGATAGGGGAGGTCGGGACAATTATTGTACGGCAGGAGGTTGATCTTGCACGGGATGAGGCGCAGCCGCCGCGCCAGTTCACGGGCCTCGGCGGCGGAATCGTTGATCCCGTCCAGCATCAGGTATTCAAACATGATCCGCCGTCGTTTCGGCATCGGATACGTCCGGCAGGCCTCGAACAGGGCATCCAGGGGATAGATCCGGTTCACCGGCATCAGCTTGTTCCGCGTCTCGTCATCGACGGCATGGAGCGACACCGCCAGGTTGGCGGTGGAACGCTCGCCGAGCGCGTGCATCTTCGGGACGATGCCGCAGGTCGAGACGGTGATGCGCCGTCCGGTCAGGTCGAGCCCCTTCTGCTCGGTCAGGATGGAGAGGGAGGTCAGGACATTTTCGAGGTTATTAAGCGGTTCGCCCATGCCCATGTACACCAGGTTGGTCACCGCCCGGGGACCGATCAGGGTCGCCGCCGGTTCGGCAAGCAGATGATCGCGGGCGGCGCAGACCTGATTGACGATCTCGGCCGGCGACAGGTTCCTGATAATCCCCATGGTCCCGGTCAGGCAGAAGGCGCAGTGCATCGCGCAGCCGACCTGGGAGGAGATGCAGAGGGTGTTGCGGTCCTGCTCGGGGATCAGCACCGACTCGATGATATTGTTGTCGTGAAGGCGGAAACCGAACTTCACCGTGCCGTCCATCGCCTTCTCGACAATCGGGTCATCGAACCGTGAGATATAGGCATGTTCGGCGACGATCCGCCGGAAATCCTTGGCGAGATCGGTCATCTCCTCGATGCCGGTGATCCCCGGACGATAGATCCACGGCATTATCTGCCGCCCGCGAAAGGCCGGTTGCCCGAGCTCCTCGACAAATCTGATCAGCCCCTGCCGGTCGAGATTGCGCAGGTCGGTTCGCATTTCCATTACAGCGCCCTCATGGTGTCGGGGACCAGCGGGGTATTCCCGGCCAGGGCGAGCTTTATGGCAGCGAGGATCTTCTGTTTGTCCTTGTCCAGCACCCCTTCAATCGGGAGGTAGTTGGAGGCGTGGTTGGCATGGAACATCGACCGCGACAATTCCAGTCCGGTGACGAGGGTCTGCAGTTCCCTGAGGATCCCCAGCTGATCGGGGAGACGGAACAGACCGCTCTGATATTGCCGGCCGATCAGCGTATTCGGCAACGGCATCAGGGTGAGGGCGGCGACCTGGCGCGGCGCCATGCGGTTGAGGACAACGGCGGACTGACGGGCATGGATCTCCGACAACTCGATTCCACCCAGACCGAGCAGGGTGGTGGCAGAGAGGAAAAGGCCGCTGTCGTTGACCCGCTGCGCCGCCTCGATCATGCTGGCGGCGGTCTCCCCCTTGCGGACGCGTTCAAGCACCACGTCACAGCCGCTCTCGAGCCCCATGTAGATCCGGTCAAGGCCCTGGCCTTTGAGGACGGCGAGATCGGCGGCGGTTTTTGAGCGGATGGAGCGGGCGTTGCCGTACAGTGAGATTTTCTTCACCCACGGCAGGAACGATCGAATCCTGGTGAGGAGCGCCGACAGGCGATGTTGTGGAAGGATGAGAACATCGCCGTCGGCGAGGAAGACGCGATTCTGGCGCCGGCAGTGTTGGGACGCAAAATGGAGATCGTCGTCGATCTCCTCATCGGTCTTGACCCTGTACGGTTTGTCCTTGAAGGCCCCGCAGAATGTGCACTTGTTGTAGGAACATCCGACCGTCACCTGGAGGATGATCGACAAGGCCTCGCTGGGCGGCCGGATGATGGTTCCCTCATAGTGCATCAGCGGCGAAGGGTTCAGGCCGGATTGGCGCGCTCGAATTGGCGCATGAACTCTACCAGTTTGACCACCCCTTCGCGTGGGAAGGCGTTGTAGATCGAGGCCCGGCAGCCTCCGACCGAACGATGGCCCTTCAGGCCGTTCAATCCGATGGCGGTGGCCTCGGCGATGAATTTGGCCTCCAGTTCCGGGGTTGCCAAGTTGAAAGTGACATTCATCAGCGACCGCGAGGCCGGTTCGGCATGGCCGCGGTAGTAGCCGCTCTCGTCGATCTTGGCGTAGAGCAGGGCCGCCTTTTCCCGGTTGATCTTTTCGATGGCCGGCACGCCGCCGATCTTTTTCAGCCACTTCAACACCAGGCCGACGACATAGACCGCGAAGCAGGGCGGGGTGTTGAACATCGACCCTTTTTCGGCGTGGGTCTTGTAGTTCAGCATGGTCGGGGTGGTGGCCGGGGCGCGATCGAGCAGGTCTTCCCTGATGACGACGACCGTGACACCGGCCGGTCCGAGGTTCTTCTGGGCGCCGGCAAAGATCAGGCCGAAGCGGCTGACGTCGAACTGACGGGAGAGGATGTCCGAGGACATGTCGCTGATCAGCATTGTGTCGACCACCGGAAATTCCGGAAATGCGGTGCCATAGATGGTATTGTTGGAGACAAGGTAGAGGTATTCCGAGTCCGTGCTGACCGTATACTCATTTTGTGTCGGCACCCGGACGAACTTGATATCCTCGCTCGAATAGGCGACCTCGACCTCGCCGAACAGTTTGGCCTCCTTGATCGCCTTCTTTGACCACGTTCCGGTATTGAGGTAGGTGGCCTTCTTGCCGGGCCCGAGAAGATTCATCGGCACCATGAAAAACTGGCTCGAGGCACCGCCCTGGAGGAACAGCACCTTGTAGTTATCAGGAATCCCCATCAGTTCACGCAACAGGGCCTCTGCCTCATCCATAACCGCGATAAACGGTTTTGAGCGATGGCTGACTTCGATAAGCCCCATGCCCGTGTCCTGAAAGTTGACGACATCGCGGGAGGCCTGCTCCAGCACCTCATAGGGAAGGACGGCAGGACCGGGACTGAAATTAAAAATACGCTCGACCATGAATATATCTCCTTTTATAAATAATGATGAATGGGGATGAT
>Ga0209066_10007838_pt1 | contig 10488 bp, 9 predicted proteins | sample All_14_2_FD_187198 | JGI IMG/M metagenome (GOLD analysis project Ga0209066, IMG submission 187198) | Freshwater microbial communities in response to fracking from Pennsylvania, USA - Allegheny Zone_MetaG_DW_15 (SPAdes) (version 2) ... | reverse complement strand
CCGCGTCCAGTTCGCCCTGGCCGAACTGGACGCGGAGGTCGGGCACAAGAAGCTGGTGACGGTGCTCGGCGGTGGCGGCGGGGCCGGCTTCGTCTATATCGGCGGGATGCAGCGGCTGCTGGAAGCCGGGCAGGTGCCCGATTACCTGGTCGGCTCATCCATCGGATCGGTGATCGGTTCGGTGATGGCCCGCACGCTGCCCGTGCCGATCGAGGAGTACGTGGCATGGGCGAAGACGGTGTCCTACCGCGCCATCCTCGGACCCGAGCAGATGCGCCGCAAACACGGACTCACCGGGGTCTTTTCGCTGCGCTTCGACCAGTTTGCGGATGCGCTGTTCACGCGCCCCGACGGCGAGCAGCTGCGGATGGCGGATCTGGGGATCCCGTTCGACGCGGTGATCGCCGGGGTACGCAGGCAACCGTTCGCCGCCCTGCCCGCCAAGTTCCGCCATCAGGAGCTCGCGGTGCTCAAGCTGCGGACGCTGCCGTTTCTGCCGATCGGGGTCGGCCCCGAGGTGGCGGCCCGGTTGTGGCAGGCCGCCGCGTTCATCGATTCACGGGTGGTCAAGGCGGTCGTGGTCGGCGGCGACGACCTCACCCGCGACGTCAATGTCGTTGACGCCGCTTCGTTCTCGTCGGCGATCCCCGGTGTGCTGCACCACGAGACCCGGGACCCACGGATGCTCCCGATTCTGGACGAGATGCTGGCCGCCAACGATGTCGCGGCGTTCGTCGACGGCGGCACCGCCAGTAACGTGCCGGTGGAGTTGGCCTGGAAGCGGATCCGCGACGGCAGGCTCGGCACCCGTAACGCCTGCTATCTGGCTTTCGACAGTTTCCATCCGCAGTGGGATCCGCGCCATCTTTGGCTGGTGCCCATCGCGCAGGCCATCCAGCTGCAGATGGTGCGCAATCTGCCCTACTCCGACCACATCGTCCGGTTCTCGCCCACCTTGTCACCGGTGAACCTGGCGCCGTCACCGGGTTCCATCGACCGCGCGTGTGCGTGGGGGTACAAGCGGGTCAACAAGGCTATCCCGATCACCTCGGCTCTGCTGCAACCGATTTGGTGGGAGGAGACGCCCGCATCGGCCGGGCGTGGTCCGATGGTGTCGACATCGGCCGCACCCCCGATGAGCGAGGTGCTCTCCGAGGCGGAGCGGCCGCGCAACAGGTTCGAGCGCTGGCGCAACCGCTACCTCACCTAGAGGTCGCTGGCGTCATCGGGAACGTCCACGGCGTGTTCGGCGAGGGCCTCCAACCCGACGACCTGCAGGGTGCTCTCGTGGGTGCAGGCCAGCACCACCGGGGCTGCGCAGCCGTCCTGGTAGGCGCGCAACCAGTTCACCGCGGTGACACACCAGCGGTCGCCGGGCGTCAGGCCGGGGAACCGGTACTGCGGCATCGGCGTGCTGAGGTCATTGCCGATCGAGCGTTGGTGTTCCAGGAATTCGGCGGTCACCACCGCGCAGATGGTGTGCAGGCCCACATCCTCGGGGCCCGTCGAGCAGCAGCCGTCACGGTAGAAGCCGGTCACCGGATCGGTGCCGCACGGCTCCAGCGGTCCGCCCAGCACATTGAATTCGGGTTCCTCGGGCATGACCCCATCATGGCGCATGCCGGCGTCAGACCCACGCCCCCCGGTGCAGAACACCCGTCACGGCGAGATCCTCGTCGAGGGCCACCAGATCGGCGGTGGCTCCGGGTGTCAACTCGCCCGTCGGGAGCCCGAGCGCACGGGCCGGGTTGATCGAGGATTGGGCGACCGCCTGCAGCAGTGCCTCATCGGGCGCCAATCCGCTGTGCCGAACGGCGAACCGGAACACCCGGTCCATGGTGGCGGTGCTGCCCGCGATGGTGTCGGTGCCCGCGACGCGCGCCACCCCGCCGACCACATCGACCCCCAGCGGGCCCAGTTCGTAGCGTCCGTCGGACATCCCGGTGGCCGCCATGGCATCGGTGATCAGCGAGACGCGCTGGGCACCAACGCTTTGGGTGACGAACCGGTAGATCGCCGGATCGATGTGGACGCCGTCGGTGATCAGCTCGACGCTCACCCGGGCATCCTCCAGCAGCGCGACGACCGGCCCGGGCTCGCGCCGGTCGATCGGGCGCATGGCATTGAAGAGATGGGTGCCCACGGTGGCGCCGGCCTCGATGGCCGAGCGGGTCTGTGCGTAGCTGGCTTCGGTGTGCCCGACCGCGGCGACCACACCCGCGGCGGTCAACTGTGCGATCGCGGCGAGGGCGCCGTCGCGTTCGGGCGCCAGTGTCACCATCGCGATGGCGCCGTCGGCGGCGGTGAGCACCCGGTCGATCTCCGCCGGATCCGGGTCCCGCATCAGCGCGGGCTGGTGCGCCCCGCACCGGTGCACCGACAGCCACGGCCCTTCCAGATGGATCCCGGCCAACACGCCGGCACGCACGTCGGCGGCCAAACTGCGCACCTGCCACAGCAATTCGGCCGGTGCCGCGGTGACGAGCGAGGCGATCAGGGTGGTGGTGCCGCGCCTGCGGTGCAGCGCGGCCGCGGTCGCGGTCTCCTGCGCCGAGGCGGCCGAGAAGTTCGCGCCACCGCCACCGTGCAGATGCGTGTCGACGAAACCGGGCACCACGACGGCCGCCGTGCGATCGGCCGGGCCCGGCGGGCCCCCGGCACCGAGGGCGCGCACCGTGGTGCCGGCCACGTCGATCCAGCCGGGCCGCAACAGATCCGCGCCCGTCAGCAAGGTGTCGGCGGCCAGCAGCACTCAGATACCCTGCCAATCGGGTTTGGACCGGTAGGTCTCGCGGTAGTAGTCGGCCAGCTGCAGGCGCCGCGCGGCGGCGTCGTCGAGCAGCACCGTCACGTGGGGATGGTGCTGCAGCACGCTTGCCGGCCACATCGCACTCACCGCGCCCTCGACGAGGTGGTGCACGGCCTCGGCCTTCTGCCGACCGGTCGCGACCAGCACGATGTGGCGGGCGTCGAGGATGGTGGCCAGCCCCTGGGTCAGGCAGTGGGTGGGCACCGCGTCGATATCGTTGCCGAAGAACCGGGCATTGTCCGAACGGGTCTGCGCGGTCAGGGTTTTGATGCGGGTTCGCGAGGCCAGCGAGGATCCGGGTTCGTTGAAACCGATATGCCCGTCGGTGCCGATGCCGAGGATCTGCAGGTCGATACCGCCGGCCGCGCGGATCGCCTCCTCGTAGGCGGTGCAGGCGGCCGGAATGTCGGCGGCCAGCCCGTCGGGCCCCTGCACCGCACCGGGCGCGAAATCCATCCGGGACACGAACACGTCGTCGATGACGTTGCGGTAGCGTTCCGGGTGTTCGGTGGGCAGACCGACGTACTCGTCGAGGGTGAATCCGCGGACCCGTCCGAACGACAGCTGCCCTGCCGCACAACGGGACACGAGTTCGTTGTAGATCGCCAGCGGGGAGGACCCGGTGGCCAGCCCGAGCACAGCGTCGGGCTTGCGGTGCAGCAGCGCTCCGATCGCGTCGGCGGCCAGCCTGCCGATCTCGGACGGACCGCCGACGATGATGACCTCCATCAGCGCTGCGCCACGAACAGTTCGCCGCCGCTGGCGATGGGGGCGCCGAGCGCGGCGGTGACCGAGATGTTGCCCGGTTCGCGTTCGTCCATCACCACCACGGGCACCACCGGATCGAGTCCCTTGGCCACGATCGCCGGAACGTCGAACGTGGTCACCGGTTGCCCGGCGCGCACCTGCTCGCCCTGCTGCAGAAGGGTCGTGAAACCCTGCCCGTCGAGTGCGACGGTGTCCAGACCGAGATGCACCAGCACGCCGACATTGTCGGCGGTCAGCACGACAAAGGCGTGCGGCATCAACTTGAGCAGCCGGCCGCCGACCGGTGCGACGGCCGTGATGACCTCGCGCGGGGGGTCGATCGCGGCGCCGTAACCCACCATGCCCTGCGCGAACACCGGGTCGGGCACATCGCCGAGGCTCATCGCGCGTCCGGGGACCGGGGCGATCACTGTGGTCGTCATGGCCTCAACCCTACGAGCGTCACCGAACATGGTCTTGGCTTCGCCGCTTCTCGTTTAAGCTCGCCCGCATGGGTGGGTCGACGAAATCTCAAAGCAGTCGCCGAGTTCCGGGGTTCGCGCAGTTGCAGCGGCTCGGCAAGAGCCTCATGCTGCCGATCGCGGTGCTGCCGGCGGCGGGAATCCTGTTGCGGCTAGGCCAGCCCGACCTGCTGGGCCGCATCGACGCTCCCGTCATCGGGCCGTTCTTCCAGGCGATGAGCGCCGCCGGTGGGGCGCTCTTCGACAATCTCGCGCTGCTGTTCGCCGTCGGTGTGGCGATCGGCTTCGCGAAGAAGGCCGACGGTTCCACCGCGCTGGCCGCCGTCGTCGGCTACCTGGTGATGGACAAGGTGTTCCAGACGATGTCGCCGTTCGTGCTCGACGGGGTGCTCGACAAGGCCGGCGAGCAGGCGCAGATCAACTACAGCGTCTTCGGCGGCATCGTGATCGGCCTGCTCACCGCGTGGCTGTTCGACAAGTACCACACCATCGAACTGCCCTCCTATCTCGGCTTTTTCGGCGGTCGCCGGTTCGTTCCGATCGTGGTGTCGCTGACCAGCCTGTTCGTCTCGTTCGCGATGAGCTACTTCTACCCGATCTTCGACGCCGGACTGACCAGCCTGGGCCAGTTCATCGGCGGCGCCGGCGCGTTCGGGGCGTTCGTCTATGGGTTCGCCAACCGCATGCTGATACCGGTGGGCCTGCACCACATCCCGAACTCTTATATCTGGTTCCTCTACGGTGACTACGACACCCCCGAGGGAGTCGTCACCGGTGAGCTGACCCGGTTCGCCGCGGGTGATCCCACCGGCGGACACCTGACCGCCGGGTTCTACCCGATCCTGATGTTCGGTCTGCCCGCCGCGGCGCTGGCCATGATCCACGTGGCCAACAAGAAGCAGCGCAAGGTCGCGGTCGGTATCTTGTCCGCGGCGGCGCTGACTGCGTTCCTCACCGGCGTGACCGAACCGCTGGAGTTCGCGTTCATGTTCGTGGCGTTCCCGCTCTATGTCATCCACGCGGTGCTCACCGGACTGTCGCTGGCCATCGCCTACCTGCTGGACATCCATCTCGGTTTCTCGTTCTCGGCAGGCCTGATCGATCTGCTGCTGTACGGCACCGCACCGGCGGCCAAGAACATCCCGCTGCTGATCGGGATGGGCGTGGTCTTCTTCGTCGTCTACTACCTGCTGTTCCGGTTCGCGATCACGCGGTGGAACATGCGCACCCCGGGCCGCGAACCCGAGGCGGAGTTCGAGGCCGAAGAGGCCGCCAACCTGGGTGCGGGCGGCCCGTCCACCACCGCCGTCACGCCCGAGGACAGCCGCGCCGAGCAGGTGATCGCCGCGTTCGGCGGCCGGGACAACCTGGTCAATGTCGATGCCTGCATCACCCGGCTGCGTATGGAGGTCGCCGACCCGTCGAAGGTGGATCAGGCCAGGCTCAAGAGCCTGGGGGCGGCCGGTGTCATCGAGGTCGGCAACAACGTCCAAGCGGTGTTCGGGACGGCGGCCGAGTCGCTGAAGAACGACATCAAGGATGTGCTGTAGCTCAGCGGCAGTAGTCGTGGGTGGCGTACTCGAGCGCGCGCCGATATCGCGGGTCCAGCTCCCGGTTCACAGCCACCTCGTCGATGGTGGCGTCCAACTCGGCGCGGCAGGTCGGTGCCTGCAGCTCCGGCCACTGATGGGCGATCTCGGCGACCATGGTCTGGTTGAGGCCGTCGATCGTGGCCCGCGTCGACGCCAGGTCAGGGGCGCTTACCGGCGCAGCGGCCGGGTCGACCTTCCAATCACCGAACAGGCTGTACTGCAACGACACCGTCGCGTCGATCTGGTCGCGGAACACGTCGCGGACGTAGGCCGGGTCGGCGCCCTGGGCCTGGGCCGCGGCCGCCACGGTGTCGAGGACCTGGGCTTCGCGCTGTGGGTCCTCGATCTGCCCGCCCGTCAGGTACTTGCTGGCCGCCACCGGTTCCGCGGTCAACAGCCGTTGCGCGGCGGCATCGACCAGTGGGTGCAGCGGGCTGAGGACATCAGCCCGCGCGATCGGTGCGCTCGCAACGGCCAGGGCCGCAAGGGCGATCGCCAGCGGCCGCATCAGCGGCTCCCCCGGACCAGCCGGCCCGGTCGGGCACCGGTGTCCACCCCGTCGCGACGGGTGATGACACCGTTGACGATGGTGGCGGTGTAGCCGGAGGCGCCCTGGACCAGGCGGTGCCCGCCGGCAGGCAGGTCGTAAGCCATTCTCGGGGCGTGCAGGGTCAGCGCATCGAGGTCGATCACGTTGACATCGGCCCTCTTCCCGGTCTCGATCACCCCGCGGTCGGTGAGCCCGAACAGTTGCGCGGTGTCATGGGACTGTTTACGAACGACGTACTCCAGCGGCAGCTTATCGCCGCGGTGCCGGTCGCGCGCCCAGTGGGTGAGCAGGAATGTCGGGTAGGAGGCGTCGCAGATCATGCTGCAGTGCGCGCCACCGTCGGACAGGCCGAGCACGCCGGCCGGGTGGGTCAGCATCTCGCGGATCGCGTCGTGATTACCCTCGGCGTAGTTGAACATCGGCAGCATCAGCATGGTGGCCGCATCGGCCTCCAGCATGAGGTCGTACATGGTGGCCAGCACGTCCTGGCCGCGCGCCGCGGCGATCGCGGACACCGTTCGCTCGGCGGTGGGCTCGTAGTCGGGCGGGTTGCCCAGCGAGTACAACCGGTCGGCCGAGTACTGCGCCAACGCGAACATGCCGTCGAAGAGCACATTGGGGTCCACGGGCAGATCGTCCTCGGACAGGATCGCCTGCCGCACAGCGGGTTCGGCCAGCCGGGCAGCCAGCTCGTCGCGGCCGAGCGTGGCCTTGAGCTTGCGGTAGGTGGGCCGGTGAGTGAAGGCGTGATGGCCGGGGAAGCCGAGCAGCATGCCGAACGGGCGGGCCGCGACCTGCGGGTAGAGCCGGCTGCCGGCCTGATGCGCGGCGGCGGACAGGTCGAGCTGCTCACGCCACAGGTTGGGGTCGGCGTCCACCTGAATGAGGGCGAAGCTCAGTGCGCAGTCGATCTCCTCGCCGAGCCGGCGCATCCACTCCAACTCCGTGCGGGGCGCGACGATGTCCTCACCGGCCGCGCCTTGGGGCGCCAGTTCGAAGACCGCCCCACCGCCGGCCGCGGTGGCCCGGCCGAGCGCGAACAGTTCGTCCTCGGCGGCGAACGTGCCGGGGACCGGTTCGCCGTCCATCGCGCGGTGGGCCAGGGTTCGCGAGGACGAGAACCCCAGCGCCCCGGCCTCGACGGCCTCCTGCACGATCCGGCTCATCATGGCGATGTCCTCGGCGGTGGCCGGTTCGTTGCGGGCGCCACGCTCCCCCATGGCGTACGCGCGGACGGTGCCGTGGGCGATCTGGCTGCCCATGTCGACGGCGAGTTCCCGGCGGCCGATGACGTCCAGGTATTCGGCGTAGGTCTCCCAACCCCAGGTGATGCCCTCGGTGAGCGCGGTGCCCGGGATGTCCTCGACCCCCTCCATCAGTTCGATGAGCCACTGTTCCCGCCCGGGGCGTACCGGCGCGAAACCGACTCCGCAGTTTCCGGCGACGATGGTGGTGACGCCGTGGCTGCTCGACGGTTCCAGCAGGTCGTCCCAGCTCACCTGGCCGTCGTAGTGGGTGTGGATGTCGACGAAGCCGGGCGCGACGATCTTGCCGGTGGCATCGATGGTCTCGGCGGCATCGGCCTGCAGGGTCGGATCATTGGCACCGCGCCTGCGGACCTCGACGATCTTGCCGTCCTTGATGGCGACGTCGGCGGTGAACCGGTCCGCACCGGTGCCGTCGACGACGGTGCCGCCGGTGATGAGCAGATCGAACACGAGGCACTCCCTTGGCCGGCGTCTGTTTCGTTGTGTGTAACACGACGACACCGACGGACTAGGCAGATTTCCCAAAGTGTTCACTACCGCCGCGCGCGGGTGGAGACACCCGTGGGGTTCCCTAGGCGCGAGATCGAACCCATGGCGGTGAATCCGGGCGGATTCCCGTCGATCCACAGCCCTCACGTCGATCTCGTCCCTAGGGAGTTGTTCTGTCGGTCCCCCCGATCACGATGGCCCCATGATTGCATTCGTGGGCAGCGAGGCCATCGCGTATCGAGCCGTGAGCCGCGGTGTGCTGCGATCGCGATACACGGCGATCCTGCCGAACATCTACGTCCCCAACGGGACTCCGCTCGACCTGGAGGTCCGCGCTCAGGCCGCCTGGCTGTGGTGCGGGCGGTCCGGCGTCATCGCGGGCCGAGCCGCCGCCGGCCTGTACCTCACTCCAGGTGCCGTGACCGCCGAGCCGATCGAGGTGATCGCACTCAAGAGCAAGCACCCGCCCGGCGTGATCGTGCGCAATGAGCGGATTGCCGTCGACGAGATCACCATCCGACAGAATCTGCCCGTCACGAGCCCGGCTCGCACCGCCCTGGACCTGGCCCGGCGCCTGGACCGGGCGGACGCCGTCGAACTGATCGACCAACTCATTGCGGCCACCCAGGTCTGCGAGGACGACATCCGGCGGCTGGCCGGTAGATACCCGCGGGCCCGTGGGATCGCCGCCGCGAGGGCAACCATCATGGATATCGACGGCGGTGCGTTGAACGCGGAGGAAACCCGCGTGCGCCTGATCCTGACGGACGGCGGGATGCGCCCGACACATACCCAGATTCGCGTCACCGACGGCTTCAGAGAGACGGTGGTCGCGATGGGGTGGCCCGCCCACAAAGTGGGAGTGAACTGTCATGATCCTGGCGCGCAGCGCTTTCCCTATCAGGCGGTGGCCGCGGCGGACCTGTTGCGTGACCTGGGCTGGCTGGTGATCGACGTGCTTCCCGAACATGGTCGGGGGCGAATCATCGACCGGACGCGCACGGCGGTGTGGTCACGGACTAGGAAGCGGCCGGCTGGCCCGCGCTGAGATTCGGCAGCGGCCGCGAACAGACCTCGCGGGCATCGTCCTCGGACATGCCGAATAGCCGCAGCACCTCCATGGTCACCGCATCCGAGGAGTGGGCATCGTCGCGATCGGGTTGGGCGGCAAGCAGATTGCCCAATCCGAGCAGCGCACCGCCGGCCACCGCCAGCGCCAGCTCGGGGTCCTCGACGCGGAACCGGCCCGCCGCCAGCCCGGCACGGATGTCACGCAGCGCCCGCGGCGCCAGCCCACGATCGGATGTCAGCAGCGTCATGCCGTTGGCCAGCAGCACCTTGCTCTCTTGCGGCCGGGCCCGGAACAGCCGGCCGGTCATCCGGAAGCTGGCCGCGAAGATCTCGGCGGGGTCGTCCAGGTCCGCGGTGCAGGCGTCCAGGATGTCGCCGTGCCGGTCGAGCACCTCGGTGACCGCGACCTCGAACAGCTGCTCGCGGGAGTCGAAGTGGTTGTAGAAAGACCCCATGCCGACATCGGCGGTCTGGGTGATCTCCAGGATCGGCGCGTTGAGCCTGCCCGCGGCGATGAACGACTGCGCGGCGGCGATGAGCGCGGCGCGGGTGCGCTGTTTACGCCGGGTCGTGCGGCTGCCTTCGGACACCCGAACAGTGTGCCTCATTTCTGATGAAATCATCAGAACCTCGTGACCGGATGCCCACGCACGCACCGGTGGTCGTCATCGGTTGCGGGTGGTCGCTTTAGAGCGCCTCGAAACAGGAGTCGCTCTCCCCGGTCGGGATCGCCGCATCGGTGGACGAGAACTTCCCGGTCACACCGGTGCTCGTCACCGCGACGCTGTCGGCCTTGATCCCGAGCGGATAGTTGTCGTTGAGGGTGGTGGTCAGCTCGTTGAGCGCGGTCTGCACGGCGTCCCTGCCGAACGGGCCGGTGACGTCGACAACGTTGAGCTGCAGGTTGCCGGCATCGACCTCGGGGCGCGCGGTGATGGTGGTGCCGCCGGTGGCGTCGAGGATGAGAGTCCCGGCCGCCGCATCGGTGCGCACGCCGGTGACCAGGTCGCCGACGACCGGCAGGTTCTCGGCGACGGTCTGCTTGATGCCGTCGGCGGTCCAGTCCAGGGTGGCGCTCACCGACCCGATGGTGCCCTTGGCATCGGCGGTGGGCCGCAGGTCGATATCGCTGAGCGTGACATCGGCGGTCATGCCCTTGGCTTCCTGCACCCGGTCCCCGGTGGTGATGACCGAGATATCGGAGTAGTGGTCGGTCAGGTACTGCCACAGGAACGGCGGTGTCACCGAGTAGGAGACCTCGGCGGTGTCCTCGACCAGGCAGTCGGTGATACCGGAGAGCACGGTACCGGCCCGGTGCCTGGCGTAGAGCTCCGCGGCGGCGAGCCCGCCGACCAGCACCGCCACCACGATGACGGCGATCAACGCGATGCTCTGCTTGTTGCGTGGCTTGGTGCGTGCGGCCGGGGGCGGCGGGGGCGACATGCCGGGCGCCGCCAGCGGCGGCGCCCGGCATGTCGCC
>Ga0209066_10007837_pt1 | contig 10488 bp, 5 predicted proteins | sample All_14_2_FD_187198 | JGI IMG/M metagenome (GOLD analysis project Ga0209066, IMG submission 187198) | Freshwater microbial communities in response to fracking from Pennsylvania, USA - Allegheny Zone_MetaG_DW_15 (SPAdes) (version 2) ... | reverse complement strand
ATATAGTACAGTCATTGAAAGAGTAAAAGGATTCATAAAGTTTAATTGTGTAGCAGCAAAGCATTTTCACATGCAAAGTAATGGAATGCTTGCCATATATATATCCGGTTTTTGTAAAAAGGTAATCCGTGAATTATCAGTAAATAGTATAAATGTTAATAAGTCAGCAAATTGTTAATAAAGTTTCATGATATCATCATGATTTGGATACTTGATGTGCAAAAAAGCTATTGCATCAAACCAAATGGTCATGTAACTTATGCTGTAAATTGCCTGAGAAAACTATTTTATGCAGTTAACAAGTATTTCCGGAAAGAAACATTGTCACGCAATCGTATTTATATATGTAGGGAAACAGTAGTAATCGGTGAATAATACAAATGTTAGCAAAGAGCACGAATATGTTCACGAAAAATTGTCCCGCATTGATCAATAATAGTATAAACACAACTTATAATTCGGGCTTTGTCATGAATTGCTCTCTATTATAGTATGGCAAGATGAATTTTTGTCCTCCAGAAGTATTTATTTAATGTAGGGAGATTTAATCAGCAGTCAAAAAAAGAAAAATTGCCGCACACACAATATCATTCTGGAAAACGAAATGAAAAACCAGTTAACATATACAACAAACTCACGTTCGGGGACAAGAAAAGTGATTTTACGATGTATAGTTACTGGTTTTTATAGCTTCGGCAAGAGCTTTATCATTCCGGATAACACAACACGAGTTTACTTATATACTATCAGGGAGTCAGGCAACAAATTCAGCTTGTCGGATAACGCAACACGAGTTTACTTTTTTGTTTTCAGTAAGTCCGGCAATAAATTCAGTTTGCCGGATAATGCGACACGAGTTTACTTTTTTGATTTCAGTATGTCAGGCAATAAGTTAAGCTTATTGGATAACACGACACATGTTTACTATTTTGCATTCCATACGTGCGGTAATAAGTTTGATCTGTTGGATAACACAACACACGTTCACTTCTTGAGCAATTATATGTCCGCTATTGCGACACATGTTTACTTTTTTGTTTTCGGAACGTGCGGCAATAAATTTGGTCTGTCGGATAACACAACACACGTTCACTTCTTCAGTATTTATATGCCAGCTAAAGCGACACATGTTTACTTCCTTATATCCGATGTGTCAGGCAGCAAATTCCGAAACCCGTTTAACACAACTCATATTTACTTCAGTGCAAATCAATGTATAAATGTAGGTTTTGGTTTGGCTTCTAGCGCAACACATGTTTACACCATAAAAATTAATCCGAAGAATGAAAGTTTTCACCTGATGCCCGATACAAACAAAAGCTTTATTAAAAACACGAAACATAAAAACACCTCAAACTCTTCAAACCCTTCAAACTCTTCAAACACTTCAAACCCTTCATACCCTTCATACTCTTCATACTCTTCAAACCCTTCAAACAAATAAACCCATGAAAAGAATCCTCGCAAAACAAACCCATTACACTTCACTGATTAACACAATAAAGCGGCATCCTGAATTTGCTGAAGGCAAACCACAACTGCTACAACTGGTATCCGATTTTGAATCGCGTGGAAAGCGAATCACGGAGATACTAGCTGATATCTGGCGTCCGGTATCCATATTTTATGCAGTTAAACGGCAATCGGAAATAGAAATGAATGAGGCTATGTACCGTTTTACCAACCTGGGCAAACTTACGGCCTTCAATAAGCACGATGAAACCTTGTACACAATAATGAAAACTTACCAGGAGCAATTGCACAAAGTTTCTGCATACCAATTATACCTGAATGCGTTGCATGCTGCTGAATTGTTGAAACCGCTTGAACCTTCCTTCACCGGTCCGGACTTTAAAAGCAGGCAATTGCCAGAATTCCGTAAGCAGGCCGAAGAGTTTGGTGTAAAACTTACGGATTTGGCTGATCAGTTGAGGCGGCGTAAATCGCTTAAAAAGGAACTGGCACAACTTATTGCAGGCACCAATCTTTTTCTGCGCGATCAGCTGGATCATGCTGTGAATTATTTTCAGGATTCGTACCCTGATTTTTATCGCGAATACCATCTTATCCGGCAGCCACATAAAAGGAAACGCAGATCAAGCAAAAAAAATCAGGCGGATTTGCCGGAAACAAATCTAAAAATGGTTCCAATAGTTCAGGCAACAGCGAGAGCACCTGAAACAGCTACGCCTGCAGAAACAAAACTGCAGCTGATTGAGAAACCAATCGAAAATAAAGTGCTACCCATAGTTGAGGAGATAATTGCACACGAACCGGATGAATATTTATTTGAAAATGAAATACCGGCAAACTATATGTCGGATGTTTCGGAACTGATTTTCGGGATCACGCGGAGGGCGACGTGAGGTTGTGAGCGATATTATACATTTATTGCTCCCATTCAGTTGAATTCAAAATTAAATCACCACAGTAGGCACAATAGGTCACATAGAGAAGTACATAGGCGTTCATTGATGCTTCATGAAACTCTCTGTTCGCGTCTTATTTTCTGACGCGTGCGGGTATGGCTTAACTCAATAATTGATTAATTGCTGACTTTCAAAAATGATGTCTAAGGGAGCATCTAATCCAGTAATTTTACTAACCAAGTGTATTTATATTTCAAAATGCATGTTAATTAAAAGGTATGTAAAGCCGCACACTTCAGAATAAGTAAAGCCACACACTTAAGAAAATAAGAAGCTCGCGAACAGAGTCGAAACTATTGTCCTTTCCCCGGCATCGTCCCCATAAAAAACTCCAGCACTCCCCCTTTCATAATATCTTCGTGGTTTAAAAGAAGTCCGGCAAATGGTTTGCCATTTAGCTTAATTTTCTGCACATAAATATTTTTATCCGAAACATTGTGGGCCACTATTTTAAATGTATTTCCGTTTTCAAGATGAATGGAAGCCTCGGGGAAAAGTGGCGTTCCGAGATCATAAACCGGTTTGCCGGGACACACCGGGTAAAATCCCAATGCCGACATAATATACCAGGCCGACATTTGTCCGCAGTCCTCGTTGTTTATCATTCCGTCAGGCGCGGTGGAGTACATTGTTTTGCGCAGGTAATCAACCCATTTCTGTGTTTTGGCAGGCGCTCCGGCATAATTGAACAAATAAGGGATATGATGGCCCGGCTCGTCGCCATGCCCGTACATACCCACAAAACCCGAAATATCCACATGCTGGTCGCCAAGCATTTCGATGCTTTCGCTGAAAAGTTTATCGAGGTGTTTTTCAAATCCTTTTTTGCCGCCATGCAAAGCCATAAGTGTATCAATCTGATGCGGGACGAATAAATCGTAAGCCCAAATATTGCCCGAAACCCAGTGCGGTTGAAGTTTTTCCCAGCTGTTCAGTTCGAAAGAGTCATGAAAAGTACCATCGGCATGACGTGGCCAGAAATGCCTGGTAGATGCCTGGTACTGGTTCAAAAACGACATGGAACGCTTACGGTACGTTGCTTCCTCTTCTTTATAACCGAGTTTTTTCGCGAGTTCGGCAATACAAAAATCATCGTAAGCATACTCCAGCGTTTGCGAAACGGAAGCCCCCGAATTACAAGGAACATAGCCAAGTTTGATATAATCGTTCAAGCCTCCGGCACCATCGCTGCTGCTGTTTTTCGAGGTGAGCGAAGCATCTTTCATAGCTGCAAAAGCTTCTGCATGATCAATTCCGGGAACACCTTTGGAAATCGCATCCCATATAACCGAAGCGCTGTGGTATCCGAGCATACATAAATTATCCCAGCCGCAGAGTTCCCATATGGGCATATGATCTTTGCGGTCGGTATAACGGCTGATGAGCGTGTTTGCAAATTCGGCTGTATGTTTCTGATCTACAATCGTAAACAGCGGATGCGTGGCCCTGAAAGTATCCCAATACGAAAATGTACTGTAGTTAGTGAATCCTTCTGCTTTCATGTTTTTTTCGACGGCAGTGTAACTTCCATCCACATCCATGTAAAGATTAGGTGCTATAAAGCAGTGGTAAACACCGGTATAAAAAATCGTTTTCTGATCAGCCGTTCCTCCCTTTATCTCGAATTTCGAAAGGGTTTTCAGCCAGGTTGATTGTGCTTCGGCCAAAGCTTTATCGAAATTTTTGCCTTCAGCTTCCGCTTTAAAATTTCTTTCGGCTCCATCAAGACTTACTGACGATAACGTAACTTTTACTTCCACCTGTTCATCTTTGGTGGTATTGAAGCGAACCCAGGCTTTTGCATCCGGTCCGACCGAATAAGCGCTTCCGGGACTGCTCACACCTTGTTTCCATGTTCCATACGTAGCGAATGGTTTCGAAAACTCCATCACAAAATACGCATATCGCCTTCCGCCCCAGCCGGTGCTGAAACAATAACCGCTCACTTTGTTGCCCTCAATTTTAACCAACGTCTGATACACCTTCCCGAAAATTTTGTGCACCGGATCGATGATCACATTCGATTGATCTCCTTCCGGAAAAGTGTATTTATGAAAACCAACACGTTCGGATGCTGTGAGTTCCACATTCACATTATAATCATCGAGGTACACCTGGTAATATCCGGGGCTTGCTTTTTCGCGCTTATGACTGAAACGCGAACGGTAACCTTCGTCGGGATTGGCTTTGCCGCCGGGTTCCATCTGGATTTTACCGGTTGTCGGCATCAGCAGTATATCGCCCAGGTCGGCCCAGCCGGTTCCGCTCAGGTGGTTGTGGCTAAAACCCATGATCGACGAATCGCTGTAATGGTAACCTGAGCACCAGTCCCAACCGGTAATATCGTTATCCGGACTTAGCTGTATCATTCCGAAAGGCACGGTAGCACCCGGAAAAGTATGCACATGACCTCCGGTGCCTATCATGGGATCAACAAAATCAAGCACATTAAGTGTTGACAGTTTGTTTTGCGCCGTGGCACTCAGCATTATACATAGGCTGATAAACAATATACCGAATCCTTTAGTCATGTTTTTAATCTTTTTTAGAATGAGGAAAACAAAAGTAAAAAATTTCACGATGTGGCTGGAAGCGATAAAAAAAATCCGGCGCGACAGAAGTTTCTGTTCCAACCGGATTTCAAAGAATGATTGCGAAAGCTCTAAACCTGTTTTTCTTTAATAAATAATGCGGCAATGGCTCCAAGAAACATGCTTACACCTGCCATTACAAGACACAGTATAGGATTGTTATCGAAGAAATATTTAAGTATCAATCCGCTGAAAATACCGCTTACAATCTGAGGAATCGTGATTGACATATTGAAAAGCCCCATGTAAATCCCCATACGTTTCGGAGGTATGGAACTGGCAAGCATAGCATAAGGCATAGCCAGAATGCTGCCCCATGCTATGCCGATTCCCACCATCGGAATAATCAGATACACCGGATCGGTAAAAACAAGAAACGAAATTAACGAGAGTCCGCCGATGCATAAAGCAAGAGCATGAGTAACTTTTTTTGAAAGTCGCTTAGCGATAAGAGGCAGAGTTAATGCTATTATAGCCGAAACCCCGTTATAAACTCCGAATAATATACCAACCCAATCGCCGGCTTCGCCGAACGGGGCCGAATAGGGGTCAGTTGTGCCATAAAATTTTAAGGCTACAGCAGGTGTTGTAAAAACCCACATCGAAAAAAGCGCAAACCAGGAGAAAAACTGCACTAGCAGCAGTTTTATCATGATAGGCGGGATAAAGAATTTTTTAGGTTTTTCCTCCACTTCGGCAGTTGCTACTAGTTCCTCAGGTGGATATTCGGATGTGGTGAAAATAGTCCATAAAATGGCCGAAAGAAGCACAAAAGCACCAATGTAAAATGAATACGTTACATTGTCGGCAACCAATCCACTACTTGCTTCCTTCGAAACGCCAAACCAATTCCCTAGCATATATGGCAACCAGCTTCCCACAACAGCACCAATACCAATAAGCAATGTTTGCACCGAGAATCCAAGAGTATGCTGCTCCTCGGGCAACTTATCAGCAACCAATGCCCTGAATGGCTCCATCGAAATATTTATCGAAGCATCCATAATCATGAGCAAACCTCCGCCAATAAACATAGGAGCAATAAATGTTGCCAGATGTGGCGAGTTGGGCATAAGTATAAGTGCCGTGCTTGTTAAAAGTGCGCCAACCAGAAAATAGGGTCTTCTGCGACCAAGTTTTGTCCAGGTTTTATCACTCATGTAACCGATAATAGGTTGAACGATCATACCGGTAATTGGTGCTACAAGCCAGAACCAGCTCAGTTCGTGAACATCGGCTCCAAAAGTGAGAAGCACGCGCGATGCATTACCGTTTTGCAACGCAAAACCAAATTGAATTCCCAGAAATCCGAAACTCATGTTCCAGATCTGCCAGAATGATAAGCGTGGTCGCTTGGCCATACTATTGTTTTTTAAAAATTGTTATACAAACAACCCGTTAAATGCATCCAACCGACTCGTTATCAATAATTTTCAGCTAACCAAACCATGGCGCACCTATAATCTGATACAAACTGAACTGTTCCTTTGAGTCATTGCGGTTACAAAAAAATCTGAGTATTGAATACCACAAAAATATTACTTCATTTGGATTTACAATTCGTAAACAATCTTTTTTTTCTTTAAAAGGGCTTATTGTTTTCGCTATCGTAATCGCAATCGTTTGCGCTGGGGAAAAACTATAATTATTTGATCATTGGGTTTTTAAAGCAGAAAGAAATCAGTCAAACAGCCTTTTGTAAAACCTTTCATATTAGATTTTGATATATTTTTGTAGTTCATCTAACTCCCTGAATCATGTATAAATCGATAATAATTACCGCAATCTTCGCAATTGTTAGTCCCTGGATTATGGCGCAGGTTATTACCGTAAACCCTCCCCTGCCCAACGACCAGAGCAGCATCGAAGTTACTTTCGACGCTTCGCAAGGCAGTGGCGGACTGGCTGGCTATACCGGCGAAGTGTATGCGCATACCGGCGTTATTACCAATCTGAGTACCGGCACTACCGACTGGAAACATGTTAAAGCTGATTGGGGTGTGAATATCCCTGCCTGCAAACTTACTTCGCTGGGTAATAACCTCTGGAAACTGGTAATCGGTCCTTCCATACGTTCCTATTACAATGTGCCTGCTTCGGAAGAAATACAGAAACTTGCTTTTGTTTTTCGCAGCGGCGTACAGGTGAACGGTAGCTGGCTCGAAGGAAAAACAGCCGAGAACGGTGATATCTTTTACGATGTGTTCCCTTCCACTTTAAGTGTTAAAATCACAAACCCAAGCGAAGATTTTATGTTTCTGTCGCTGAACGAAACATTACAGGTTGAAGCTTCGTCCCTCCTTGCTGATTCTACAATTTTATATGTTGACGGACAGCAGGTTGCTGCAACCACCGGCAGCCTTCTCAATCACACCATAACAGCTACCGACTACGGACGATACCTTGTGAAAGCAGTTGCCAAAACCGCATCAGCCATGGTTGCCGACTCCTTTTATTATTATGTAAGACCAGCCGCTCCTGTGGCTGAACTTCCGGCAGGAATGAAAGATGGTATCAACTACCTGAGCGAAACTTCGGTATTGCTTTCGTTGTATGCCCCGCTCAAGCAGTTTGCCTTTGTAATCGGCGATTTCAATAACTGGCTGCCTGATGAACAGACATATATGAACCGGACTCCCGATACTCAGCGCTACTGGATTCAAATTGACGGGCTGGTTCCCGGTAAGGAGTATATTTACCAGTATCTGGTTGACGATAACATCCGTATCGGCGATCCTTATGCCGAAAAAGTGAGCGATCCTTGGAATGATCAGTATATTCCGGCAAGCACTTATCCGGGTATTTTACCCTATCCCACCGGAAAAACACAGGGAATTGCAACCGTATTGCAAACTGCTCAGGTTCCTTACGTGTGGAAATCAAACAATTTTGTAGCACCCAAAGTTGATGACCTGGTGATTTATGAATTGCTGGTTCGCGATTTTTCGGATCCGCAAACCTTTCAGGCAGTGATTGATACCATCGGATATCTGTGGAAATTAGGTGTTAATGCCATTGAGCTTATGCCGGTTTACGAATTTGAAGGCAACCTGAGCTGGGGGTACAACCCGAATTATTTCTTTGCTGTTGACAAGTTTTATGGTCCGGCCAATAAACTCAAACAGCTTATTGACACCTGCCACCAGATGGGGATAGCAGTGATTAACGACATGGTGCTGAACCATGCTTTCGGAACATCGCCTTATGTAATGTTGTACTGGGACAAAGCAAACAACCGCCCAACCGAAGCAAGTCCTTTTTACAACCCGATTGCAAAACACGATTTTAGTGTGGGCTTCGATATGGATCACGAATCGTGGTCAACAAAAATGTATGTAGGAAGGATACTCAGGCACTGGCTCGAAGAATATCGTTTCGATGGATATCGTTTTGACCTTTCGAAAGGACTTACCCAAAAAAACACACTGGGAAATTCCAATGACATGGCTAAATACGATCAGTCACGGATTAATATAATTTCAGCTTACTACGATACCATCAAAAATATCAATCCCAATGCTTACCTTATTCTTGAACATTTCGCCGATAACAGCGAGGAAAAAGTGCTTGCCAACAAAGGCATGATGCTATGGGGAAATATGAATAACGCCTACAACCAAAGCGCTATGGGTTATAACACTGATAACGATCTTACCTGGGGCGTTTATACTTCACGCAGCTGGAGCTATCCGCATCTGGTTACATATATGGAAAGCCACGACGAAGAAAGGCAGATGTACAAATGCCTGAAATGGGGAAATGCTTTCGGAGATTACTCGGTAAAAGATTCGGCAACAGCGCTGAAACGTGCAGCCCTGGCAGCAACTTTCTTCTACACCCTGCCCGGACCGAAAATGCTTTGGCAATTTGGCGAACGTGGCTACGACTATTCCATTTTCTGGCCATCGGGTACTGACGAAACCAAGCTCAACGAAAAGCCTTCGCGCTGGGATTATATGAAAAACGATAGCAGGGTTTACCTCTACGATTTTGTTTCGTCGCTTATTAAACTCCATAAGGATAATCCGGTTTTCGAAACTACTGATTTCGATCTTGGATTAAGCGGATTGATGAAAAAAATAAGGCTGCGCAATTCCAATACATCCATGGTAGTACTTGGAAATTTCGATGTGAAAGACGGCACCATAACAGCCAATTTTTACAATACCGGCAAATACTATGAGTTTTTCAGTGGCGACTCCATCACGGTAACCTCAACCGATATGAGTATCGATCTCAAAGCTGGCGAATACCGTATTTATACTAATACAAAACTGCCTTATCCATATGGTTTTGAAGAAGATAAAGAAAAGAGTTCATCGGTTTTGGTTATTCCCAACCCGGTTAACGAAAAGTGTACCATCGAAATTACCTCCACCGAAAGCACCAATTGCATGGCCGATATATTCACCCTCGAAGGCAAACATGTAAAAACCATTTACCAGGGGCCGATCAGCGAAAAACTTTCGCTTGAATGGACTCCTCAGGCATCAGGAATTTATATATTGAAAGTAATAGCCGGTAAAGAAAATACAGTGCAACGAATAGTTGTTTCGAAGTAAAAAATCCATCACGAAATAATTAAAAAAAGCGGCCAAATGTCGCTTTTTTTTATGCCGATTGCCTAAGCTACAATTGGGAATTATACCCAAGCCATTTAATGAAATATTCCGGTGCGCTGCACCTTCGGCTAATCCTGAATTCAAATTCTACAAATATTACGGTGCGCTGCACCTTCGGCCAATCCTGTGTTCTAATTCAACAAATATAGCGCTGCACCTGAAATCACGATAAACTGAATTTTCCATTTTTCCTTTCTACATTAAATCTTTGACTTATTTCACCTTTAAATCACTAATAGTTTCGATATTTGAATTACTGGTTCAAATTAGGGAACGACTATTCTGATTGCCTGATCTTCAACACATAAAATGCAATGACTTAATATTTCACCCGGCTTTGTACAAAATAAAGGTGCAGAGCACCGCGATATTTGTAGGAATATTAAATTGTATAGTAGCAGGTGCAGCGCACCGAAATATTATTTACATCTTCTGCATTTCATCCTAACATCCACAAGCCCAAATGTCCTAACTTCGACACCGGGACACCCAAACTAATCTTAACTGTTCAAGGATTAAATAGATGTAAAAAAAAATATAACAAATTGCGTTTACACGATCCTCAAGGGGTTAAATTGGTCTGGGACACCCAAGTGTCGAAGTCAGGGAGGTGCAGAGCACCGCGATATTTGTAGGAATATTAAATTGTATAGTAGCAGGTGCAGCGCACTGAAATATTATTTAAAGTTTTTGCAGTTCATCCTAACATCCACAAGCCCAAATGACCTAACTTCGACACCGGGATACCCAAACTAATCTTAACTGTTCAAGGTTTAAATAGATGTAAAAAAAAATATAACAAATTGCGTTTACACGATCCTCAAGGGGTTAAATTGGTCTGGGACA
>Ga0209066_10007835_pt1 | contig 10494 bp, 11 predicted proteins | sample All_14_2_FD_187198 | JGI IMG/M metagenome (GOLD analysis project Ga0209066, IMG submission 187198) | Freshwater microbial communities in response to fracking from Pennsylvania, USA - Allegheny Zone_MetaG_DW_15 (SPAdes) (version 2) ... | reverse complement strand
TGCTGGTTCCCAAGGTCAATGACGCCGCCGACGTCCACGCCTATGACGCCGCCCTGCACGCCGCCCCGGTTCACACCCGGCTCTGGACCATGATCGAGACCGGCAAGGCCGCCTTCCACCTGTGGGAGATCGCCGCCGCCAGCAAATCGACCCGGCTGTCGGCCTGGGTGATGGGCGTCAACGACTTCGCCAAGGAGATGCGGGCCCGCCAGACGCCGGACCGCGCGCCGTTCCTGCCGCTGCTGACCCTGTCGGTCGCCGCCGCCCGGGCCCACGGCCTGACCATCCTGGATGGCGTGCACAACGACATCGAGGATCTGGACGCGCTGGAGGCCGTCTGCGTTCAGGGCGTCGATTTCGGCTTCGACGGCAAGACGCTGATCCATCCCAAGCACCTGGAGATCTGCAATCGCGTCTTCTCGCCAACGGACGATGAAATCGCCTGGAGCCAGGCCGTGATCGCCGCCTTCAAGGCGCCCGAAAATGCTGGCAAGGGGGCGCTTCGGGTCGATGGCAAGATGGCCGAGCGTCTGCACCTGGCCCAGGCCGAGCGCCTGGTCCAGGTCGCCGCCGCCATCGCCGCCAAGGCCGGTTAGGACGTTTTGATGCGGGCTGTGGCTCTCTTTTTCGCGCTGATCGCGGCCCCGGCCCTGGCCCAGGAGGCGCCGGTGACGACCGCGCCGGCGCCCGCCGCGCAGCAGGCGCCTCCCGGCCAACCCGCGTCTGAGCCCTACGTACCGCCTGCCATTGATCCGCTGGGCGATCTGATCTCCCAGACCGGTCCGCAGACCACCGATGAGGAAGAGGAGGCCGCGCCCTCGTCGCGTCCGGCGCCGCACAAGCCCACCCTGCTGCCGATCCCGGCCCCGGAATCGCCGGCCCCGACCATCGCGGCGGGCGAGCATCTGATCCCGCAGGGCAGCTATATGCCCGCCGAACAGATCTACGAGATGCGGGTCAAGGGTTCGATCGTCGCGGCCCAGGGCCTGCAGGGCCCGCTGGATGGCGGCTGGAAGGTCAAGGGTCCTGACGGATCGACCCTCTACACGCTGCAGATCGTGGATCCGGCCGGCGGCGCCGGACCCGTGGAGGGCGCCTGGCGCGACGTGCGCCGCCCGGGGGCGGTGGGCTCGACAGGCCTGATCGAGACGGTGGACCGGACGGGCCAGAGCCTCGTCTTCCGCTTCAATCCCCGGCCCGACCAGACCTCGGTGCTGACCCTCACCCCGGCCGGTTCGACCCGCTGGAGTGGCAGTCTGTACGAGGCCGGCGCGACCCAGACGGTGATCGCCGACCGCGAGGCGCCGCCCAGCCTGCCGCCGGGCTATGTGGTCCAGAGCCGCGGACCGGTGATCTGGGGCGCCCCCCGCGCCGCCCCGCCGGCCCGACCCAAGCCGGTTCGGGCCCCCGCCTGCTCGACCAAGGGCAAGACCGGCAAGGCCCTGAAGGCCGCCAAGGCCCGCTGCGCCGCCCTCGCCAAGAAGGCCGGATCGAAGGGCAAGGCGACCCCGCCCCGCAAGGGCAAGGCGCCAGCCAAGAAGGCCCCCGCCCGGAAGAAGCCGAACCTGCGCTAGAGGCTCAGCGCCGACCTGGCCGCCTCCACCGCCGCCTCGAGCGCGGCGGGGTCGAACGGCGCGGCGGGGCTGTGGCCCCAGACCGGCCCTGGCCAGGCGGGATCATCGACCCGGCGGCCGATCACGTGCACGTGGAGTTGCGGGGTGACATTGCCCAGGGCGCCGACATTCAGCTTGTCGACCGCCAGGCCCAAGGCCGCACCGACAGCCCGCACCGCGCCGCCCGCCAGGACGATCTCGTCCATCAGGGCGATGCGGTCGGCCGGCGACAGGTCCTCGATCTCGCGAAGGCCTGGCTGGCGCGGGATCAGCACGATCCAGGGATAACGGGCGTCCAGTTGCAGTCGGGCCGCGCACAGCGGCAGGTCGCCCAGCGCCGCCGAGGTGGCGACGAACGCCGGGTCGAGCCGAAACTCAGCCACGTTTCGGAACCGCCGCCCAATAGTCGAAGTCGAGAATGACATGCTCGTCATAGACCCCCGCCTCGTCCTTGCCCGGGAAGTCGTCGCAGGGCCGATCCTTGGTGGCCACCAGCCGCAGGCGCAGGGCGCCCACGCCGCCGCCCAGGTCGGCCTTGTCCAGCACTTCGCTCCAGGCGAACACCGTGGCCCCGGCGAAATAGGGGCTGACATGGCGGCCGCCATTGATCGCCAGGATCAGGCCGGCGTTCTGCAGGCCGTTGAACGACAGGGCCTTGGCCGTCGAGATCACCACCCCACCATAGACCAGGCGGCGGCCCGACGGGTCCTTGGCCCGTTCGAACTGATTGAAGTGCACCTTGGCGGTGTTCTGCCATAGCCGGGTGGCCATGGCGTGCTCGGCCTCCTCGATGGCCATGCCGTCGACATGGTCGATCCGCTCGCCGATCTCATAGTCCTCGAAGGCGTGCGGCGCGCCGCCCAGGGCGTAATCGTATTTCGAGAAGTCCAGGGTAGCCGGGATGATCAGGTCACTGGCGGCGACCGCCTGCGCCAGCTTCGGCGTCGCCTGCTCGGGGACTTCCGCCTCGACGCTCCGCTTGCGCACCATTACCCAGCGCACATAGCGCAGCACAGGCTGGCCATGCTGGTTGGTCCCGGTGGTGCGCACATAGACGACGCCGGTCTTGCGGTTGGAGTTTTCCTTCAGCCCGATGACCTCGGACTGCGCCATCAGGGTGTCGCCCGGATAGACCGGGGCCAGGAACAGGCCCTCGGCATAGCCCAGATTGGCCACGGCGTTCAGGCTGATGTCGGGCACGGTCTTGCCGAACACGATGTGGAAGGCGATCAGCGGATCGACGGGGGAGGCGCGCAGTCCGCTGGCCCTGGCCACCTCGTCCGACGAGAACAGCGAAAAACGCGGGCCATACAGCGCCGTGTACAGCGCCACATCGCCCGCCGTCACCGTGCGCGGCGTGGCGTGAACCAGCACCTGGCCCAGCCTGAAGTCCTCGAAATAGTTCCCGGGGTCGGTCTTGCTCATCCCTGCGCATCCTTATCGTTGTTCAGACTGTTTTGCCGCACTGCAGCGAAACGGGGAAGGGGGCTTGAGGCTTGGGCGTCATGGGTCTAGACCGCCGCGAGAATTTCCATCCACAGTCCTGACGGAGACCCTATGGCTCGCGCGAAGATCGCCCTTATCGGCGCCGGCATGATCGGCGGCACCCTGGCTCACATCGCGGCTCGCGAAGAGCTGGGCGACATCGTCCTGTTCGACATCAGCGAAGGCACCCCGCAGGGCAAGGCCCTCGACCTGGCCGAAGCCTCGGCCGTGTTCGGCAAGGACATCGCCCTGAAGGGCGCCAATGACTATGCCGACATCGCCGGCGCCGACGTCTGCATCGTCACCGCCGGCGTGCCGCGCAAGCCGGGCATGAGCCGCGACGACCTGCTGGGCATCAACCTGAAGGTCATGAAGGCCGTCGGCGAAGGCATCAAGCAGCACGCCCCCAACGCCTTCGTCATCTGCATCACCAACCCGCTCGACGCGATGGTCTGGGCCCTGCAGCAGTTCTCGGGCCTGCCCAAGGAAAAGGTCATCGGCATGGCCGGCGTCCTGGACTCGGCGCGCTTCGCCTACTTCCTGGCCGAAAAGACCGGCGTGTCGGTGGAAGACATCCACGCCTGGACCCTGGGCGGTCACGGCGACGACATGGTGCCGATGGTCCGCCACTCGACGGTCGGCGGCCTGCCGCTGCCGGAACTGGTCAAGCAGGGCTGGATGACCCAGGAAGAGCTCGACGGCATCGTCAAGCGCACCCGCGGCGGCGGCGGCGAGATCGTGGCCCTGCTGAAGACCGGCTCGGCCTTCTACGCTCCGGCTGAATCGGCCATCGCCATGGCCACCAGCTATCTGAAGGACAAGAAGCGCGTCCTGCCGTGCGCTACCTTCCTGACCGGCCAGTACGGCCTGAAGGATCTGTATGTCGGCGTGCCGGTCGTGATCGGCGCCGGCGGCGCGGAACGGGTCATCGAGTTCGAAACCAACGACGAGGAAAAGGCGATGTTCGCCAAGTCCGTCGAGTCGGTTAAGGGCCTGATGGACGTCTGCAAGACCATCGACCCGTCGCTGGTCTAAACCGCGCGACAGTCGGAAACGACGAAGGGCGGCTCCTCGCGGAGCCGCCCTTTTTCATATTCAGAATGCGGTCGATGGCGCGGCTGGCGGCGATGCCGAGAAGGGCCCGCCCGGCGCGAAGACTCCGCTATAGGCGCCGCCCCGAACAGATCCCAGATGAATTCCGCGCGCCGTAGGACCACTGGCCAGGCCCATCGAATGTGGGGCGCAGCCATCTTGCTGACAGTTCCAGGCCTCTCCTCCAGGCCGAGCATTGACCAAGCTTACGGTCTGCTCCGGAGGAAGAAAACTTGCAGCGGGCGGATAGCCGTACTGATCGATAAGGGCTGCGTGAGCATTTCCCGCCAAGGCCAGGATTGTCGCTTCTGGCCGCGCTGCTCCTGCGGCCTTCCAACATTCTCCCATGCCTCGGTCGTTGTCGGCGCTGCCGCTCACGCGCGATGGTTGACACGAAACTACCTGAAATCCTGGGACTGTGGCGATAGCCACGCGTAGCCGCTCGATCAGGTCCAGCATGGCCTTGCTGGTGCGCCCGTCCTGGCTTGGGTATGTCCAGAGCCGTCCCTGAAGAAACGCGGCCCGGTCTGCCGCCTCGCCTTTCGAATGGAGATAGGCGTCAAGCTGGGGATGATCGGCGTCTGGATATTCCAGCGCGACCGTAACCGGTCCACGCTTGGCCACCCCCATCGCCAGATCGCCGAACGCAGCCGGCGTCTCGGCGGTGCCGTGCATCTCACCGACGATCACATATTTCAGGTTCGGGCGGGCCAAGAGGTCGTACAGGCCGGGGATTTCCGCCGCCATTTGCGCAAAGCTGGCAGTGAAGACCACTGTGTTTGCCGCCAATGCGGCCAATGCCTGCTTCAAGGTGTCACCCCCAGATGGAAGCGACACCTTGGCTTTTGATCAAGGCGCAATCTAGGCGATAAGCCCTTTGAGCTGCACGTTATGGCCTAGTGCGGTGCCGCGTCGGCCGGCTCGGCCGAGATCTCTTCCAGCGTCTTGCCCACCTGCTTGGCGCCGTAGTCCTTGGCTACGTCGCCCAGCGACAGGATGCCGGTCAGGGCGCCGGCGTCGTTCAGCACGACAAGGCGGCGGATCTGGTGGCTGGCCATCTTGGCGGTGGCGTCGGCCAGGACATCGTCTTCCTTGACGCTGTGAACCTCGCCGTCGGTCATGGCCTCGGAGATCGGCGAGTCGAAGCTGCGGCCTTCGGCGACGACGCGCAGAACGATGTCGCGGTCGGTGACCAGGCCCACCACCTTGCCGTCGTCGACGATCGGCACCGCGCCGGTTTCGACATGGGCCATCATCTGGGCCACCTTGCGAACCGTATCGGTGGGAGCGGCAGTCGAGACCTGGCCGGTCATGGCGTCGCTGACTTTCATGGGGGTAACCTCGTGGTGTGAACTTGAGCTCCCTAAACCCTTGCCGATCACCTCGCGTTCCCCGCTTTCGCTTGGGCGGTGTCGGCCCTATCTGTGCGCCACACCTTCAAGCGGAGCTTCCATGACCCTTTCCATCCATCAGGCCAGCGTCCCCGTCTTCGTCCAGGGCCTGAAGGGTCTGAAAGGCGTGCTGACCAAGGCCGCCGCCCATGTCGAGGCCAAGAAGCTCGACCCCGAGGCCCTGCTGAAGGCCCGGCTCTATCCCGACATGTTCCCGCTGCTGCGCCAGGTGCAGATCGCCACCGACTTCGCCAAGGGCTGCGCCGCGCGCCTGGCCGGTGAAGAGGTTCCGGCCTGGGACGATGTCGAGACCGGCTTTGACGACCTGATCGCCCGCGTCGAGCGCGCCATCGCCTATGTCGAGGGCCTGGACGCGGCCAAGTTCGAGGGCGCCGAGGACCGCGACATCACCCTGACCCGGCGCGGCGAGACCAGCGTGGTCAAGGGCCTGGCCTATTTCCAGACCCAGGCGCAGCCGAACTTCTTCTTCCACCTGACCACCGCCTACGCGATCCTGCGCCACAACGGCGTCGAGGTCGGCAAGCGCGACTATCTGGGCATGGCGTAAGTTTACCCAAATCCTAAAACATCGCCTTCCTCGCCCTTGTGGCGAGGACCCATGGCAGGGCCAGGCTCGGTATTGGTCAGCAGGTCCCGTTAGTGTGGACGCGCGCCGGTCAGGTGTTGCGGCGGCTGACCGATGGGCCCCAGGCACAAGGCCTGGGGAGGCGGGTTTTGGTGGACGTTGAGATAGATAGTCAGCCCTGACTTTGACTCCCTATCAAAATCTGTGCATAAGCGCGCCCTTCCGGCGCTTCATCAGCAGCGCCTCTACCGTCACGACCCCGGCCTGTTAGCGCAGGACCCATCCGGACGAGGACGGCGAGGACCCCCATCGACGTGATCGTCCATGGGGGCTGATCGCGTTTGGTCTTGTGGTTGATCAGGGTTCGACATGTTCGACGGCCTTACAGAGCGGCTCTCTGGCGTCTTCGACCGCCTCGGCGGTCGCGGCGTGCTGTCCGACAAGGACATCGACGAGGCGCTGCGCGAGGTCCGCGTCGCCCTGCTGGAAGCCGATGTCGCCCTGCCGGTGGTCAAGGACTTCATCAGCAAGGCCAAGGAACTGGCCTCAGGCGAAGCGGTCATCCGCTCGGTCAAGCCGGCCGATCAGGTGGTCAAGATCGTCTATGACGGTCTGGTCGACATGCTGGGCGGCGAAGAGCCCACGGGCCTGAACCTGGCGCTGAACCCGCCGTCGGTGATCCTGATGACTGGCCTGCAGGGCTCGGGCAAGACCACCACCACCGGCAAGCTGGCCCTGCGCCTGAGCCGGAACGAGCGCAAGAAGGTGCTGGTCGCCTCGCTCGACACCCGCCGTCCGGCGGCCATGGAACAGCTGGCCATGCTGGCCAAGCAGGTCGAGGTCGAGAGCCTGCCGATCGTCGCCGGCCAGAGCGCCGTCGACATCGCCAAGCGCGCCATGAGCGCCGCCAAGCTGGGCGGCTACGACGTCCTGATCCTAGACACCGCCGGCCGCACCACGCTGGACGAGGCGATGATGAGCGAGGCGGCGGAAATCGCCCGCATCGCCCAGCCGTCCGAGACCCTGCTGGTCGCCGACAGCCTGACCGGTCAGGACGCCGTCCGCACCGCCAAGGCTTTCCACGAGCGCCTGCCGTTGACCGGCCTGATCCTGACCCGGGCCGACGGCGACGGCCGGGGCGGGGCTGCGCTGTCGATGCGCCACGTCACGGGCCTGCCGATCAAGTTCCTCGGCGCCGGCGAGAAGATCGACGCCCTGGACGTGTTCGACGCCCGTCGCGTGGCCGGCCGCATCCTGGGGCAGGGCGACGTCGTCGCCCTGGTGGAACGCGCCGCCCAGGACCTGGACCAGGCCGAAGCCGAGCGCATGGCCAAGAAGCTGGCCAAGGGCCAGTTCGACCTCAATGACCTGTCGGCCCAGCTCTCGCAGATGCAGAAGATGGGCGGCATGGAAGGCATCATGGGCCTGCTGCCGGGTGTGCAGAAGGTCAAGAAGCAGATCGCGCAGAGCGGCATCGACGACAGCATCTTCCGCCGCCAGCAGGCGATCATCAGCTCGATGACCAAGCTGGAGCGCAGGAAGCCCGACATCCTGGCCGCCTCGCGCAAGCGCCGCATCGCGGCCGGCGCCGGGGTGGACGTGGCCGAGGTCAACCGCCTGCTGAAGCAGCACCGCCAGATGGCCGACATGTTCAAGGCCATGTCCAAGGACGGCGGCAAGGGTCTGGCCCGCATGGCCGGCATGATGGGCGGCGGCGACATGTCGCGCCTGAAAGCCATGGGCGGCGGCAAGGTGGCTGCGCCCGAACAACAGAATTCCGCGGGAGGCCTGCCGGGTCTTCCCGGTCTCGGCGGTGGCGGCGACGCCAAGCCGAATCTCCTTTCCGGCCTGGGCGGCGGCCTGCCGCCCGGTTTCAACCCGTTCAAGAAATAGAACTCGAACTCAAGGACTACCGATATGCTGAAGATCCGTCTCGCCCGTGGCGGCGCCAAGAAGCGCCCGTACTACTCGATCGTCGTCGCTGACAGCCACTCGCCGCGCGATGGCCGTTTCATCGAAAAGGTCGGCACCTACAACCCGCTCCTCAAGAAGGACGACGCCGCCCGCGTCACCCTGAAGGTCGAGTCGATCCAGGCCTGGATCGCCAAGGGCGCCCAGCCGACCGACCGCGTCGCCCGCTTCCTGGCCGCCCAGGGCATCGGTTCGTGGACCCACGGCAACAACCCCGAGAAGGGTGCTCCGGGCAAGAAGGCCCAGGAACGCATCGCCGAGCGCGCTCAACGCGAAGAAGACCGCAAGGCCGCCGACGTGAAGGCTGCTGAAGAGGCCGCCGCCGCCGCCGCCCAGGCCGCTGAAGACGCCAAGGCCGCCGCCGAAGCCGCCGCTGCCGCTGCTGCTGAAGCCGCCGCCGCCCCGGCTCCGGAGCCGGTTGCTGAAGACGCGCCGGTCGAAGCCGCCGCCGAAGAGGCTCCGGCCGCCGAAGCCGAAAAGACCGAAGGCTAAGGCCTTTTATGTCACCGCCCCGGTCTTCGGATCGGGGCGGTGATGTCGCTACCCATGAGCGCCTCATCTCCCGCCAACCTGATCCTGGTCGGCCGCGTCGCCGGCGGCTTTGGCGTGCGCGGCGAGGTCAAGATCACGACCTATACCGAAGACCCCAGGAGCCTGGCCGGTTTCAAGGCGCTGACGCGTCAGGATGGCTCGCCGGCCCTGACGATCCTTTCGGCCCGCGCAGCCAAGGAAGGCCTTGTCGCCCGCTGCCAGGGGATCGAGACCAAGGACGCCGCTGACGCCCTGCGCGGCCTGCGCCTTTATGTCCCTCGCGAGTCGCTGCCGGAGCCGGACGAAGACGAATTCTATCTCGCCGATCTTGTCGGCCTGCCCGTGCGCCATATCGAAGGCAACGCCCTGCTGGGCTCGGTCAAGAGCGTGCAGAACTTCGGCGCGGGCGACCTGCTGGAAATCCAGCCCGCCCTGGGCGGCCAGACCTGGTTCCTGCCCTTTACCCGGGCGGCCGTGCCCGAGGTGAAGATCGCCGAACGCCTGATCCTGGCTGATCCTCCCGCCCTGGTGGGTGAGCCGGAAGGCCCGGCACAAGAGGCCGATGACGTCGAGATCGCCGAGCGCAACTACGACTGATCCAGGAGTCCGAGGGCATGGCCGACGGGAAGTGGCGGGTCACCGCCTCGCGCTATGTTCACAAGGATCGCTGGATCAGCGTCCGCGCTGATGACTGCGTCACCGATGAGGGCGCGGTGGTCGCCCCCTATTACGTGCTCGACTATCCCGACTGGGTCGAGGTCGTCGCTCTCGATGCTGACAACAACGTCCTGCTGGTGCGCCAGTACCGCCATGGCCTGGGTGATCTTTCCGTCGAACTGCCGGCGGGCGCCGTTGAGGCGACCGACCCCGATCCGATCGCCGCCGCGACGCGCGAGCTTCTCGAAGAGACCGGATGCGCCGGGATCCTGACCCGGGTTGGCGAAACCCGGCCAAACGCGGGCACCCATTCCAATCGCATCCATATCGTCCTGGCGCGTCAGGTGACGAAGATCGCCGAGCCCAAGGACGATCCCACCGAGCGCATAGAGCGGTTATGGGTCCCGGCCGCCGAAGCGCTGCGCATGGCCCTGGCGGGCGAACTGACCGTGGGCATGCAGGTGGCCTCCCTGCTGCGGTGTCTGGCGCAAGCCGGCGTCGTGACCATCAGCCTGGCGAACCCGGCCGAAGAGGATTGATCTCGAAATCAATCAGGGAGGGTGCTGAGGAACTACCACTCTCAATGCGCTATTGAGCCTCATTCCCGTCGATCCACCCGCCGCAGACAGGGCGTTTGCCCATATCTATCAGATCCGGGGCCAGAGCGTCGTTCTGGATGACGCGATCGCGGCTCTGTTCGGCGTGGAGACCCGGCGTCTCAACGAACAGGTCCGCCGCAATGCGGCACGGTTCGAGGGTTATGCCTTCCAACTGACGGCTGAGGAGTTCGCCCGTTTGATATCGCAAAATGCGATATCAAACTCCCGAGGTGGGCGACGGACCCGGCCCTGGGCCTTCACCGAACACGGCGTGGTCATGGCGGCGACCGTTCTGAAGTCCGATTCAGCCATCGCCGCGATGAAGATGGTGGTCGAGGTCTTCGTCAGCGCGCGTCGAAGACCGGATACCTCACGGCAAATCGCCAAGGACGTGGGTGTCGGCAACGCCCTGATCCCCAGGCTGACCCAGGCGATGGCGGCCGTGCTCGACTCGGTGGTGAACCAGCGTCATGGAACCTCCGTCCGGGAGGAGGCTCAGGACCTGCTGGACCGCTCGATCGCCCATCTCAAGGATCGGCTATCGCGCGCCGGCCTTGAGAATGAGGAAC
>Ga0209066_10007834_pt1 | contig 10495 bp, 13 predicted proteins | sample All_14_2_FD_187198 | JGI IMG/M metagenome (GOLD analysis project Ga0209066, IMG submission 187198) | Freshwater microbial communities in response to fracking from Pennsylvania, USA - Allegheny Zone_MetaG_DW_15 (SPAdes) (version 2) ... | reverse complement strand
CTGCACATAACAATTGCAACACCATGCGGAACTCAGCCACTAAAGCACCTGTCACCTGCCTAACTCTGCGTTCAACCGGACTTCAACGTGCTGCGCACGTTGCTGCCGGTTAACTGGGGCGTTAGGCTTTTCACAAACGCGCGCCATAGCAATTCGTTAGGCTCATCAGAATGAACGGCGTCGAAATCCACGATATGCATCCGAGAGGCTATCTTGCCTTTGATCTGCAAGACATCCTCTTCTGCCTAAGAGACGAGGTCATTGCAAGAACATGGAAAGCTGAAGGCGTTGAATGCACGGGGCAAGCAACACCCGATTTCGCGCTAATCGAAGAGAATAGCAACGTTCTCTCTGGCTCGCGCTTGATTGAACTTTCTCAACAAGTTAAGCAAATAATATGGGGCACATTCACAGGACGCCTTCCAAACGAAGAAGCAGGCAGCATAGTAATCAAAGCTATCGACAGCAGCTTCTGGGAAGTCTTTGCCAGCAACGAGAATATTGCAAAATTGCGGCCTCGCTTCAACGATATCAGGCCAACACGCCATGAGGCCATCTAGACTATCGAACAAGCACCGATGGTTCCAGCGGCCCTCACTTAAAAGGCAGGTCAGTGTGAGTTCCACGCCCTCTACTACGCTCACCAGCCTAACTGTAGGTTCAACGCGGACAAGAGCCTTGCCTGACTTTTGTGGACACACCGACCTAACGGAGAATGTGTGTCATGGCTACACCAGGACCTCAGAAAGTCAGGAAGTACAGCCTTGAGTTCAAACTCAAGGCTGTCTCCCTCAGTGATCAACCCGGCGTTCTCATCAAGGACGTCGCCGACTCGCTTTGTATCCACCCCTTCATGCTCTCGCGCTGGCGCAAGGAGGTGCGTGATGGCGTCCTCAGCGGCGCACCTCCTGCCCCTGACACCCAGGCCGTTGCCGAGCTCAAACGCCTGCGTGAAGTCGAGCGTCAATACAAGCAGCTTCAGCAGGAGCACGACCTCCTAAAAAAAGCCATTCGGTTTGTTTCCGAACGAAGGCAGATGTCTTCGACTTCGTCGAAGCAAACCGGCAAACGCACTCGGTCAAAGTGATGTGTCAGCGCTTTAAGGTGTCTCGCTCAGGGTTTTATGCCAGCAAAGGGCGTCAGCCCAGCGCCTTTGCTCAGCGCGATGTCCAACTCATTGAGCAGGTTCGCCAGGCACACCAGGCTGGCCAGGGCTACTACGGCAGCCCTCGCATCACCAAGTATCTGCGCCACCAGGGGCTCGAGATTGGCCGTGGCCGCGTCGCCCGCCTGATGCGCCAGGCCAGGCTGCAAGGCCACGGCAATGGCTTGTTTCGCAGCAAGGGCCCCATTCTTCGCTTCTTCTCGGCCGTGCCCAATCAGATCCGCTCGCTGCAGCTCAGCCATACCGATCAGCTGTGGGTGGGCGATGTCACTTATCTGAAGGTGGCTGGCCAGTGGCGCTACCTGGCTGTCGTCATGGACCGCTTCTCTCGCCGCATCCTGGGCTGGAGCCTGGGTACGCAGCGCACCGCTGCGCTGACCATCGACGCCCTGCAGCACGCTGTGCGTAATCGCAAGCCCACCCCTGGCTTGCACTTCCACTCCGACCGCGGCATCGAGTACGCAGCCCTTGATTTCAAAGCCAAACTTCGTCAGCATGGCTTCATTCAAAGCATGAATCGCCCGGGATCAATGAACGACAACGCGCACATGGAGTCGTTCTTCCATTCGCTTAAAGTCGAAGGCCTGTACAAAAAGAAATTCGACACTGATCAACAACTCAGAGAGGCACTGTTGAGCTACTTCCAGTTCTATAACCAGCAACGTTTGCACTCGGCCTTGCACTACCTGCCTCCGGCCGCCTACGAGCGCAGCTACCTAACGCAACCATGTGTCCACTAATCTCAGGCAAGCCCCCGTCCATGCTTCGCATGGCCGCCGGTTAACTTTGGCGTTAGGCCGCATTAACAGAAACCCTGGAAGCATGCGCAGGGCTATTTTCATTGGAATTTGCGCAGGTACAGCAGCGCGCCGTGCTCGCAGTCGAAGACGCACAGCCAGTGCTCGATCAGCGCGCAGCCCTCGCGGCAGGCCCGGGTGAAGGATTCGGCAGTCAGGTCCATGGTGGTCATCCGACGGGTTCAGAACCGCCCGGCACAGCGCTGCCTGTCCCGTGCGGTCGGGTTGGCTGGCAGGCCGCCCTTGCACTGGTCCATCGCCTGTTCGATGTCGGCTTTCTTTTGCAGGACTGCATCGACCCGGGCGTGCCAGTCCTTGTGGGCCAACGCGATGGCTGCCTTCAAGCCGGGCGACTGCAGGCCGGCCTGTTCGCTCCAGCTGAACTCGGCGCTGTGCTTGCGGTTGATGACCCCCGTGGGCTCGTAGTAGAGGCTGTTACCGCCGAGGTTGCGTTCGGTGTATTCCAGCTCGCACAGCTGCTTGCGGTCCTTCGCCTTGCATTGCAGGCTGTTGACATTGACCTCGCCCAGATAGACCTGCACCGAGCCCAGCATTGGCACGCCCTGGGTCACCTTCAGCCGGTTGCCCTGGCGGTCGAAACGGGCGATTTTGTTCCCGCGGTCGGCGATCAGGTAGTCGATCACCAGCGCTGTCATCTCGTCAGAGGTCGGCGCCGTGTTGGCGGCCGCCTTCTTCAGGTTGGCCTGCCGTTCCAGGTATTCGGGCGATTGCTCCCAGACCTGCTTCGCCCGCTCGGTACTTTGCGCCGCGGCCTGGCGCTGGGCCTGGGCGTCGCTCGCCGCGACGCGGGTCTCTTCCTTCTGCAAGGCGGCGGCCAGCCAGGGCTGGAGCCGCGCGCGCTGCTCCAGCACGACCGTGGGAAACAGCGACTTCATCTCGGCCCGCAGCCCTGCACCGGTGCCGGGTATGCGCAGCGCCGCAGTGACGGTGCCGGCCTGCAGCGGCAACACGGCGTCGAAGATTCCCGGCAACGCCTGCGCCACCTGTTGCATCAGCGCGTCGGAAGCTGGGGTGGCGCGCGCCTGCCGGGCGGTGCAGGCCAGCGCCATCTGTTCACGCAGCTTTTCCATGCCTGCAAGGTCGGCCAGCGTCCAAGACTGCGGAGCCGACTGCTGCCAGTGGCGGGCCGCCCGGTTCAGCAGTTCGGCCTGCGCCATGGCAAGGGCCTGCTCCTGCTGCGTCAACACCGGGTCCTGCGCCTTCAACTGCTGGATGCGCGCGGTGACGGCCTCGCGTTTCTGCCGCTCGTCGGCGGACATGAACGCCGGCGTGATGCCACGTCCATTGCCCTTCGCCTCGGCCACGCAGTCGATATCTGTCCACAGGCTGCCTTCCGTGGCGCGCCCCGGTCTTTGCGTCATCTCGCCCAGACCCGGATTCATGCAGCCGAAGCCCGGCGCGCCCATTCGAAGGCGCGCGACATCAAGCTTCACATCCCGCACGCCCACGCGCCACTGCGAGCGCTCCGCGCCCAGCGCTGCGCCATCGGCCAGCAGCCGCTGTAGGGTCTCGTGTTCAGCAACGGGCAGCAGCGGCAGGGCGTTCTTCACAGCGTCAACGGCCATGCAAGCCTCTGGCGGCGGTGCAGCCAGCGCATCGGCCGCGCGCTGCTGGCGCGCGGTGCGCGGCGCCGATTCCGCCGCTGGAGAGCTGGGCCGCCTTTCCGGCGTCGCTGCCTGCCTGCCTGGGTTAGCCGCCTCGCGAGACGCCGGGATGTAGGGCAGCCGGGCCGCAGCGGTGTTGCCAGGGCGCGGCTGCGGCTGCGCCGTAGGCGCCTGCCGGCTGCCGGGCAGCACCGCGTCAGCGATGGCCGGCAGGGATGGCAGGCGTGGCAGCTCGGCGCAGCCGACCACGCCGAGCAGCGTGCTCAGCGTGGCGGCCAGCAGACGCGCCCGCTTCATCCGCCCGGCTGGGATCGAAGCGATACACAGCCTCCCCCGCTTCAGGCGAAAAGACTGCAGATAGACAGCTTGACGGTTCATCACGGGGTATTCCACACAAGGTCGGACGTTTTCATCATTGCATGCACGCACACATTTTCCCTTGACCTTGAGCATATCAGGCCTCGGCCCAACATCGGCCAGTTGCGCCCAAGTGCCACATGCCCTCGCCTAGTCGGCCGCCCGTCCTTCGGCGGTCAGCGCCAGGTTTTGTGCCGTGGCAAGCCACAGCACAGGCAGCCCATGGTCGCGGCTTCGCCGCCACCGCTTGGCGTTCGGCACAGCCTCGGCTACAGTGGACGCGCTGCCATGCAGCGCATAGCAAACATTCAGAAGGCACGGTGGCTCAATACAAATCAGGCCAAGGTAATTCGGCCAATTTCAGCATCTGCCCCCAGCCTAACCGGCGGTTCAAGGGGACGTCACTGCTTCGCAGCGCCGCCCCTTAACCTATACGTTAGACGGCAATCATGACCACCGATTCAGATCCACGAGTCTTCCTGGCCGCAGAGCGCACGTTGCTTGCGTGGGTACGCACTGGCATTGCGATCATCGGCCTGGGATTTGTCGTGTCGAAATTTGGTCTATTCATTCGACTTTTGGCAAGCCAAGGGCAGCCATTTGTACAGGCCAGTCACCCTGTGTCCGCCGGCCTGGGCATTGCATTTGTGCTGCTTGGCTCCGTATCGATCGTCGCAGCAGCAATTCAGCATCACAGGTTTGTTGCCACAATCCAGCAACAAGACTTGCCACCGGGCTATTCCAAGAACTTTACTGTGGGCCTCACAATCGTTATTGCGATTCTTGGCATCTGTCTGGCAGGGTATCTGTTCGAAACATAGACACGCATCGAGGCTCTATGCTCAGCACCAATGAAGCGAATTTCCGCCTAACTGTAGGTTCAACACGGACAAGAGCCTTGCCTGACTTTTGTGGACACACCGACCTAATGGAGAATGCAGGCCATCGCCAAGCTTGACGTGCGGCAGGTCAAGATCGTGCTGTGCCATGTCAGTAACCGCAGATGGAGTTGGCCTACATGAATGAATCAAACCTGACACTACAACGCCTTGCAGAGTTGAAGGCCGACAATCACACGGAAGCCCGCGCTCGCCTGGCCGCCATTGAAGCGGCGATGACCCCTCAATGGCGAGCGACCATGCATGCCAAGATTGAGGGCCTCTCCAAAGAGGCCTCCTCGCCACGCAGCAAGCTGCCCAAGTTGTATGCGCTGATGGAGGTGGTCGGTGAACTCAGAGCGCCACACGTATCCTGCAAAGCCGGCTGCAGTGCGTGCTGCCGAATCATTCCAGTCGAGATATCAGAGCAGGAGGCCAAGCATATCGCTGCCGCCACGGGCAGGACGAGCGTCGCGCTGCCACCCGGGCGCCACACCAATCTCAGCCGTGTAGACAGGCCTTGCCCCTTTCTGGTTGAGGACAAGTGCTCTATTTACGAACACAGGCCATACAACTGCCGAAGTCTCGCCGCGGTGGACCGAGACGCTCTCGCTTGCAGCGACGAGAACAGCGAACTGACCCGCGCGAAGGATCCGCGCGCCGTACCTGTGACCATGACCAAAATGCAGGCCTTCGACCCGCTGTATCGTGATTTGACCAGCAAGAAGGGCATGGCCTGGGCCGACATCCGGCAGTTCTTCCCGTCGCCGTGATCAGATCCCGACCTCCAGTCCAGCAAAGGCCAGATGCGAACCGTGCTGTTGGTTTGACTACAGCCTCGCCTGAGCAACGCACGTGACATGCCCGATACCCGCCATCTCGCTGCAGAGCGGGCACAGCCATGGCGTTGGACTTGTGAGCGCCGTACGCCATCTGTTGCGGCACTTCGTACTGACCGTGTCCGTCGTGCTGCAAGGCTGTGTATTCGTACCGGTGACGACCGAAGTCTATGATCCTGACTGCCGCATCATGTCCCGCAAGATGACACTACAACCCGTCCAGGTTGCATCATTGGGAAGCTGTCGCGGCAATGAATGCGCCGCCTTGTTGGTGTTCATGGGCGCCACGGCTGCAGCCAGCGCCGTGGTGTCCGGGAGCATCGTTGTAGTGGGTCAGGTGGCCTACTGGTTCGAAAAGCAAGGCCATTGCAACAGAGAGAACTGAGGCAGGAAACCGCCATGAACACCCAAGCAAGCTTCAAACGAATGGAGCACAGCACCAAAGAAGATTGGGCGTGCATCGTGCCGCAAGCGATGGCACAGGCCAAGGCACTGCCGGACCGCGTACTGGCGCACCTCCGGCTACTGGACGGCGATCACGGCGGCTTTCCTGTTGACCGACTAACCCACAGTCTTCAGGCGGCCACGCTTGCCGCCAAAGATGGCCGAAGCGACGACTACGTGGTTTGCGCCTTGCTTCATGACATTGGCGATACGCTCGGCTCGTTCAACCATCCTGACATTGCCGCCGCCATCCTCAAGCCCTTTGTGAGTGACGACCTGCTGTGGATGGTCCAGAACCACGGGATCTTCCAGGGCTACAACTTTTTCCACCACATCGGCATGGATCGAAACATGCGCGACATGTTCAAAGATCACCCCTGCTACGACCAGACTGCCGAGTTTGTCGCTTTGTATGACAACCCTGCTTTTGATCCTGCCATGGAGACCCTGCCTCTCAGCCATTTCGAACCACTGGTGCGTCGCCTGATGGCCGCGCCGCAAAAGTCGGTCTACAAAGCTGCCTTGTCAAACGACGCATCGATTTAGAACGCCCTATGCCAGCGCGATCTCGTTAAGCCATAATCAACATGGACAATTCATCGGGGAGTGAACAATACATATTCCAACAACACCCATGAAATCTCGCGAAGTGATGCTTGCCAGCGGTCAAACCTTCCAGGTTCCGCAAGGCATTCAACGTATTGACTCAAAGTCGACACACGGTTGGCAAGTTCGATACCAAGGCAGCAAGTTTTTCTCGGACGGCCACAGCGCAGACGCGAGCCAATCCCTGGCCAATGCCGTGTTGGAGTTGATTGCCCGTATCAAAACGATGCCCGCGCCCAAAGCGCTCGGCCGAGACCCCAGCGCCAACAAGACATCTGACCTGCCCTCTGGCATATCTGGCCCGGTCGTACGCACCCGCCCAGGAAGAGCGCTCACCGCAGAACTGTCCGTTCTGCTGCCTCGCTTCGGTCGTGCGGCGCAGTACAGAAAAATCTACATCGGCAGCCAGAACACCTATACCGAAGACCGCTACCGCGAGGCCCTGGCCAAGGGCATCGCCTTGCGCGAAGAGGCCATCGCCAGATACGAGCGGGCCGCTGCCAAATCCAGACGAGAGAGCATCTCGCAACTGCGCGCTCAACTGGCAACGCTGAAAAGCGCGCAGCGCGCAACTTGACCTGGTGCGCTATGTTCGCGCCCGCCGCGCCACCTGCTGGTTCGCCCACCACTTCAAAACCAAACTAGACTGAAGCATGCGCCGCCACCACCTCTTCAGCCTGTGTCTGGCGATCCTTGCCAGCAGTGTCGCCCCCGCCGCCGTCGCGGGCAAAACGCTGGATGCGGTCAAACAGCGTGGTCAGATCCTGTGTGGCGTGAGCACTGGTGTGGCAGGTTTCTCCGCCGCAGACGCCAAGGGCCGATGGCACGGCCTTGACGTGGATGTTTGCCGAGCGCTGGCCGCCGCTGTGCTGGGCGATGCGGACAAGGTCTCCTTCGTCCCCCTCAACTCGCAACAGCGCTTCACGGGCTTGCAGTCCGGGCAGGTTGACGTGCTGTCGCGCAACACGTCCTGGACATTGACGCGTGACGCGTCGCTGGGCTTGAGCTTCACGGCCATCACCTACTTCGATGGCCAGGGCTTCATGTTGCCGAAAAAGCTCAAGGTCACCAGCGCCAAACAGCTCAAGAACGCGCAGGTCTGCGTCCAGTCCGGAACCACGTCCGAGAAGAACCTGACGGACTTCTCGCGCGCCAACAAGCTGGCCATCAAACCCGTGGTCTTCGAGAGCTTCGAGGCCTCGTTCAAGGCCTTTTTTGCAGGACGATGCCAAGCCTATTCCACCGACGCTTCCGGACTGGCCAGCGTGCGCAACAAGGAGGCGCCCAATCCGAACGACTACGTGATCCTGCCCGAGCTGATCTCCAAAGAGCCCATGGGCCCGGCTGTCAGGCGCGGGGATGACGAGTGGTTTGCCATCGTCAAGTGGACGGTCTTTGCGCTGCAGGAGGCCGAAGAGATGGGGCTGACTCAGGCCAATGTAGACAGCTTGAAGACCTCCAGCGACCCAGCCATCCAACGCATGCTGGGCACCGGTGAAGACATGGGCAAGCTGCTGGGGCTGGACAAGCTGTGGGCCTATCGGGCCATCAAGGCCGTCGGGAACTACGGCGAAGTGTTCGAACGCAACGTGGGCGCGCAATCGGCCGTCAAGCTGCCTCGTGGCGCCAATCGCCTGTGGACACAGGGCGGCTTGATCTACGCCCCACCCATCCGTTGAGCCGCCACTTGAGGCCATGCTGGACTTCCTGAGCCAACCGGCCGGCTTCGATATCGGCGAGACCGGGCTGCTGATCTACGATGCCTCGCAACCTCTTTGGCGCGCCCTGATCGTGGGTCTGGGGAACACCTTGCGCGTGTCGCTACCTGCCCTGCTCCTGGCCAGCTTGATCGGCCTGCTGGTGGCGCTGGGCAGAACATCTCAGTCCAACTTGTGGCGGCGCTTGAGCACGTTCTATGTGGACACCGTGCGCAACATCCCGGTGCTGTTGCAACTGCTGATGTGGTACTTCCTGCTCGTGGAATGGCTGCCTGACTCCAACCAGGCGCTGCAACTGCTGCCAGGCATCTGGCTCAGCAAGGGCGGGTTGGCCTTCCCGTGGCCGGTGAACGACCCAGTTAGCAGCGAGTGGGTCTGGAGCTGGCCCGCGCAGGACACATTCAATGTGCTCGGCGGCGCCGCCGTGACGCCCGAGTACCTGTCATTGGCGCTGACATTGAGCATCTACACCGGCGCCTTTCTCGCAGAGGTCATCCGTGGTGGCATTGAAGCGGTACCGGCCAGCCTGATGGAAGCGGCTGAAACACTGGGGGCCACCCGCCTGCAACAGATCCGCCTGGTGTTACTGCCACAGGCATGGCGCACCATCGTGCCCGCTGCAACCAACCAGTACCTCAACCTGATCAAGAACTCCTCTCTGGCCGTGGCCGTGGGCTACCCGGACCTGGTGTCCGTCAGCAACACGTCCATCAACCAGACGGGCCGCGCGGTGGAATGCCTGCTGGTCATGATGGCCATCTACCTGAGCCTGTCGCTCACCACGGCGGCACTCATGAACTGGTTCAACGCGCGCCAGGCGCTCAAAGGGCAGTCATGAGCATGGCAGCCAAAGCGCGTTTGCCCAACTCGCCTGCCACCTGGCTGGCGACAGCCATGGGCATGGCCCTGCTGGGGTGGATGTTGTACAAGGTGTTCAACTGGGCTGTATGGCATGCGGTCTTCCAGCCAGATGCGGCTGCCTGCCAGACACTGGCACACCAGGGCGCATGCTGGGGTGTCATCCAGGAGAAGGCCAGGCCCATCCTGCTGGGTCACTACCCCTATGAATCGCAGTGGCGTCCTGTCGCGGTGCTGGTGTCTTATGCCTCGATTGGCCTTCTGGCGTACCTGGCAGGCTGGCGACGCGTTGCATCCAGAGCGGGCCTGGCGGTGGCCATGGTCACCTTGTTGATTGGCAGCATCGTCATGCGCGGTGGCGTTCTGGGTTTGAGCACCGTGCCCTTTGACGCCTGGGGCGGCCTGCCTTTGACGCTTTGGTTGTTTGCGCTCAGCCTCCTGGCCTCCTTGCCGCTGGCCGTTGGCCTGGCACTGGCCCGCCGATCAAGCAGGGCGTGGGTCAGCCTGCCTGCCACCGTCTTGATCGAGCTTGTACGGGGCGTGCCCCTGGTCACGCTGCTGTTCATGGCCGCGTTCATGCTGCCGATGTTGCTGCCGCAGGACCGACCTGTCGCGCTGATATGGCGCGCGGCCTTCGCGCTGACGCTCTTTTCGGCGGCCTACCTGGCCGAGGTCGTGCGATCAGGGCTTCAGACCATCCCCTCAGAACAAAGTGAAGCCGCTGCCGTGCTGGGCCTGACCTGGTGGCAGACGCAGTGGCGCGTGGTGCTGCCTCAAGCCATGCGGGCGGTGTTGCCGACGCTGACTGGGCATGCTATCGGCCTGCTCAAGGACAGTTCGCTTGTGATGGTGATCGGCCTGCACGAGCTGACAGGCGGGCTGTCACTGAGCCTGGGTGGTGACCCGATCTGGCGACCGTTCTACCTGGAGGCCTATCTGTTTGTGGGCCTGATCTATTTGCTGATGTGCCTGGGCTTGTCCCGCGCGGGCCGTGCACTGGAGTTGCGCTGGGCCAAAGGGATTCATTGAGCCCCAAAAAAAATGGCCCGCCATCAAGACGGGCCAACAATGCGCTGTAGGTCAGCGCCGCAAGCATTCAAACAGCAGCTACAAAGTCACTCAGCCTGGGCTTCTTCGACTTCGGCGATATCGGGTGCGGCATCGACTTCCTGGTCGAATGCCTGCTCTTCGCTGGCAACCAGCGGAAT
>Ga0209066_10007832_pt1 | contig 10498 bp, 7 predicted proteins | sample All_14_2_FD_187198 | JGI IMG/M metagenome (GOLD analysis project Ga0209066, IMG submission 187198) | Freshwater microbial communities in response to fracking from Pennsylvania, USA - Allegheny Zone_MetaG_DW_15 (SPAdes) (version 2) ... | reverse complement strand
GTGTGGGAAGTTCGAAGAGGGTGATCTGGCCGGCGCGGGACATTCCAGGGAGGTTTGCAGGCACGGTTGCGCGCGCCGAACTGCGCGCCCGCCGTCAGAAAAAACCCTTCACACGTCTGATTGCTTGGGGAGTCTAAGTAGGACCGAGACAAGTGAAGGGGACCACACACCCTTCTTCCCGTCCATTCCACCCCCATAGTCTGGCGCGCAATCGTCACCGGCAACGGTCCGTCGAGATGATCGGGTCTATGGCCAAGTCGCGTCGGGCGTCTACAGTTCCTCCGGTTGAGTCTCCAGCCCGGCTCATCCTTGGAGGGGCCGATGCCGAGCAGTAGCGTAAACACGAATGCTCAGGCGGCAGCGGCGCTTCAGAGCCTGAACGCCACCAGCAAGGACTTGGCCACGACCGCGACCCGGATCGCCACGGGGCGCGAGGTGAACTCTGCCAAAGACGACGGCTCGACCTATTCCATCGCCAAGATGCAGAGCGCTGACGCCAGCGCGATTAATGCCGTAAAGGACTCGCTGGCCCGAGGTCGAGGAGCGGTGGATGTCGCGCTTTCGGCGGGAGACCAGATGCTGGACATCCTGACCAACATGAAGACGCTGGCGTTGACCGGCACCGAGAACAACATCGACGATGGCAGCCGCAAGGCCATCCAGAACCAATATGATGCCTTCCGGAACCAACTGATCGCCATGCTCGATCAGGCAGAGTTTGACGGCATCAACCTGCTGAAGAGCAATCAGACCTACAAGTTCCTCTCCAGCACCGATGGGCTGCAAACCGTCGATGTGGAAGGGCTGGACGCACACTACGCCCCCTTCACACCGGGTCCGACCTTCATGCTGCGCGGCTGGTCGCTGGACTCAGTCACCTATTCCAAGAACAGCCTCCAGAGCGTCAACGAGACGCTCGAAGCGATGACACCAGCCTTGGCCAAACTGGCGACGCAGGGGCAGGCCCTGGATGCTCAAATGACCTATGCAGGTAAGCTTCAGGACCAGTTGGAGATTGGGGTTGGCAATCTGGTTGACGCCGATCTGAGCAAGGAGAGCGCCAAGTTCACCGCGCTTCAGGCCAAGCAATCCCTCGGACAGCAGGCGCTGGCGATAGCGACGAACTCCGCCAGTTGGCTGAAGAACCTGTTCTCGCCCCGCTGATGCCCGAGGTCCAATGCGTCGGCGACGAGGGCGCCGTTTCGATCTGGCCGACTGGATAGACAGGCGTCGGCCTTAGTTTGACAACCTAAACAGCGTCGCCTCGACCAAGTCCTCGAAGTGGAAAGTCACCTTGCCTCGGTCGGATCGCACCCGCCGGAACCAGCGCTTCTGCGTGCGGTAGCAGCACCACCATTCGGCGACCATACGCCGATGGTCGTCGGCCATGTCGTCGAAGTTGATGAGCAGTTCGATCTTGTAGGGGGCCTCGAACGTGCCCGGCACGGACGGCTTGTTCATCGGTCGGCACCTGGCTCGCCAAACAGCACCAGCCATCCGATCCAGATCGCAAGCCCCCATCGGTGACGCGCGATCAACCGCCGGAAGATGGCCAGCTTCGCTTGCGTCGAGATGCCGCCGCCAAGGGCGAGGTAGTTGGGCGCTCGCGCGCACCAGTAGGCTGAAAAATGCCTTTGGCTGGACGTCAATTTTCGGCGTTCGAAAGCGGCATACAGGTCTATCACGAGGGGGCTCTCCGAGTAGCTGAACTGACCGCACCCTGTCGGTCAGCCTACCTATTTAGCCTCGCCGCGCTCGATTATTTTTCCGATAAACTGCTGATATAAAACAGAAAATAAAGATATGGCGCTTCGGCAACCCCGTGCCTTACCCTGGTCTTAGGGTCGAGAAATGGGGCGACCGGCTCATTGATCGCCCCGGCTACTTGAACCAGTTCGACCACCAATTTCAGACGAACCCGCACCATATGAGCGGGGCATAGGTATAGCAAAATGATCAATTTCGAGGAACTTATTACCCCCTGCGGTCCTGGCCCAGCCATATGGTGCCACCACTGCTCCAAAATCGAGTCCACCGCCTACTTACGCGCAATGGACGAAGCGTTGGACCTTCCGGACGGCGAGGCCCTGCTGATCGACGCCAAGGTGAGCTTTAGAAACGATGTTGCCATCGACTACCTCGGGGAAGGCTGTGGGCTGGAAGGCACGAGCTGCCATGTGCTTTCGTTCAGGCTGGGCGACCAACTGGAAGTGATCACGTGGAGTGAAATCACCGGCTTCCTTAACTATCTGGCGTATCGGGGTGATCGCGCGATGTTCGAGCGGCTCGCGCTGGAGCTTCGCCTGTTCGAGGGCGAGTGCTTCTCTCACCTCCGATCCGGTCCGACCGTGCAGGCCCCTGCTCACCAGCACATCCTGACGCTGCCCTGCCTGCCATCTTCCCAAGGAAAGGCGCCATGAACGCCTGCCTCGGGGCGAAGCTGGAACGCTACCCAACGCCACTGGCGAAGGTGCGCGTCCTGGACGCGCTCAATGCCGATCAGCCGAGACGCGGTCGCGGCCGAAGCGGTGAACTGGGTGACCGCAGCCTGCGGGCAAACGACCGGCATCGACAGGAAGCCCGGCCGCAACACCACCGGCGGTTCGCGAAACAGCCACGTTCGCGTCGCCAGCCACTGTGTCGGCCCGAGCGCCGCGTCGAGCAAGTCGGCAAGTTCAGCGACATCGGGGGCACCGCCCTGTTGCCGGTTAGCGCGCACGGCAAGGCAGACGACGTCGATGCTTCGTTGATCCAAGTTGTCTCCATCCACATGGCTTTCGGAGTCAAGCAAGATAACGCCAATACTTGCCTACAAAAAGACGAATATTTTCGACTGAATTTTCGACGTTAAGTATAATCAAAATATAGATCGCTCGGCATAGCGATCATTCGCCTCAAGCGCCAATTCGGGCCAAGGCGAATCCCCCAGCTTCTTCGCCAATTTTGGCGTGAAGACCGAGTGCTCTTGCGGATGCCGCCGCAGGAGCACTCGCCCTGAGCAACCCAATGATCTATTCGACAGACGTCGCACAGGAGTGCGAAGCCCTATGGGCGAACTACTACGAGCCCGCGTTGGGCAAGGTCGCCGCCAACCAGTTTAGCCGCGCCATGCAGCGGCAAACCAACGCCTTCGCCGACATTTACCTGATGCCGCATCTGTTCGACTCCGGCACCGGACTCTACGTGCCCGTAGACGACAGCAAGTATGCCCCCGGCCGTAACCATCTGTTGTCCGTGACCCTGGCCAACGATGCCCCGAACGCATCGCCAGCCAATGATCCGCGCTTAGGCCTGTCCTTCTTCACTAACCCGCTGCGGATTGGCACCCAGTTCCCCGATCCGCTCGACGAAGATCGCCTAGTGTGGGAGTCGCCCAAGAGCCGGGTCATCCTGGCGCCGATCCAGATTTTCACCTTCGAGTTCGACCAACCGTCCATCGAGTTCCTTGGCCACCAATTGGCCTGGATGCGGTCGGGCAAGAACCTGCTCGACTGCGCTATGGGCGATCTCTACCGGCACTGTGCGAGCTTCGCCGACTTCGCCGGAATCACGGTGAACTACAGCGGCAACAAAGGCGTCCACGTCCACATAGCCTTCCGCACCGCCCTGGCGGCGGCGGCGTTTCCGGGGCTGGTCAACGCCGGGGCCGCGATCCGTGCGGGGCTGATCGACCACTGGCACAGGCTGCATCTCGACGTGCTGCGCGTGCTTGGTGTTCCGGACGGAATCACTGCCGACACCTCGGTCAGTCTCCCCGAACAGTTCAGACGTATCCCCAATGGATTGCGCGTCCTCGACAAACCCAGCCTGCTGGGCGTGCCGGCCGGTGAGATCGTGCCGCAAGTCGTGTTGTGGGAAAGATGGCCGAAACGGGCGGCGAAGGACGCTGCCAACCTCTTTTTTACGCCCGCCGCCTTCGTGGAGCGCGAGGTCGTCGCCTCGACCTCAGCCCGTCCGACCAGAACACTGACCGCTTCGTCGTTCAGAGCCCACTTGACCGAGGCTGAGTATCAGCACTGCCATGATCGCCTGGCCGCTCACTTCAGCGGTTGGCCCAAGTTCAATCGCCTGGAGCATGCTCCAGACGGCTGGCGAGCGTTTTTCCAGAATGGCCCGAGCGACGGCAATCCATCATCGGTGATGAAGGAGGGCTACCGGACCATCATGCTGAATGGGCGCGCCGACAGCGCGTTGCGGCCGAAAGCCTTGCCGCTTCCGTTGGGCGTCATGATGAAGCTATGGGTCAACGCTCATCGCGCAGAGCAAGCCGAAGGGCCGTGGCAGGTCGTCGAGATTCCCGTCGTGCCGCCCGCGCCGACAGCAGAGTCCTGTCCTTTCCAGTCGGCGATAGGCGAGGCTACCACCCAAGATCAGGTCTACAAGCATCTACGCCGCGCCATGCGCGCCACTGCCCTCAGGCATCGTGTCGCCTTGGTCAGCGCGCCCGAAGGCATACGCAAGACCTCGTCGCTTTTTGCGGATCACGGCTGCATCCACACCGCCCTGGCGGGGAATGCGCGTGGACCCTCGATGTTCGCGTTCAACGACTACGACACAGCTCAGGGCAAATGCGACGACTTCAATCAGGTGAATGACGGGTGGAAATTCCATGCCGTCGTCCTCCCCAGCTTTTCGGAAGCCTACAAGGCCGCGCGAGCCGATCTGGGGTATCAGGAAATCACCACTGCGATGGCAGGAGCAATGGTCGAGTTTCCACGCCTCTGGGCGGCGGTCAGCAAGTTGCAGCCTAAGGTCATCGAACATTTCCGGGCTGCCCACGCCGCGATGTGGCGCGAGATCGGCGACAGGCTGCCGGTCTTCTTCAGCGTCCATCAGGTGGCACATGCGTGGCACGACCACAGCCCAACGCGAGCCATGTGGGATCGCCATTTTTGGGAAATGGACGAGCCGCTTGATAACCCAGTTCACGTTCGTAACTGCCGTCGTCGCATGGCCCTCGGGTTGCTCGTGCACGACGAGGTCGAGGTCAGCGATCTTGTCATCATGCACCGCGCCGAGGTGGTGGATTGGGTGCGACGCCTGATCGCGGCGGCACCCAAAACGTGGCGCGCAAATCGCGGTGATCTTGGGGGTCAGTGGTCGAACTATCAGCGCTACTGCGCTGCAAACCCGTTCCCGCTTGTCGGCGGCTCAGTGCAACCCGTGGACTTTCAGATGGTGCGAGAAATCGCCCGCGTCCCCCTGGAAGGCTGGGATGCGGTGACGACAGCTTGGTCTGGGGATTACGGCGACGAGGATGAGGATCGGATTGACCTCTACGCCGGCACAGTAGGGCGCTCCTGGTGCGTCGCGCCACGCGGTTGGTGGAACGGACTGGCTGAGCGCGTCTTGGTTCTGACGACCGAAGCTGTGCCCACCGCTATCGTGAGGCGGATCGGGTCGCCGTGGCATGTGGCTGAATTCGAGACCAGCGGTTTGGCGCGCGACAGCATGACCGTCCTGACCAGTCGGAGCGTCCGAGCACGGAATTTGCCCATGGTCGTGCAGGCGTTTCAGGCCGAGCATCCTGGCGTGACGGTGATCAGCAACAAGGTAGCCATGCTGGAAGGGACCACGACCCACGCCCGCGCACGCGGCAGCAACGCCTACATCGGCCGGGATGTTGCCCAGACGATGTCGTTCGTGTCGCCTGCCGAGTATGAGCGACTGGAGGCGCTGAACGCATGGTGCGGTCGAAGCGATCTGGTCGGGCTTCGTCACGTTGACGAGCTAAACCAGTCGGCGGGCAGAAATCTTGGTTTCAGGCGCCAAGGTGATCCACGGCACTGGCTGCTGATCTCTCCCCGCTTGCTGGGCTGCCTGCTTGCCCGCCGGTCACTGGGGCGGGCTCGATACGACCTGCGGGTCCAGCTGGACCGTCAGCGCCGGTGGCGGATCACAAGGTAAGCGCGTGACCCCTTTGCCACGCTCGCGGCGACTGGATAGAACCGGCTGATAGGGGATGCGATTTTGTCAGATTCCGTTTTGTTTAGCACCGGTGCACTCTTCAACACCGACTATCTGCTTGAAGCCATTAAGGCTACGCCAGCCTATCGCGCCGTGGATGTTGCCAACCTACGGGACAGACTGAGCGGCATCGCAGCGACCTTTCCGCAGAATGCGAGAACGAACGAGAGTCAGACCGAGGACGATTTCATCTGGCCCGTCTTGGCCGCGCTCGGCTGGTCCGAGTCCTTGCGTCAGCAGAATCTCACCGTAACCGGTCGAGATGATGTGCCCGATGGGCTGCTGTTTGCTGATCCCGCCGCGAAGGCAGCCGCCAACGCTCAGGGCGACCAGTGGCGGCGATACGTGCATGGTCTGGCCGTCGTCGAAAGCAAGCGTTGGGCGCGTCCTCTGGACCGCGCTTCGGGTCGTGACGAGACAACGGCCCCCTCGACCCAGATGCTGCGTTATCTCCGCCGGATCGACGACACCACGGGCGGCAAGCTTCGTTGGGGCATCCTCACCAACGGCATTCGCTGGCGACTCTACTGGGCGGGCGCGCGGTCGATCTCTGAGGAATTTCTGGAGATTGACCTTGGCCGGATACTGAGCCTGGAAGGCAGCGCGGACCTATTCGCCGACGAAGAGACCCGCGATCACTGGCTGCGAGTCTTCGCGGTCATGTTCGGCCGTGAAGCCTTCCTGCGGGACGGCATCGATCATCGGTCGTTCCATGAACGTGCACGTGCTGAGGCCGCTTTCTATGAAGAGCGTGTCGCTGCCAGTCTGTCCCAGCTGGTATTCGAGCAAGTATTCCCGAACCTGGCCCGCGCCCTCTGGGCGTCGGCGCCTGAGACGCCCCTGAATGAGGTGCGGGACGCGACACTGGTCCTTCTCTATCGATTGCTGTTCCTGCTGTATGCCGAAGACCGGGACCTGCTGCCGGTCAGCGACGGTCGCTACGACAACTATGCCTTGCGACCACTTCGTTTGGAGGTCGGTGCTCGGGTCACGAGCGGTGACGCATTTTCGAGCTCGGCGGCCAGAATATGGTCTCATGTCTCAGACCTTTCCCGGATCATCGACAAGGGCGACAGTTCAGTCGGTATCCCGCCTTACAATGGGGGCCTATTCGCAACCGCCGGAACGCCGTTGCTCGGCAGAGCACGCATCCCCGACAACGTCATGGCCTCGGCGCTCGACGCCCTGTCTTACGACCGGTCTTCGGGCACACAACGATACATCAACTACCGCGACCTCTCGGTTCAGCAGTTGGGCTCCATCTACGAGCGGCTGCTTGAGTTCGAGATCGTCCAAGAGACCGGCCCCGATGGCACGACCGGGCATCTCACTGTCCGGCCAAACCTGTTCGCTCGAAAGAATTCGGGCAGTTACTACACGCCCGATGAACTTGTCGGGCTGATCCTGGACGAAACGCTTGAACCGCTGATCACCGAGCGCCAAGAAGCCTTTCGCATTGCGTTGGGTGGCTTGAATCCTGAAGACACCGAGGATTACCAGCGCCGCACCTTGCGCGAAACTGATCCGGCCGAGGCGATCCTGGCGCTACGGGTCTGCGATCCGGCCATGGGCTCGGGTCACTTCCTGGTCAGCTTAGTCGATACGCTCGCCGATCACGTCTTGGACGCGATGGCCGAGGCCGCTGCTCTCGGGGCAGACCTACACTACACCTCGCCGCTGTCAGACAAGATCGAGGACATTCGGGTTACGATCCTGAAGAACGCTAAGGCGGCGAGCTGGACGATTGATGAGGCCCAGCTGGACGACCGGCACATCGTCCGCCGCATGGTTCTCAAGCGGTGCGTCTATGGCGTCGATAAGAACCCAATGGCAGTCGAACTGGCCAAGGTCGCGCTCTGGCTCCACACCTTCACGGTGGGGGCACCGCTGTCGTTCATAGACCACCACCTGCATGCGGGTGACAGCCTATTCGGCCTGTGGGTGCGCGACGCTATCGACAAGGCCAGCGCGATGGGGGGCGAGCTTTTCTACAGCGAGGCTCTTCGCAACGCACAAAGGTCCGCTGAGGCGATGAAGACCATTGAGGCGCTCACCGACGTTGAGATCGCCGAAGCGCACCGTTCCGCCAAGATGTATGCGGACGTTGAACTGATGACCGGCGAACTCGACGGGTTCGTGAGCTTCATGCACGCCCTTGATTGGCTGGCGCTGGCAAGGCCTCAAAGGGCACTGATCAGGCTTTGGCTCGATGGAATGTTCGGCGAACCCATACCCATTGCGCGGGGTCGTAAAGCGCCGGAGGGTGGCAAGGCAAGGCCGGAGGAGGTTGAGACCTTCACTGCCATCTGGCGACGTGCCCGCGACCTTATGGCCGAAGAGCGGTTCCTGAACTGGCAGATCAGCTTCCCTGGCGTGTGGGATGATTGGGCGGGCAAGGAGTTGCATGGTGGCTTCGATGCCGTCGTTGGCAACCCGCCTTGGGACAAGATCAAGCTCCAGCAGGTCGAATGGTTCGCCGCCCGGCGGCCAGAAATTGCGCTGGCTCAGCGGGCCTCAGACCGCGCCCGGATGATCGCCAAGCTAAGGGCTGATGACGACCCGCTGTTTGAAGATTTCCAGAAGGCCGATGCGCGCGCCGCCGATGCCGCGCGTATGGCGCGCGGCTCGGGTCATTATCCATTGCTGAGCAGAGGCGACATCAACCTCTACAGCTTGTTTGTTGAACGCGCACTTAGGTTGGCGAAGCCGAGCGGCATGGTTGGTCTGTTGGTGCCAAGCGGCATCGCATCCGATCTTTCCGCCAGCGTATTTTTCCGTAGCGTTGCCACTGGCGGGCACCTGAAGTCGCTCTATGACTTCGAGAATCGAAAGGTTTTCTTCTCCGACGTGCATGCCAGCTTTAAGTTCTGCGCGATCTCGTTCAGCCCGACGCGAACTTTTGATGCCGCTCGTTGCGCGTTTTTTCTCCATGATCTTCAAACAATAAATGACCCTGACCGCGCCTTCCCTATTACGGCGTCTGATTTTGCGAACGTGAATCCCAACACCGGAACCGCCCCGATTTTCCGTTCGCGGCGGGACATGGCTTTAACTACCGCAATCTACGGCCGCTTACCGGTCCTCGTTGATCGCTCCGGCAGCGTGCCCGTCGCGGCTTGGCCAGTGCGCTACGCAACAATGTTCCATATGACGAACGACAGTTCACTGTTCAGGACGCGCCGCGAACTTGAAGAGATTGAGGGGGCCTGGAGGGTCGGAAACAACCGGTTTCAATCAGCTTCTGGCCTTTGGGCACCGCTTTACGCTGGTCGCATGATCCACCAATTTGATCATCGAGCAGCATCGGTCACCGTGAACGAGGTCAACCTTCACAATGCCGCGCTGAGCGGTGAGGTGACGGCTGAAATGAAAGCCGATCCGTCGTTTTCGCCGGATTCACAATATTGGGTCCCAGAGGAAAAAATATCGGATACGACGAATCAAGAATTCGTCATCGCTTTTCGAGACATTGCTCGTCCGACAGATTCCAGAACGATGATATCAGCCATTGCCCCCCGCGCCGGTTTTGGCAACAAGGCACCATTGCTGCTGTCACGCGACAATGCCCTGACGTCAAATGGTGCGGCGTTATTGATTGCCAACCTAAACTCTATTGTTTTCGACTACGTGACCCGCTCAAAGGTTCAGAGCGCCAGCTTGAACTGGTTCATCGTTGAGCAGCTCCCGGTTGTTCCGCCGGAGGGATACGAACGGAAATTTGGAGCAAAGTCCGCCGCCGACATTGTTCGCGAAGCCGTTCTGGAACTCAGCTACACCGCCCATGACCTGGCACCCTTCGCGCGCGATCTGGGCCATGTTGACGCTGATGGCGACGTCCTTCCCCCGTTTATCTGGAACGATGACCGACGCTTAACGCTTCGCGCTAAGCTGGATGCCCTTTACTTCATCCTCTACGGCGTTTTCGATCCGGCTGACCCCGCGAGCAGCCGCGACGACATCCGCTACATCTACTCGACCTTTCCCATCGTCGAGCGTGAGGAAATAGCGGAGTGGGGCAACTACAGAAGTCGTGACCTCTGTCTGGCTTGGATCAACGCGCTGATGGGCGGTCAGCCTGACGCCACGGTAGCTGGCTGACCATACGCCCACCATGATCACCCCTGACGGTCAGTCCTGACGGTCAGTCCTGACGGTCTTTCCTGACGATTGCGCGCCAGACTATGGGGGTGGAATGGACGGGAAGAAGGGTGTGTGGTCCCCTTCACTTGTCTCGGTCCTACTTAGACTCCCCAAGCAATCGTGAGCGTCCGGCGAACGTCCTTTATCGAGCGGCCTAACGCTTTGCTTCGTCTGCCATGATGCGCTCCAGAGTTTCTGGGTCGCATTGGTCATCGATGAGGAACCGGCGGATACCGCCTGGCCACGTCCTGACGTCGGCGAGGAGTTCTTCCAAGCTCTCGATCCCGCGTCCTGTGATGGCGGCGATGCCATCTTCCGATCCGTCGTCGATGTGGGTTAGGACGCCATAGTCGACGTTGTCCGGGTTGCTCAGGACAATGTCGACGAGCTC
>Ga0209066_10007831_pt1 | contig 10500 bp, 8 predicted proteins | sample All_14_2_FD_187198 | JGI IMG/M metagenome (GOLD analysis project Ga0209066, IMG submission 187198) | Freshwater microbial communities in response to fracking from Pennsylvania, USA - Allegheny Zone_MetaG_DW_15 (SPAdes) (version 2) ... | reverse complement strand
GCGGAGCCTTCGGTGACGCTGACGGTGCCGTTGGGCGTGGAGATCGGCACGGGGCTGTCTTGGGGGGCGGCGCACTAAGGGGCTGCGTTCCAGCCCACCTCCAACCCCTCCCGCCGGCGGGAGGGGAGTGCGAGCGTTGTTCTTTGCCCTCCCGCAGGCGGGAGGGCCGCGAGACTTGCTGAACGCAGTGAAGTTAGTCGCAGCGGGGTGGGCTTTGGCGCTCGCCGATCAGTTCAACGCCGCAAACTTCTGCAGATCGCCGGTGCCCAGCATCAGCACGTCTTCGTGCGGCACCGAATTGGTCAGCGCATAGAACGCTGCAGCCTTGTCGGCGGGGAGGCCCATTTCGCGGTAGTAATCGACATAGGCGCGGTTGACCGGGTCACTGGCGCTGAAATCGTCCGGTTCGCGGCCATCTTCGTCCATCCACGCATGGACGACGAACGAGGCATCGGGCGCGGCGCTGCGGCTGGCCCCTGCAAGGAACAGTTCGACCGCGCCTGAACGGACCGAACCGTGCTCAGGCACATGCGTCGCGATGCCTTGCGCGCGGATCATGCGGCCAAGGCGGAGGTTGGCGAAATCATCGACCGTGCCGGGGCAATCGGGCATTTCCAGCACGCGGATGCCGGGGAACGCGCGCAGCATCTTCTGGAAGTCAGCCGGGGAGTAGCTGTCGGTTTCGGCCACCAAGGCGGCGCGGGTGCCGTCGAGCACTTCGAAGGGGCCGAAGCTGGCCACGCCCTTCACATCGGCGCGGGTAAGGCCGACGATGCGTTCGGAGCCGGGTTCGAAGACTTCGACGGTGGTCGTCTCGGTCCAGGTAACGCCGTCTTCCACCCACGTGCGCGTGCTGACCTCGCGCGCTGATGCCGGTTGGCAGGCGAGCAGGGCGCAAAGCGCGGGAAGGGCGAGGCGGCGAAGCATGGCCTTTGCTTTCGGGCCAAGCGGATTGCCGAACTGCCAAGGAATGCGGTTAAATTGCGTTCACTGTGTTTTGTGTATCACACCAAGATGCTTCGAAAATGGCAGCATCCCGTCCCCGTGCCTGAAGCGCGCGCGCTACGCTAAGGTTTGGCCCTTATCGGGCAGGCCCTTTGGCGGGCAGGAGGATGAATGGTCGCGCTGGTTTCCACGGTTGCCTATTTGGGGCTGGAGGCACGCGGGGTCGAAGTGCAGTGCCAGGTCTCGCCCGGCATGCCTGCGTTCAAGCTGGTGGGCCTGCCGGACAAGGCGGTGGGTGAAAGCCGGGAGCGGGTGCAATCGGCGCTGTCGGCGCTAGGGCTGGCGCTGCCGCCCAAGCGGATCACCGTGAACCTGTCGCCCGCCGATCTGCCCAAGGAAGGTTCGCACTACGATCTGCCCATTGCGCTGGCGCTGCTGGCGGCGATGGGAGTGATCGATCTGGAACAGATTGCCGATTACGTGGCCGTGGGCGAACTGGCGCTGGATGGGCGTGTGCTGCCCTCGCCCGGCGTGTTGCTTGCCGCAATCCACGCCAGCGGGCAGGACAAGGGGCTGATCTGCCCCGCCGCGCAGGGGCCAGAGGCGCGCTGGGCGAGCGGGATCGACGTGATCGCCGCGCCTGATCTGATCGGGCTGCTCAACCATTTGAAAGGCACGCACCGCCTGCCGCAGCCTGCGCAAGGCGTGGCGGAACCTGCGCGGCGGATGGCCGACCTGAAGCAGGTGAAGGGGCAGGAAACCGCCAAGCGCGCGCTGGAGATTGCGGCGGCGGGCGGACACAACCTGCTGATGATCGGGCCGCCGGGTGCGGGCAAATCGCTGATGGCATCGTGCCTGCCGGGTATCCTGCCCGAACTGACCCCGGCAGAGGCACTGGAAGTGTCGATGGTGGCATCGGTTGCAGGCACGCTGGAGGATGGACGGATCAGCCGGGCGCGTCCGTTCCGCAGCCCGCATCATTCGGCCTCGATGGCGGCGCTGACCGGCGGCGGGCTGAAGGTTCGGCCCGGAGAGGTGAGCCTTGCCCATCTGGGCGTGCTGTTCCTTGATGAACTGCCCGAATTCCAGCGTGCCGTGCTGGATTCGCTGCGCCAGCCTCTGGAAACGGGCGAGGTGACGGTGGCGCGGGCCAATGCGCACGTGACCTTCCCGGCGAGGGTGCAGCTGATCGCGGCGATGAACCCGTGCCGCTGCGGGCATCTGGGTGATCCGGCACTGGGCTGCAGCCGCGCGCCGCGCTGTGCGGGTGATTATCAATCGAAGGTGTCAGGGCCGCTGCTCGACCGGATTGACCTGCACGTTGAGGTCGATCCCGTGTCCGCCGCCGATCTTGCCTTGCCGCCGCCCGCCGAGGGTTCGGATCAGGTGGCTGCGCGGGTGGCGCGGGCAAGAGCGGTGCAGGTTGCGCGGCTGGAAGGCAGCGGCATGCGCAGCAATGCCGAGTTGAACGGCGACATGCTCGACACCCACGCCACGCCGGACGAACCGGGGCGCAAGCTGCTGGCCCAAGCCGCCGAAGCGATGCGCCTGTCCGCGCGCGGCTATACCCGCATGCTGCGCGTGGCGCGCACGATTGCGGACCTTGCGGGGGCGGAGACGGTGGGGCGCATCCATGTGGCCGAGGCGCTCAGCTATCGGCGGATCGCGCCGAGGGCGTAATTCCGCCTCTTGCCCTGCTCTCCGCCGTTCGTGTCGAGCGAAGTCGAGACACGCTGCGCAAGGTGTCTCGACTTCGCTCGACACGAACTGATGGGGTGCCTCCTTAATGGGCCTTACAGACTCCGCCCGATAAAGATCAGCAGCATCGCACCGATCACGGACGCCAGGCAGCCTGCGCGGTTAACGCCGTCGCCGAATTTGCCGCCCGAGCGCCAACTGGCGAACAGGCCCGCCGCCAGTGCGCCGCCCACGCCAAGCAGGATCGTCTTCAGCAGGCCCAGATCGACTTCGCCGGGATAGAAGAACCTTGCGAGGACGCCGACGACCAATCCGGTGAACACGATCGAGATGAGATTCAGCACGTATGCACTCCATTCCTGTGGACACACGATATGGTGCCGGTTGACCGGTTCTTGTCCACAATTTGCTGATGCGGACCAAAAATAATCCGACGAGCGACATTTCCCTCTTGCAGTGCCGCTCTCCCCACGCGTCGCTGCACTGCAGCATAGGTTTTGTAGCGACGAACCGAATCGGGTTTGCGACGAAACGAGTCCAACACAGGTTCATTACCCTCTTGTGTCAGATTCAGGTTGAGGCACTATGGGTTGTGGTCGGGCTTCAGGGGAACCTCTAAACCTAGTTTGGAGAGCTTGGGCGTGTTTTTCGCGCATTGGCAGCATGTTGTCTGCGCGAACGGCAATTTGGCCATGATGTGGGAATTTCGGGGGCACGCGGTTGCGGGACAATGTTGTTCCACTTTCGTTCTGCCTCCTGTAGGATCGGGCAGCACGCTCGATTCGAATTTTGATCGACCGCCCGGCCCTTTGGCGTCCGGGTGCGAAACGGGGGTTGCGACGTGGATTTCAGGACTGGAGACGGCTCCGTGGTTGCGCAGGACGAATTGGCGCTTGCAGGCGCTCCGGCATCGACCGGTGAGGCGAAAGCAATGGATATGAATACCAAAGACGCGGGCAGCGATGCGCTGGTTGCCGGGATGGCAGCCACGGTTGCGGCAGCCGCTGTCGCCGCCCAGCCCGTCAGCGATTCCAAGACGGTCAATCCGCGCCGCTTCACCATCGTGACGGACCACAGCCGCGATGCGCGCCTGACCGATTTCGGCAAGGATACGCTGGACGACCGTTACCTGTTGCCGGGTGAGAAGTATCAGGATCTGTTCGCACGCGTGGCCGATGCCTATGCCGACGATCAGGCCCATGCGCAGCGTTTGTACGACTACATCTCGAAGCTGTGGTTCATGCCCGCAACGCCGGTGCTTTCGAACGGCGGCACCGGGCGTGGCCTGCCGATCTCGTGCTATCTGAACTCGGTTGATGACAGCCTTGAAGGCATTGTCGCCACTTGGAACGAGAACGTCTGGCTCGCATCACGCGGCGGCGGCATCGGCACCTATTGGGGGCAGGTGCGCGGCATTGGTGAAAGCGTCGGCCTCAACGGCAAGACCAGCGGCATCATTCCTTTCGTACGCGTGATGGACAGCCTGACGCTGGCGATTTCGCAAGGTTCGCTGCGCCGTGGTTCGGCCGCGTGCTATCTTGATGTGTCGCACCCTGAGATCGAGGAGTTCCTCGAAATCCGTAAGCCGAGCGGTGACTTCAACCGCAAGGCGCTGAATCTCCACCACGGTGTGCTGCTGACCGACGAGTTCATGGAAGCGGTGCGCGATGGCCGCGAACATCACTTGCGTTCACCCAAGGATGGGTCGATCCGCAGCACGGTGGATGCGCGCTCGCTGTTCCAGAAACTGGTCGAAACCCGCCTTGCCACGGGTGAGCCGTACATCGTGTTCAGCGACACGGTGAACCGCATGATGCCCAAGCATCACCGCGATCTGGGGCTGAAGGTTTCGACATCGAACCTCTGTTCGGAAATCACCCTGCCAACCGGGCGCGACCATCTGGGCAATGACCGCACGGCGGTGTGCTGCCTGTCATCGTTGAACCTTGAAACGTGGGACGAATGGAACGCCGACAAGGTGTTCATTGAAGACGTGCTGCGCTTCCTCGACAACGTGCTGCAGGACTATATCGATCGCGCGCCGAATGAGATGGCCCGCGCCAAGTATTCCGCCGCGCGTGAACGCAGCGTCGGCATGGGCGTAATGGGCTTCCATTCGTTCCTGCAGATGAAGGGCATCGCGTTTGAATCGGCAATGGCCAAGGCGTGGAACCTCAAGATGTTCCGCCATGTCGCCGCCAAGGCCGACGAAGCATCGCTGATGCTGGCGCAGGAGCGCGGACCGTGCCCCGATGCGGCTGACATGGGCGTGATGCAGCGCTTTTCGTGCAAGATGGCGATTGCGCCGACCGCGTCTATCAGCATCATCTGCGGCGGCACGTCTGCCTGTATCGAGCCGATCCCGGCGAATATCTACACGCACAAGACGCTGTCCGGCTCGTTCGTGGTGAAGAACCCGTACCTGCAGAAGCTGCTGGCGGAAAAGAGCAAGGATTCCACCAATGTGTGGAACACGATCCTCGAACATGGCGGATCGATCCAGCACCTCGATTTCCTCAGCCCCGATGAAAAGGCGATCTACAAGACCAGCTTCGAGATCGACCAGCGCTGGCTGCTCGAATTCGCGGCAGACCGCACGCCCTATATCGATCAGGCCCAGTCGCTGAACCTCTATATCCCGGCAGACGTGGACAAGTGGGACCTGATGATGCTGCACTTCCAGGCGTGGGAAAAGGGCATCAAGTCGCTCTATTACCTGCGTTCGAAGTCCGTGCAGCGTGCGGGCTTTGCGGGCGGGGTTGAGGCGGACAACACCTCTGCCGCGCCGGTGATGGCGCTCGCTGCGGCTGAGACGGACTACGAGGAATGTCTGGCCTGCCAGTGATGGCACGCCGGTAGTCCGTCCCGCGCAAGCGATGCCTTTTCCGGCAGCCTCGATACGTCTCCAGACGTCAGACCGGCTGCCGAAGGCTGCGCCGTCGTTACACCCCGCGACATTTCGCGGCTTGCGTGCTGCCGTCCTTCCGGCGCAGATGCGCGCGTCCGGCTCGATCCCGGCTGGGACGCAAATGGGGGCGACTTGTTCGCCGGGAACGGAAGGAATCGATTATGCGCAAGTGGCACCGATGGATCACGGTGTTTTTCGGGGTGTTCATGCTGTGGATGGCCTTTACGGGCGTCGCCAGCCATGTGACCGCACTTTGGCCCGCAGGCGAAGCGGCAGGGCCGCCGCCAATGCCGCAGGGCTTTGTTTGCCCCGAAACGCTGATGTGCCGCCCCAAAGCACCCGAGGGCAGCGTAAAAGCACTGGTCGGCTGGTTCCACCACCTGCATTCGGGCGAGGAATTCGGCCCGGTGGGCACGGCGATCTCGCTGATGACGGGCCTCGCGCTGCTGTTCTTCAGTATCTCGGGCCTGTGGATGTACTTCACGATGTGGAAGAACCGCAAGGATCGCAGCCTGAAGCCCGGCTGGTTCTGGAAGTAGAGTTATGTGCGGCCCCTGACGGATGTCAGGGGCGCACCCTACGGACACAGAAAAACGCCCCGCTTTTCAGCGAGGCGCTTTCCGGCTGTTGTTCACAGCCTGGTCCCGAAGGGGGCGGGACGTTTCTGCAGCCCCGCAAGGAGCCACGGACACGCCGCGCCACCCTGCAAAGCCTATTTTTCTTCGAGCATGCCCCAAGCGACATCGCCGTTGGCCGAAAGGCGCACCTTGTCGCCCTCGACTTCGGCAATCAGCCCGCTGGACAGGTAATGATGGTGGCCCGAATGGGTTCCGCCTTCATGACCTGCATCATTGTCCTTCTTGGTGAGCTTGATGCGGTCACCGTCCATGTGGTCGACGGTGCCGACATGCGTGCCGTCTGCGCCGATCACTTCCATGTGTTCGCGGATCTGGGTGGACCAATCGCGGTTGTCTTCGGCCATGATGTTTCTCCTGTAGAGGCAAGCGGTTCTGCTGCTCGCCTTGCTGGTTGCGTCGTTGTTCGAACAACCGCCTCGGCCCCCGCCCGTTCCGCCTGCAGCAGTCCTGTCACGCCAGTGCGAACGTCCCTCGCGCCAGTGCGAAAGCGACTGCCCCAAAGCACACGATTCCCTTCGGTGGAAAACCCCAACACTATCCCCGGCCAAGGCCCCCCGCGTCCTTTCGCCGCGCGCCGCCACACCTTACATTGACGCAAATCAGTACAGGATACCGCCCATGCCCCTTCTTGAAGCCCGCAACACCTACAAGCCCTTCGAATATCCGTGGGCCTATGAATTCTGGAAGCGTCAGCAGCAGGTTCACTGGATGCCCGAAGAGGTGCCGCTGGGCGAGGATTGCCGCGATTGGGCGCAGAAGATTTCCGAGCATGAGCGCAACCTGCTGACGCAGATTTTCCGCTTCTTCACGCAGGCCGATGTGGAAGTGCAGAACTGCTACCACGAACAGTATGGCCGCGTGTTCAAGCCGACCGAAATCAAGATGATGCTCGCATCGTTCTCCAACATGGAAACGATCCACATTGCGGCCTACAGCCACCTGCTTGACACCATCGGCATGCCCGAGAGCGAATATGGCATGTTCCTCGAATACGAGGAGCTGAAGGCCAAGCACGATTACCTGCAGACCTTCGGCGTCGACAACGATGAAGACATCGCCCGCACACTCGCCATGTTCGGCGGCTTCACCGAAGGGCTGCAGCTGTTTGCCAGCTTCGCCATGCTGATGAACTTCCCGCGCTTCAACAAGATGAAGGGCATGGGCCAGATCGTCACATGGTCTGTCCGTGATGAAACGCTGCACTGCGAAGGCATCATCAAGCTGTTCCACACCTTCGTGCAGGAACGCGGCTGCCTGACCAAGGCGGTGAAGGAAGACATCATCGACTGCTGCCAGAAGACCGTGCGGCTGGAAGATGCGTTCATCGACCTTGCGTTTGAACAAGGCCCGGTGCCGGGGATGAGCGCCAAGGAAATCAAGCGCTACATCCGCTTCATCGCCGACTGGCGTCTGGGCCAGCTGGGCTTCCAGCCGATCTACATGATCGAAGACCACCCACTGCCGTGGCTCGCCCCGCTGCTGAACGGCGTGGAACACGCCAACTTCTTCGAAACCCGCGCCACCGAATATTCCAAGGGCGCCACCAAGGGCGACTGGAACACCGTATGGAGCAGCTTCGACAAGCGCCGCAGCGCGAAGTCGGCAGCGAATGTGGAACTGCCGACTGAGGTTGAGGTGGATATGTTTGGCGGGACCGGGATTGCGGCGGAGTGAGGTAAGGGGTGAGTTACAAATGTAAGGGATTGATGCGAGGGGTGTGTCCCCTCGCGCTCCCGGGGGTATAAAGTATGGAAGATAAACCTAACTTAGTAATTGGCCTGATTTGCCCAGCGGGCACTGATTTATCGGAAATTAAGCAGCAACTTACAGCTCAATTATCGATCGTACATTATAAATGTAAAGATATAAAAGTAAGCAAAGCTATAGGCGAGGCCCTTCAAATTGAGCCGATAACAGACGAATTTGTTCGTATGCGAACATTTATGCAGGCTGGCGATAATATTAGAAAGTATTCTGATGAAGGTTCGGGTGTAGCATCTTTGATTGTTTCCGCACTCCGCGCTGAAAGAGAGGGAGAACATACAACATCGACTGCTTTCATTATTGACTCTCTCAAAAATCCTAAAGAAATTGACATCCTTGATCAAATTTATGGACGTAATTTTTATACGATCTCAATTAACGCCCCTAAAGAAGATCGCAGTCAATTTTTAGCGAATAAAATTGCACGATCTCGGAAAGAAGCTATTTCAGATATTCATTTCGACGAAGCGGAACATCTTATAAATTTTGACCAAGCTGGTGAAGATCAAACTGGACAAAGCGTTCGCGACACATTTCCGAAAGGTGATTTCTTCGTTGAGAATGGATCATGTGTTGAAGACATAAAGCGTTTTATTCGACTTGTATTTCAAGACCCATTTATTACTCCGACCCTTGATGAGTACATGATGTTTGTTGCGAAAGCGACAGCTTTGAGGTCATGTGATTTATCTCGACAAGTTGGAGCTGTAATATCTGATTTTATGGGTAATATTATTGCCACTGGCTGTAATGAAGTGCCATATCCTGGGGGCGGGTTCTATTTTGAAGGCCGAACAGGAAGCATTGGCGATAATCGTGATAAAGAAGAAAAGCATGATCCAAATTTTAATGAAGTTAAAAGGTCCGTGTCGGAATTTCTAGGGATACTAAAATCCACGGGCTACATATCAGAAGATCAAGATTTAAGTAAAATAGCAGATAATCTGCTACATGGAGAGCACAAAAAGGATATGGAAAATGCTCGATTCAGAAATCTGATCGAGTTTAGCCGCGTTGTGCACGCTGAGATGCAGGCTATAACTCAGGCTGCGCAAATCGGAAGACCTCTGGCAAATACGAAACTCTATTGTACGACATTTCCTTGCCATCTTTGTGCAAGGCATATTATTTCGTCTGGAATTAATGAAGTTATTTATATAGAGCCATACCCAAAAAGTCTAACTACTTCACTTTACCACCGAGAAATCGCGTCCGAGGCAGATGCAACTGATGGCTCCGGAAAAATCTCTTTCCGGTCGTTCAGGGGGATATCACCAACGCTCTACCAACGCGTATTCGCATATCGCAAACGTAAAGACTCGTACGGAGCAATCGCGAGTTGGTTACCCGAGCAAGCCATGCCGATTGGAGCGGTCACCGAGATTGTTCGCCCACAATTTGAAACATTCGTCGCAAGCCAGATTGCAACCATCGTCGAAATGATTCATTGTGGCGAGACAGGGGACAACACCGGCACGCCGGTAGCGGTAGAGGCAGAGAATCATGCAGGAATCACGCCTGTGGAACCAAATTCGGAAAGATCGGGATGAAGTTTCACATTATAGTGAGCAGGTTCGTGCAAGCTACACTAAAGAATACATAAGGGTCATTGATAAAGGCTCAAATTATAGTTTTGGAAAAGGTAATAAACCGCCCAAATAGAGTTTGGAGGCCTAATCTTTTTATTTATATAAATGCGCTGTTTGGTGATTGCGGGCGTGCCGCATCAAAGTGTTTTATAGAAAAAATAGTTGCAACAATTAGCACCACCCGCTGCGACAGGCCTTCCCTTCCTCCGCTAGCCCCTCAGCCACCAATACCGCGCCGAGGCTTTCGCCGCCTCGGGTGATCGTGCGGAGTGTGCGGCCGTATTTGTCGGTCTCTTGGGCGGTGGCCTTGTCGCCCAGGGCCTTTTCGGATTTGTGTTGGACTTCGTGGGCACTGCGCGCATTTGAAAGTGCCCACCCCCGGCCCCTCCCGCCTGCGGGAGGGGAGAAGAGGGGGACAGGTTGGCGCATTGGCTTTCTTTCCCCCCTCCCGCAGGCGGGAGGGGTTGGGGGTGGGCATTCGGCGTCAGCCGAAGCATTGGCGCGCTGTTTCCACCGTCAGGCGGATCGTGGTGACCACGCCTTCCACATTTTCGCGCACGTCGGTGTTGCTGAAGCGCAGCACTTTGTAGCCAGCCTCGGTCATGAAGCGGTCGCGGGCGGCGTCGTATTCCGGGCGCAGGTCGTGGCTGTGGCCGTCGAGTTCGACCACGATCCGCAGATCACGGCAGAGGAAATCGGCGAAGTAGGGGCCGACGGGCATCTGGCGGCTAAACTTTGCGCCAAGCGCTCCGCCCGAGAGGTAGCGCCAGAGGCGGCGTTCCATCGGGGTTGCCTCGCGCCGAAGCGTGCGGGCGCGTTCGGTGTTGCGGGGTCTGAAGGGGCGCATTTGGGGAGGGTTGCGGCTGGGAGGTGTTGGGGCAAGTTTGAGTGGTGCGGGAATGGTGGTTTTTGGGGTTTTGTTCGCTTTTTGCGAATGCCCACCCCCGCCCCTCCCGCC
>Ga0209066_10007829_pt1 | contig 10501 bp, 10 predicted proteins | sample All_14_2_FD_187198 | JGI IMG/M metagenome (GOLD analysis project Ga0209066, IMG submission 187198) | Freshwater microbial communities in response to fracking from Pennsylvania, USA - Allegheny Zone_MetaG_DW_15 (SPAdes) (version 2) ... | reverse complement strand
TCTCGGGCCGCAGACGCAGCATCTCCGCCATCGCGGCCTGGACCGCGAAGGGGCTGTGGGTCGCGGCCCGGATATCCAGCCCGCCCGCATCATTGGGCCAGGCAATGCCGCCCTCCAGCTCCAGCGCCGCTGGAATCTGGCGGGGCGTCTCCAGCACATGCCGCACGACATGGGCGCAGGCGGCGAAGCCCTGCTCCAGCCGGCCCTTCTCATACAGAAAGTCGTGACACAGATTGCCAGCCGGATGCAGGTGCGGCGCCTCCTGCCGCAGGGCTGCTTCCGGGTCGCCCAGGATCGGAAGTGGTTCGAGGTCGAGCCGGATCAGGCGCAGGGCCGCCCGCGCGATCTCCTCGGTTTCGGCCGCGACCGCCGCAACCGGCTCCCCCCGGAAGCGCACGACGCCGCGTGCCAGAGGTGGGCGGTCCTTCCGGCGCGGACCAAGCAATAGGTCGCCCTGCGGCACATCCCCGGCGGTGACCACCGCCCGCACCCCGGGCAGGGCCAGTGCTGCGGAAACATCCAGCCCCAGGATGCGCGCATGCGGCAGGGGGCTGAACAGCACGGCCCCATGCAGACAGCCCGGCGGCGGGTCTTCCGCCAGATAGCGGAAATCGCCACGCAGCTTGGCTTCAATGGCGGTGACCGCGCTCATGCCGCCTCCGGAAAATGCAGCGCCGCGGCATGGCCGCGCAGCAGATTGCGTGCGGCCCGGGCCAGATAGGCATCGTCATCCGGCTGGAACAGATCGTCCAGGCTGGGCGACAGCCGGGCCGATCCGGCCCCCAGCCGCAGGGCAAAGCGGCTGGCCCCGCCGGCATGCCGGCCTGCAACCACGACACGGGCGGGGCTGAAAGCCTCCCGCGCGCCCCGCTTTTCGACGAACCCCTGGCCTGTCGGGGCGGGATGGATGACCGCCTGCAGCAGGATGTCATCGGCGGGGATCAGGTCCCGCTGCTCCAGCGCCAGCACGGAACCGCCGGCGAAGACCAGCTCGCATCCCAGAGCCAGGAAGGGCACTTCCAGATCGCCCCGGCCCCAGAGCAGATTGCCCCCCAGGCTCGCCAGATTGCGTACACCCGCCGCCGCCAGCCTGGGCAGAAGATCCGTCAGCATCGGGCAATGACGGGCCAGTACTGGGCTGCGCAGCATCGTCTGCAGGCGCAGCCCGGCCGGCAGGGCCAGCCTGCCATCCGGTAACAGGCGGATCTCGCCATCCAGGGGGAGGCCGGACAGGTCGATCACGGCCTGAGCCGGCCCGTCCTCCCCCCAGGCCAGTTGCAGCGCGGTCATGCCGAAGGCAAACACCGCCCCGGCCCCCCTTGCCTGTTTCAGCGCCAGGGCTTCCGTGACGGTCGCGGGCAACAGATATTCCGCCATGATCGGTTCAATGCCCGTCCCAGAAACCCTGTTGCAGCGCGGCCGCCTCCTCCTCCAGCAGCGGGCCCACGACCTCCACCCGGCGCTGACCGGCGGCGAAGACCGTGCGGCAGGGCAGGTCGAGCGTGGGATTCAGATCATGATCGCCGGTCATGGCTTTCAGACCACGCTCGGTCTGGCCAAAGACGACCCGCCCGATTCCCGCCCAATAGACCGCGCCGGAACACATCGCGCAGGGCTCGGCCGAGGTGTACATGGTGCAGCCCGCCAGGAAATCCGGTCGCCAGGCCTTGCTGGCCCTTGTGGCCAGCACGCGTTCGGCATGGGCGGTCATGTCCTGGCCTTCCGCGCCATAGGCATTGCCCTGTTCCAGCAGCACAGCGCCGTCGGGGCCGACCAGGATGCAGCCGAACGGGTGTTCGCCCTGCTCGCGGGCGGCTTCGGCCACCTTGAAGGCCAGGCGCAGATAGTCCTCGTCGGATTTGCGGGTCATAGGGTCATCTTTCATTTTTGTACCGACGCGCGCCGTCTTCGACCGCGCGCATGCGGGTTCTGCTCAATCGCCGCTCGGGCTTTGGCAATAGCCTGCCGCTCAACCATGCCGGCCATTGCCACTGGGCAGGGACCAGGGGGCGAAACGCTTCTGGATATAGCCCACCGCGCGGAACAGGATCAGGCTGATCGCCACCAGACAGACCAGCCCCGCAAAGGCCTGGGGTATCTTGAAGAAGGAGGTGGAGAAGGCGATGTAGAAGCCCAGCCCCTTTTCCGCCGCCACGAATTCCGCCACCACCGCGCCGATCACCGCCAGGGTGGTCGAAATCTTCAGTGCCGAGAAGATATGGGGCAGCGCATAGGGCAGGCGGATCTGCATTACCTCCCGGAATGTCCCCGCGCGCAGCGAGCGCGACAGCTCGATCAGTTCCGGCGGGGTCGCCATCAGCCCCGTCGTGGTCGACACCACGATGGGAAAGAAAGTGATCAGGAAGGTGATCACCACACGCGGCAAGTCCCCCGAACCCAGCGTGACGACGATGATCGGGGCAACCGCCACGATGGGGGTCGACTGTACCACCACCAGCATGGGGTAAAGCGTACGGCTGAGAAAGCGCGACTTGGCCAGCCCGATGGCAAGCGGAATGCCGATCAGGATCGACACCGCATAGCCGATCAACGCCACCCGCAGGGTGGATTGGATATGCCCCAGCCAGATTCCGGCATCGACCTGGAAGGCATCGCCCACGATCCGGCTGGGAGCGGGCAGCAGGAAGGAGGGGATGGCGAAAAGCCGCGTGGAAGCCTCCCACACGATCAGCAGCACGACAAAGGCCAGTACCGGGGTCAACCGGTCGAGCCAGAACAGGAGCCTTGCCAGGGGGCGGGTGGATTCTGCCATGTCGCCCTCCTCTCAGGCCGCTTCGGGTTTATGGAAAAGCGTGTGGCGGATGTGGTTCGCCAAGGCCGTGAACCGCGGATCGGACAGGGTCGCCATGGTCCGGGGCCGGTCGAAGGGCAGGACGATTTCCTCCGCGATGCGGCCGGGCCTGGCGCTCATCACCAGGATGCGGTCGGACAGCAGCAGCGCTTCCGGGATCGAATGGGTAATGAACAGCACCGTCTTCGGCCGTTCATGCCAGATGCGCAGCAGTTCGAAGCTCATCTCGTCACGGGTCAGCGCGTCGAGGGCGGAGAAGGGTTCGTCCATCAGCAGGATATCGGGATCGAGCAGCAGGGCGCGCGCAATGCCGACACGTTGCTGCATGCCGCCCGACAGCTCGCCCACCCGCTTCTGCGCGAAATCCTTCAGCCCGACCAGGGCCAGGAGCGCGTGCGCGCGGGCCACATCCTCGGCCAGCACGCGGCCATATTTGTGGCGCATCGGGAAGGTGACATTGTCCAGCACATTGTACCAGGGCAACAGGGTCGGGCTCTGGAAGACGATGCCGACATCATCGCGCGGTTCCGTCACCGGCAATCCGAACACCGATACCGCGCCGGAGGATGGCAGGATCAGCCCGGCGGTCAGCCGCAGCAGGGTGGATTTTCCGCAACCCGACGGACCCAGCACCGACACGAATTCATGATGCCGGATCGAGAAACTGAGATCGGCAAGCGCCTGGATCGGCCTGCCGTCATTGCCGGTGAAAACCTGTCCGACGCCATCAAAGGCGATGGAGACCACGGAGTGCTGCATGGGTGCCCCTTTCCCAAAAGCATTCCGGTCGGGATGGATCATCCACCCCGACCGTATCAGCATCAAGCGGTCAGAACCCCTTGGCGACCAGCGCCTTCGGATCAATCTTGTCGAGCGGGAAGTTCTGGGCCTTGGCCACCCATTCCCAGGTGCTCTTCAACAGGGCGTCATTGAACTTGCCGAAGCCATCTGCCTTCGACACCTCGTTCACCATCAGCGGGATGGAGGCTTCCCATTGGGCCTGGGCCACGACCACATCCACTTCCGGCACCATGGCCTTCAGCGCGGCGGCGGCGCCCACGGGATCGGCGATGGCGGCTTCGGTCGCCTTCTGATAGGCGGCGACGAAGCGCGATACGACTTCGGGCTTGTCCTTCAGCATCCGGTCTGAGGTGTAGAGGGTGCTGCCATAGCCCTGATAGCCATATTCCGACCAGGGAATGACCTTCAACGTCTTGCCCGCTTCCTTCAGCGGCGCGACGAAGCCCGGCGCCACGGTCATCCAGCCGATGGTGGCATCGACCTGACCGGTCGCCAGCATCGGGGCCAGCGCGCCCGGATCGACCTTCAACAGGGTGACCGAAGCCGGATCGACCCCATTGCTTTGCAGCACCAGCGGCCAGGCGACGTTGGAGGAGGAGAAAGTGCCGGTCGCAACCTTCTTGCCCTTCAGATCCTTCAGCGAGGAGATGCCCGCGCCTTCGACCACGAAGTTGGAATCAGGCTGCTTGGTGTAGATCGGGGCCAGCGCCTTGACAGGAACGCCATCAGATGCGGCCGCCTGCATCAACGCCGACAATCCACCCGTACCGAAATCGACGGCGCCGGTGCCCAGCTTCGTCACCACATCCGACGAGCCGCGACCGACGACGATGGACACATCCAGCCCGGCTTCCTTGAAAAGACCCTTCTGCACCCCGTAATAGGGAACGGCCTTGTCGCCAGCGGGCAGCCAGTCGATGCTGAAGGTTACGGCATCATCGGCCCGGGCGGCGGCGCCCCCCAGGGTAAGGGCCGCGGCACAGACCGCGAGCGATTTCAGAAACGACATGCGCATCCCAGATACTCCCTTCGGTTCAAGCAGTTTTGGACAGGGGAAGGGTTCCGGTCTCCGCCGGCTCCCTCAGAAAAGGCACAAGCGCGTCGGCAACCAGTTCGGGCGCGCTGAAATGCGGGGCATGGCCGGTCGGCAGCGACACGACGCGCGCCCCGGGCAGCAATTCCTGCATGCGCCGCTGCAGCGCCAGCGGGATCGACCGATCCTCCGTCGCTTCGATATACAGGCGCGGCAGCGTGCCGAAGCGCTCCGGCGTATGGCTGACCGATATCGCACGCCCGCCTTCCGGCTGTGGTGACAGGCGCGCGGCCGCTTCTTCGGCCTGTTCGGCGGTACAGTCGGAAAAGAAGATCGCCTTGGCAGCCGCCCGGCGCACGGTGCTGAACCGGTGATCCGCCGACCAGTCCAGCTCGTTGGAAATGCCCGACAACGTGCCTTGGTCGAACCGCATCTCGCGCTGCAAGCCGCCGAAGGACAGGCCCGAAGGCAGCATCATGCCCGCCACATAGGCAATGCGCGAGACACGCTCGCGAAACCGTTCGGCGATGGCGGTCGCCACCAACCCGCCACCGGAATGGCCGACCAGGGCTACCTTGCCCGACAGATCGGCCCGATCCAGGAGCCTCCCGAAGAAATCGAGATAGGTGTCCAGCGTCACCTGATCCGGCGGGGCCGGTTGCGCGCCATTGCCCGGCAGATCCACGGCCAGGGTCCTAATTCCCGACGCTTCCAGCAGGGGCAGCAGCCTGCCCCAGGCCCAGCTTCCCTGCCAGGCGCCATGGATCAGGATGGCGGTTTCGCCTGTCCCCGCCATGGCCGGGTCAGCCGGCATAGGTCTGGCGATACATCGAGCGCAGATGCTCCTCCACCGTCAGCGGCGGATATTTCGGGCTTTCCCCCGGCTCCAGACAGGTGGGAATGCAGCGCACCTCGTAATCGGGATTGCCGACATAGAAAAACGGGATCGAATAGCGTTCGCGACCGGAGGAGTTGATCACCCGATGCAGGGTCGAGCGGTAATGGTCATTGGTCCAGCGCGCGATCATGTCACCCAGATTGACCACGAAGGCACCTGGAATGGGTGCCGCTTCGATCCAGTCGCCATTGGCGTTGTCGAAGACCTGCAAGCCACCATTGTCGTCCTGCAACAGAATGGTGATGCCGCCGAAATCGGTATGGGCACCGGCGCCTTTCTCCCCCGCCCCGGCATCCGGGCGCTGCGGCGGATAGTGCAGCAGGCGCAGCGTCGCAAGCGGTTCCTTGCAGAAATCCTCGAAATGATCTTCCGGCAGAAACAGCGACAGAGCGAGGCCGCGCATCAGCGTTTCGCCCAGATCCTGCAGGGCGGCGAAATAGGCGCGCAGCGTCGGACGGAATCCCGGCTGATCATCCGGCCAGATATTCGGGCCGCGATTGAACCGCCCTTCGACAACGCGCGGGTCCTTCGGGTCCATTTCCAGGCCGATATAATAGCCTTCCTTGCGGTCGGGCGGGGCGCCCGCCTCCAGCGTCTGGCCGCCCAGCACCTCATAGCCGCGATTGCAGCGCGAGGCCGATTTCTCGAAGCGCAGCTTGTCGTCGAGCGGCCGGGAGAAGAAGGTCCGGATTTCCGCCATGGCCGCATCAATCAGCCCCTGCGGCACGCCATGACCGGCGCAGTAGAAGAATCCCTTGTCCAGACAGGCCGCGCGCAGATCGGCCCCGACCCTGGCCCGGATCGCGGGATCGCCGGAAGACAGCCCGCCCACATCAATCACCGGAAGGCTGGCTATATCCACCGCCCTGGCAAGATTTGCTGCACCCATGCTTCTTTCTCCCTATCGGATGGGAAGAAGCCTAGGGCCGGACGCATGCTCTAAAAAGCGCAGAATATCGCACAGGGTGATGCCGATTCGGCATCATGGCGCACGCAGCTCGCTGCGACTGCTCAATTCCTCGGTCAGCAGATGCAGGAACAGATCGATGGAGGCCGGGACCGACCGACCGGCCCGCAGATAGACGCCCAGATCGCTCCAGACCGGCCCCTTATCTTCCAGCGGGATATGCACCAGCTCGCCGCTGGCGATCAGATCTTCCAGCCCGACCCGGGTCAGGAAGGCGATATTCGGCTTTTCGGTCGCAAGCTGGCGCATCAGATCGACCGAATTGGTGCGCATGATCGGCGCGACACTGCGGTTGGACCTGGCCACCAGCGGCGCCAACAGCTCGGAAATCGACAGATCATCGCTGGCATAGACCATGGGATGATCGGCGCATTCGGAAAAAGTAACCCGCTCCCTGCCGGCCAACGGATGGTCGGGAGCCATCATCGCACCCAGCTTGAAATTCGCGACGAAAACCTGGCGCAGCTTGGGATGGCGCGGCAGGTTGAAGGCGATGCCGATATCGCAGACCCCATTCTCCAGACTGGCCGGAATGGCATTCGACCCCAGGGTCACCACATTGACCACGATGCGCGGGGCCTTGCGGCGCAGATTGGAAATCACGGCCGGAAGCAGTGCGGTGCATACCCCTTCCACGGTGGCGACCGTCAGATTGCCGACCTGGGCACCTTTCAGCGCCTCGATCTCGGTGCGGGCGCGTTCCTGATCCTGCAACACGACGATGACGTGATGGGCCAGGATTTCCCCCGCCGTGGTCAGGCTGACGCCTTCGGCCTTGCGGTCGAACAGGCTGGCGCCCACCTCCTCCTCCAGCTTCAGGATCTGGCGGTTGACGGCGGAGGAGGCGACGTTCAACCGCCGCGCCGCCTCGCGGATCGACCCCGCCCGGCGCACGGCATCGAAATAATAGATCGCCCGCGCGTGGATGCGCATGCTCTGCGACGGTTTCCTGGCCATGGCCCCCACCAATCTGAACGCTGTGAGAGCCATCTATCCCCAGGCCGGCGCCGGGCTCAAGCGCGCCCAGTGTATTCCATGCCGTCCAGATCGATGGGCGCGGGCAGCCCGGTCAGGATATCGGCCACGATCCGGGCAGAGCCGCAGGCCTGGGTCCAGCCGTTGGATCCCTGACCGATATTCAGATACAGCCCGTCGACCGGGCTACGCCCCAGATAGGCGGGGCCGTCCGGTGTCATGGGCCTGAGCCCGGCCCAGACCGCCCCGCGCCCGGGATCGCCCATGCCGGGCAGCAGGCTTGCCACCACCCTGCGCAGGGCGGTGATGCTCTGCGGGCGCACCGACCGGTCATAGCCCGCCACCTCCGCCATGCCGGCCACGCGCAGCCGGTCGCCCAGCCTTGTCAGCATGGTCTTGGAGCGTTCATCCATGATCGACGACACCGGGGCTGCGGAAGCCTGTTCGATGGGCAGTGTCAGCGCATAGCCCTTCACCGGATAGATCGGCACGCGGATGCCCAACGGCTGCAGCAGGCGCGGCGCCCAGGGACCCAGCGCCACCACGCAGGCATTGCCCGCGATATTGCCGCGCGCGGTCAGGACGGAGCGGAACCGGCCAGCCTCCACCTCCAGCCCCGTGATCTCGGTATCGAAGCGGAATTCCACACCCCGGGCCGCCAGGAAGGCGGCCAGCCCGACGGTGAATTTATGGCAGTCGCCCGTCTCATCCCCCGGCAGATGCAGCCCGCCCGCAATCGGCGCAGCGGACAGGGCCAGGGCCGGTTCCAGGGCCAGAACCCCGGCCCGGTCATGCATCCGATGCGCGATTCCCAGCGATTGCAGCACGGCGGCGGCACGTTGCCCCGCCTGCATCTCCGCCTCGCCCTGCAGCAGTTGCAGCACGCCCCTTTGGCCGCCGTCATAATCCAGCGGAATTTCCGCCCGCAATTCCTTCAGACAGTCCAGACTGAAATGGGCGATGCGCTGCATGGCTCGCTTGTTGCGGGCGAAGCGTTCCGGTGTGCAGTTCTTCAGGAAGGCCCAGGCCCAGGACCATTGCGCCGGGTCCAGGCGCGGCACGAACCGCACCGCCGCATCGTCCTGGAACATCATTTTCAGGACCTTCAGCGGCATGCCGGGCGCGGCCCAGGGTCCCGCGAAGCCGGGGCAGAGCCCACCCGCATTGCCCAGGCTGGTTTCCAGCGCCACACCCGCCGCGCGCTCCACTACCGTGACGTCATGACCATGGCGCCATAGGGCATGGGCCACCGTCACCCCCATCACGCCCGCCCCCAGGACAACGACTTTCATGCGGGCAACCTTCGTTTAATAGGTTCCAGGATAGCTGCCGCCGTCGATCAGCAGATTCTGACCCGTGATGAAGCCGGCATGCTGGGAACAGAGAAAGGCGAAATAGGCGCCCAGCTCCTCGGCCCTGCCATAGCGGCCGGTGGGATTGCCGTCCGCCCGCTGCTGCCAGACCTGATCGAAGCTCTGGCCCATATCGTCCAGCATGCCTTCGATATGTTCGCGCTGCGCATCGGTATCGAAGATGCCGGGCAGCAGATTGTTCACTGTCACGCCCCGGCGCGCCGCCTGCCGCGCCAGCCCGGCGGTGAAGCCCACCAGGCCGGAACGCGCGCCGTTCGAAAGCCCAAGCTCCAGCTGCGCGATCTTCACCGAGCGCGAGGTGATGGAGACGATGCGCCCGAAGCCGCGTTCCATCATGCCGTCCACCACCAGCCGGATCATCTCGATCGGGGCCAGCATCATCAGATCCAGCGCCGCGATCCAGACATCGCGATCCCATTGCCGGAAATCGCCCGGCGGAAAGCCCGCCGCATTGTTCAGCAGGATATCAGGCTGCGGGCAGGCCGCCAGAATGGCGGCGCGCGCATCGGGTCGGGTCACGTCGCCCGCAACCGGGTGGACCGCAGCACCCGTTTCGGCCCGGATTTTCTCCGCAGCCGCCGCCAGCCGGGCCGGGTCGCGCCCGACGATGGTCACTTCCGCGCCTTCCTTCGCCAAGGCCATGGCGCAGGCAAAGCCCAGCCCCTTGGTCGATCCGGTCAGGATTGCCTTGCGTCCGGCCAGTCCCAGATCCATCGCGTCTTACCCTTCTGTGGAATAGAAAAGGGGCGGGCGGCCGGGCCGCGCCGCCCCTTCGTCCTTGCGGGGCCGGGCTTATTCAGCCGCCAGCGCCGCCTTGTTCAGCTTGAAGCCATAGGTCTTGTCCAGCTCCAGCCGCGCCAGGGCATCGATGCCCGCCTGCAATGCCGGGCCAGCCAGCGGCTTCAGCGGCGCCCGCAGCGGACCGGCCGGCAGGCCGATGGCCGCCATCAGGGTCTTCACCGCCACCGGGTTGATCGCCGAATAGGCGAAGTGCAGCACATCCAGATTCTTCAGCCAGGCCTCGCGGCAGGCAAAGGCATCCTCGCCCGTCGCCCAGGGCTTGGAGATCACCGCCATTTCGCGCGGAATCAGATTGCCGGTCATATTCGCCGTGCCATGGCCGCCCAGCGCCATGGTCGGGATGACCAGGCCCAGATTGGGCGAGCAGCAGCACATGATCGCCATATCCGGCTTGGCGGCGCAGATCTTGGCGACCTGGCCAACGCGGGTGGTCGATTCCTTCAGCACCACCATGTTCGGATGCTTGGCGACGCGCAGCAGCTCGTCCCAGCCCATATCGGTCTTCACCCGCGGCGGGTTGTTGTAGAAGCCGATGGGGAAATCGACCGCGTCGCAGACTTCCAGGATGTAATCTTCGATATCGGCATTGGGCGCGCAGATATAGGCGGGTGCTGCGATGATCGCCCCGTCGCCGCCCTGGGCCTTGGCATATTTCACATAATCGATGGTCGCGGCCGTGTTGTTGCCGGTGCAGCCGTAATAGAACAGCATGCTGCCGGTCTTCATCTTGGCCGTTTCGGTGATGATCTGCTTGCGCTCCTCCGGGGAGAGCATGGAGACCTCGCCGGTCGAGCCCATGATCAGCACGGCTTCGGTGCCGTTCTCTTCATGCCAGGACAAC
>Ga0209066_10007828_pt1 | contig 10502 bp, 8 predicted proteins | sample All_14_2_FD_187198 | JGI IMG/M metagenome (GOLD analysis project Ga0209066, IMG submission 187198) | Freshwater microbial communities in response to fracking from Pennsylvania, USA - Allegheny Zone_MetaG_DW_15 (SPAdes) (version 2) ... | reverse complement strand
AACGACTCAACCTCGGGAGGCAAATCCCCGCCGGCGCCGGCAGCCGCCGCGATCGCCTGCGCGATGGGGTGCTCGGATGCCGACTCCACGGCACCGGCCAGGCGCAGCACCTGGGCGGCATCCTCACCGGGAGCCGGCACGACATCGACGAGCGTCATCCGACCCTCGGTGACTGTTCCCGTCTTGTCGAGCACGACAGTGTCGACGCGCCTGGTCGACTCCAGAATCTGCGGACCTTTGATCAGGATGCCGAGCTGCGCGCCGCGGCCGCTGCCGACCAGGAGCGCGGTGGGTGTTGCGAGCCCCAGCGCGCACGGGCAGGCGATGATCAGCACGGCGATCGCCGCCGTCAGTGCCATCGCGGTGCCGCCGCCGAGGAGGAGCCAGGTGACGAGGGTCCCGACGGCGATCACGATCACGATGGGCACGAACACCCCGGCGACACGGTCTGCCAGTCGCTGCACCTCGGCCTTGCCCGCCTGCGCCTGTTCGACCAGGCGCGCCATCTGCGCCAGCTGAGTCTGCTCGCCCACACGTGTGGCGCGCACCACGAGACGCCCTCCGACATTGACCGTCGCGCCGACGACGATGTCGCCCTCGCTGACCTCAACCGGAACCGACTCGCCCGTGATCGTCGAGGTGTCCACGGCCGAGGTTCCCGACACGACCACCCCGTCGGTCGCGATGCGCTCGCCGGGACGCACGACGAACTCATCGCCGACACGAAGCTGAGCGACGGGAACCCGCACCTCCGCGCCACCGCGCAGCAGCGCGGCATCCTTCGCGCCGACCTCGAGCAGCGCGCGAACCGCCTGGCTTGCGCGCCGCTTCGCTCGCACCTCGAGGTAGCGGCCCAACAGCAGGAATGTCGTGACCCCCGCGGCGACCTCGAGGTAGATCGTGTTTCCGGCTTCGCCGGGCTGCGCGATCCACGTGAAGCCGTGGGTCATTCCCGGCATCCCGGCGCCGCCGAAGAACAACGCGTACAGTGACCACAGGTAGGCGGCCGAGACTCCCATCGACACCAGAGTGTCCATGGTGACGGCGCCGTGGCGCAGGTTGATCGCCGTTGCTCGGTGGAACGGCCACGCCGCCCACACGACGACGGGTGAGGCGAGCGCGAGCGATGCCCACTGCCAGTAGGTGAACTGCAGCGCGGGGATCATCGCGAGCACAATCACCGGCACCGACAGTACCGCCGCACCGATCAGGCGCTGACGCAGCGAGGCGAGCTCGGGATCGGTCGCCGGCTCATCCCCTTCGGGGGTCGGTGGCTCGGGCAGGGCCGCCGTATAGCCGGTGCGTTCGATCTCGGCGATGAGGGCTGCAGCATCGGCGCGCGCCTCGGCCGCGTTCGCCGGGACATCGTCGATTCGGACGACGGCCTTCTCGGTGGCGTAGTTGACGGATGCCGACACCCCCGGCATCCGGTTCAGCCGCTTCTCGATACGCGCGGCGCACGAAGCGCATGTCATCCCACCGATCTGAAGCTCGATCGGTGCGGAGCCGCCCCCGCCGACGCCGACGGGGGTCGTCACAGTCGCGCGGCCTGGTACCCGGCCTCGTCGACTGCGCTCAGCACTGCACTGTCGTCGAGGGTGTCGGCGGTGATCGTCAGGAGGCCCGTCGCAGCGCTGACCTCGATAGCCGTGACTCCAGGGATCTGAGACACTTCGTCGCGTACTGCGTGCTCGCAGTGGCCGCAGGTCATTCCGGTGACGAGGTATTCGTGGCTTGCCATGGCGGGTTCCTCCCATGCTCGTTCGGCGGTTCATGATACCCCCGTGGGGTATATGTCCCCAGGATACGCCCATCCGCGGCCTGCTCGTCCCGCGGGTCGCGACGGATACCGGCGCCAGGTAACGATTTGACGGCGTTACACATCGTTAACGCACCGCAACACACGCGAGACCAGTCCGCGGATAAGTTATTGGCACTGTGCGGGCTCTTGACGACCCGCATCCATTCACAGCAAGGAGCATCATGGGCGTCTTCACACGATCCCGCGCCGGCTCGATTCTCGGCGGTATCGCCGTGGTCGGTGTCAGCGCGGTCTTCCTGGCGGGTTGCGCCGGCGACTCTGGCGGCGGGAGCGGTACCACTGAGCCGGGAGAGTCTCTCGACCTCAAGATCGGCACGGCGCTGCCCGTCACCGGCAACCTGGCCTTCCTCGGCCCGCCGGAGATCGCGGGTACCGAATACGCCGCATCCGAGGTCAACGCTGCGAACGCGGGCGTGACCATCGAGATGATCCAGGGCGACTCGGGTGACACCGACAACAAGGCATACGAGACCGAGATCCCGCGTCTTCTCGGCGAGGGCGTCTCCGCGATCATCGGTGCAGCCTCGTCGGGTACCTCGCTGCAGTTCATCGACCAGGTCGTCGGCGCTGGCGTCATCCAGTTCTCGCCCGCCAACACCTCGGCGGCGTTCACGACCTACGACGACAACGGCCTCTACTTCCGCACCGCACCGTCTGACACCCTGCAGGGTGAGGTGCTCGGAAACCTGATCGCCGAGTCCGGCGCGCAGACCCTCGGCATGATCGTCCTCAACGACTCGTACGGCACGGGCCTGGCGAGCTTCGTCAAGGACGCGTTCGAGGCTGCGGGCGGCACCGTGGTCGCCGAGCCCACCTACAACACGGGTGACACGAACTTCTCGGCCCAGGTCTCGGAGGTCGTCGCCGCCAACCCCGACGCGATCGCCCTGATCACGTTCGAAGAGGTCAAGACGATCCTGCCCGAGCTGTTCGCCGCAGGCGTGCCCGCCGACAAGCTGTACTTCGTCGACGGCAACCTGTCGCAGTTCGGCAGCAACGGCATCGACGTGGGCGGTTCGCTCGAGGGCGCCAAGGGAACGCTTCCCGGCCTCTCGATCGACACGATCACCGACTTCACCGACTCGCTCAACACCTTCTGGGTCGACGAGGGCAACGACGAGCTGACCGAGTTCAGCTACGCCGCCGAGTCGTACGACGCCGTCATCCTGCTCGCGCTGGCTTCGCTTGCCGCTGGCTCCACGGATGGCGCGGCGATCGCCGACAAGCTGGTGGAAGTCTCCGGCGGCTCCGGCGACGGTGAGAAGTGCACCACGTTCGCCGACTGCGCCGAGATCATCAACGGCGGTGGAGTCGCCGACTACGACGGTATCTCCGGTCCGATCACGTTCGATGACGTGGGCGACCCGACCGAGGCGTCGATCGGCATCTACCAGTACACGGCAGACAACGACTACGTCGCATACCAGTAAGCCTCACGGCTAGCGAGCGGGGCTCCGACCTTCGGGTCGGGGCCCCACTTTCGTGTGCCGCGTTCGCCGCCATCGGCCTCCGTATGCGGGGTCTCACGCGAAGGGTCGCAACACGCCGTATGCCGGGGAAGCGGTGCGGCGTGTTGCGACCCCTCGCGCAAGGGCAGGGCCCTCTCAGACGCGCCAGCCCCAGGGGAGCGGTGAGGGAGCAGAGCGACGGATGCCGCCGCCTGGGGCTAGGCGCCGAGGGTGCCGAGGTAGAGGCCGATGACCTTGGGGTCGTTCAGCAGCTCGCGGCCGGTGCCGGTGTAGGCATCCTTACCCTGATCGAGCACATAGCCCCGATCGCAGATCTGCAGGCACCGGCGGGCGTTCTGCTCGACCATGATCGTCGTCACGCCAGCCTTGTTGATCTCGCTCACGCGCAGGAACGCGTCGTCCTGCCGGGCGGGGGAGAGGCCGGCTGAGGGCTCATCGAGCAGGATGACGGCAGGGTCCATCATGAGGGCACGACTCATCGCGACCATCTGGCGCTCACCGCCCGAGAGCGATCCGGCGCGCTGGTTCAGGCGCTTGCCGAGCTCGGCGAAGATGCCCGTCACGAACTCCAGTCGCTCGCTGTAGAGCTTGGGGCGCTGGAAGAGGCCCATCTGCAGGTTCTCGGCGATGGTGAGGCTCGGGAAGACGTTGTTGGTCTGCGGAACGAACCCGACGCCCTTCGCGACGAGCTTGTTCGCCTTGAGTCCCGTGATCTTCTCGCCGTTGAGCGAGATGTCACCCTGGCGCACCTTCACCTGGCCGAAGATCGCCTTGAGCAGCGTCGACTTGCCGGCGCCGTTGGGGCCGATGATGCCGATGAGCTCACCGTCCCAGGCGGTCAGGGTCGCGCCGTTGAGGATGTTGACTCCGGGCAGGTACCCGGCGTGAACCTCATCGACCAGCACGACCGGGGTGCCCTCGCGGACGGGCGGACGCTCGTCAGTGGCTGCTGCGTCGGTCATGACTTCTCCGTCCCGGTGCCCGTGCCCGGCTCGTGTGACGTGCCGGGCGCGGCATCCGACTGGTGGTGGTGCGACTTCTCGATGGCCTCGTCGAACTCCTGAACCTCGTGCTGCAGTTCGATGGCCGCGGTGTTGAGTTCACCGGGTACGCGGCCCGTGACAACTCCCAGGTCGACATCCTGGTGCGAACCGAGGTAGGCGTCGATCACGGCCGGGTTCTGCATGACCGTGTCGGGCGGGCCCTCGGCGACGATCTTGCCCTCGGCCATGACGACCACCCAGTCGGCGATGTGGCGCACCATGTGCATGTCGTGCTCAACGAACAGCACCGTCATGCCCTCATCCTTCAGATCGAGGATGTGGTCAAGCAGCGACTGCGTGAGGGCCGGGTTGACGCCCGCCATCGGCTCGTCGAGCATCACGAACTGCGGCGAGCTCATGAGCGCGCGCGCCATCTCGAGGAGCTTGCGCTGGCCGCCCGACAGGCTCGCGGCGAAGTCGGACTCCTTCGCGTCGAGCTTGAATTTCTTCAGCAGCACGCGGGCGCGCTCTTCGATCTCGGCATCCTGCTTTTTCCACAGGAAGGGGAACAGCGACGCAAAGAAGCTCTCGCCCCGCTGCCCCGTCGCACCGAGCTTCATGTTCTCGAGCACCGTCAGAAGGCCCAGGGCCTTGGTCAACTGGAATGTGCGCACCGCGCCCATCCGCGACACCTTGAATGCGGGCACTCCGGCAAGAGCCGTGCCGTCGAAGGTCCACGACCCCTCGTCGGGCTTGTCGAAGCCGGTGAGCAGGTTGAAGAACGTCGTCTTCCCCGCGCCATTCGGACCGATGAGCGCGGTGATCGCGTTCCGCGGGATCTCGAGGTGCTCGACATCTACGGCGGTCAGACCACCGAACGTGCGCTTGACGCCGTCGGCGATGATGATCGGGTCGACTTTGGCAACACCCGGGCGGATCTCGCCCTGATGCAGGCCTGTCGTCTTGGGGCGCGCTACCGGCGCGAGCGGCTCATCGGACAAAGCTCAACTCCTTCTTGTTCCCGAGGATCCCCTGCGGGCGGAAGATGATCAGCAGCATGAGCGCGACCCCGATCAGGACGAACACCGATTGCTGTGCCTGCTCGCGCGACAGGAAGGGCAACAGCCCGGCATCCACCAGCGCGGGAAGGAGGTTGGAGAGGAACGCTCGCACGACCCAGAACAGCACGGCGCCGAGCACCGGGCCGAAGATCGTCGCCGCGCCACCCAGCAGCAGCGCCGTCCAGATGAAGAACGTCTGCGAGGTCACATAGACGTTGGGGTTGACGTTCGTCCCCATTGCGGTGACGATGCCGCCGGCCGCGATGATGACGCCACCGATGACGAGTGCCTGCATCTTGAACGAGAACACGTTCTTGCCCAGGGACCGCACGGCATCCTCGTCTTCACGGATGCCCTTGATGACGCGTCCCCAGGGGCTGCGCATCAGCGACCAGGTGAACAGGACCGCTACCGCGGTCAATGCCAGGCCGATGATGATGACCCACCACTGGTCGCTCGTGTACGTCCACGGGCCGAAGCCATAGGTGCCCTGCGGCAGGGGGTTTGCCGCCCGGAACTCGGCCTGGAAGCCGAACAGGCCGTCGGCGGAACCGGTGACGTCCTTGTAGGCGGTCGAGAGGAACAGCAGGCGCACGACCTCGGCTGCGGCGATCGTCACGATCGCGAGGTAGTCGCCGCGAAGCCGCAGCGTCGGGATGCCGAGAATCAGCGCGAACACGGCGGCGAGCACAAAGCCGACGAGCGCTGCCGCCCACCACGGCAGCCCGAACGTCAGGATCGAGATCGCGAAGCCGTAGGCACCGACTGCCATGAAGCCGGCGACGCCCATGTTCAGCAGGCCCGCGAAGCCGAAGTGGATCGACAGGCCGATCGCCGCCAGCGCGAAGCCGAGGGTTGTGGGGCTGAGGATCTGGCTCAGCGTGTTGCTCAGAATCTGACCGAAGTCCATCGTCGTACCCCCTTCAGCCCACTCGCTCTTTTCGACCCAGGATGCCCTGTGGTCGGAAGAGGAGGATCAGAATCAGGACGACCAGCGCGCCCACGTACTTGAGATCGTCGGGGACCCCGAACAGGCTCGTTGTCTCGACGAGGATGCCGACGATGAGGGATCCGACCAGGGCACCGAGGGCGGTGCCGAGGCCGCCGAGCACCACCGCGGCAAACAGCAGCAGCAGGATGCTCGAGCCCATGTCCCACTTGATGCCGGGGCGGAAGTAGGCCCAGAGGACGCCGGAGAGCCCGGCGAGAGAGGCCGCCAGAATCCAGACGATCCGCACGATCGCGTCCACGTCGATTCCGGATGCCGCCGCAAGCGACGGGTTGTCGGACACTGCCCGCGTCGCGCGCCCGATCCGGCTGCGCGTGAGCCACAGGGCGAAAAGGATGATCACGACGACCGAGATGACCATGCTGAGCAGATCCATCCAGGTGAGCACGATCGACCCCGGCAGCGGAATGACGCCGGAGAGCGGATTGGGGAGCTGCAGAGTGCCGCCGCCGATGAACATCTGGAAGATGTAGCGCAGGGCCAGCGAGAGCCCGATCGACACGATCATCAGCTGCACCACGCCCAGGCCCTTTCGGCGCAGGGGGCGCCAGAGACCGGCATCCATCGCGTACCCGAACCCACCCGAGACGATCACCGCCAAGGGGACGGCGACCAGCAGCGGCAGACTCAAGCCCGTGGCGAAGAGCAACGCCATGAGTGCGCCGAAGGTGACCATCTCGCCATGGGCGAAGTTCGAGATTCCCGTCGTGCCGTAGACGAGCGAGAGACCGATGGCGGCGAGGGCGAGCATCAACCCGAAGTTCACGCCGTTGACGAGGCGCTCTACCAGCTGGTCGATGAAGCTCGTCGTGTTGCGTTCGCCTTCGCCGATGAAGAAGTTCGTCGTGACGCGGCCACCCGGTCCGACCGTGACCTCGCGGACATTGGGTGAGGTGTCTTCGCCGGTCTCGTCGATCACGGCGATGCCCTCGGGGAGCGTCTCCTCGTTGAGTGTGACCGTGTAATCGGCGTTGCGTTCGGGTACCCCGACCGACCACTGCCCGCTGGCGTCAGTCTCGACGGTCTGCTCGCCGCCGGGACCGTCCACCGTGAGCTCGACGCCCTCGAGCGGCTCGCCCTCGAGCTGCACGTTGCCGCTGATACGGTAGGGATCGTCCTCGGCCGCGTGCGCCGCGGTCGGCAAGGCGAGAAGGCCCATGAGGGTCAGTGCCAACGCCAGAAGCGCACCCGCGCGATTGCGCGTCGTCCTGGCTCGGGCATTCGGATGTGTCACTCAGACCTCCCGGACGGCAACGGCCGAGGAAGTCGCTTCGACCGTGATAGACGACCGTACGAGCGTAATGTGTCGGCGGTGTTTCCGGGGCATATTCGGGTGAGAACGATCCCAATCCGTTGCGGGGCTGGCCACGAGGGCAACGCGGGAATGCCGGCGGGCCCGCGAACGTAGAATTCTCTATAAGGCTCGCGACCGCAGGAGAAGCATGGACACTCACGACCCGTTCGGATTCGTCGGACTCACCTATGACGACGTGCTTCTGCTGCCGGGTCATACCGACGTCATCCCGAGCGAGGCCGACACGTCGTCCCGGGTAACGCGACGTATCACAGTCGCAATCCCGCTCATTTCGAGCGCAATGGACACTGTGACCGAGGCGCGGATGGCGATCGCCGTCGCCCGAGAGGGGGGACTCGGCATCCTGCACCGGAACCTCTCGATCGAAGATCAGGCCGCCCAGGTCGATCGCGTCAAGCGCAGCGAGTCGGGCATGATCTCGGACCCCGTCACCACGACGCCGGATGCCACGATCGAAGAGGTCGACGCGATGTGCGCGACCTACCGCATCTCGGGACTTCCGGTCATCGACGAGGAGGGAACGCTCGTCGGCATCGTCACCAACCGCGACATGCGCTTCGTGTCGGGCTTTGAGCGCAAGACCACCCTCGTCAAAGACGTCATGACCAGCGAAGGTCTCATTACCGCTCCGGTCGGGATCGGCGCGAACGATGTCATCGCGACCTTCGCCAAGCACCGCGTCGAGAAGCTTCCGCTCATCGACGACAACGGCAAGCTCGCGGGTCTGATCACCATCAAGGACTTCGACAAGAGCGAGAAGTACCCGCTTGCGACCAAGGATGAGCACGGGCGACTGCGCGTGGGAGCTGCTATCGGATTCTTCGGCGACGCGTGGGAGCGTGCCGAGGCGCTGCGGGATGCCGGTGTAGACGTGCTCGTCGTCGACACCGCCAACGGTCAGTCGGCGGGAGTCATCGACATCGTGCGCAGGCTGAAGGCTGACCCGTCGTTCGCGAACATCGACATCATCGGCGGCAATGTCGCGACCCGCGAGGGTGCGCAGGCGCTCATCGACGCCGGGGTGGATGCCGTGAAGGTCGGCGTCGGCCCGGGCTCCATCTGCACGACGCGCATTGTTGCGGGCGTCGGCGTGCCGCAGGTGACCGCGATCTACGAGGCGTTCCAGGCTGCGCGCGAGGCCGGTGTCCCGGTTATCGCCGACGGGGGCCTGCAGTACTCGGGTGACATCGCGAAGGCGCTTGTCGCTGGCGCAGACTCGGTCATGATCGGTTCGCTGTTCGCGGGCACCGACGAGGCTCCGGGTGAGATCGTGTTCCAGGGCGGCAAGCAGTTCAAGCAGTACCGAGGCATGGGATCGCTCGGTGCGCTGCAAACGCGCGGCAAGAAGACCTCGTACTCGAAGGACCGGTACTTCCAGGCCGACGTCCCCACCGACGACAAGCTCATCCCTGAGGGGATCGAGGGGCAGGTCGCTTACCGCGGCCCTCTCGCGGCAGTCGCGTATCAGCTCGTCGGAGGTTTGCGGCAGTCGATGTTCTATGTCGGTGCCCGCACCGTCGAGGAGCTCAAGGCCAAGGGTAAGTTCGTGCGCATCACGTCTGCCGGCCTCAAGGAGTCCCACCCGCACGACGTACAGATCGTGGTCGAGGCGCCGAACTACAAGCGCTGACCCGCGGCATCCGTCTGGCTCGCGGCATCCGTCTCGGGCCCGCGAAGTTCGCAGATCCGCACCAACCTCGCACTTTCTGGCCTGAACTCTGTGGAGTTGGGGCGATTCTGCGGAGTTGGCGGCTCCTCCCCAGCGCCACCGGGGCGTGAAGAGTGTGCAGAAGGATGCCGTTTACGGTCGTTGCGCTCGCCGGCGACGCACACTGGCACGGTGATGCCAGAGCTCGAAGAATGGCTGAGGCGGCGGGGTGGAATCGCGCATCGGAGCGACATCTTGCGTGCCGGGTACGGGGTCGCGGCATTGCGGGGGTTCGTACGGGACGGGAGAGCGCGCATCATCCGTCGCGCCTGGGTGACCCTTCCGGATGCCGCGCCCGATCTCGTCACTGCGGCCACCGCGGGCGGGCGGATCTCATGCCTCTCCCTCGCACGCAGGAGAGGGTGGTGGATGCCGCCAGACCTGGACCCGCATCCCCATCTGCATATGGTTCCCGGCTCCGGTTCCGCGCGCCTGCCTAACGGATGGCCGGGCCGCCTTCACTGGACGATCCCTCTCTCGTCGCCCGGGCGCAGCCTCACGGCGACGGTCGAGGATGCTCTGGCTCACGTCGCTGGATGCGTTCCCCACGACGCGGCTCTCGCCGTGTGGGAGTCAGCGGTTCGTGTGGAGGGCCTTGCGCCCGAGGCACTCCGGCGCATCCCCTGGACTTCGCGGGCGGCGCGAGAGCTGGCTGGGGAGGTTACTGGGCTCTCCGACTCGGGGCTCGAGACCCTCGTCGTCCTGCCGCTGCGCCGCTGGGGCGTTCCGGTGGTGCAACAGGCGAGGATCGCCGGACGGTTCGTCGACCTGCTGGTCGGCGAGCGGCTCGTGCTGCAGATCGACGGGTTCGCGCATCACTCCTCAAGCGCACAGCGCACGAAAGACATCGCGCACGACGCCGAGCTCGCGCTTCGCGGATACACCGTCATGCGCCTGAGCTACGCGCAGATCGTTCACGACTGGCCGGCAGTCGAGCGCAGCATCCGTCGCGCCCTCGCGGCCCGCCTGCATCTCGCATCCTGAGCGCGCGCGCCGCCGCGCCCTATCTCCACCCGCCCGCGCGCACTGCCGTCGTTTCGCGCATGTCCGCAGAATCGCGCCAACATCGCAGGAGGACGCGCGACTCGTGCGAACCTCGCGTGATTCTGCGAACTTCGTGGGGCCGGACCAGGGG
>Ga0209066_10007827_pt1 | contig 10503 bp, 13 predicted proteins | sample All_14_2_FD_187198 | JGI IMG/M metagenome (GOLD analysis project Ga0209066, IMG submission 187198) | Freshwater microbial communities in response to fracking from Pennsylvania, USA - Allegheny Zone_MetaG_DW_15 (SPAdes) (version 2) ... | reverse complement strand
GTGTAACGCGTTGTACCCCTAAAGCGGCGGCTGCGACGGCGCGGCCCTTCTTCGTCAGTATCCAGACATTGGGGCGGTTCCTGGTCGCGTCGATCCGTTCGCGTCGGATCGTCAATAGGCCGTGGGCCTCCAAGAGCCTCCGGGCATTGTCGATGGTCGAGATGGAGACCTTGGCGGTTGAAGCGATCTCGCCCTTGACCGCGATGAAGGCCCCGCCCGCTGCCATGGCGCGACGGAAGATCTCGTCGGCTGCATCGGCTATCGCCGGGCCGGTCTGTTGCCAGCCCGCTTCGGAAAGGCGCTTCCAGGTCAGCAGCCGTGCCAGCCGCTCCGACGAGGAGCGGGGCCGGGGGCGGTTCCTGGATAGTGTCTGTGGCTCAGTGGTGGTGCGACAAGTTGACTCAGCATTGCCCGGAGATGGCATCCCATCCTTTCCGGGGAGATCACGGTTTGACGAACGCAGCTATCCTCCGGCCGAAAACGCATCGGCCGTTGACGGATTTAGCCGGTTCGGGTACCGTGATTTTATTGGAGATTCACGGTCGGGGTTCGAACCGACTTACCTATCAAAAAGGCTCAGCGTTGGCGCGCTGGGCCTTTTGCTTTTTGGAAATTTGCGTGAGTCTTGCCTACGACCTTCCCCATACAGGCTTGCTCCATCTCACGCGCATAGGTAATATGCGCGCTAGATTCCTGTCGGGGGAAAAGGGTGGTGGAGCCGACCCGGCTTTACCACGATTGATTCGACAGGCTAGGCCTGTTCCATCCCAAAAATCGCAGAAACGACGATAAGGCGCGATTGCGCGCCTGTCGAGAGTTTTACTGTGATGGGGCGTGGAATGCGAAAGGGTCAAGGAAAGATTGAAGTCATCGCATGTAGCGATGAAATTCTCGATCTTCTCCGCAAGGGATATCCGATTACCAGAATACATGGGCACTTGGTCGGGATTGGAAAAATCTCTGCCAGCCCCCAGCAATTTGACAGGTTGGTCAATAAGCTGGTGCGCCCACTGGTAGAGAAGCCGACCCTGGGGGCCTTGCGCCCTCCGGTAGAGGCTGCTCCGAGCCGTTCGCAGCAAGGGCACACTGAGAAACCCCATCACTTCCCGCAACCAATTCAATGGGACCCGACCCGCAAGGGCGAGTGGAAGTGAGGACTTACAATGGCACTCGTGAATATGACGCTGCAAGGCAAGGGCGGCGTGGGGAAGTCGCTTGTCTCCACCTTGCTTGCGCAGCATTACCGCGCTCGCGGTATCGCGCCGATCTGCTTCGACACCGATCCGGTGAACCGGACCTTCGGGGGCTTCGAGGCCTTGCAGGTCCAAGGCCTGGAGCTGGGGGGCAAAGCCGGAGAGATCGACCAGCGGGCCTTTGATGATCTGATGGAGATCATCTCGCCCGCGCCGGAGGACGCGGTCTTCGTGATCGACAACGGGGCGGCAACCTTCCTGCCGCTGATGTCCTACATGGCGGAAAACGACGTCATCTCCGTTCTCCGGGAGCACGGCCATGAGGTGCGTTTCCATACGATCCTGACCGGCGGGCAAGCCTTGGGCGATACCGTCATGGGCTTGGAAGGGCTGTTCGCGGCCTTCCCGGATGTGCCGGTGGTGATCTGGCTGAATGAGTATTTTGGCCGCGTGGAGCGCGACGGGAAGAGCTTCCAGGAGACCCGACTTTACCGCGACAATAAGGCCCGCGTGCATGCCTTGGTAACCATGGGGGCAGTCCGCAAGGAAACCTTCGGCGTCGATATCGAGACCATGCTGAAGGCCCATCTGACCTTCGATCAGGCCATTGCCGATCCGTCCTTCAACCTCATGGCCCGGCAGCGCCTGAAGACGATGTGGCGGGCGTTCTCCGCCGAGATGGACAAGGCACAGCTGTGATGGTGGGCGCGTCGGAAGACGATGTGGGCGGCCTGCCCGCTATACCCGGCCTCACACTCGAAGAGGTGCGGGCGCTGATCTCCGAGCGGATCGACCTCAATGTCGGGCGGAACGATCCTGTTCTGGCGGTCTATGTGCTGCACGAGGCCTTCATACGCGAGTATGAGGCAATGTTGCGGCGTCATGATGCCGCCCTAACCACACTTTTCGAGCAGTCGGTCACGACCTGGACGGACGACGTGAGCAAGAAAGTCGCGCTCATCTCCGACCAGCTACTTTCCCAGGGCCTCCAGGATCGGATGGCCCAACTTGGCGAACATTCACGGGTCGCGTCGGAGATGGTGGTGCGGACGCGCCGCCTTGTCCGCTGGGTTTCCGTGCTGACCGCCCTCACTGGCGTGGGGGCGGCGATAGCCGTCCTCGTGCTGTTTCTCATCCTTCGCTGAAAGGAACCGCGCGATGCGCAAGCTTCTTCGTCTGCTTTCCGCTACCACTCTGGCGGGGTTTGCCAGCCTCAATGTCGCCCATGCCCAGAGCGTGGCATGGGTTCAGGAGACCACAACGCTGCTTTCCGTCATGGAAAGCGGCCTGGTCCAGATCGGCGCGCCTGTTGTCGGTATCGGCATCATCATCGTGGGTGCCTTCGCGGCCTTCTCCGGCCGGCTTGAATGGAACAAGGCGGCCTGGGTGCTATTCGGCGGGTTGCTGATCGTCTCCGGCCCGACCGCCCTTCGCCTGCTGCTCGGGCTGTAATCCGATGAAAGCAACCTCTCTGGTTTTCTCGAATGTGCAGAAGCCATTGACGGTGTTCGGTCTGCCGCCAGCGCCTCTCGCGCTGGCGGCAGCACTATCCGTCATACCTTATGGCTTTTGCGTGCTCGTGGGTGCGGAGGCGCTCAGTCTCCCGGCGCTGGTCGTAACCTTTGTAGCCTTGGTCTATTACATCGCGATCCGGAACCGCGCCGATATCCACTATGCGCATCTGCTGATCGACGGGATCAAGCCCTGGAAGGGCAACCGGAAATTTCAGCGCAGTTTGGTCGCCGGCCGGCCGCTCGACCGCAAGGAGCGCGGCTGATGTGGGGAACCGTAATCGCGACCGGTGTTGCCGCCCTGGCGGCGGGGGCTTTGGCGGTGCCGACCGGGCGGCGGCTGGTGCTGGGCTCGGTCAAGTATGACTGGCTGGCCAACGAGCTGGAATTCGACCGGATCGAGGCGGATGGCGCGAGCGTCCGGCTCAAATCGGGCGAGATGTTCCGGGTCTATCGGATCGACGGCATCTCCTATGACGCCAAGATTGATCAGGCCCAATTGAACCTGCTGAAGGTACGCAAAGCAGCCATACTCGCCCTCGGGGATTTGGGGCTGGGCGTGCGCCTTTTCGGGGTGAAACGGCGGCGCGATCTCTCCTTTGATGCGGCCTGGCCGTCCCCCACCCTGGCGGAGATCGGGGAGGCAGAGAAGCGGCGCTATGCTTCTTCCTTCGTGATTGATTGGTTCCTGGTCCTATCGAGCAAGGAGCTACGGAAGATCCTCGAAGGCGAAGCGCGGATCGCGGCGATCCTGGCCGATTACCAGACGCGTCTTGTCCGCCGCGAAGCCGACCCGGAACAGGGTTGCCCTCTGACGGGCTTCCTCAATCATCTGGTCTCGGGCGATCTCAGGCGCGATCTGCCGGCCGCGTCCGAGACCATCTCCGCCAACCTGCCCGCCAGCGATATCGCCATGGATGGCAAGGCAGGCCTGATCCGGACCATGGTCCCGGCTCCAAAGCTGCATCGGGTGATCGCCATCCGGCTGTGGCCGGAATCGGTCGGCGGAACGCTGATCGGCGATCTCTTCGGCCTCGCCGGGGATATCGAGGTTTGTCAGATATGCAAGCCGATCTCGGCCGCGACCGTGATGGCCACCGTTGGCCGAAAGGAACGGGAATATTCGGCCAAATGGCTCGGCAATCCGATCCTGGCGGAAGAGTTCCAGGCGGCGCGCCTGCTGGTGATGGAAGGCAAGGCCGCGCTCTTCTCCACACAATTCCAGGTGACGCTTCGGGCGGATAGCACCGAAGCCCTGGACGAGCTGACGCGCGAGGTCGGCGAAGTGCTGGGCAAGGCCCGCATCGCCTATTCGGTGGAGACGGTTGGCGTGGCGCTGGCCTGGTTCAACCGCATGCCCGGCCGCGACCAATTGCTTCGCCCCCTGAAACTGCTGGATGACAACATCGCCGCGCTCTGGGCCTGGCAGTCCTCGGCGGCCGGCATGCAGCGTTCGCCCTTCGGGGATCGGCCTGTCCGGATGTTCTCTACCCCGGCAGGCCAGAGCTACGCCTTCCAGTTCCATGTAGCCGACAAACCCCAGAGCCGGGGCAACTTCCTGGTCTTCGCCCCTACGGGCGGCGGCAAGTCCACGCTGATGATGCATCTGCTCGGCGGGTTGGCTCAGTTTGAGGGCGTGCGCAGCTTTATCTTCGATTCCAAGGAAGGCGCGCGCTTCATGGTCGAGGCCATGGGCGGGCGCTATCAGGGCTATGAGGAGCTGGCGCTCAACCCGCTCGATGTCGGGCCGGACAGCCAGACCGCCCGCAACCAGGTCTACGCCATCCTCAAATCCATGGTGCAGGGCGTCCCCTTTGATGATGACGTCGAAGTGGACCTCGCCCATGCGGTCGAACTGACCTTCGAGTTGGACCCGCCGGAGCGAACTCTAGATTCGATTTTCGAGTTCGCCTTTAGGAAGCGTTCGGACTTGCGCCGGGCAATGTCGATCTGGGTCACGGATGGCAAGGGCAGTCGTGGCCTGCATGCCCATCTGATGAATGCGCCGCATGACAGCCTGGGCAGCGTGCTCGGCTCCACCTTCATGCTCGGCATCAACATGAATGAAGCCCTGGATGATCCCATCCTGGGGCCTCCGGTGGTGGCGCATATTGCCTCGGCCATCTCCAAGAGCGCGGCGCGCAATTCCAAAGGCTTTGTCATCTTCATCGATGAGGCCGCGAAGCTCTTGGAAAACGACGGCTTCCGCAGCCTCGCAAAGGAGATGTACCGGGAATACAGGAAGTTGAACGGCGCGGTTGGTCTGGCCTTCCAGGACCCCGGCGCGCTGCATCGTTCGGGCATTGCCGATGCGGTGATTGAGAACACCGCCACCTTCATCTTCCTGCCGAACAGTGAGGCAAACCCCGAAAGCCTGAAGCGCTTCAACCTGAATGACGAGCAGGTCTCCTTTGTCATGGGCGGGGGCATCCGCCGCAAGCAGGGCGAGCGCCGCGTCCTCGTGGTCAAGCGCGATGCGGCCTCGGGCTATGACGAGAGCGCCATCATCGATGTCGATCTCTCGCCACTTGGCGATGCGCTGCGCCTCTATCGGGCCGGTACGGACGCCAACACACATCTCGCGGCAATCCAGCAGCAATGGGGGGCGGAATGGCTCGCGCATATCTGAAGGCAGGCCTGCTCGCCTGCGCCTTGACCCTGTCGGCATGGCCGGCCGGGGCGGAATATCCGGTGATCGACGCGACCGCAATCGAGAAGGCGACGCAGCAACTCAACAAGCTCCAGGAACAGCTTCAGGTCGCCCAGAAATCGTTCGAGACGATGCAGGCGCAATTGAACGCCATCGGCAAGGTCGGCCAACTCAGCGTCAAGTTACGCGAGTTGAACGCGCTGAAGCGGCAACTGCGCCTGACCAGCCTCGGCCTGACACCCGATCTGCAATCGCTGATGCCGGATGTCGATTTCAAGGACATGAAATTCGGCAATGTGCAGCAGGCGGACCAAGCCTACCGGCAGACCCTTTGGTACAACCCGGATGACAAAAGTAGCTCGGTTCCCAAGTCGGAGCGCCTTGAGCAGATCGAACAGCGCCGGAGCAATGTCGCGGTCGATGCGGTCTCCAAGGCCTTCGCGCAAGCCGATCTGGCCTTGGAAGGGGCAGGCAAGCTTGGCGAGGCGGCCGCCGATCTGGAACAGGCGGCCGATGCCGCCAAGGATCAGAACAGCCGGCTTGCCGTCATTGCACAGGGCCAGGTGCTGACCGTCGTCGGCATTGCCCAGCAGAACCAGCTTCTGGCCCAACTCCTGCGCCTTCAGGCAGTGCAACTCCTGGGGCAGAAGGCTCCGCTCGGTACGCGGCTGATGGACGGGGCAGAAGCAGCGGAAGAGGAGGGCGAGGAATGAGCCCCGCCGCTTCCCTATTTGCTCGGCTTTTCCCAGGTGGCTTCCCATTCGGCCTGGGTGAGGCCGCCACGCTTCGTATCAAAAGCGCGCTTTTCGTCCGAACGCCAATCCGGAAAATCGGAGCAACTGGCGGCAAGCACCGTTTCTTTGGCTTTCTGGTTGCAGAACCGATCCGTCATCAGCGGCCAGCCGGATGGGCGGCGCTTTTCGCGATTGGCCGCAAACATCATTTCGGAATAGGCATAGCTGAAGCTGTACCATGTTGCGCGAATGTCGATGCATTTGCCGAGATCACTGCCGACGCCGCCATTGGCTCGCGCATATTCGACCCATTTCTTCTGGGGCTGCGGCCGGCGAAGCTTTTTCTCCATCTCGGCCACAGCCGGGGAAGCACAATAGCGTGTTTCCAGCGCTTCTATTTCGGCCCGGCTTTTGACGCCGGTCCAAAGCGACCGCGCGAAGCCCTGATCCACAAAATCCTCAATCGGCGTGTTGCCGCGCAGCCAGGGGCGTTCCCACGCCGCCGCGCTGCCGGAACCACTTATCACCAGCAGCAGCGCTAAGGACACCACGGTCATGGACTGCATCACCTGCGGCATCGTCGAGCAATATGTCGGCCTCGCCAACGACTTTACCCAGGAGCTTTCGACAACACTGCTTCCAGGCATGTGGGCGCTGTTCGGGGCTATTGTCGGCATCTGGATCATCCTTCACGGCTATACGGTCATTCTGGCCAGCGACAAGGCCAATCTGGGCCGCTTCGTTGGCGAACTGATTCCCGTAATGATAGCCGGCATCCTGCTTCAGGGGCAAGGGCCTGAACTGGTAAATGCCATATATTACACGGCCTTGAACACCATGGGAGCCGCCGCGTCCATGGCGCTGTCCGTGGGTGGCGGCATCCCGGTAGCCGAGTGCGCAAGCTGCGGTGCTGACGACAGCGGCCTGATATCCCTGGTTGCGACGGCGGAGGCGGGCATCGGCAAGGTGCTTGACGTTGGCAACAATATCGTCGTTGCGGCCGGGGGATGGGCGGATACCGCGCTGGCCTTCATCTACGCGATTATCCTCGTACTGCCCTACATCCTTGTGCTGATCGTTTTCTTCAGCCAGGTCGTGATCGCGATCTTCCGCCTGCTGATGATCGCGGCGCTTTCGCCCTTCCTGATGCTGGGCTTCGCCTTTGGCTGGGGCCGCTCCATGGCCGTGGCCGGTGCCCGGACGGTGCTGGCCTCCTTCATGGTGCTGTTCGGCACCACCTGCGCGCTCGCCGTCATGCTCTATGGCGTCAACAGCTTAACAAACTTCAAGCATGCCGCAGAAAACTGGGAGAGCGTCAACCTGCTGGAACCGGAATATCTGGTTGCGGTAGCGCTTGGCTGGATGGGCTCGGCCTTCATGACCGAAGCGACCAGTATCGCCAATTCCATCACCGGTTCCGTCCTCAATAATTCCGGTCTGGCCATCCTGACCGGTGCCGGCCTGGGTGCGACCTATGCGGCCGGGAGCGCGGCATCCAAACCGATTGGTGCCGCTCTGAAAGAACTCCACCAGAGAGGGACCTACGCCGCCGGCGGTGCAGTAGGCGCGGCCAGCTACGGCGCGCAAAAGCTCATGGAACAGTTCAAAAACCACGACGGGGGTTTCAAAAAATGATGACGCGTTTTCTCGCGCTCGCTTTCGCGGGCGTGCTCCTGGCTGCCTGCGCGGCCGGTAGCGACACGGAAATGCCCAGCAATTCCGGTTCCGGCTCCGACAAGATGCGCACGAGCCCTTGCGCCTGCGCCCCGGTCGATTTTGACGGACAGGTGTTCCAATGGGTTGGCTGAAGCGCCCTGACAAGGGCCGGCCCGAACCGTCGGTGCTGCCATCGGCCGGGCCGGACCATTCCGCTGTCGAGCGGGCCGATCCCTACAGCTTCCAGGTCTCGCACCGAAGGCTTGCCTGGATGCTGCGGATTTCGGCGGGGACGAACATCGTCCTGGGCGCTGCCCTCACCCTCTCCATGGCTGCCTTCTCGGCCCTTTTCCCGCTCACGAAAACGGAGATCGCGCTCGTGCGACAATATGAAAAGGATGACCGGCTGATCCGGATCGAACCGATCCAGGAGAATGTTCCGGGCTTCACCGTGATGATGGAGCACATGGCGCGACGCTATGTGCGCCTGATTGTTCAGATCGACAGGGCGACCCAGGACGAACGCCTGCGTCAGGCTTTCCTGTACTCGGACAGGTCGGTCTATCTGCAATTCAAGGCGGATCGCATCGACACGGGCGCGCTGCAAAAGGCCCTGGATAGCGGGCTGGTTCGATCTGTCGAGATCGAAAGTTCTGAACAGCTTCCGTCTTTCGGGAAAGCCCAGAAATGGGCCGTGGACTTCGTGCAGCGCGATGAACGGGCCGGGCAACTGGTCGAGGAGCGGCGCATCCGCGCGCTGCTGGTGCTCAGCACCCGCCCCGACACGGTCAAGCCGGAAGACCGGTTCGAGAACCCGCTCGGGATCGTGGTCACCGATTTTGTTCTGAAGGAAAGGTTCTGAACCATGCGAGGCAAGCTCGCCACCCTGGCCCTATGCGCCGGCACTCTGGCTGCCGGTTCCGTACTCGCGCAAACTCCGATCTCCGCCCCGCCGCCGCGTCCGCCCCAGGCTGGGCAAGCGGCCGGCAGTTTCAATCCGGATCAGGCGGTAGCCCAGACCGCGCCCGCCATGCCGGTATCTCAAGGCGTGGTCGATCAGGCTTACCAGCATATGGAAGGCCAGTTCCCCGTCATGGCGCGACCCTCGGTCGGCGGCCAGGTGCAATCGGCCTGGGATGACGCGCCTCCGGAAGCGGGCGTGTTCCTGTATCGGATTTGCCCAACCTGTTCCTACAAGGTCCGCGTCCGGGAACAGATGGTCTCCGTGATCGAATTGCCGCCCGGCGAGGTGGTCGAGGCCGCTGATGTCGGCGACGTGGCCGGCTTCCAGGTCATGGTGCGCGGCAAGAACCGGCTGGCCGTCAAACCAGCCGGCTTCGGCAATGACACCAGCCTTTTGGTCTATGGCCGCTCAGGCGCGGTCTATCCGTTCTATCTGCGGGCGGAGAGCTTCAACTCGGTCAATGTGCCCGATCTGCTGGTCCGCCTCGTGGGCGAGATCGAGCCCACGGGCAAACCCGCTGTGGCGGGGATGACGGCAGAAGGAAAGGAGGACGGATCGTCTTCGGCAAAGCCCCCGCTGCCGAACCAGATTGCCCGTGCCGTGGAAGGCTTGCAGAAGGCAAACCCGGACGTCGTCCCTGGCGACTTCGTCCAGGCCGCCCCCTTCGATCCGGACAAGCTGCGCGGCTGGGGCCAGTACAAGCTCTGGGGCGATGACAAGCTTCGGCCCCTGACGGTCTTCCGCGACGATTACTTCACCTATGTGCAGTTCGGCGACCGCTGGACCGATATCGAACTGCCAACCGCCTATGTCGTGGTCGATGGCATTGACGAGCTGGTGAATACCCGCGTCCAGGGTGCCACCTACATCATCGAAAGCGTCCAGCCCCTCATCACCCTCAAGTCGGGTGAGACCTTCCTCTGCATCCAGTTCGAAGGGGCCGTGTCATGAGCTGGCTGACCCTGCTCGGCATCATCCTCGCCGTGATCTTCATCCTCGGCACGCTCGCTCTGGAACGTCAGGCCAAAGCCGCCCGCGCGTCCGAGCCCGAGAAGGAGGCGGGCGATGCAGAATGAATCCTTTTACGCGAAACTGATGTTCAGCCTGTTTCTGGCGTCGGTTTGGGTCTGCCTGTTCGGTGTTTGCTACATAGACCTCGTGTTTGCCGCCAGTTTTCTGCTGTTCGGGCTTACGTTTCTTGGAGGCGCGTACCTAGCCTGGAGGGAATGTTTCTGGACGGACCCGGATGGCAGGTATTTGAATCCGGCCGCAGCTCGACCGAACGTTCCTTTCGCCGTTTATGTTGGCGGGGCGAACATGGTCGGGGCGGGTCTCTTTCTCGTCGCGGCTCTCGCCATGGACAGCCCGTCCGGGTGGTTGACACTGCTGGGGATTGCTTTCGGCGTCTGCCTGATCGTCGGGTACACGTTTCAGAAGAGCAGGAAAGATGCGCGCATAGTCCGCCCTGCCAGCGAGCATGCCGTCGTGTTCGCCATTGCCGCACACAGCATCGGCCTTGCCGCCGTTCCGCTGATTATCTGGGATGAGACGTTCCGGCCGGGCTGGGTGCTGCTGGGCAATGCCGTTCTGATGACGGTTTTTGCCGGGCTGTGGTTCCTGCGTCGTCGCACAGGAGGCCAGCCATGAGCTTCCTCTGCGAGGCCGCGCTTGCGCTTGGCATGACCTTGGGTGGGCTGTGTTCGGGTGACGCGCCGCCAGAGGATCTGGCTTTGCCGGAAGGGGATCGCGAGGCCTGGTCCTATAAGCCGGCCGATCCGCCGCCACCCCCTCCGCC
>Ga0209066_10007825_pt1 | contig 10508 bp, 9 predicted proteins | sample All_14_2_FD_187198 | JGI IMG/M metagenome (GOLD analysis project Ga0209066, IMG submission 187198) | Freshwater microbial communities in response to fracking from Pennsylvania, USA - Allegheny Zone_MetaG_DW_15 (SPAdes) (version 2) ... | reverse complement strand
CCGCCTGCGGCTTGAGCACCTCCAGGTCGGGGCCGAACACCTTCACGGCGAGGTCGCTCTTGACGCCCGAGATCAGCTCGTTGACGCGCAGCGCGATGGGCTGCGAGAACGACAGCCGCACGCCCGGTATCACCGCGAGATCCGCCTTGATGGCCTCGACCAGCTCCTCCTTGGTGCGCCCCGTCTTCCACTCCTTCTCCGGGTGCAGCATGATGATCAGGTCGTTCTGTTCCGGCCCCATCGGGTCTTCCGAAATCTCCGCGCGGCCGGTCTTCGTCACGACCGTTTCCACCTCCGGGAACTTGAGCAGGCGCTGCTCCATCACGGTTCCGACGGCCACCGATCCGTCCAGCGAGGCGGACGGCAGGCGCACGACGTTGATCGCGAGGGAGCCCTCGTCGAGCTGCGGCAGGAACTCCGTGCCCAGTCGCGGCACAAGGAACATCGTCGCGGCGAACAGCGCGACGGCCACCGCCACCGTGACCCACCGGAACCGCAGCGCCGCCGACAGAATCGGCAGGTACACGACCTTCAAGACGCGGATGCTGAAGTTGTCGCGCGTCGTCTTCTGCCCCTTCAGGAACAGCGAACACAGGACCGGCACGATGGTCAGCGCGGCCACAAGCGAGCCGGCCATGGCGAAGCACATCGTCGTCGCCAGCGGCTTGAACATCTTGCCCTCCATCTGCTCCAGAGTGAAGAGCGGCAGGAGAACCACGACGATGATCAGGATCGCGAACACGATGGGCCGCGCGACCTCGATGATCGCCTCGTAAATGATCGTGCCCCTGAGGACTTTCTGGCTGGCGCGCTCCGACAGCAGCCGCGCGATGTTCTCGGTCACCACGATCGACGCGTCGACCACCATGCCCAAGGCGAGCGCGAGGCCGCCCAGGCTCATCAGGTTGGCCGTTACGCCCTGCCAGCCCATCAGGATGAAGGTGATGAAGGCCGTGAAGGGCAGGGCCAGCGCCACGATGAGGGCTCCTCGGAAGTTGCCGAGGAACATGAACAGCACGAGCACGACGAAGACGCCGCCCTGCAGCAGGGCGTCAGAAACCGTCTTGATGCACGCCTGGATCAGCGAGGTCCGGTCGTAGAAGGGCTTGATCGTGACGTCCTTGGGCAGGCTGGCCTGGATCCCCGGAATCGCCTTCTTGACGCTGTCCACGACGAACTTGGAGTTCGCCCCGCGTAGCATGATCACCATGCCCGCGACCGTCTCGCCCGTGCCGTCCTTGGAAACCGCGCCCTGCCGCGTCTGCGGCCCTATCCTCACCTCCGCCACGTCCTTCAGATAGACGGGCGTGCCGTCCTTCGCGTGCAGCACCACGTCCCCGATGTCGGCCTCCGTCTCGAACAGCCCGACCCCGCGGACGTACGACTGCTCCCAGCCCCGCGTGAGGAAGCTGCCGCCGGAGTTCGCGTTGCTCCGCTCCAGCCCCTCCAGGACCTCGTCCAGGGTCAGCTTGTATTTCAGCAGGCGCGCGGGATCGACCACGACGTGGTACTGCTTGACGAAGCCGCCGAAGCTGTTGACCTCGTTCACCCCGGCGATCGCGCGCAGCTGCGGCGAGACCAGCCAGTCCTGGATGGTGCGCAGCTCCATCGGCGAGCGCGTCCCGCTCTCCAGCGTGTACTGGTAGATCTCCCCCAGCCCCGTGCTGATCGGCCCCATCTCCGGCTCGACCCCCTCGGGGAGCTGCTCCTTCGCGGCCTGCAGCCGCTCGAAGACCAGCTGCCGCGCGAAGTACGTGTCGACGTCGTCCTCGAAGACGACGATGACCTGCGAGAACCCGGCCTTGGACATCGACCGGACCTGCCGCACCTTGGGCAGCCCCTGCAGCGATTTCTCCACCGGGAACGTGACCCGCTGCTCGACGTCGACCGAGGCGAGCCCCGGCGCGTCGGAAAGCACCATCACCTGGACGTTGGTCACGTCCGGGAAGGCGTCGATGGGCAGCATCCGCCAGGCGATGACACCCGCCACGGAGAGCGCGGCGGCGGCCATGATGACCATGAGCCGCTGCGTCAGAATGAACTTGATGAAATTGTTTAACATAAGCGTGTTCCTTTCGAACAAACCGGATGCGGAACCTTAATCGGCGCAGCCCGCTCCCATTTTGGCGCGCAGTACATCGGACTTGCAGACGAACGCGCCCCCCGTGACGATCTTCTCGCCCTCGGCCAGCCCGCCCGTGATCTCGACGCTGTCGGCGAACGTCCGCCCGACCGACACGTCCGTGCGCAGGACGAACCCCTCGCGGATCAGGCGGAAGACGAAACGCTTGCCCTCGTCAGCCAGCAGCGCGCCCGTGGGCACCGCGACCACTTTCTCCTGCGTCTCGAACACCGCGTTCGCCTCGCAGAACATGCCGGGGCGCAGCAGCGCGTCCGGGTTCTTCAGCGTCGCGCGGACCTTGACCGTCCGGTCCCCCTCGTCCACCTCAGCCCCGACCAGGTCGATCACGCCCTCGAACGTCATGTCCGCGAACGCGAGGGTCGAGACCTGCACGCGCACCGGCCCCTTCTTCGCCTCGGCCAGAAGCCGTGCCAGATCCCGCTCATAGACGCTCATCCAGACCCAGACCGACGAGAGGTCCGCGATGGTCAGCACGTCCTTGCCCGCCTCGACCGTCTCACCCGGATCGAGGTGCTTCTGGATCACGGTTCCGCTCTGCGGCGCGAAGACCGGCAGGCGCGCGCCCTTGCCTGTCGCGCCGTCCGCCGTCAGCGCGGCGACCGCCGCGTCATCCAGCCCCATCACGTGCAGGGCGTTCGCAGCCGACTCCAGTTCGATGCGGTACTCGTCGTACTTCATCTGCGCCTCCACAACGTCGGCCGCGGGACTGAGCTTCTGGGCGGCAAGCGCTTTCTCCCGCTCGAAGTTCTTGAGCGCCAGCGCGGCCAGCGCCTGGTTCTTGCGGTACGCGCCGACCGCGAGCCCGAGTTCGGGGCTCTCGATCTCAAAGAGCACGTCGCCCTTCTTGACCTGCCGCCCCAGGTCGACCTTGATCGTGCGGACCGTTCCGGGCACGCGCGGCGACACGTGCGTCAGGGCCGACGCGTTGAGCGCGACCTCGCCGTTCATCGGCAGGAGCGTCTGCGCGACGCGCTTCTGCACCGACTCGAACGTGAAGAGCCCCTTGGCGTTCTCCGCCGAGCGGACCAGCGAGGGATCGATTTTCACGAGCCCGAGTTCGTAGCGGCACTCCTCGCAGGTGTAGTGCAGGATGTCGTGCTCGCACTTGACGGTAAACAGCTCGTCCGCCGTTTTCGGCGCGGCGGCGTGCCCGTGGCCGTCATCGGGCCCGTGGCCGTCATCCTCCGCAAGCAGAGGGGATACCGTCAGCAGAGCTGAGAACAGGGAAATGACAGTGGCTTTTTTCATGGTTGATTCCTTACAAATGGGGTTAGAGGTTGTCAGAAAGGGTGTTGGTGAGACGGCCGAGTTCGATGCTCACGCCCTGATACTCGGCCACGGTTTCGATCAGCTGCATGCGGGCCTCGACCAGCGTGCGGCGCGCCTCCAGCACGTCGAGATACCCGGCCTTGCCCTGCTTGTGGGCGTCCCGCACCAGCGCGAGGGTGCGCTCGGTCGCCGGCATGACGCTCCCCTTGAGCCGGGCCGTCTTCGCCCCGAGCGTGTCCAGACGCGCGTAAAGCTGCCGGACGCGCCCCTCGTTCCTCAGGCGCGCCGCGGTCGCCTCCAGCCGCGCGGCCTCCGCGTCGGCCTCGGCCGCCCGCACGCCGTCCATGTTGCGCGTGTAGAAAGGCAGCTCGATGCCCGCCCCGGCGACAAACCCGAAGTCGCCGCCCTCCTCGAAACGCCGCACGCCGGCGCTCAGTTCCAGATTCGGGACCCGCGCCGCACGCTCCGCGCCGATCCGCGCCTCGTACGTGCGCGTCTGCGCCTCGGCCGCCAGCAGGTCGGGGTTCGTGGCCGCCCGCACCAGCAGGTCGTCCAGCGGGGGCCGCGCCCCCGCCGCGTCGAAAGGCCCCTCCACCGCGTCGAACGTCGGCTCGGTCTCGCCCCAGAACAGGGCCAGCTCCCGCACCGCGTCGCGCTGTTCGGCCTTCCGCGCCTCCAGTTCGATCTCCGCTTTCGCGGTCTCGGCGCGGGCGCGCTCCGTCTCCAGAACGGTCGTCTTCCCCGCCTTCTCGCGGGCCTCGGCCACGGACTCGGTCTCCCGGATCAGCGCCAGCGCCTCCTCGGCGAGCCGGGTTTTTTCCTGCGCGGACTGCGCGGCCAGCGCGGCGCGGCGCGTCTCGAACAGGGCCGTGCGCAGCCGCACCTCCCGCTCCGCCCGGGTCACCGCCGTCTCCGCCTCGGCCACCGCCGTCCGGTGCCGGCGCTTGCCGCCCAGCTCGATCTCCTGCGAGACCGCCACCGTGGTCTCGGCCGCGTCGACGCCCTCGACCGCGCCCGAGCCCGCCACGTTTTCGATTTCCGTCTCCAGCCGCGGGTTGACGGGCCGGCCCGCCTGCCTGGCGCGGCGTTCGGCCGCCTCGGTCTTGTACGCTCCGGATTTCAGTTCCGGACTCCGCTCCGCGACGCGGCGCAGACACTCCGCCACCGTCACGGTCCGGGACGCTCCGGGCTCTGCCGCCTGGAGCGAAAAGATGCACAATAGGATTGCGCAGGGGCACAAAGGTGCCCGGAATAGGGTAATGGGATTCATGATTTGACAACCTTCCGACAAGGTCAACGTTATAGACTCGCACGATTCACCAGCGCCTGAAACAGGCTCTGGACAGCAAAATTAACTGTTCGCGAGCGGCGGTCGGAAGATGTCCGAGGGGACGGACGTCCCCAGCAGGGTCACATATTCGGATTGGACAAAGGGAATGCACTCAGCAACGCAGACATCGAGGGTGGCGGAGGGCTCCACGGCCGCGTGGCACGCGCAGATGCAGACGCACTCGGTGGAGGCGCAGCCGTCGTCCCCGTTCCCGGACAGCCCACTGTCGCTGTGGCAAGCCACCGCATGAGCGGATGTCAGGAACCAGACCGCCGTAAGTACGACAACGACCATACGTGTCAATATATGCAATGCCCTTTTCATTGGTTAGCAATCACTATCGCATGTTCTGTCCGCAAAGTCAAGCGCGACTATAGAATTATCATGGGTGCCGGATTTTGGCCCTTGTACCGTCATGAAAATCTGTCATGAAAATCTCGACAAAGGGACATTGCGGGTTGCGCTCAATGGTTGACGTCGCCCTGAATCAGGACAAGGGTCCGGTCACGTTGAACGACATCGCGGAGCGTCAGTCGATCTCCGTCAAGTACCTTTGGCAGGTGATCAACCCGCTAAAGACCAAAGGGTTTCTGAGTGCCACGCGAGGTGCAAAAGGCGGCTATGTGCTCGCACGCCCACCAGACGCAATCAACATGCTCGACGTGCTGACCACGCTCGAAGAGCCGGTGTCCATCCTGAAGTGCCTCATCGACGAGAAAGCCTGCCCCCGTGTTCATACCTGCGTCGCACGCTCCGTCTGGATGGATGTGAATCAGGCCATTGAAAAGTCTTTGGCGGGCATTACGCTCGCAAAAATGTTGAACAAGCCGCCTTATAGTCCCCGACCGTAGAAAAAAAGGCGTACGCACCCGCGTACGCCCACGCTCGCAAACCAACGGACCTGTTAAAATATGGCGCGAGCCACATCGTTGTTCATCTACCGACGACTTCACGTCGCCTTGTCGGTGGTCTTGGCAGCGGCTTTCTGTTTGGTCGCTGCGCCGGAGCCGGACATCTGCGTACACTGGCCGCTGGCCGACATGCCGGTACAGTTGCCCGTTCCCTTTTTGCACGCCCCCGCTCCCATGGCTGTGCGACTTCCAGCCGCCGAAGCCGTGCCGGCGACCGCACCCATCAGGGCGGCCCCTAGCAGCATCACTTTAACTCTCTTCATGTTTCGCCTTTCTTGTCCAATATGCGCCTAGATCAGCTAGGCACCGTATGGTCATTTGTGTCATAGTGTATTGCAACTATCATGCCAATAGACATAGTAGACTATAACAGGCAGATTTAACACGAGATCACTGCTAAACAACCTATGGCGGTGTCAACATGTCGCACTGAAGCCGTGACTTTTTGTACAAAAACTGCCCGGCCAAACCAGCAATCGCAAAACATTTAACAATATATTGTCTATAGACATGATAGATTCTGAATAACGAGAATGGCACGCCCCATGCTTTCGACTTTAATATGCTTGCCCTTTCCGTAGGGCGGGTTTAACATTAAAACTAAAGAGAAAGGTCACATCAATGAACAATCCGACTCGATGGTTTCTGGCGTGTGCCGCCGCAACGGCTCTGCTCACCGGCTGCTCGACCACGACCGGCTCGGCGTCCAAAGCGGAACAGCCGGCCGTCATGTGCGCGAAATGCGAAACCACCTGGGTGCGCTCGCACCACACGCTCAACAAGACGACCGTCTACAGACGCCACAAGAAGATGGTCTGCCCCGACTGCGACTCGGCCGCGGAGAACTTCTTCAAGACCGGCAAGTTCGAGCACACCTGCAAGTCCTGCGGCGACAGCCTGTCGGCCTGCCCGGCCTGCAAATGACAGGCTGACGGGAAGCAACAAACGAAAGATGGGGTGACCTCATGAACAGCAAACACTTCAGACTAGCGGCCGCTTTGATTCTCTCCGGAATCGGAACGGCCTTCGCACAGCACGAGAAGCACACCCACGAAACAGCAAAACCCGCCACCAACGCGGTCGTGGCCAATGCGCAGACAAAATGCCCTGTGATGGGCGGGGACGTGGACAAGACCAAGTTCGTCGACTACGACGGCAAACGCATCTATGTCTGCTGCGGCGGGTGCATCGCCAAGATCAAAAAAGACCCGGCCAAATACGTGAAGCAGCTCGAAGCCGAGGGTGTCACCCTCGACAAGGCCGAGCCACCCAAAGCCAAATAGGCGCATGTGACGGGGAACCTGCGGCTTTGGACGGAGGGCGGTCTCGCCACGTCGGCAACCCTGTTGCCGGTTGGCGAGAGAGGTTTTGTTTAGTAATCGCCTGTTTTTAAGGACTAGGCATCATGAAAGCCAACACGTTCCTTTTACCGTGCGCCACAGCGCTTATCTTGGGCACGGTCACGGGATATTCGCAAGAAGCCCAGTCGGAAACAAACGTCATACTCGCCGCCGCCGTCCAACAGGCCGTCAGCGGTAATCCCCAACTGGCCAGCCTGCGCGCCAAATGGGAGGCCATGCTGGAACGGCCCGCCCAGGCCAAGGCCTTGCCCAACCCCATGCTGACGTACGGCGGCATGGACATGGCGGACGGGGGACGGTGGCCGGACACCAGCGAAAAACGGGTCATGGTGCAGCAGGAGTTCCCTTGGTTCGGCAAACGGGCTCTGCGGGAAGGCGTCGCAGCCAAGGAGGCCGAAAGCATGCAGCGCGAACTCGAAACCATGACGCGCGACGTGGTGATGATGGTCAAAGAGAGCTTCTACGACCTCCACGCTGTCCGGCGTGTCATCACCGTCACCCGCGAAGAGGAAGCCGTGCTCGGACGCATGGTCAAGATCGCCGAGACCCGCTATGCCTCCGGGAGCGGCTCGCAGGCCGACATGATCAAGGCGCAGACCGAAATCACGATGCTGAAGCAGAGATTGCTCGAACTGCATGCGCAGGAAAACACGGTTAAGGCCAGACTGAACACCCTGCTCAACCGCAGAGCCGACGAGCCTGTGGGAACGCTCGCGAGGCCGCCAGCCGTAGGAGTCCCGGTCGAGGCCGCCAAGCTCTTTGCGGACGCGGCGCGGAGCCGCCCCGAGGTGCTGGCGGCGCAGGCGCAGATCGAACGCTACGGGCTCGAAAAGAAACTGATGGAAAAGGAATACCTGCCGGACTACAAGCTCGGCCTGGAGTACCGCGACATCCAGTCCGAAGACAACATGCTCATGTTCACCGTCAGCGTCGAGCTGCCCATCTGGCAGTCGAAATACAAGGCCGCAGTCCGCGAGGCTGAACGGATGCAAGCGTCCAGCCAGGCGGCGCGCGAGGCCGCCGAGCGCCAGAGCGCCTTCGACGTGCAGGACGCCCACTTCAAATTGCTGACCGCCCAGCGCACGCTTGACATGTACCGCACCGAACTCGTGCCCCAGGCGGAGGCCCGTTTCAACGCCAGCGAAGCCGGCTACCGGGCGGGAAAGGTCGATTTTCTTGACCTGCTCGAAAGCGAGCGATTCCTGCTCAACACGAAAGTGATGACCGCAATGAGCGAGGGCGCGGCGGGCATGCAGGCGGCGCGTCTTGAACGGGCCGTCGGCGTAGACATGACCGCCGGCACGCCGGAAGAACACAAGAATAAGGAAAAGCCATGAAAAAACGCATCGTTCTTGCGGCCGCCGTCGGATTGCTCGTGGGTCTTGCCATCGGCAGAGGGTGTCTGTCGCGTCCCGTACCAAAAACCGCGACAGCCCCCGAAGCCGCCGTCGCCGCCCAAGTCTGGACGTGCTCCATGCACCCGCAGATCCGGCTGGCGCAGGCCGGCAACTGCCCCATCTGCGAGATGCCCCTCATCCCGGCGGCTTCGGCTCAAACCGGCTCCGGCGGGGTCCCGCTGTTGCAGCTTTCCGATCATGCGCTGGCCATGGCCCACGTGGAGACCACGCCGGTCGCACGCAGGGAGCTTTCCCGCGAACTGCGGGCGGTCGGCAAAATCCAGTACAACGAGTCGGCTCTCGCGACGATCACCGCCCGCGTCGACGGTTACGCCGAGCGGCTCTTTGTCGATTTCACGGGCATCGACATCAAAGCCGGGGACCACCTCGCGGAGGTCTACAGCCCGGAACTGCTCGTCGCCCAACAGGAGCTGCTCATCGCCCTCCAAAGCGGCGCGGGCGGACAGGTCGGGCCTCTGGCGGAGATGTCCAAGCTCAAACTGCGGCGCTGGGGGCTCACCGAGGCCCAGATCACCTCGCTGGTCGAACAAAAAAAAATCGCCGAACGAGTCACGCTCTATTCGCCCATACAGGGCACCGTCATCGAGAAATCCATCGTGCAGAACAGCGCTTTCAAAGCCGGGGACGCGCTCTACCGCGTCGCCAACCTCGACACCGTCTGGGTGTACCTGGACATTTACGAATATGACCTGGCCTGGGTGCGTTACGGTCAGAGGGTGGCCCTGACCGCCGAGGCTTTGCCCGGGCGGACATTCGAAGGCCGGGTCACGTTTGTGCAGCCGATTGTGAACGAGGAGTCCCGCACCATCCGGGTTCCGGTCCATGTTGAGAACAAAGACCACGCGCTAAAGCCCGGCATGTTCGTAAGCGCCGTCGTCCGGTCGGTTCTGGCGGGCGACGGCACGGCCGCGTCCACAGGCGTCGAGGGCAAGTTCTCCTGCCCCATGCACCCGCAGGTGCTGAAGGACCTCGCGGGCGCGTGCCCGCTGTGTGACATGCCTCTGGCGCTGATCCCCGGCACTGCGGAAGCCGCGGCTCTTTCCATGCCGACGAACGCCGCCGCAGCAGCGGCGGCGGTCCAATACGCCTGCCCCATGAAGTGCGAGGGCGCAAAAACCTACGCACAGCCGGGCAGTTGCCCGGTCTGCAACATGAAGCTCAAGCCCGCGCCTGCCGCTTCTTCCGCCGGAACAGCCCACCTCGCCGTGCCTGTCAGCGCGGTGCTCGACAGCGGAACCCGGCGGATCGTCTACGTCGAAAAATCTCAGGGGCTGTTCGAGCCGCGCGACGTTGTCCTGGGACCTCGCACGGGCGAGTTCTTTCTGGTGCTCAAGGGCCTTGACGAGGGCGAACGCGTGGTGACCCGCGGCGGCTTCTTGATCGACAGCCAGTTTCAGGTCACCGGCCATCCGAGCCTGTTCTACCCCGGAGGCCTGATGGGCGACTCTTCCTCCCCTCAGCACGGCGGAACGCCGGCGGACGAAACGGGTGCAGTCCCCGCACCCGAAAAACCAGCCGGGCCGGCGCAACACAAGCACTAACGGAGGTCTCCCGATATGGTCAATGCGCTTATCCGCTGGTGCCTGAAAAACCCCTTCCTGATGGGGCTCATCGTCGTCGGCCTGTGCGCGGCCGGCTACTTCGCCGTCGTGCACACGCCGGTGGACGCGATCCCGGACATCGGCGACAAGCAGGTCATCGTCTACGCCGACTGGCCCGGCCGCAGCCCGCAGGACGTGGACGACCAGGTCACGTTTCCGCTCACGACGAGCCTGACGGGCACGCCGGGAGTGAAGACGATCCGCTCGATGTCGGGCTTCGGCTTCTCGATGGTTTTCGTCATCTTTAAGGACGAGGTGGATTATTACTGGGCCCGCTCGCGCGTGCTCGAACGCATGAACGTGGCCCAGCAGCGGCTCCCGGCCGGCGTCACGCCCGTACTCGGCCCTGACGCGACCGCGCTCGGCCAGGTCTACTGGTACACGGTCGAGGGCGAGGGCTTCGACCTCGCCGAACTGCGCTCGATCCAGGACTGGTACGTGCGCTACCAGCTCAACGCCGTCGAGGGCGTGAGCG
>Ga0209066_10007824_pt1 | contig 10510 bp, 9 predicted proteins | sample All_14_2_FD_187198 | JGI IMG/M metagenome (GOLD analysis project Ga0209066, IMG submission 187198) | Freshwater microbial communities in response to fracking from Pennsylvania, USA - Allegheny Zone_MetaG_DW_15 (SPAdes) (version 2) ... | reverse complement strand
TTCCAAATTCTGCGCCACGTTATGAAGCGAGACCGGAGGCGAATAGGAGACGCAACGCGGTGGGGAATTCTGCGCGAGTTTCGGAAACAATAGGAAACGGCAGGCAACATTTGACAACGCGACTGCTGCGTTTCGGATATGCCTCAGCAAAGCGTCGCACTGAAGTGCGAGGGTCAAACGGAGCAGCCTCGGGTAAGCACCGGAGAAGCACAGTGACTGGGAACTGGGGGTGACTTGAGGAAACAGGAGGAAACGCATGCGAGGGTCAAATGTCCGTAAGCGGATGATTTACAGACAGAATCTGACACGCATGGTTCGAGCAGGAAACACCAGGTAATATTACCCGGGTAATTTCGTAATGCGGGGGTCACGTGTTCAAGTCACCTAGGCAGCACCATCTTTTCAAACACTTAGCTCAACGACCTACCGGCGAACGGTGCGGGGAGTAGCACCGCGTGGCAAAATACTCACAATCAAGTCGGCCGTTGCCGAGCGTTGGGTCGTGTTGGATCGCATTGCCAAGACGGCGCGTAGGGCTTGGCTAACTAGCGAACAGCAGGCGCTCGCTGGGGCGCGTGGCGCCAAGTTGTTCTCCGAAGTTGGAGATCAAGTCTCGCGGGATCGCGAACAGCGCATCTTCCATCGTCGACATTCTTCGCCGAGCCTTGGCGAAGGCATCAAGGTCCGCAGGATCGTGGCGAACAGCTCGAGCAGTTGCGCGTATGAAACGCGGCCCGTCCCGCGCAATGCATCTTGTCCAGCGTTGATTTCGAGAGACCAAGCCAAAGAGTCGCTTCTCGAGTATCGAGCAGGCGTAGCTCAGACGGGTCCGTTGTTAAGCGGAGCACCAGGGGGGACTCACTAGCATTAGTCTAACAGCAGCCTAGCGACTTTGACACGTTCTGCGGGCCGCGGATCATGCGCCCGCGTTCACGAGATGGTTCGATACGGTCGCGATGAACGCACGAAGACGCTGAAGGCGCCGCAGGTCCCGGTGATATCCCATCCAGATGTCTCGCGCCGGCGGCGATGTCGGCAGGTCCAGTCTGCGGATACCCGGGATCTGGTTGCCGACCACGCGGGGGAGGACAGCAATGCCGACGCCTTGCCTGCACATGCGTCCCTGAACGTTGCGGTTGTTCGATCGCAGGACAGGTTTCGCGTTGGGGAAACTCGCGATGAGCCACGCGATGTCGGGGAAATGGCCCGTGGATGTGTCATGGGTGATCAACCGGAAACCGGTCCCATCGCCGTACTTGGGATCAGGCGCCTCGTCGGCGACGTAGACGCCGTATTCGAGCCTGAACAGGCGCCGCTGAACGATATAGGCAGTGTCGAACGGAACGATACGAAAGGCGATGTCGGCCTCCCGTTGTGCAAGATTGAACAGGCGCGTGCCAGTCAGGATCTCGACATCGACATTGGGGTAGGCTTTCGAGAAATCCGCGAGGACGGGAGGGAGCACATAAGCCCCGAACCAGTCCGCCGATGAAATGCGCAGACTGCCTTTGAGATTCTGCTCCCGCCCCGCAAGCCGGCGCTCCATGGCCAACGCGCCTTCTTCCATTTGCTCGGCCAGCGCGATGATTCCGTGGCCCTCTTCGGTCAGGACGAAACCGTCCGCTGTACGCTGGAAGAGCGTGTGACCGACCGCCTGCTCAAGCGCGCGAAGACGCCTGCCAACGGTCGGATGGCTTGTCTGAAGAGAACGCGCCGCGGCGCCCAGCGTCCCGGATCGCGCAATTGCCAGAAAGATTTTGACGTCACTCCACTCCATCGCGACCACCCACACAAAACTGAACGCCCAGAGTACAGTTATGTCACTTAAAGAACAAATCTGAGCACCAAAATTCCTACCAACGTTGAAGATGCGTCCTGCCGTGAGGTTTCGTGCGGGAGCAACGCGGCGACGCCTGAAAACAGTTTGGAGAAGAAGTCATGAAAACCTGGCTCATCACAGGCTGCTCGAGCGGCTTTGGCCAGCGGCTCGCACTCGCTGCAGCACAGCGCGGCGATCGGGTCGTCGCGACGGCCCGCAATGTCGAGACGATCGAGGAAATGGCCGGGCCTTTCGGCGGCCGCATGATCACCTTGCCACTCGACGTGACCGATGCGGCGGCGTCCAAGGCAGCGGTCGCAAAGGCGGTGGAGACCTTCGGCGGATTTGACGTGCTCGTGAACAATGCCGGCTACGGACTGTTCGGCGCGATCGAGGAAGGCACGCCCCAAGAATATCGGCCGATGTTCGAGGTGAACGTCTTCGGTCTCATCGAAACCACCAGAGCCGCCCTGCCCGTCTTGCGACGTTCAGGCGGAACGATCGTCAACATGTCTTCCGGCGCCGGCATCGCCGGCAGCGGCGGCGCAGGTTACTACAACGCCGCCAAGTTCGCCGTGGAGGGAATTTCCGAAGCGCTCGCCGGCGAGCGGAAGCCGTTCGGCATCCGCGTGCTGATCGTCGAGCCCGGACCGTTTCGCACCGATTTCCTTGGCCGTTCGATCACCATGGCGGCCAACGAAATGCCGGAATACGCCGCGAGCTCTCGCAGGCACTATCGCGAAACCAACAACGGCAATCAGGCGGGCGATCCCGACAAGGCGATCGCGGCGATCCTGCAGGCAGTCGACGCCGATGACGCCCCGCTTCATCTGCCGCTTGGACCGATCGCGCATTCGATCGCTGAACGAAAGCTGGCTGCCTTCCGCGGCGATATCGACGCCTGGCGCGAGATCTCGATCGCCACCGATTTCGACCAGCCCTGAGCGCTGACCGCGAGCTCTGTTTGAACGTCAATATCCGACTGGAAGGCGATCATGATCGCAACTCTCAAGGGGTTTACCCAGCAACTGGCGCCGGCGAATGGCATCAAGATCAACGTCGTGACGGGAGGCTCTGGCCCGCCGGTCCTTTTGCTCCACGGCTGGCCGGAAACATGGTGGGAATGGCGCCATGTGATGCCGCTGCTGGCCAAGCATTTCAGCGTGGCGGCCATCGATCTGCGCGGCGCGGGCTTTTCCGACTGTCCGCCTGACGGCTACGACAAGGCGACGATGGCGCGCGACGCGCATGAGGTCATGGCGGCCCTTGGGCATGAACGCTACGCCGTGTGCGGCCATGACATCGGTGGAATGGTGGCGTTGCCGCAGGCTGCCATCTATCGGGAGGCTGTCACCCATCTGGCTGTCCTGGACGTTCCGCTGCCCGGCTGGACCGGATGGGAGGCGACGACCGCAAAGCTCTGGCACTTCAGCTTCCATATGAACCGGGATCTACCCGAGCGCCTGATCCATGGCCGCGAATATGAGTATGTTTCGAGCTTCATGACAGAGCGGTTCTACGATCACAGCACGTTCAATCCGGCGGACATCGAGGTCTATGCCAAAGCGATGGCGCTTCCTGGCCGCACGCGCGGCGGGATGGAATGGTATCGCGCCCTCGCCGCCGATCACGTCGCTGCGCTCGCGTACAAGAAGCAACCGCTCGAGATACCGGTGCTTGGTCTGGGTGGGGAGCATCGGTTCGGCGCGCACATGGTGCCGATGCTCAAAGAGTTCGCCACCGATGTGACGGGCGGCTCGATTGCGCGGTGCAGCCACTATCTCGCGGACGAGCGGCCAGATGAAGTCGCAGCTGCGCTGATCGAATTCCTCAAGGCCAATTGAAACTCTGCCCCCGTGCCGTTGTGGGCCCGGCGGGTCGACTAGATGGAAAAGGAGACTGTCATGACCGCACCCGTCATTCGCGGCGTCAATCATATCGGCATCACGGTGCCCGACATCGAAGCAGCAAAATCGTTCCTGGTGGAAGCTTTCGGCGGCCAGGTGATCTATCAGTCCTTCGGGCCGCAGGATACGCCGCGACAGGGACCCGATTTCGAGCGGGCCGTCGGCGCCTTCCCTGGAACGGTCGTGCGTGCGCAGGCGATGGTCAAGATCGGAACCGGACCCGATATCGAACTGTTCGAAATGCACGGTCCCAAGCAAGCCCAGCCGATCCGAGCGAGCGACTTCGGCATCACGCACTTCGCTCTCTACACAGACGACATCGACGCATCGGTTGAGCGCTTCGAAAGGGCCGGAGGCGTCCCACTCACCGCGCCGCGCGCTATTCCCTATGCAACCGAGAAGGGCCCCGGAAACAAGGTCTGCTACTGCCGCATGCCCTGGGGCACGACGATGGAGTTCATCACCACGCCGGACCGCATGGCCTATCATGACCAGACCGATCTGCGCAGGTGGCAGGATGACGACTGAGCTGGCTTGGACAGGGATTCGCGTCAGTTGAGTTGCGGCATGGAGCTGCATGACACGCGTCGGTGACCGGCTTGATGTTGCGCGCGGCGCAGTAGTCGATGACCTGGCTGCGTCTCGGCGGAGCGGCTTGCGCTCAGGTGCGCTTCACAGCGCGTCATTATCGTTCCGATGCTGCCGAAGAGTATGTCTGGCGGCGCCTTATCCGCTAGACCTCGCTTTCAAAGCCAAAACTACCAACGTCGGGTCAGGCTCAATCGGTATTCGCGGCCGTAGATTTCGTAGCCAGGACCTGTGCCGACGAGTTGGGGGTCGGTACTGCGGTTGTTGCGGAACGCAGTATTGGTCAGGTTTGTTCCTGAGAGCGTCGCGCGCCAGTTGTCGTCCAGATCGACGATGATCTTCAGGTCGAGGCGAGATAGCGGCTCGCGGAAATTGTTTCCGGTTGGCGTAGACCATTCGTGGCTGCGGGCGGCACGGCCTTGATAGTCGTAGGCAAGGCGCGCTTGGAAACCGTCCGCTTCGTAGTAGAGCTGCGTTGCATAGATAAGATCGGCCTGGTTCACGAGCGGCCGCGAGCCGGGAAGCGTCGGGGTCGAAATGCTCGAGTCGATGAAGGCCGCGTTGGCGAGTATGCCAAACCCGTCGAACGGCGCGGGGGCATCAAGGAAGTCGTAACGCCCCCCCATTTCGATCCCGGAAACGTGGCCGTGGCCGACATTCGACATGGTGACGGTGGTGTAGCTATCGAAACGGGCGCCTGCGAATGCGACGTTGGCCCCCTGCTCTTCCATTTCGAACAGAAGGCTGTCGAGCGATTTGTAGAAGCCCGCTAGCGACAGCCAACCTAAGCCACCGGGCAGATTGTATTGCCCGGAGACATCCCAGTTCTGGCTTTCGATCGGGCGGAGCATCGGATTGCCGGTTTCGTTCATGGCGTTAAACACCGGCGCCGCCGTTGCGGGATCACGGGTGACGGAAACGGACAGCGTCGAGATGGGCGCGAGGTCGACATAGTCGGGTCGGGCAAATGTGTGCGTGAGCGAGGCGCGGAAAACCCAGTCGCCGCCATCGTCCCATTTTGCAAGCACGGCCGGCGAGACATTCGTGTAGCTTCGTTCGCCCGACGTAGGCAGAATGTCGTTCTGCGCGAATGGCAGGGACGCCGACGGGTTGTCGCCGGGATTGAAGCCGCTTGCCGATACCGAGGCCACAAAGGCATTCGCCGTGGCGTGAACATTGGTGCGCTCGACGCGCGCGCCCAGCGTCAACCGCAGGGCCGACGTCAGGTCGAGTGAGGCCATTGCATAGCCAGACCAGATTGTCTCACGGATCCGGTAATCGTCCTCGACCGAATTCGCTCGCGAGGACATGGCGTCGAACACAAAGAGGTCCGGTCTACTGGAAAACAGCGCTTCCAGGCCCGCCGGATTGCCAAACGAAAAATCAACGTCAGGCACAAGCGGATAGGGGCCGCCCCAGCGATAGTCCGAAATCGACCGGCCGAGCGCGGGGTTCGCCAGCGTTTCACTGCCGGTGAAATTGTAGCGGTTGTCGGCGTCATCGACCGACTTAACGCGCGAAAGATGCTTGGCGCCGAACTGGATGGAGAGCGGTGTTTCACCGATGAAGCCCTGTCGATGCAGGTCGACCTGTTGCGTATCGATATCCTCACGAACCTCGGAAGTAATGCGTCTGATCCGGAATAGTTTCTGAAAGCTGCCATCGAAGATGGACCTGCCGTCTGCTGCAGCGAGGTCGCCATCGGGCGTGGCGCGACCATCGACGATGCGGAAGCGTCCGATATCCGGTGACGCAGCATTGAGCGGATCGATATCACCGAGGGTTTCGTAGTAGTTGAGAAGAGGGTTGCGCTCCTCCGCACTGGTCCGGTTGATGGATGCCTCAAGCGTCCAGTCGTCATTCAGGGTCCAGCGGCCGCCAAGAACGTATTGCCGGACGGGTCTCTCCTGAAGTTCGTGTCGTGTCTCTGTACGCACGCGAACGCCACGCCAGGAGAAAGCATCGGGAGCCGACGCGGACAGAGCATCACGCCGATAGAGCAGGAATTCCGGGCGGACTTCTTCGTCATTATAGTCGGCGGTGAAAACGCGAAACCATAAAGCGTCTTCATCGCTACCCCGCCAATCGAGCGCAGCGGTCAGGCTTGTCCGCTCTCGCCTGCCTGAAGATGCGCCCAGAATGACGCGGTCGGGATATAGCCCTGCCGTTCCAGAGCTGGACGGGACGACCTCCGCATTGTCGTAAAAGGGCGACAGGTATTCCCGCACCCAATGCTCTCCGCCGACATAGATTCCGAAAGCATTGTCGGGACCGAACGTATCCGAGTAGGCGCCCCGTACAGCATGAATGTCCCGCATCTCGCCCGAGTCAGCGGCGCCGATCTCCGCCGTAAGGTAGGCAATCCGTTCCTGGAAATCGTGCGCCGTCGGTGTCCGCACATCGATCAACCCACCGATCGCACTCGGATCGCGATCCGGCGTAATGACACTGTGAATCTCGACATCGGACACGGCAGACGCGCTGAGCACATCCAGCGGCGCGGCGCGGCCCGAGCGCCCATCCGTATCGGAGGCCGCGATCGTCACGCCGTTGAGTGTGACCTTGTCGAGAACTTCGCTGATGCCGCGCAGCGAGAGATAGCGCCCCTCTCCCTGATCCGAGATGCGATAGACCGATGGCAACCGATCCAGCGCATCGGCAATGTTTGCGTCGGGCAGCTTTCCGACCGCATCCGCGGAAATAACCTCGACGAGGCCATCGTACCGGCGCTTGCGAGCCTCCGCGCGATCCAGCCCATCGCGATATCCGGTCACGATGACGGTGTCGCTCGATAGCGATGGATCGAAGACAGCGGGAGGCGCAGACAGCGGCTCAAGCGGCCGCGGCGCCGCCAGCACCGACACATCGCCCTGAGCCGAGAATTTGTACATCAGACCCGTGCCGCTGAGCAGTTGGTCCAGCGCCTGACGCAAAGGGACAGGCGTGGCGACGCCTCGTGTACGTCGCTCACCAATCAGCGTAGCATCAAACGCGATGCTGACATCGGCTTCAGCTGCAAGCATCAGGAGCGCATCGTCAAGGCGGCCGGCAGGAATGGACGTGACGACAACATTGGCGCGGGACGTCTGTGCAGTTGCATCCGCGAGCGCCGCTGAAGCAGCGATCAGTCCTGCAAATGCAAAAGGGAATATCCGCATGCCCGCACGCCGCATCGGGCGTACATATTGATGCAGTATGTCAGCGTTGTTACAGGCTAACGCGGGATGGTCGCGGGCTTCAGGAGAATGCCTGCGTTCGCCTGATTGGCGACATCGGCGCCCACGGCGCGGGCAATGATGTGCGCTGCGTCTTCCGCGCCAAGATCGGCGATGGAGAACGAGAGGGTGACGCGGCGGGCGGCGAGTTGCGCGTCTGCAACAGTGAGTGGCCGATCGAAGTAACGGCTTAATTCCGTCAACACGACATCCAGCCTGCGGTCCGAGATGGTCATCCGATGTTCTCGCCACGCACCGATGCTGCGTGCATCCGATCGCATCACCTCGCCGGATCTCGTGATCCACGCACTCTCACCCGCCACGAGATCGATCGACGGTCCGCCATTTGTCGGCGTCAGCCGGACAACACCCTCGGTCACGGCGACGCCATTGCGGTCTGCGAACACCGTCGCTTCGAACGCGGTGCCGACCGCACGCGCCTCGAACCCGGCGCCATGCACAATGAAGGGACGCCGTGGATTGCGTGCGACCTCGACAAACAGCCGCCCCGACGTCAACGTCATATCGCGGCGATCGGTAGCCATGCTAGCCGATAGTTTGGTACGTGTGTCGAGCCACAGCCGGGTTGTGTCCGACAACTCGACGAGACGCACCTCCCCTGTAGCTGTTTCGTATGTCTCGATACTGGCCGGGAGAGGCGTGTTGACCGTTAAGGCGACAGCGCCGAATGCAATCGCGCCCGTTGCAAGCAAGCCGGCAAATAGGAATCCTCGCCTCGACTTCTGAGCGCGTTCGGGTGGATGGCGCGTAGCAACAAGCTGTGCGGACCTTTCGGCGAAGCTCTGCCGGGCAGCCTGCTTCGCGATATCCTGCAGCATGGCCTGTCGGGCGATGAGTTCGGATCGTTCCGGCCGCTCGGCGAGCCAGGCGTTAAAGGCTTCCATGCGTTCGGGGGGCAGGCCCGCATCGATCGCCAGTATCCAGCGAGCAGCAGCGATATCTTCGTCCTCTTGTTCACCGGACATGTGGTTACGATTTGCCACGCTCAATCTTTCCAGACTTTGCGTGCAAGACGCGCCATGGCTTGTTCAACAAGCTTGCGAACCTGGGTGTAGGACAAGCCAGTGCTTTCCGCGACGCGCAAAAGCGTATGACCATCCATCCTGTGGCGTACAAAGACCTCTCGTTCCTTCTCCGGCAGCGTATCGAGCGCCGCGAGGAAGCGCTGCATGCGCTGGCGGCTATCGACGATCTGATCCTGCAAGGCCGCCGAGTCGGCAATTTCTACGCTCTCCAGCGCCACATGTTCGCCCTGACAGCGGACAAGCCGGCGCCTGCCGCGATCCCTCATGAGGTTGGACGCAATAGAAAAGAGAAATGCTGATTTATTTTCTACGGCGACCGCCGGATCGCGAGACAGGACGCGGGCGGCGATATCCTGCAAGACATCATCGACATCGGCATTGTTGCGGGTGCGACCGGCGATGAAGCGACGCAGGGCGGGCTCCAGAACGCGAAAAGCATGGAAGAGCGGGTCGCTTTCCTCGCTTTTCGGAGCCAGTCGGCCCGCTTCGTTCATCGCCAGTTTGGTCACTACGTCTCCATGGACACAAGCATCACTACCCGGCCTTGTCCCGCCAGGAAGACACTCCGTTGACCAGTTCATCGGCGCGAATTGTAACAGGCGTGTAAAGCATCTTCCCGCGAGTATCGATCACGTTGAAACGCAGGATCGGGACCTCGGCGGTCATGTCGAAGTCGATGATGCCGGCATTGTTGACGCCGATCAGAGGCGCTCGGATCATTCTGTCGGGCAACATACGGGCGATCTGCTCTGCGCCTACGCCATCTTCGGCCAGGATCTGAGCGAGCGCCGAGCTAACGAGATCGTAGAAATCGTATCCGCCCTGCTCCGACCACGGTGCGCAAGCCACGTAGGGGAAATGCGTGTCGCCTGACAGCAGCACAACGCCGCTGATCTCGTTGTCGCGGATGAAATTGAAAAGCCTTGTCCGTTCATGGAGATAGGCCGCCCAGGAATCTCCGCCCCGCCCCTTGAAGCGCGACCACCCACTGCCGCAAGCGAGCACCTTAAACGGCGCACGGCTGGCCTTGAGCCGCTGCGTGAGCCATTCGAACTGGGCCTTGCCGAGAAATTCCTTGTCAGGCGTATCCTCATCCGCATCGGGCGCGCGGTGATAGCGATCATCGAGGAAGATGAAATCAACGCCGCCATACGCGTAGTCGAAGAACACGCCGGGAGTGTTCGGCAGGCCTGATGACGGGTTCGCCCAATACTGCTTGAAGACCTAGAGCGCCTGTTCGCGAATTGGATTGGTACGGTCGAAATTGTCGAGGCCGTAGTCGTGATCGTCCCAGATTGCAAGCTGGGGGACCTTGCGTCCGAGTAGCTGGAAGGTCGGCACAAAGCGCTGGCGCTGGTATTCCTGGGCGAGCATCTCGGGCACGGTCGTATCGCCATAGATGTTATCGCCGAGCCAGAAGAAGAGATCCGGTTCGTATTGCGCAATCGCGCGCCAGATCGGCTGCTCCGGGTCGTTCTGGATGCGCGCGCATGAGCCGAACGCAAGCCGGAAACGCGACGGCGAGGCCGGGGCTGTCCGCACAGTCTCTGGCTGTCTGTCGCGCTGATACTTGTCGATCTTGCCGTTGGCGAGCACGCGATAGTGGTAGGTCGTATTTGGCTTCAGATTCTCCAGGCGGATCACCAACGTATACCCATCTTCCTTGCGGGCGCGCTGGGGCAGCGTACGCTGCCAGGGACCGACCGCCGGATCGACCGTGTATTCTACGAGGGCATCAAAATAGTCGCCGCTCAACTGCATCCAGATCGGCACGCTGGTCTTCGTCACGGCGCCCACCATCGGCCCGAGCATAAGTCGCGGCGTACCTTCCGGATCGGGTTCGCTCCAGGATGGCAGAGGCGTGAAGGCGCTGGCGGCAGCAGCGCCGGCGATGAAGGTGCGACGTGAGTTTTTCATGGGGCTCGCTCAAATGAG
>Ga0209066_10007823_pt1 | contig 10511 bp, 9 predicted proteins | sample All_14_2_FD_187198 | JGI IMG/M metagenome (GOLD analysis project Ga0209066, IMG submission 187198) | Freshwater microbial communities in response to fracking from Pennsylvania, USA - Allegheny Zone_MetaG_DW_15 (SPAdes) (version 2) ... | reverse complement strand
CCATCGCATCGGCAACCGCGTGGCTGTTCATCGCCTCAATTCAGCTCTTCGTCCGCCGTATCGCAAGAGCATGAAATCTATCGCGATAATTTTGAATCAGACTCTTAAAGACCTCTAAATCGACAGAGATTGTGTGCATAGCAGCTCCTCTGGCCGCTAAATAGCACTATAAATGCTAATGTCAAGGCTTACCCCCCATCCGCTTGTAGCGCGTCTTGCCGAACCGCGTCTTTCGGGTGCCCGGCTTGCCCTCGTTGCTGCGGCCGATGAGCGGAGCCTTGCGCTCGCCTTCGGGCAGGCCGAGTTCGCTCGCTTCCAGCCGGCGGATCTCGTCGCGCAGGCGCCCGGCTTCCTCGAATTCGAGGTTGGCCGCCGCCTCGCGCATGCGCTTTTCAAGCTCCTCGATATAGGCGCGCAGGTTGTGCCCGACGAGGTTGTTGCGTTCCTCATCACCCGTATCCACCACCACGCTGTCTTGCGAAGCGGTGTGGGCGACGATGTCGTGGATATCGCGCCTGATCGTCTGCGGGGTGATCCCGTGCTCCTCGTTATAGGCCTGCTGCTTGGCGCGGCGCCGTTCGGTCTCGGCCAGCGCGCGCTCGATGCTGCCGGTGATGGTGTCGGCATAGAGGATCACCCGGCCATCGACATTGCGCGCCGCGCGCCCGATCGTCTGGATCAGCGAGGTTTCCGAGCGCAGGAAGCCCTCCTTGTCGGCATCGAGGATGCAGACAAGGCCGCATTCGGGAATGTCGAGGCCTTCGCGCAACAGGTTGATGCCGACGAGCACATCATAGACCCCAAGGCGCAGATCGCGGATCAGCTCGATGCGCTCCAGGGTTTCAACGTCCGAGTGCATGTAGCGCACCTTGACGCCGGCCTCGTGCATGAACTCGGTCAAATCCTCGGCCATGCGCTTGGTCAGGGTCGTCACGAGCGTGCGATAGCCCTTGGCCGCGGTGGCCTTGCATTCGGCGATGCAGTCCTGCACTTGGTCCTCGACCGGGCGGATGGTGACCGGCGGGTCGATGAGGCCGGTGGGGCGGATCACCTGTTCGGCAAAGACCCCGCCGGTCTGCTCCAGCTCCCACGGGCCGGGCGTGGCCGAAACGCACACCGTCTGCGGGCGCATCGCGTCCCACTCGTTGAAGCGCAAGGGGCGGTTGTCGATGCAGCTGGGCAGGCGAAAGCCATATTCGGCGAGCGTCAGCTTGCGGCGGTGGTCGCCGCGCGCCATCGCCCCGATCTGGGGGATGGTCTGGTGGCTTTCATCGACAAACAGCAGCGCGTTTTCGGGCAGATATTCAAACAGCGTGGGCGGCGGCTCGCCCGGCAGGCGCCCGGTAAGGAAGCGCGAATAGTTCTCGATCCCGGCGCAAGATCCGGTCGCGGCGATCATTTCGAGGTCGAAATGGGTGCGCTGTTCCAAGCGCTGGCGCTCGAGCAGCTTGCCCTCGGCCTCAAGCTCCTTCAGCCGCTCGGCGAGCTCGAAGCGGATCGCCGCCATCGCCTGCTGCATCGTCGGCCCGGGGGTTACATAGTGCGAATTGGCATAGATGCGCACCTTGTCGAGCCGCGCGCCCTTGGTGCCGGTGAGGGGGTCGAACTCGGCGATCTCCTCGATCTCGTCGCCGAAGAAGCTCACCCGCCAGGCCGTGTCCTCATAATGCGAGGGGAAGATCTCGAGATTGTCGCCGCGCAGGCGAAAGCAGCCGCGGGCAAAGCCGGCATCATTGCGCTTGTATTGCAGGGCGACGAGCTTGCGGATGATCTCGCGCTGGTCCTGGGTTTCGCCGGTCTTGAGGTCGAACACCATCGCCGAATAGGTCTCGACCGAGCCGATGCCATAAAGGCACGAGACCGAGGCGACGATGATCACGTCGTCGCGTTCGAGCAGCGCCCTTGTGGCGGCATGGCGCATCCGGTCGATCGCCTCGTTCACCGAGCTTTCCTTCTCGATATAGGTGTCCGAGCGCGGCACATAGGCCTCGGGCTGGTAGTAGTCGTAGTAGCTGACGAAATATTCGACCGCGTTCTCGGGAAAGAAGCTCTTGAACTCACCGTATAATTGCGCGGCGAGGATCTTGTTGGGCGCAAGCACCAGCGCCGGGCGCTGGAGCGTTTCGATCACCTTGGCCATGGTGAAGGTCTTGCCCGAGCCGGTGACGCCGAGCAGCACCTGGGTCTTCTCGCCCGCCTTTACCCCGCTCACCAGCTCGGCGATCGCGCTGGGCTGGTCGCCGGCGGGCTGATAGTCCGAGACCAGCTTGAAAGGGATGCCGCCCATCGCCTTTTCGGGGCGCGGCGGGCGGTGGGGGATGAAGTCCGCGCCGGTTTCCGGCTCGTCCAGTCCGCGGCGGATCACGAGTTCGGCCATGCCGGGCGATATGCGGCCTCGGGCCGGGCTTGTGAAGGGCCGCATGGCTTTTCGCGGCACGCTTTGGCGCGCGGCGCGTTGTGGGGTAGAACACCGGTGAGGAGACCCGCGATGAAGCCGATCCGCCTTGCCCCTGTCGCCGCTGCCGCCGCGCTTGCGGCTTGCTCCGGCGATGCGCCGCGCACGGGCGAGAAGGCCGCCGCAGCCCCCGGCGCGGCGGCGCCCCCCGCCGCGGCCGCACCCAGCCCCGGCCTGATACCGCAGGCAGGGCTCTACAAGACCACGATCACCATGACCGGGCTGGAATTTCCGGGAATGCCGCCCGAGATGGAAGGCCACGGCGCCGGGCTCGCCCGCACGCTCGAGACCTGCCTCACCCAAGCGGAGGTCGACAAGGGGCTCACCGCGCTGCTCACCCGCGGGCAGAACGGGGCCTGCCGCTTCGAGCGGCTCGCCTTCGAGGCGGGCGCCTTCGAGGGGGTGATGGTGTGCGAGGCCGACGGGGCGACCACCCGCACCACCATGAGCGGCACCGCCAGCGCCACCGGCGCCGATTACACCGCCAGCACCGGCATGTCCTTCGGCGATGGCGTGCGCGGCACCATGACCGTGGCGGGCCAGCACCGCCGGATCGGGGATTGCCCGGCGGGCTGATCCCGATGCGCAACGGGCCTGTTGCCCTGCGCCTTGGCCAGGCGCGCCGGGGATGAGCAGCGCGGAGCCGCAGCCCGAATTGTGGCACTTTTCTTACGTCGATGACAATTCATTGAACATTCACCACGAATCTGGCTTGGAAAGGGCCATGCCTCGCAACCGACCTTCAGCCCTGCCCGAGCGACTGCCCGAGCGACTGTCCCAGCGACTGCCGGTGCGCTTGCCTGCGTCCCTGCCCAGGCACCTGCCCGGGCAGGTGATCGCGGCTGCCGCTGCGGCCGGCGCGCGGGCGCAGGAGGCCTATGCCCGCAGCGAGCTCGCCCGCCGCCTTGCGCTGGCGCGCGAGGCCTGCCCGCAAGAGGTCGAGAGCGGCAAGCCCCGGCTGCTGCGCCTCGTGGGCGAGGCCGAAGTGCTGCTCGAGCCGATCCGCCGCCCGCGCCGCCAGCTCGAAATCCCGAAAAGCAGCAATCCCCAGGTGGTGATGATCCTGCCCGGCTTTGCCACCCGCCCGGGGCGGATGCGCTATCTTGCCCGCCAGCTCGAGGCCGCCGGGCACATCACCAAGCGCTGGGGCCAGGGGCGCAACTGGGGGCCCGATCCCGATCGCTTCGCCCAGCTCGAGGCGCGCCTCGCCGCGCTCCACGCCCGCCACGGGCGCAAGGTGGTGCTGCTCGGCTGGAGCCTGGGCGGCCTCTATGCCCGCGAGCTGGCCAAGCGCCACAGCTATGCGGTGGCCAAGGTGATCACCATGGGATCGCCCTTTTCCGGCTCGCCCCGGGCCAACAATGTCTGGCGTGCCTACCAGTTCATCACCGGCCATTCGGTCGATGCCCCGCCGATCCCGGCTGACCTTGCGCAAAAGCCCCCGGTGGAAACCGTGGCGCTGTGGAGCCCCAATGACGGGGTGATCGCCCCGCGCTGCGCCGCCGGACGCCCGGGCGAGCGTGACCGCGCGCTGGCGCTGCGCTGCACCCACATGGGCTTTACCTACGATCCGCAGGTGGTCTTCGCGCTGCTCGAGGAGCTTGAGCGCACCGGCAGCTGACGGCGCCCTGCCTGATTGTTGCGCACATCGACACGCGCGCTTTCCTTTTGCGAAAGCCCGGTTAGATTGCTGCATTGCACCTAAGGCGACCAGCGGGGGGCAATGCACGCGCGCGGCAGCACTTTTGACGAGATGTTCGATGGCGAGGGCAACACCCGGCCCGCCTATGCCGAATATTGCCGCTGGTATGACGAACAGCCGCCCGAGCTGATGCGGCGCAAGAACCGCGAGGCCGATGACACCTTCCGCCGCACCGGCATCACCTTCAATGTCTATGGCGAGAACGAGGCCGAGGAGCGGCTCATCCCCTTCGACATGGTGCCGCGGATCATCACCGCGGCCGAATGGCGCCGCCTCTCGCGCGGGATCGAGCAGCGGGTGCGCGCGCTCAATTCCTTCCTCTATGATATCTACCACCGCCAGGAAATCCTGCGCGCCGGGCGCCTGCCCGAGCGGCTCTTGCGCAACAATGATGCCTGGCTGGGCAATATGGTGGGCTTCACCCCGCCGGGAGGGATCTACACCCATATCGTCGGTATCGATCTGGTGCGCACCGGGCCGGATGAGTTCTACGTGCTCGAGGACAATGCCCGCACCCCATCGGGCGTGTCCTACATGCTCGAAAACCGCGAGACGATGATGGGGATGTTCCCCGATCTGTTCAGCCGCATCGCCGTGGAAAGCGTCTCCAACTATCCGCGCCGGCTCGCCCGCAGCCTCGCCGCCTGCGCCCCGCCGGCCTTTTCCGGCACCAAGCCCACCGTCGCCGTGCTCACCCCCGGCATCTACAATTCGGCCTATTTCGAACACGCCTTCCTTGCCGACCAGATGGGGGCCGAACTGGTCGAGGGCAGCGATCTGCGCGTCGTCGATGGGCGGGTGCAGATGCGCACCACCCGCGGCTACCAGCCGATCGACGTGCTTTATCGCCGGGTCGATGACGAGTTCCTCGATCCGCTCACCTTCAACCCGGATTCGCTTCTGGGCGTGCCGGGGATCATGGATGTCTATCGCGCCGGCGGCATCACCATCGCCAATGCCCCCGGCACCGGGGTGGCTGATGACAAGGCGATCTATTCCTTCATGCCCGAGATCGTCGAGTTCTACACCGGCGAGCGGCCGCTCCTGCCCAATGTCCAGACCTGGCGCTGCGCCGACCGGGAGAGCCTTAAGTACGTGCTCGATCATCTGCCCGAGCTGGTGGTCAAGGAAGTCCACGGCTCGGGCGGCTACGGGATGCTGATCGGGCCGACCGCTTCGAAGCGCGAGATCGCCGCCTTCCGCCAGAAGCTCGAGGCCCGGCCCGAAAACTACATCGCCCAGCCCACGCTGGCCCTGTCCACCTGCCCGATCTACACCGCCAAGGGGCTGAGCCCGCGGCATGTGGACTTGCGCCCCTTCGTGCTCGTCAGCCCCGAAGGCATCGACATCACCCCCGGCGGGCTGACCCGGGTGGCGCTCAAGAAAGGATCGCTGGTGGTCAATTCGAGCCAGGGCGGCGGCACCAAGGACACCTGGGTGCTCAAGGACTGAGCCGCCGATGCTGGGCCGCACCGCCAACAGCCTGTTCTGGATGTTCCGCTATCTCGAGCGGGCCGAGAACACCGCGCGCCTGCTCGAGGCGGCGCTGCGCATGGCGCTGACCCGCGATGTCGTCAGCGCCGAGGCCGAATGGCGCTCGGTGATCGCCACGCTCGGGCTGCAGGAGCCCTACGAGGCGGCGCATGAGGGCTATGATGGCCTGTCGGTGTGGAACTTCGTGCTGCGCGGCGCCTCCAACCCCGGCAATGTGCGCATGATGCTCGCCGCGGCGCGCGCCAATGCCCGGGCGGCGCGGATCAACATTTCCTCCGACGTGTGGGAGGCGGTCAATGCCAGCTGGATCAGGCTCGATCCGCTGCTCGCCCGCCCGGTGGGGCAGGGGGCGGTGGGCGCCCTGCTCGCCGCGATCCGCGAGGCCTGCACCCAGGTGCACGGCGCCTTCGATGGCTCGATCCTGCGCGATGAGGGCTTTCACTTCGCCCGTGCCGGCACCTTCATCGAGCGGGCGGATTCGACCGCGCGCATCCTCGACATGAAATATTTCCTGCTGCTGCCCTCGCTTGCCCATGTCGGCTCGAGCCTTGACACCGGGCAGTGGGAACAGGTGCTGCGCTCGGTGGCGGGCGCGCGCGCCTATGCCTGGCTCAACGCCGGGCAGATCGAGGCGCGCGGGATCGTCGAATTCGTGGTGCTCGATGAGCGCTTCCCGCGCAGCCTCGCCTTCTGCCGCAAGGCGCTGCGCGCCACGCTCGATGCGCTGGCGCGGATGCACGGGGCCGAGGGGCGCAGCACCGCGCTGATCCACGCGGCCGATGAACGTTTCGGCGCGCTCAGCGTCGATCAGATCTTCGAGGGCGGGCTGCACGAGTTCCTGCTCGAATTCCTCGCCCGCAACGCCGCGATCGCCCATGCGATCGCCGAAGACTACCGGTTCCACGCATGAGCAAGCTCACCCTCACCGTCCGGCACACCACCCACTATGCCTTTGCCGAGCCGGTGGTGCATGCGCTCCAGCGCCTGCGCCTCACCCCCAAGGAAACCCAGGGCCAGCGCATCATCGCCTGGTCGATCGAGCTCGAGAATGCCCATGTCGAATGCCAATATGATGACCAGCACTTCAACCACGTGACCCTGATCGGGATCACGCCGGGCGCGCGCGAGGTCAGGGTGAGGTGCGAGGGCACGGTCGAGACCGAGGACAATGCCGGGGTGATCGGGCGCCATTCGGGCCACCTGCCGCTGTGGAGCTTCCTGCGCCAGACCCCGCTCACCCGCCCGGGGCCGCGGCTGCGCGCGCTGCTGCGCGAACTGCCCGCAGGTGAGGCGCGCGAACCGCTCGATTTCCTCCATCGCTTGGCCGCGCTGGTGCGCGCGCGCATCGCCTATGAAACCGGGCGCACCCATGCCGCCACCACCGCCGAGGAAGCCGTGGCGCACGGCGCCGGGGTGTGCCAGGACCATGCCCATATCTTCATCGGTGCGGCGCGGGCGAGCGGCATCCCGGCGCGCTATGTCAGCGGCTATCTGCTGATGGATGATCGCACCGATCAGGAAGCCACCCACGCCTGGGCCGAGGCCCATGTCGAAGGACTGGGATGGGTGGGCTTTGACGTTTCCAACGGCATCTGCCCCGATCCGCGCTATGTGCGGGTGGCGACGGGGAGCGACTATCGCGAGGCGGCGCCGGTCACCGGCATCCGCCTTGGCGCTGCGACCGACGAGACGCTGCGCGTGGCGGTGGCGGTGGAAGCGCGCGCGCCGGGCGCGGCCACACAGCAGCAGGAACAGGCCAACCAATAGACATTTGTGGGCACCTCCAGCGCCCCGCAAACCCGCGGACTTTGCGCCCGCGCGGGCTTGCGGCTAGGGAAGGGGGCGGCCCAGGGCACGGCAGAAGCAAGGGGGGAGAACAGGCGATGACCTATTGCGTGGGCATGGTGCTCGACAAGGGCCTGGTGCTGATGAGCGACACCCGCACCAATTCGGGGGTCGACAACATCTCCACCTTCCGCAAGCTGTTCCACTGGAGCGTGCCGGGCGAGCGCATCATCGCGGTGATGACCGCGGGCAACCTTGCCACCACCCAGGCGGTGGTGAGCCAGCTCGAGGAGCGCACCAAGGCCCCGTCCGAGCGCGAAAACTGCCTCTTGAAGGGCGCGACCATGTTCCAGGTGGCGACCGCGATCGGCCGCCTGCTGCGCGGCACGATCGACGAGGTGCAGACCGCCAATGGCGAGGCGGGCAAGGGCCGTTTCAGCGCCACCTTGATCCTTGCCGGGCAGATCAGGGGGATGCAGCCGCGGCTGTTCCTGATCTATCCCGAAGGCAATTTCATCGAGGCGAGCTGGGACACGCCCTTCTTCCAGATCGGCGAGACCAAGTATGGTCGCCCGATCCTGATCCGCGGCTATGACCGGGCAATGAGCTTCGAGGATGCGGTCAAGCTCTTGATGGTGAGCTTCGATTCAACGCTCAAGGCCAATCTCTCGGTCGGCCTGCCGCTCGATCTCCTGGTGATCGAAAAGGATGCCTTTGCCGCCACGCATGAACACCGGGTGACGGCCGAAGACCCCTATTTCGACCAGATTTCCTCGCGCTGGGGCGATGCGCTGCGCGCCGCCTTCCACTCACTGCCCGGCTACAGCTTCGAGACCAAGGGCGGCAGCGGGGATCAAGCTCCGTAATGGAGCAATTTTAGCGCGTAATATCATATACCTGTCTGTTGCTGGTGATGGTAAATCCTCCACTCTGGCAGCGCTCTTGCGTGAAACCCGCAGGCGCTTGGCGCACTCTTGCGGCATGTCACGCAAAGTCGCTCTCCACTTCATCGACTCGTGCAGCCGGCAGCGGGCGGAACTGGCCCGGATCGGCTTTTCCCTTGGCCACCATTGCGAGGTCTATGGCGATCTTTCCGAGCTGGCGGTGCATCCGCCGCGCGAAGGGATCATCATCGCCCGTGACACCGCGGAGGAAGGCGGGGTGGACATGATCCTCGAAAGGCTCAGCCGCCTCGGCATCTGGCTGCCGGTGATCGCGGTCGATGTCCAGCCGCGCCCAGCCCGCATCGTCGCGGCGATCAAGGCCGGGGCGCTCGATTACCTTGCCCTGCCGCTCGATCCGGAGCGCCTCACCCGCTGCCTTGCGCGGATCGAGAAGGAGGCCGAGCAGGTGAGCGCCGCGCGCCGCCGGATGATCGAGGCGCGTGATCGCATCTCCACCCTCTCGGCGCGTGAGCGCGAGGTGCTCGACTGGCTGGCCGAGGGCAGCAGCAACAAGGCGATCGCGCGCGAGATGGAGATCAGCCCGCGCACGGTCGAGATCCACCGCGCCAACATGATGAACAAGCTGGGCGCGCGCCACGCGGCCGAGGCGGTGCGGCTGCGGCTCGAGGCCCGGCTCGAACCGCGCAGCCGCGGCTGAGCAGCGCCAGCGCTGCGTCCCGAGATCGCCAGCGCGGCGCCCGCGCGGGAGTGCCGGGCCTTGCGCGATGCGGTGGATGACACAGGCTTGATCCTCCTGGGGCGGCTCCGGTGCGTTTCCCCCTTGGCGCCGGAGCCGCTGCCCATCCTGGGGCACGGCGAGGCCGCGCTTGTGCAGCGCCTTGTGGTTGTTGGTCGGCATCGCCGGGCGCCGGCCAGCCGGCCAGGGGTGCGCCTCTCAGGGGCTGCCATTCAGGCGTGCGCCGGTCAGGGGCGGCAATTCGCAGGGTCAGGCAAGGGCATCCCACGGCCTCGGTAGCGCGCGGCGGGCTCTTGCTGGTGCCTCTGTGCTGGCGCATTGGTGCCTGATTGGTGCGCAGGCGCTGGCGGTCTTGCCCGATGGGGCTGTGCCTGCTCGCGTGGCGGCCCCTGCGCTCAGCGGCAGAAGGTCGCCCCGCCGCTGCCTTCGAGATGGAAGTGATCGGCATGGGCGGCGTTGTATTCGGGGCCGAGCACGGTGCCGAAGCGCTTGCACGCGCTCTTGTGCACCACCCGCAGGAACTCGCGCGTGGCCGCATCGCCGCCGTGCCAGTCGCGCTTGAGCACGATCCGCCGGCCATCGGCGAGCACGAAGCCCGAAACGTCGATCGCCTCGGCCCGGGCATGGGCCGAGCGCCGCTCGGTGCCGGCGACGTTGCGGCAGGCATAGGAGCCCATGGTCTCGATCCGCGCAACCGGGCTGCCGAGCAGCTGGCGCGCGGCGCGATCAACCCCGAAGCGCGCCCAATCGCCAAAGGCCTTGGCGGTGGCGCAGCGCACCGGGCCGAGATTGCTGACGCTGAGCGGCGCGCGGTCGCCCGCAAGCGCCATCAGTTGCACCGTGCCGAGCTTGTTGCAGCCCGGCGCGGCATAGGTGTCGGGCAAGGGATCAAAGCGCGCGCCGCTGGCGCCGAGATCGGCAAGGCAGCGGGCATCCTCGGCGCGCGGGGCATAGCTCTGCGGGGCCGAGGCGATCGGGGTGGCCGGGCGGGCCGGGGCGCGGGCGGCCTGGCTCGGCGTGCCGGGGGCAGCGCCGCTGCCCGCCTGCGGGATCAGCGAGCCGCAGCCGGCAAGGCCGAGCCCGGCGGCAAAGAGCAGCCCTGCGCGCATGAGAAGGCGTGTGTCCATACCTCGGGACAATGCCTGAGGCTTGGTTAACCCCGCGGCAAAAGTTTGGGTTAACAAAACCCTGCACGGTTACCGCGGATGGTTAGCGGGACTGGCGCTGGCGTGCTGGCCTTGGCGCTGGCGCCCGGCCGCTTCAGGCCCGGCGCGCGGTGAGGCGGCTGACGATCACGATCGCCAGCAGCGCAGCGGCAAAGCCGGGCACGATTTCGTAAAGCCCGGGGCCGCCCGCAAGGCTGCGGTTCCAGCCGAGCGCGATCCAGCCCGCCACCACGCCCGCCCCGCTCACCAGCCCGGCGAGCGCGCCCGC
>Ga0209066_10007822_pt1 | contig 10512 bp, 5 predicted proteins | sample All_14_2_FD_187198 | JGI IMG/M metagenome (GOLD analysis project Ga0209066, IMG submission 187198) | Freshwater microbial communities in response to fracking from Pennsylvania, USA - Allegheny Zone_MetaG_DW_15 (SPAdes) (version 2) ... | reverse complement strand
CTGCCCGGGAAAGCACCGACCGCGGCACGCCTCGTCGTGCGTTCAGCAGGATGACGGCTCCGCGAGGCGCCTGTTCCGCAAATGGCGGTGTTACGCGTTGGATGAAACACCCCCTCTTGCGGAACACGCGAAGTACCTGTGCGGCGGCGCTGGGGGGCCACTAGCAGGTTCGAGGTCGCGGCCCAAGCCTCTCGACTGTCTGGCACTTCGCTGCAGCCCGTCCATGGGGTCAGAGAAACTCCGAATGCTGGGGTACCTGGCCGGGTCCAAGAGCGGCGATTATTTGCTTATGCGCAGCGACGAGGCCAGGTGTGCGGCCTCCTCTCGACCGAGTCGCGATCGCTCCTCGAGCCAGCCAGGTCACGACCTCTTCGCGACCCCGGTTGCTCTCCTGGACAAACTCCTCGAGCGTCCATTCGGGCTTATCTATCCACCAGGGGGAGTCGAATTCGCGATGGGGGTCGGGATTCTTGGAGCGATAAATGGGGCTGCCGAACGTCTCGATGATCGGGAGGCGTTTCAGCTCCTCGTCATCAAGCAGTAGCGACTTGGTGCCAAGCATGTATCCCTCGAGGTAGCAAGCGTCGAAATACTTGCGATCGGCCACGGCCTTAGCGAAGGAATGTGCATAGTCGTGCACCGTCTCCTGAACGTGCTGCGGATCTGAGTATTCGCCCTTCTTGCGCATCAGCCTCACTCGTCCTAGGGCCGCGAGCAGGCCGTCTTGATACGCTTGCGTAAACGCCCCGAGCAAGCTGGAGTTCTTGAGCAGCGTCTCTGAAGCGACGTGAGCGGTTAGGACCAAATGGTGGATCCACTCTGCGCGATCGAGGCGACTGTCCGGAACGTGATGGCCTGACGCGTCGAGCTGTTGTTTCAGCAGATGCGCGAAGTGCCCGCCGTCTGTCCTTAGATGAGTCAAACCAAAATCGGCCGGGCTACCGGAATCCGCAGGGGTAACGATGTACGCGTGGCGCCGGAACTTGCCCATCCGCTCGATCACTGACCGATAGATGCTGCCGAAATCTGAGTCCGTGAGCGAATACCCCACGAAGACGATGACCTTGGTTGCTAGGTATTCGCGGAGCTTGGCGCCCATCATCGATTGGGCGAGGTCTTGTTCTCTTCGCTCATAGTCTGAAGTGGTTGCAACGATGCTCGACAAGTTCGATATCGACCCGTGCAACTTCAGAACGCGACGTCCTGGCATGTCGAAGAATGCGAAGTCTTCGTCAAGGACGAAGGGACGAGCCCCAGAGAAGCGCTCGAAGAAGTCGTCCCAGTTGGTCGTGAAGACCGCATCAAGCTGCGAGATGGTCGCGATCTCGGCATGGAACGCAGTTGTGTTGTTCTGGAGCGATTGGAAGGTCGAAACGTAGTCGATCCGCTCGAGCATGGTTCTGATCAGATCACGCCTGCCGAACTTGTCCTCGAACTCCTGCATGACTTCGGGGAAAGGCAGACCTGAGGGCTCGTCTCTGAGCCCGGCTTCGATCTCCTCGTAGAAGGTCTCGGGGAAGAGTCTCGGCTTCTCTGTACTGATGCCAGCGCCAGCAAAGACCACCAGATCCCGGTTTTTGGCAGCTTCGACGAGCTCGACAGGGATGCCGATCGCGAAGTGGGTGCCGCAGACAGCGCATCCCTCATGAAGCGGGGCTGATGCTAGCGAGGCCATTTGATCGCTCCGTACTCAATGAAGTATTGGTTGTTGATTGACGACGCTACACATCCGAGACGATCGGGTGTCGGCCTTTAACGATCGGCCATCGACCTCCCCGTCGCCGCGCGGCGGAGAGTCGATCCGCGTTGCCCGCGATAGGGTCCGAAAAGGAGTAGCACTAAGGGCGATGTCGGCTCTGCTGCGCAGAATGTCGTGTCGTGGTCGTAAACGCCGACCAAACGCGAGAGGCAAACGAATGTGGAAGTCAAAGACGCCCCGGCGAGTGCTTGGACTTCAGCCGCTCACCCCGGAGTATGTCGAGCAACAGCACAAGCTGTACAGCGACGAACTCGTCGCGCTGCTGAACGATGACGAGCGTCGCAAGAACCTCCGGAACATCGCTCTCACGGGTAACTACGGCAGCGGAAAGAGCAGCGTTCTCACCGGCGTCCGCGCGCAGCTCAAGAAGAAGCGAGTGGTTCAGGTATCGCTGTCGGCCCTCAGCGACGTAGGCGTCAATCCGACCAGGTCGAATGACCCCCGGAGCCTGGGACTGACCAACTACATTCAGAAAGAAATCGTCAAGCAGCTTTTGTATCAAGAGCGCCCGACGAAGGTGCAGGGATCTCGGTTCCGCCGATTAAGCCGACCCGCCCAAAGGCGCGCCGCGTGGATCTCGCTGCTTGGTGCCGCGGTTGTCGTTGGCGTGCTCTGGCTTACCGGCTGGGGGGCGCCACTGGCCCTAGATCCCTCTGTCGAAGGGCAACGCCCCTTCATCCTCGCCGGGATCGGCCTCTTCGCGGCACTCGCCCTCTACTTCGGGCAACTCCTGTTCGCAAACAAATGGCGACTCGACAAGATCGGTACCGCGTCCACTTCAATTAGCTTGGCCGGTGGTGACAACGCAGACACCTACTTCGATGAATACCTCGATGAGATCGTCTACTTCTTCGAGATGACCCGACGAGATGTCGTAATCATCGAAGACCTCGATCGCTTCGAGGATCCCAGCATCTACGCATCTCTCCGTGAACTGAACACTCTCCTAAACGCGTCCGGCCAACTGCGCTCCCGTCCGGTTCATTTCATCTACGCCGTCCGCGACAGCATCTTTGAGGACCTTGAGGAGCAACGTAGAAAGCGCACAGGCGAGCGAGCCGCTCCAGCAAACCCGGACGAACAACCCGGCGTCTGGCAGGCCGAGAAGCGGCTCGCGGAACCCGCGACCCAACGCACGAAGTTCTTCGATCTGGTGATTCCCATCGTGCCGTTCATCACGCACCGCTCGTCGACCGAGCTGCTCTCGCAACTGATGGCGGACGTCGACCCGAAAGTCACCATCGGCGCAATCCGCGTTGTCGCCAAGCACGTCACGGACATGCGCTTGCTTCGCAACATCGCAAACGAATACCGGGTCTTCCGTGCGCGAGTGCTGGGTCCGAACACGCCGAAGGGCCTTACCGAAGACAAGCTGTTCGCAGTCATCGCATACAAGAACACGCATCTCGAAGACTTCGAGCAGATCCGCGTGAGCGCGAGCGACCTCGACCGAATCTATCGCCGGTCTCGTCGCACTATCGCCGAAGGGCTTGCGGGCCTTGCTGCCCAGCTTGACGCGCTCACGACAGCGCAGTCGCCGCATACGGCAACTGTCCAGCGCGCGGAACAGCTCGGGGCCGCATTGCAGGCGCTCGTCGAGCGATGGCTTCGGAACATGGCTCGCCCGCCTCATAACGCGACTTACCAGATTGCGGGAACAGGCCGCTCAACCGACGACCTCCTCACGGTCGAGGTCTGGAAGCAGGTGATCGACGAAAACCAGACAATCGAAATTCGCGACCCCGCTGGCCTAGCCTTCAGCCTCAACGCGGCAACCCTGAGGGAGGATCTCGGCGCAATCGTCCCGACCCGGTGGTCTGCAAGCGCGGCACACGACCAAGCGAGGGCCATTGACGGCGTCCGAGACGCGCAGCGCTGGCTACGCGCAGCCGATCTCGGCGATCTCATGCACCCCGAGGTCCCAGTCCCCGAACTTGACGAAACCGCTTTCGACGAGTGGGTAGTGGAGGCAGTCGATCACGATCCGCTCGTCATCGACCTGATTAGGGCCAAGCTCCTCGACCGGAACTACCCGCTATACGCGTCGCAGTTCTACGGCGTCACCGCATCCGCCAATGCGGTCACCTACGACGTCCAGCACACTCAGAATGAGAGTCCTGACGCGAACTATCCGCTCTCACCCGCGGAGGTCGACGCGGTAGTGAGCCTCGGCGGACAGAACGTCTTTGAATCCACGGGCCTCTTTAACATCGCCGTCTATGACGAGCTTCTTCCGGTGGATGGTCGTCTGGACACGAATCTCGAACTACTTGCGGCCGGTGGCCCAGATTCTCGTCCATTTCTCTCGGCTTACCTGCAGCAGGGCAAGTACCCTGACGTCCTTGCCCGGCGCCTCGCATTCTTCTGGCCGGGGATCTTTGACTTCGCCGAAACGGAACTCGCGGACAAACCCGATCGCCTTACCGAGTTCGTGGTCGCCGCCTTCACAGGTGTAAACCCGGGCATTGACTACCACATGTCCGCAGAAGTGCAGGAGGTGATCGCCAAGGGCAGCCACCAGATCGCAGAGCTCTTCGACCCTCAACTGTCATCCGAAAGGGCTGTCGCCGCACTCGCACGGTTCGGGATCCGCATGCACGACTTGGGGTCTCTGTCTGCGGACGCTACCGCTGCCATCATTCAAGCTCGTGCCTACGAGGTGAATGCAGCCAACCTTGACCGCGTCGTCGGGGACGCCGACATCGGACTCGACACGATCCTGAACCTGTCCGACGGCACTTTCGACCACCTCATGCACCATTTCGATGATTACCTGAGCGTTCTCGACGCGACGAGCCGTCCCAGCGGAAGTGCCCCGACCGCCATCGTGGGCGTGGTCTCGGCCGTCGAACGTGCACGCCCTGGTCTCTCGCACGAAATCGTCTCGAGACTCGTCGACGGCCTCCGGGTAGACGATCTTGAAGGTGTACCCAACGATGTGCTGGCTGTGCTGGCCAGCGGCCGCCGTTTTCGATTCACATTCAAGAATGTCGAATCCTACACTGAGGCCAGAGACTTCGACGAGCACCTGATCGAATACCTGGGCGACCAGGACGGTCTCGAAGTCCCGGAGGATCTCCCACCCGATCGCCGCGAATGGCTCGCCACTAAGATCCTCGATGAACGAACCTTGCCCGTCGCGACAAGGGTCAAGCACGTGCATCAACTAGTCACCGGAGTGTCAGCAACGCGGTCGATCTCCGAGGAGCCGGAGTTGGTCACTGCCCTGGTCAACGACGGGCTACTTGCGGATTCTCTCGAGTCCTTCGAGGGACTCAGCCGGTCGAGTCAGGCACAAGAAGCATTTATCGTTGCGTCCACAACCGCTGTCGACTATTTCACGAGTCTCTCTGTCGCCCCGCAAGTCGCTGCGCTACTGCTCAAGAATCCGGGAGTCGACCGCCGGATCAAGCAACACATCACCGACAACCTGCCAACCAATCCCGCATGGCAGCAACCGGAGATCTACGAGGCCATCGGAGACTGGCTCACGGAGGACCCGCAGCGCCTATACGTCGAAACAGCCAGACTGGTCGTGACCTCGGGTGTGTCTGTATCGACCAGGGTTGTCGTGCTGAACGCGGCAGCAGCAGAGCTCGGCTTCGACGTTGTGGTTTCGGCTACAGGAACTCTCGGCGACCCCTATGTTCGGCTGCTTGAGCGCAGCTATGCGCCGGTTGATATTCCCGGAACACCTGACTTCGTTAGCGCGCTCGCGGTGCTCGAAAATGGTGGTCAGGGCCCCGTATCTTCGTGGGAACCCGAGACTCAACACCCGGAACGCGTATGGATGCGTCATCCCGCGAGCAACGAGACTGCCGCCGAGAGTTAAGCACTCGCGGGCTGTGACGGTGGCAGTTGAGGACCTTGGACCGGGGAACCCGGGTCTTGCGGACACACCGGTCCCCACGACGAAAATCACATTGCGCGACTCGATCGCACTGCTCGAGACTTCTCGCGGATGGGTTTTGTCAGCTGGCGGGACGGAGCAACCGAATGGGATCGTCTACCAACTGATCTTCAATAGTTTGCTGATCGACCGTAGGGCCGCTTCGGTCCCATCCAGTGAACCTGATGATCTTCGTACGAGATTCCTCTGCGCGCGGAGCGAGCTTGCGCTCGAGCAGGCCGGAGAGCCGACGCTCGTGTGTCGACACGATGAGCTGACGGTGAACTCGGAGGTGCCGGCAGAGGTCAGCAAATCCAAGTACGTTGACGTCATCCATGGACTGAACGGGATCATCCAGAAGCAGGAATGGCAGTCCAGACTCGTTCATCGACAAGCTCATGGCGATGAAATAGGACAAGGCAACGATGTTCGCTTGTGACGTCGAGAAGACCAGGAGCGGATCAGCCGAGATGCTCGCGACCTGATCTATGACCAGAGGACTGGTGGTTCCTCTCCGATAGTAGGTATCTAGCTCGAACTCGACTGTCTTGAATGCCGGGTGTGGGTCGAGGCGCTGGAAGATATTCGCAAACAAGGGATGGATTGACTGCAGTCGTTGCTGGGTCACTTCTACTCGCGCCTCAAGAGTCAGTTCAGAAAGCGTCCGGAGCTTCCTGGACCGAGCTGACTCCTCCGCCAGAAGCGCCTGCGCAGTTGAGAGTGCTCCCTCAAGACCTCTGATCTCAGCGGCCGCACGTTCTATCGCTCCCTGGTCTGATTGCCGGTCAAACGTTTCCAGGAAGTCCTGGAGAGTGCGCCGGGCGCGACTGAAGTACACCGTTGCGGGGCCGGCGATCGCGACAAAGGACTCCACGTCATGCCGCTCGAAAGCGACGATTCGGACGTCCTCTGCGAGCGCTTCGATGGCGGCGGCAGAGGCACGATCAGCTTCACGAAGTTCCAACCAACGGGCGGCTTCCTGCTGCGCCGTCGATAGAGCATCCCTCGCGGCCGAAGCGATAGCGGAGGCTTCGCTGAAGGCGTTGGCACGCTCAACAAAGATGCGCTCGAGCTCGAGGAGCGTTCCTGTGGCGTCTGCGCGCTCAAGCAAGTCTCGCTCGACGTGTGCACGGTCGATGCGCTGAGCGCACACGGGACAATTGTCTGTGAGCAGCGGCACGGCCAGGGCGGCAAGCTTGGCCACATCTGCTGCTGCCAACCGAGCCGTGTTTAGCTGGGTCTGTGCTGCGGCGCGCAATGTTTCGGCGTCGCTTCTAGCCGCTTCTGCCTGGGTGGCTTCCGCACTGAGAACGCTGAGCTGGTCAGCCGTCGGCTCGTCTCCCACGACTGCACGTAACTGGTCTGCTCGAATAAGCAGACCCTGGATAGAGTCCACCTTTTCAGCCGCGACTCCAAACGCTGTCGCGGCAAGGCGAACCTCGTCGAGCCCTTCGAGGTTCCAATCGTCGTCGGCGAGCGAAATACCAGGGGGCGTTGTACGTAGGGCGTTCAGAACTTCTTCGCGCACGGCCTCAATCTGCGGGCGGCTCGCTAGTCGCGCTTGGGCAGTCTCGAATCGATCTCGCGTTTGCTTGAGAGCGTCGTTGATCCCGGCGTGCTGGGTTCGAGCTTGCGTCTCTCGCTCGGAAGCTTGCTTCGCGGCCAACCTCGTAGCTTCTTCGAAATCCTCAAGTACGCCAAGGCCGAGCACAGTGCTCAGCTGGCGATAGCGATCGGCGGGCTTGGCTTCCAGAACCCCTCGCAGAACGTCTTGCTGCATGAGGCCGGAGGTCGTCAGGGCAGACTCAAGCGATAACTCGCTATTGGGCAACAGAATGCGACGAAGTTCTGACTCGGCTTCCTCACCAAATAGCGATGCCCCGCCCGGCCGTTCAAGTTCGAGAGTGCTTCCACCCTGATCGCCGGTACGCCGCACGATCACGGACCCGGTGGAAAGCCCGAGTTCGACTTCGACCGAGGCCTTTCGTCCCAAGCGGTACTGATTTACGACGTGCTCGACGTTGCGTCGCGAGCGCAGGCCTTCGAGTCGTTCTAGTCTGCCGAGCAACGCCCACTGCAGCGCATCGAAGAAGCTAGTCTTTCCAGTGCCGTTCGGGCCGGTGACGATGACTGCGGATGCAGATAAATCGAACTCACGCACATCGCGAAACCCGCGAAACGCTTCAATCCTGAGGCGGTCGATCGTGAGGCTAGAGGATGTCATCGAGAGTTGCCCCTTGCTCGAAAGCACTGATCGCGCGCTGAGCGAACTCTTCGTCGACTCCGCGAGCGATGAGAGCGCCCAATAGCGAGTCGAGAGCGCTGGCTGATGCTCCGGAAGTTGTGGATGTCGCCGGTTCAATGAACGGTGCGAGAGCGTGTCCGACTGCCTCTCGTGTGGCATCAATACCTGTGTGCACAATACGTCGCAGACTCGACGTGTCGTAATTGATGGCGTAGAGGTCGCGGGTCACTGCGTCTTCCTCAGCGGATCTTTCCTGAGTCAATAGGACTAGGTACGTGTCCCATTTCTTGGGTCCGAGTTCAACAGAGTGGATGCGCTTTGCGAGCGCCTCCAGTGCAATCGGCTCAGCGAGAATAAGGTTTCCGATCGTGTTCATCGCCGCTATTGCGACGATGAAATAGCGGTTTTCCGCAATGACAAGGTCGATGCCTTCGCTCATAGTCTCGACTTGGAAGCCCTGCTCGGAGAAGATCCCTTCGGCGAGTCTCAGAAGGTCGTCATCCGACCGGGTAGACAGCGAGGTGTTGTTCACGATGCGATCACCTCGTCGGCATGCCTGATCTCCGGTATCAAGGCGAGGGGCCCATCCACGATGTCAGTTTCGTTACTGTCGCCAACGATGCTGCGAGGGAGGTCAGCAGGCTTCGGGATCATGCCTACGCCGCCCGACACGACAAAAAGTGGTTGTGGCTCGCCACGATATGCGTGCTCAAGCAGACGGTTCTCGGCAGCCTCGACCAAACGTCTTGGCGAAGCCGTCTGGGTGGTGACTAGAACTTCGATAGGACCCTGATCAGTGTCGAAAACGTGATCATGCCTAAGGCGTGCGGAGCTACCTGCAAGGCGGCCCAGGGCAACGAGGACCTTGCCCAACTCGGGGCTCTTCAGGACGGCCTCTCCTACTCGGGGATTGATGTCAACTCCCCGTGCCCACTGAAGGACTGTCAATGCGTCGGACTCAAACAGTCCTTGCCTTGCCCCCTCCAGATCACTGACGAGCACCCGGTCCGCCGACAACCCGCCGAGGTGCTCATCAAGCCGGGCCATGATGTAGGCAGCGGCAAATTGCTCCATGAACAGATCGGCCGTGGCCGAGATCTTATGGTCTTGCTGTAGGTCGGATATCACGTCGCTCCACCGGGAATCCTCCCAGCGCGTGTCAAGTCCAGGGGCCACTACGCGGATGTTCTCGACAGGGCCTATATCAGCGACGGCTTCTTCAATGCGCCGCCGCACGTAATCTGCGATGTCTCCGATACCGATGAAAATCACCACGGCGCTACCTAGCCGCGCACGCGTTTGGTCGTCTACCCAGGTGGGCGGCTTGTCTAGTTCGCTGCTCGTCACGAGCAGCGAATCGGGACGGGAGGCGCAACCGTGAATTTTGAGAACCCACGGCGGCGTCACACCCACCAGGTCGCGGACGTTCGTTACTGTCGGCAGCTGCTCCTCACCTGATCCGCGCTCGATGCAGGTATCCCAGTTCGTCGTGAGGACATCGATTGCCCCTTCGAGCATCAAATACGCCAAGGTCCGATGTGCATACCCAGGCTTCGCAGTCTTAAAGCTTGCGGCCCTCAATAGGGCCTGACGCAATGCCTCTTCGCCGCCCGGGAGCGCTGCAACCGCATCAGCAACGGCGACCAAGTCGCCTTGATCTATGGCGGCGAGGACGGGGAACGCACCCTTCAGCTGGGCGTGAACTGCGGCAGCGAGGGTCGCTCCCGTTGGTAGACCGGTCGGCTGAGACACGCTGATACCCGCGCCCGCGTAGATCACAATTTTCCCTGCAGTCAACGCTCGACCAGCCAGCGCGACCGCGTAAGGCGGAACGCTCGAGGCGATCGAGGACGGGTAATGCTGCATTCGCTAAAGCTATCGGTAGCTCACTGCCCGGTGCGAGTTCCCCTAGTTGCCTTCAACAAGCCCCTGTCGGATCCAGAAGGTGCACTAGGGCGCATGCAACGAATGCAGAAGAAATCCTGCAGCGCTTAGCTGCCCATCAGGCAAGGAAGTTCTCCCCGACCCCCGTTCCGGGGCCCTAGAAACAACCAAGAAGTAGGCGCCCTGCTCTGCTGCTCGACCTGATTTGCTCCGAGGACCCGATACGGACGCGGCTCGCGTCAGATCTTCTGCAGCGGGAGTCGGCATTTCGTCCTGGAACACATCCGGATTTCGTGGAAGCCGTCATACGGCTTGCTCAAGACGTCGACGAAAAGGCAAGGCGGTCCGTCATCCATGGCCGCCACGGTCCTGCCATCCACGGAATACGTTCGCGGGCGGTCGGCGTGGACGACCCCGAGGACATTGTCCTTCGCGACGGAGCGATAGCCGTCGCACAACGGTACCCAGCGAGCTCGCCAGTCCGATCGTTCTACGACGACGTGGCCCGGCTCGCTGGCCAGCGACTCGAGGGGAACGTGCCGACGACAGCTCCCTGTGGGAGCCGCGACGCTGGTGATTGGAATCCGTCGCTGAGCGTCCAGGATTTTAGGAAAAATTCCTCTGACCAGGGATTTCTCCAAGGGGTCGCAGGTTCAAATCCTGTCAGCCCGACGGACAACGAAAGGGACCGCCTAGATGGCGGTCCCTTTTGGTTGCTCCCGAGGGCTTATCAGG
>Ga0209066_10007821_pt1 | contig 10513 bp, 8 predicted proteins | sample All_14_2_FD_187198 | JGI IMG/M metagenome (GOLD analysis project Ga0209066, IMG submission 187198) | Freshwater microbial communities in response to fracking from Pennsylvania, USA - Allegheny Zone_MetaG_DW_15 (SPAdes) (version 2) ... | reverse complement strand
GCCAATGCGCTGTCGCCGCGCTGGGACTGGCAGGCGGCGCAACCGCCTGTTGCGCTCGACCTGTCGGCCGCACCCAATGCCTGGATGGCGGCGCGGATCAGCTTTCAAAGCGCCGCGCCAGTCGAGAATGCCTTGCCGGTCAAGATCGAACGTCGCTTGTGGAAGCTGCAGCCGGGCAGCGATGCGTTCACCTTTTCGGCGGTCGCGGTGGACACGCCCGAACTCGACAGCAATGCGCTCTATCTCGACGAAGTCGTGCTGAGCAATGCGGATGGCAAGCCGATGCGTTACGGCTTGCTGGAAGTGCCGCTGCCGCCCGGTGCGGATGTCGAGCGCACGACCTGGGGCTTGCAGATCAGCGGTCTGGCGGGCGACAGCAATGCGGCCTTGGAAGGCGCGCGTCACGAAATGGGCCAGATGAGCTACGCCGTACCGGTCGACACGCTGAGCGGTGAGGTCAGGCTGCGCCATTTGCTGCGCTTCTCGCAGAAAGGCCAGTTCGAATTGCCGCCCGCACGCTTCCATCGCATGTATCAGCCAAGCAGGCAGGCCTTCGAGATCGAACCCGCGTTGCAGCACATCGAAGTGCGCTGAGCGCGTGCCGCGCCGAGTCCTCATTGGCGTGCTGGGACTGATGGCCTGCGCTTCGGCGCAGGCCGAGCCGCTGCGCTGGGCGGCGTGGCAGGATGGTCACGCGCGAATGGCGCTCATCGATGCGCAGGGGCATCGCGTCGAAGCCGCCGACGCCGATTGGCAGACGCCGCTGGGCAGTGTGTGGAAGTTGTTTGTCTACGTCTGGCTGCGCGATCAGGCGAAGCCGGAGACGCCCTACGTCTGTCGCGGCGGCGATCCCGACGAGGTGTACTGCTGCGATCCGGGGCAGTCCATCGAGCGCGATGCGGCGCTGCTGAAATCCTGCGGTCGCTATTTCGAACCGGATCGCCTCGGTATCGACGCGGCGTCATGGCGCGGCTACTGGCAGGCGAACGCGGCACCCGAGTGGTTGCGTGATCTCGGTCGCCTGCAGCCCGCCACCACGGTGCCGGTCGCCGAGCTGCTGTCCAGCCTGGCGACGTTGCCGCAGCAGGCCGCTGCGCGCGAAGTCCTGTCCGCATCGTTGCTTCACGGTGGCGAGGGCGAATGGGCGGCCAGTCTCGGATCGCGTCTGCGGGTGAAGACCTGGAGCTGGCATCGCGGCGACACGCCGGAGGATCGCGTCGGCGGCTTTGCCGGATGGCGCAGCGACGGCACCGCGGTCTGGGCGCAGGGCGACGGCACCAGCGTGCAGGTGATCAATCGTCATCATCGCGCCATCGCCACGCAGTTGGGTTCGCACTGGCCAGCGGAGTCCGGGCCGTGTGTGGACGTACGCCTGTTTGCCCGCTATCCGCTGGCTGCGGTGCTCGACGAACAGGGCCGCGCGGCGCTGCCGGGCCCCTTGCAAGGCAGCTATCGGGTGGCATTCGAGCGCGGTACCCAAACCGCGTTGCAAAGTAGCGGCGAACTACTGCTGGACACGCAGAACGGACGACCTCGATTGATCGCGCGCTTGAGTCGCGAGGACTATGTCGCCCGTGTGCTGGAGCGCGAGGCGAGTGGCGAGCCGCAGGAGGCGGCCCGCGCGCTCGCCATCGTCATCCGCAGCTACCTTCAGCAGCAGGCGCAGACCCAGGACCGCTGTCTGCAGATCGAGGACAGCAGCGCGGCGCAGCGCGTGGCCGTGCGGCCACCGAGCCCTGCTGCGCGCGCCGCCACCGCGTTCAGTGCCGACTGGGTGCTGGCTGGGTCACCGGTGTTCTTTCATCTCGATCAGGCCGGTGAGAACCGTCTGAGTTGGCAGGATGCTGTCAGTCAGGCGCGCACGGGTCGGCGCTTCGACGCCATCCTGCGCAGTGCGTTTCCGCGCGCCGACATCGCGGCCTGGGCGCATCCGGCCGCGCAATGCGAAACCCTCGCCGATGCCGAACGCTGGCTGGGTGAACAACTGCCGCGCTGGCGCCCACGCATGGACAGCGTGCCCGGCTACGAAGAGCCCGCGCAGTGGCAGGTTTGTCGCCTGCTGTCGGGCAAGCCATTCACCGACCGCGCCCGCATGCGTCTGCACGTGCGTCCGTTGCGCAGTCAGCAGGATCGTCTGGCCCTGACCCACGAATACCTGCACCTCGCCTTTGCCGCGCATCCCGATGGTCTGGACGAAGACTTCGTCGAAACCTGGGCGCGGCGTTTGATTCTGGAGTAAGCCCCGATGAACCCATCCCGCTCCCGCGCACTGCCGCCTCACCTTGCTGCCGTTCTCGCTCTGTTCGCCTTGGTCGCACAGGCGCAGGCGGCCGAGACAGATGCCCGTACGACGATCCAACTGGATACGCCGGTCGGCGGCTGGCGAACCGGTGGCAGCGACGGCGTGTCCTTCACCCAGCGCGTCAGCTACCCCGCGAACGATGTCAGTACGCCGGATGATCAACCCAATGCCGCACGCATACGCGGCATGATCGCCAATGCGCCGAAAGGACCGGCCACCCTGGTCGTCAATGGCGTATCGATGCCGATGCGGGTGGAAGACGACGGCCGCTTCGACCGGCCCTACCTGTTTCCCTCCGGCAGCAACAGCATTGAAGTGCGCGCTGGCGGAAGCGCGCGGCGGGTGCAGTTCCAGGCCCGCGAGTCCAGCGGACGCGCCGCCAAGCTGCGCATCGTGCTGGGCTGGGACAGCGACTACACCGACCTCGATCTGCATGTGGTCACGCCGGACGGCGAACACGCCTGGTACGGCAATCGCGTGCTCGGCAATGGCGGCGCGCAGGACGTCGATGTCACCAGCGGCTACGGCCCGGAGATCTTCGCGTCACCCACACCCTTGCCCGGCACCTATCTCGTCTACGTCAACTACTTCGGCGGTGGCTGGAGCTATGACGAAGACGGCAACGCCAGCGAGCAGCAAGCCATGACCACCGCCAGCATCACCCTGATCACCGAAGAAGGCAGCGTGAATGAAAAGCGCGAAACCTTCTTCGTCCCCATGCGCGAAGCGGGAGAGCTGACCCTGGTGAAACGACTGGTGTATCCGTGAGCGCGTGAGGCGAGTGGGATGGGTGAGTGGAACCCGTTCACGGTTTGCATGTCGAAGGGCGGGGCTTGTGACACACGCGCTCCGTCCATAGAACATGACAGACCCGTCGCGGCCATCCGTTCTTCCACCCCATTCCATTCGAGGTCCCCATGAAATTCAGCGCGTTCATTCTTCTGAGTGCCGCCTATCTCGCGCAGACGGCGTTTGCCGCTGATGCCAACCCGCAGGCCAGTGTGCTCGGTGTCTGGCAAGTCGATATCTCGCGGTTGACCATGCCTCCCGAAGCAAGACCGCAAAGCGTCACGATCACGTTCACGGAGGAAGCCGCCGAGCACTTGCGGACCAAGGTCGAGATCATTGATCCGACCGGCGCACCACTGCAGGCCGAAGGCGTTACCCCGCTGGATGGCACGCCAACGGCTGTCCCGCCCAATTTCGAGGCCGACATGTCGGCAACCACCTTGCCCCGACCGGAAGTGCTGATCATGCAACTGGCCAACCAAGGCCATCCCGTTTCAACGCGCATTTACGCCGTCAACCCCGACAACCAGTCGATGATTGAAACCGTCGCCTACTTCAACGACGAGGGCCAGCCCGCGTTGCGCAGGAACTACTTCTCGCGGGTGAAGTGAGGGCGTCGATCCTCGGTCTGGCCGTGAGCGCTTCATCGGGGATGCCGGCTTCGATGTTCGTCTGGTGAACGCTACGGCGGCTTTCAACCGGCGCCTGCAGAGCGCCCACCTCACCGCCAAGCGGCTTGCTCCTCGAATCCATCGCTGAACAGCCAAATGGGCTGTTCAAACACGAACCGGCCGAGGCTCACGGGCCATCCCAGCGAACTCGAAGTCGCAGGGGCTGCACTGCCGCTTGCGGCATCAAGTGCGCTGAGGCTTCCTTCGCGCGAATTCGCGACCAGGACCTGGTGGCTGGCGGGCAAGAACGCCAAGCCGGCGGGCGACCGACCAATACCTGCGGTGGTGGTGGACACCGCAAGCGTTGACGCCTCGATCACCGCGACCGAATCGTCGAAGGTGTTGCTGACCGCTACCAAGGAAGAGTCATCGCTCACCGCCACGCCCATGGCATGACCGCCGACGCTCACCGCGGTGGTCTCGACCAGCGTCAGCGTGTCGATGACCGACACCGACGCACTTCCACTATTGGCGACGTAGACCCGACGGCCATCCGGCGAGGCCGCGACGCCCACCGGATTACTGCCCACCGGCACGGTCGCGATGACCGTATTCGTTGCCACGGATAGGACGCTCAGGGTGGACGACCCTGCATTGGCCACGTAGATGCGGGTGCCGTCCGGTGAGACGGCAATGCCCGCCGGGTTCGCGCCCACGGTAATTGAAACCAACGGAGTCAGGCTCTGCGTGTCGACCACGGTCACCGCGCCATTGACCCACAAGGATCCGCCCCCCGCGGCGGTGGCGGTGCGGAAGTGGGTGACGTACAGCCGCGCCTCGTTTGGGGAGAGCGCCACCCCCATGGGCTGTGCGCCCACCTGTATCTCGGCCTGGACCGAATCGGTCCCTGTTGCGATCACCGCGACGCTGCCCGCGCCGTGCGCGGCGACGTAGACACGTCGACCGTCACGGGTCGCCGCGATGCCGATGGGCGAGGCACCCACATCGATGGTGGTGACGACGTTGCCCGTCGACACGTTGACCACGGATACCCGGGCATCGCTCTGGCTCGGCACGTAGGCCATGACGGCCGCCGGGGCCTGCAGGGGCACCAAGGCAGCCAGCACGGAGGCCGCCAGGATCAGCAGACCGCGCACGGCAGGAGCCCCGACCGGAGCGAGCCTTCGCGCAGCGCTCACCGGCCGGGCACGCGGCAGCACTGGATCCAGGCCCGGGTCGACTGGGCCGTCGAGCCGAGGTTCCAGGTGAAGACCGTGCCCCCACTTTCGTTGATCGCCGAATCCGCCATCACCACGTTGGCCGCAGCTTCGATGCCCAGTCCGGTGGCCGTGTAGCCCACGGGACAGGTCGCGCTGACGCCGAACCCATAGGTGTTCGCGGGAACATTGACGAAGGTGCCGAACTGTCGGGTGCACTGCAGCGCCGTCGCCCTGGGCGGGGCGAAATAGCCGACGATGTCGACCACGAAATGGGACTGCGCCGTGGTGAAGACGGTGAAGTCCGTGGTCACGCGCGGGTTGGGAATGCGCACGGCCAAGGTATTGGGGACGATGGCGCCGGCGGCGAACTGCAGGCTGGCACTGTCGGGCCGGGAAGTGTTGAAGGGATAGAACGTTGCCGAGCCCGGCGCAGTGGGAGTGACCGCCGTGGCCACCAGCATGACCACCGTCGCCTCCAGTCCCGTCGTTCCGCAGTCCGTCGCGGAGCCGCCCTGCGCGGTGTAGTTGGGGCTTGCGATGGCAGCGAAGGATCGACTGGTTCCCGGATCGATCGCGCCTTGCGCCGTGCTGCGCGTATCGACGATGCGGCAGGGCGTGACCGGGGTGTAGACGAGATCAGCGTTGAGGTCGACCGCAAGCGTAGCCTGCAGCGGGAGCGCGAGCGTCGCGCCGAGGAAAAGGTGGGCGAACGGGCGGACGCGCATCGGCGAGGTCTCCTGAGACACAGGGCAAGTCAGAGTGCGGGAGCGCCCGCTACGCAAAAGTATATGTCGCTGGCGCGCATTGGGCAGGATCGATGTCAGCACCCGAGCATCGTTCGTTGTTGCGGGCGCGCACGGCCGCTGGGGCGGCCAAGGGCCAGAAGCCACACGTCTGCGGACCAAGGTCGAGATCATTGATCCGACCGGCGCACCACTGCAGGCCGAAGGCGTTACCCCGCTGGATGGCACTCCAACGGCTGTCCCGCCCAATTTCGAAGCGGACATGTCGGCAACCACCTTGCCCCGACCGGAAGTACTGATCATGCAACTGGCCAACCAAGGCCATCCGGTATCAACGCGCATCTACGCCGTCAACCCCGACAACCAGTCGATGATTGAAACCGTCGCCTACTTCAACGCCGAGGGCCAGCCCGCGTTGCGCAGGAACTACTTCTCGCGGGTGAAGTGAGGGCGGCTGTTATCGGGTTGGTCCGCTGCGAAAGTGCTGGCTGACTGGTCGCATGAAGGCGCGGTCGCCGTCGAGCTGCACTTCACGCTCGACGGACCTTGCCGCCATGGATTTGGGAGCCTGGCGGACTTGAAGGGGAATCGGCGGCTCGATTGTCTGGACGTTCCCTTTTTTTGCCGCTTGCTGGGGTAATCGTTTAACGTTTACCCGGCAAAACCGACAAACAACGGTTCATGTCCAGCCGAATTTTCGCTTCGATTCTTCATGTCCGACAGGCGTCTAGGCATCACGACGCGCCCTTGAGCCGTCAACGCCAGCGTTCGGCGAAATCCTGTGCGTACTGCTCGAAGCGGATCGGCGCCTTGCCGGTGATGCGCTGCACGCCGTCGGTGGTGCGCTCGGCGAAGCCGGCCTTGAAGGCGCCCAGGATCACCAGCAGGAACTCGGTGTAGTCCGCCGGAAGACCTGCGCCCAGCAGGCCCTGGCGCATCGCGTCTTCCGGGATGTCGGTGTAGCCGATGGGCCGGCCTGCAGCCTTCGACAGGATCGCCGCCACCTGCGTGTGGTCCAGCGCCTCGCTGCCGGTGAGGTCGTGCGCGGCGTTGACGAAGTCGTCCGACGACAGCAGCTTCGCGGCCACGGCGGCGATGTCGCGGGTGTCGATGAAGCTGCCCTTGGCAGCGCCCACCGGCAGGAATATCTGGCCTGCGGTCTGGATGCCGTGCAGCCAGAAAGTGTGGAAGTTCTGCATGAACCAGTTGGGGCGGATCACGTTCCAGGCTAGGCCCGAGCGCTCCAGATGCAGCTCGGCGCGGCGCAGCGGGATGCTGTCGTCGGCGTTGGCGCCCATGGCGGAGAGCAGCAGCAGCTTGCGCACGCCAGCGGCCTGGGCGGCGTCGATGGCGGGGATCAGCAACTCGTGCTGGTTGGCGAAACCGGGCGGCGCCATCAGGAACAACTGGTCGACGCCGGACAGCGCGGCGGCCAACCCTTCGCCGGTGGCGAGGTTGACCTGCACCTCACCGGGTTGTGAAGGCGTGCGGCTGGTGGCGCGGCGCACGGTCTGGCCCTGGGCCGACAACAGGTCAACAAGGGTGGAACCGATCTGGCCGCTGGCGCCGGTCACGAGGGTGGTGGTCATCTGGAAACTCCTGTGTGTGTTGCGAAGGTCTCCAGTGTGTTTCCGTCGAATCAGAACGGGAATGCATGAAATGCCACCATTCATGTCTGATCGTCCATAGAATACCGCCTCATGGACATACTCTCAGACATCCTCCATGTCGCTGGATTGAAGCGACGCCTGCTGGATCTGCATGCGCTCACGCCCGAGGCGGCGTTGCGCTTTCCTTGCGAGCGCAGCTTCGGTCTGCACACCGTGACACGTGGCCGCGCCTTCGTGCACGCGCCCAACCTCGACGAACCGCTGGAGCTGCAGACGGACGATCTGGTGCTGATGGCGCGCGGCTGCGTGCACCTGCTGTCGCTGGACCGCAAGGCCCCCGCGCGCAGCCGCACGGTCGAGGCCGCGCGATTTGCGAGCGAGGACCAGACGCCGGTGCCGGAGAACGGCAGCACCCAGGTCATCAGCGCGGCCTACCAGCTCTGGCACGATCCGCTGCACCCGTTCCTGCGCAGCCTGCCGCCCTGGTTCGTGATCCGTGCCGCCAGCCTGCCGCAGCTCTCGGCCCTGCCGCTGACCATCGGCCTGCTCGACCGCGAACTCAGCGATCAGGACCTGGGCGCCGCCTCGGTCACCCACGGTCTGCTCGACGCCCTCTTCGCCTTTGCGTTGCGGGAAATCGCACAGCGCGAAAACCTCGACACCCCGGGCTGGAACCAGGCCATCGCGGACCGACCGATCCGCCAGGTGATCACGCTGATGCACGAGGATCTGGCCCATGGCTGGACGCTCGACGAACTGGGCCAGCGCGTGGGGCTCTCGCGCTCGGCGCTGGCTGAGCGCTTTCGCCATGCGATGGGTGACACGCCGCTGAACCACCTGCGCACGCTGCGCATGCAGAAGGCCATCCAGTTGCTCGCCGACACGCGACAGACGCTGGAGCAGATCGCTCAGGCGGTGGGCTACCAGGACGCGTTCGGTTTTTCCAAGGTGTTCAAACGCACCACCGGACAGTCGCCGCGACAGTTCCGCGAACAGGACGCCGCCGAGCGCCAGACCCCGTTTCGCCTGTTGGGGTGACTCGGTCCCGTTGGCGGTGAGTGTCCGAGGTTTTCAAGATGCGCCGCGCCGCCGCGGAGCAAATCGAGGTCTTCCGCCGCATGACGCGGAACGGCTAGTTTGCGGCAGGCGTGGCTTGGTTGTGACGAAGAAGCCAACCGTACCCGGACGCCGGCGGATCGCTGGGTCGAGCATCGCGCGATCATTGCGCGGTGAAGTTGGAGGAGGTTTCCGGCGATTGCGTTGCTCAATCCCCAATCCCCAATCGCTTTCGCTCCAGGCGGCGCAGAAATTCCTGCATGATTTTTCGATACAGGTCTTCGCCGAGGTAGGCGTCTTCGACGCCCGCGTCGATGGAAGGGTTGTCGTTGACTTCAATGACGGCGAGGCGGCGGTCGGCGGCTTTGATGTCGACACCGTAGAGGCCGTCGCCAATCGGTGCGGTGGCGCGCAGGGCAAGTTTGACGACTTCGGCGGGGGCTTCGCGTACGGGCAGGGTTTTGAAGCCGCCGCTCTTTTCGGTGGCATTCTTGGCGTGGTTGTAGATCTGCCAATGGCCACGTGACATGAAGTACTGACAGGCATAGATCGCCTGGCCATTGAGTACGCCAATTCGCCAGTCGAAATCCGTGTAGAGATATTCCTGCGCCAGCAACAGGGCGGTCTGCTGGAACAGACTGTCGCATCCGGCGCGCAGCTGTTCGGCGTTTTCGGCTTTGATGATGCCGCGCGAAAACGAGCCGTCGGGGATCTTCAACACGATCGGGAAGCCCAGCAGTTCGGGCAATTCGTCGAGTTTCCGGTTGTCGTCACGGAACAGGATCTCGGTGCGCGGGATGGGCAGCTTTTTGGCGCGCAGCAGATCGTGCAGAAAAATCTTGTTGGTACAGCGCAGGATCGAAACCGGGTCGTCGATCACCACCATGCCTTCGCGTTCCGCGCGGTGGGCAAAGCGGTAGGTGTGGTTGCTGAGTGCGGTGGTCTCGCGAATGAACAGTGCGTCGTATTCGGCGAGTCGCGCGAAGTCGTTGCGCGTGACCATGTCGACGTCGATGCCGAGTTCCTTTCCCGCCTTGACGAACTGTTTGAGCGCCTTTTTGTTGGACGGCGGCATCGCTTCGTCGGGGTCGACCAGCATCGCGAGGTCATAGCGGTAGGCGCGTTTGACACGCGGTTTGCGCCACAACTTCTTGCTGAAGGCATCCAGTGCGTCGGCAAAGGCGTCCTCCTGTTCGTCGCTGAGTGTGGTCAGCGCGCCGGGTTTGATGGCGCTGATCTGCCATTGTCGTTGACGTTCGAACTCCAGCTTCAGGATCGGGCAGGGAAACGCTTCGAAGACCTGACGCGCCAGGTCGGCCAATGGCGCATAGCGGGTCTGGCCGAAGTAGACCAGCAGGCCGAAATCCGTGGTGTCCCGACCGCCTTCCGGCAGGAACTTGCTGAGCTTCTGACTGAGGTCGTCGATGTCCACACCGTACAGCGAGCGCTTGCGCAGGTCGTTGATGGTGCGCACCGAGGGAATCACCTTGTGGCCACGCGCTTCCGCCAGCAGTGACACGTAGTAACCGACGCCGAGGTATTTGTAGCTGCGACACAGGTTGATCACCTGTACGCGCTCCTCATTGGCCGCACCTTCAATCTGTTTCAGGTAGTCGCGCGCGGACATCACGTTGTCCGATGGATAGTACGAACCCCAGTCGGCGGTGCGTTCGACAACGATGATCAGGCGGCTCATGGTGAAGGCGGCAGGTTGGGAAAGGTCGGCAGTGTGAGGCCAATCATCAGTGCGTGAAGTTCCCGCGTGCGGCGGCGCTCAGCATGACTTCAGTGAAAGCCCCTTATCCGGCAGGTCGCGGCCATGACAGCATGTGTCGACCGATACGGCAGCAAACCTCGATGGAGTCTCTTTTGTCCACTGCGCCACGTCTGCGTGATGCTTGCCTGGCTGATTTGCCCGCGTTGCTGGCCCTGGAGGCGCAGTTTCCCGGCGATCGCATGTCCCTTCGCGCGCTCCGCCATGCCATCGTCTCGCCGGGCGCGCGGTTTCGCGTCGTCGAACGGCAGGCTGAGGTGTTGGGCGATGCATTGTTGCTGCTGCGCCGCGACAGTCCCGCCGCGCGGCTGTATTCGCTGATAGTGTCCGCGCAGGCGCGAGGGCAGGGCATCGCCAGCCTGCTGTTGGCCGATGCCGAGGCGCAGGCCAGACAGTCCGGTCGGCACG
>Ga0209066_10007820_pt1 | contig 10513 bp, 5 predicted proteins | sample All_14_2_FD_187198 | JGI IMG/M metagenome (GOLD analysis project Ga0209066, IMG submission 187198) | Freshwater microbial communities in response to fracking from Pennsylvania, USA - Allegheny Zone_MetaG_DW_15 (SPAdes) (version 2) ... | reverse complement strand
GCACACAGGCCAAGCCCGCAGCGGCCCTGTCCGCCCGCCTCCGCATCCTGCAGGCCAACATCCTGACCAGCAACACCAACGCCCCCGCGCTGCTCGCGCTCGTGGCGCGCGAGCGGCCCGACGTCATCGTCCTTCAGGAGCCGAACGCCCGCTGGCTGAGCGCCCTCTCCGCGCTCACGAACAGCTATCCCGTCTTCGCCGCCCTGCCACGCGAGGACAACTTCGGCGCAGCCATCTACTGCACGACGAACGCCCTCTCCGCCGAGATCTTTCTGCTGAGCGACCCCGAAGGCGCGCCCTCTTCGCTCGCGCGCGTCGCAGTCGGCAACAAAAACCTCACCGTCGTCGGCACGCACACGCTCGCGCCCTATAACGACACCATGTGGCGCGGACGCAATCGCTTCACGCTCGAACTCGCAAACAAACTGCGCGGCGTCAGCGGGCCGCTGGTGGTGACCGGCGACTTCAACAACACCCCGTGGTCGGCGCATTTCCTCGCATTCCTCAAGGCCAGCGGACTTCGCGACAGCGCGCAGGGGCGCGGGCCGCAGCCCACTTGGCCAACGGGCTTCATCCCGCTGGCACGCATCCCCCTGGACCACTGTTTCCACAGCGCCGACGCGTGCATCCTCGACCGGCGCCCCGGGCCAGACATCGGATCGGACCATCTCCCGCTGGTCATCGACGTCGCGTTCTGAAAAACGGCCCCCGTTATTCCCGTTATCGCTATTGACATCTCTCGGTCTTAGATTTATTTTGTAATCGATAATCGTGGGAGTCAATCGTTGAAACGTAAGAAAAACAGACCCATGGAGCCATCCCGCATCTCGTGGTTCGTTTCACGTTGTCTTTTTCTCGTCTGTATGTCCACATATTCTGTCCACGCCGCACAGCATGTGCGTGTGGGGATTTATGAGAATAGCCCGAAAGTGGGCCTCTCCAAATCAGGCAAGCCCGAAGGGATCTTCGTCGACCTGATCGAGACCATTGCAGCTGAAGAGGGCTGGGTCCTCGACTACGTGCCAGGAACCTGGGCCGAGGGCTTGAACCGGCTTGATAAAGGTGAGATCGACCTCATGCCCGACGTCGCGAGTACGTCGACACGTGAAGCGCAATATTCCTTACACGATGAACCGGTGCTGTCGGACTGGTTTCAGGTTTACACGCGCCGCATGAGAGGCGTGCGGTCACTCTTGGACCTGAACGGAAAACGCGTCTCGGTTCTTGACCGCTCCATCCAGAAAGAGGCTTTCGAGAAGATCACCGCCGGGTTCGACATGGCCGTCACGCTCGTCGCCTTCCAAGATTACCACTCCGCTTTCGCCGCTGTGACAAACGGCGAGGTGGACGCCGTAATCGTCAACCGTTTCTACGGCAATGCGCATATCCGCCAGTACCAGCTCGAAGACACGGCCATCATCTTCAGCCCGACGAGGCTCTTTTTCGCTGCGCCAAAAAACAGGAACCCGGCTCTGCTCGATGCCATCGACAACCAGCTCGCCAGCCTCAAGAAAGACCCGCAGTCCGTCTATTACCAATCCCTGCAACGCTGGACCTCCGAAGAGAAGCCCTTCCGTTTCCCGCTGTGGCTCAGGGGCATGAGCCTAGTTGCGGTCGTGATGCTGGGTGTCATCCTTTTCTGGAGCTTCGAGTTGAAACGTCAGGTGAAGGGCCGTACCCGTGAACTTGCGAACCGGAACGATGAGAACGCGTTTCTTTACGAGAAACTGCAACAGTACGCGAACGAACTCGAGCAACGTGTGGCCCAGCGCACCGACGAATTGACAGACATCAACCGCGAGTTGCAGGAATCCAAGGAAGCGGCCGAAGCGGCCGACCGGCTCAAGTCGGCCTTCCTCGCAACCATGTCGCACGAGCTGCGCACCCCGCTCAACTCGATCATCGGTTTCACCGGCATCCTGCTTCAGGAGCTAGCCGGGCCACTGAATGACGAACAAAAGAAGCAACTCGGCATGGCTCAAAACAGTTCGCGGCACTTGCTGGCCCTGATTAACGACGTGCTCGACATCTCCAAGATCGAGGCCGGACAGCTCGGCGTGAGAATCGAACCGTTCGATGTGCGCGCCTCGATTATCAAAGTCGCCGACATCGTGAAGCCGCTGGCCGAGAAGAAAAGGCTCTCCTTGCAGGTCAATCTTGCGCCGGAGACCGGCCCGTTTGTGAGCGACGCGCGACGCGTCGAGCAGATCCTGCTGAACCTTCTCAACAACGCCATCAAGTTCACGGAGCGGGGAACGGTCACGCTCACGACGGACTTCGCGCAAGACGCGCTGCGCGTTTCGGTCGCCGACACGGGCATCGGCATCAAGCCGGAGGATCTCTGCACGTTGTTTCAGCCGTTCCGGCAAGTCGACACCGGCCTGTCACGGCAGCACGAGGGCACCGGGCTGGGGCTGGCCATCTGCCGACGGCTTGCGGAATTGCTCGGCGGCGAGGTCCACGCGGCAAGCGACTGGGGTAAAGGCAGCGTCTTCACGCTGACACTGCCCCTGAAAAGATCGGGAATTGAACAGTCTGTTTTGGAAACAGGGAAAGGGACGCCCCGATGAAGATGAGCCGGATACTGATTGTCGACGACAACGACGACAACCTCTACCTCTTGCGGACCCTGCTGCAAGGCCACGGCTACGAAGTGGAGGAGGCGTGCCACGGTGCCGAGGCGCTGGCACGGGCACGGCAGAGCCCGCCGGATCTGATCATCGCCGACATCCTGATGCCGGTCATGGACGGGTTCGCCTTGTGCCGTGAATGGAAAAAAGATGCTCTCCTGAAAACCATCCCTTTTATTTTCTACACCGCCACCTATACCAATGATAGCGATCGGGATTTTGCTCTCGGGCTCGGAGCCGAGCGGTTCATCGTCAAGCCGGAAGAGCCGGACGTCCTCATGGCGGACATCCGGGAGACACTCAAGAACGCCGAGAGCCTTCCCTCCGCACGGGCCGAAGCACCCGCAGACGCGCCGGCCCGGAGCCTGATCGGGGAAACGTCCGAACAGGACGAATCCGTTTTCCTGAAGCAATACAACGCGGCGCTGATCCGCAAACTGGAAAGCAAGATGGAACAGTTGGAGCGGACCAACAGCGCGTTGAAGCAGGAACTCATTGAACGCGCGCGGGGAGAGGCGGAGCGGGAGAAACTGCAGACGAAGTTGACCCAGTCCCAGAAATTAGAGTCCATCGGCAGGCTGGCCAGCGGGGTGGCCCACGATTTCAACAACATGCTTCAGGTCATCCTCGGCTATGTGGACATGGCCTTGGAAAGGATTGAGCCCGCAGAACCGTTGCATGCCGACCTTGCCGAAATCAAAAGCGCCGCCCAACGTTCCTCCGACCTCACCCGGCAACTGCTGGCCTTCGCCCGGAAGCAGTCCATCGCCACGGAAGCGCTCGACCTGAACGTGACCCTGAAAGGCATGCTCAAGATGCTTCAGCGGCTCATCGGTGAAGACGTCGACCTTGCTTGGCGCCCGGCAGCGGAACTGTGGCCGGTCAAGATGGACCCCACCCAAATCGACCAGATCCTGACCAATCTGTGCATCAACGCCCGCCACGCCATCGCGGGAGTGGGCAAGGTGACCATCGAGACGGGCAACGCCGTGCTCGACGAAGCCTATTGTGCCGCTTACCAGGGCAGCACCCCCGGAGATTACGTGCTCCTGGCCGTCAGCGACAACGGCTGCGGCATGGGGAAGGACGTGATGGAGCACCTTTTCGAGCCGTTCTTCACCACCAAGGACATCAGCAACGGCACAGGGCTGGGTCTTGCCACGGTGTACGGCATTGTCAGACAAAACAACGGGTGCATTAACGTGTACAGCGAACCGGGGAAAGGGACGACCTTTAAGATCTACCTGCCACGGCAGACAGGCCAAGCTGCTCTGCCCCGAAAAGCCGATCCGGCACAACCGGTCAAACACGGACACGAGACGATCCTGCTGGTCGAGGATGAGCCGGTCATTCTGCACATGATCCAGACGATCCTGGAACGCGTGGGCTATCGTGTGTTGACTGCGGGAGCGCCGAGTGACGCAGTCCGGTTGGCCGAGAACCCTGCCGAAAAAATCCATTTGCTGATGACCGACTTGGTCATGCCGGAGATGAACGGCATGGATCTTGCCACGCGGCTGCTCTCGTTCGCCCCGGAGCTCAAGTGCCTGTTCATGTCCGGTTATACGGCGAACGTTATCACCCGTCACGGCATGCCGAACGTGGGCGTGAATTTCCTTCAGAAGCCTTTTTCGGGCAAAGCCCTGACCGACAAAGTGAGGGAGCTGCTGGATAGCCGTTCGCAGGAATGAGCCTCCTGATTTCGGAACCGCTTGGGATTATGAAACCCGGAATTGATATGACCACACAAAAAACCATTTCACTCGCGATTCTGCGGATTATCCTGCCCTATGTCGTGTTGGCCGGATTGTGGATTCTCCTGTCCGACCGGCTGCTGGGGTTGTTGCCGCTCGACGCCGCCGCACACACGCAGTGGTCCATCTATAAGGGCTTGGCCTTTGTGCTCGTCACGGCGCTGCTGCTGTCAGCCCTGCTGCGTGCAGAACTGAGTGCCCGCATGCGCAACCAAGCCGCGCTCATTGAACTGAACGCCCTTTTGGAGCATCGCGTTGCAGAGCGCACCACGGAGCTGGCGGCCGCCAAAGAGCTCGCCGAAACGGCCGACCAACTCAAATCCGCCTTTCTCGCCACCATGTCGCACGAGCTGCGCACGCCGCTCAACTCGATCATCGGGTTCACCGGCATCCTCATCCAAGAGCTTCCGGGGCCTTTGAACGCGGAACAGCGGAAACAACTTGAAATGGTGCGGGAAAGCTCACGTCACTTGCTTTCGCTGATCAACGATGTTCTCGACATCTCAAAAATCGAGGCCGGCCAACTGAGGATACACCGTGAACCGTTCGACCTGCACACCTCCATCATGAAAATCATCGACCTCGTGAAGCCATTGGCGGAAAAGAAGCGCCTCCTCTTGCATGCGAATCTTGCGCCGGCGACCGGCACCTTGGTCAGCGATCCGCGCCGCGTCGAACAGATCCTGCTGAATCTTCTCAACAACGCCATCAAGTTTACCGAAAAAGGAACGGTCACCCTCGGTGTGGAAACGATTGAAGCGGCTGTGCGCCTTTCAGTCTCGGACACCGGCATCGGCATCAAGCCCGAAGACCTAAGCAAGCTGTTTGAACCGTTCCAGCAAGTTGACTCGGGATTAACACGGCAACATGAAGGCACCGGGCTGGGGCTGGCCATCTGCCGTCGGCTGGCCGGGTTGCTCGGCGGCAAGATCGACGTGACAAGCGCTTTGGGCAAAGGCAGCGTCTTTACGTTGACACTGCCCCTGAAAGAACCGGAGGGATCATGAAAGCGACTATCCTGTTGATTGAAGACAATGAGCAGAACCGTTACCTCGCCACATTCCTGCTCGAAAAACACGGGTACGGGGTCATCCCGGCCAATGACGGCCCTCAGGGGATCGAACACGCCGGACGCCTTCTGCCGCACTTGATCCTGCTCGACATCCAGCTGCCCTCGATGGATGGATACGCCGTCGCCCAGGCCCTGCGCGGCAATCCGGCACTCGCAGACATCCCCATTGTGGCGGTGACCTCTTACGCCATGCCGGGCGACCGGGAAAAAGCGCTCGCCGCAGGTTGTAACGGCTATATCGAAAAGCCCATCAACCCCGAAACGTTCGTGGCCGAAATTGAACATTTTCTTGGTGAACCCGGAAAGGAGCCTCCCCGATGAAGACGAACCGGATCCTGATCGTGGACGACAAGGAAGAAAACCGTTACTTGCTGCGCGCCCTCCTGCAAGGCCACGGTTACGACGTGGAAGAGGCGTGCCACGGAGCCGAAGCGCTGACACGGGCGCGGCAGAAAGCGCCGGACCTGATCATCTCCGACATCCTGATGCCGGTCTTGGACGGGTTCGCCCTGTGCCGCGAATGGAAGGGGGACGCGCTCTTGAAAACTGTCCCGTTCATCTTTTATACGGCCACCTACACCGATGACCGGGACCGCGCTTTCGCGCTCAGCCTCGGAGCGGAGCGGTTCATCATCAAGCCCGAAGAGCCGGACGCGTTCTTAGGCATCATCATCGACGTTCTCCGGCAGGTCACTGCGCAGCAGGCCTCCGGGGCCCAGCCTACGGCAGATTCCCCGGCAAGACGCCCCCCCGACGCGCTTCAGAACGGCAAAGAGCACGTTTACCTGAAGCAGTACAACGAGGCGCTGATCCGAAAGCTGGAAGGCAAGATGGAAGAGTTGGAGCTGTCCAACCGCAGGCTGGAACATGACATCGCTGAGCGCAAGAGCGCCGAAGTGGCGCGCGAGAAAAGCGAAACGCTGTTCCGCACCCTGACGACACTGGCCCCGGTCGGCATCTACCTGACAGACCCCGAGGGGCACTGCCTGTACGCCAACCCGCGCTGGTGCGAAATGGCGGGGATGACGCTGGAGGAGGCTCTCGGAGACGGGTGGAGGCTGGGCCTGCACCCTGACGACCGCGACCGGGTTTTCAAGGCCTGGCGCACGATGTTGGAAACCGGAACGCCGTGGGACCTGGAGTATCGCTTTGTGACGCGCCAAGGCCAGCTCGCGTGGGTGCATGGGCTGGCGGCCCCGTACGACGATGCCTCCGGCCAAAAAATAGGCTATGTCGGGATCAACCAAGACATCACCGGGCGCAAGCGAACCGAGGAGGCCCTGAACGAAAGCGAACATCACTTCCGCACGCTGGCGGACTCCGGCATGGCCCTGATCTGGACCGCCGGCACCGACAAGAAATGCACCTATTTTAATAAGCGTTGGATGGAGTTCACGGGGCGCACACTGGGCCAGGAACTGGGCGATGGCTGGACAGAGGGCGTCCACCCGGATGACTTTGCGCGTTGCGTGCAGACTTATTCTGACGCCTTCGACCGGCAGGAACCCTTCAGCATGAACTACCGCCTGCGCCGGCACGACGGCGAGTATCGCTGGTTCCAGGATGTCGGGACTCCCCGCTACGATACGAAAGGCGCCTTTCTCGGCTATATCGGACACTGCTTCGACATCACCGAGCTCAAGAAAAAGGAGGAGAGCAGCCAACAGCAACTCGACGAGCTGCGCCGCTGGCATACCGCCATGCTCGGCCGCGAGTCGCGCATCCTCGAACTCAAGGGCGAGGTGAACGAGCTGCTGGCTAAAGCCGGGCAGCCCATCAAGTATGAAAGCGCGGGGAGTCTGGAAACACCTCAGCCCTCAGAGGCTCCACGCTCCCGAGTGGAACCGGTGTAACCCTGCACCTGGACAGACTTCATCGCGATGACGACTTGACGGCGAGCTCTGCAACCGTTTTCACAAAATTTATCCTTTTAGCAACTGACTGATTGTTAATACGTCCATCTTTGGTAAAATAATTGGCCAGCGAATGAATGTTCCACACATCTTGTTTGCGGGGCTCTTCTTGCTCCTGAACGCCTTTCCGCCGGCATGGGTGGCGAGAGGGGCAGATGTGCCAGCCGCAGCACCGGCCATAGCGCCGGTCCTAGCCGGGTGCGAGCCCGACTACCCGCCTTACTGTAGGGTCACCCCGGACGGGAATGCGGACGGGTTCTCGGTGGAACTCCTCCGGGCCGCGCTCAAGGCTGTGGGGCAGGAGGTCACCTTCAAGACCGGGCCTTGGTCGGTCCTGAAACAGGAGCTGGCCGACGGACGCCTCCAGGCGCTTCCGCTGGTGGGCAGGACCGCCGAGAGGGAGGAGATCTATGATTTCACCTTCCCGTATCTCGCCATGCACGGCGTCATCATGGTCAGAAATGAAACCATGGACATCCACGTCCCTGCCGATCTCAAGGGCAAAAGGGTAGCCGTCCTGCGGGGCGACAATGCCGAAGAGTTTCTCCACCGGATCAGCGTCGGCGCGGTGATCGTGCCGACGCCCTCCTTCGAGACCGCGCTCCGAGAACTTTCCGAAGGCAAACACGACGCCGTTGTCATCCAAAAACTGCTGGCCTTTCAACTCGTGCAGAAGAACGGCCTTAAGAACCTCAGAGCCGCCGGCCCGCCGCTCAAAGAATTCGCACAAAACTTTTGCTTCGCCGTCCGCAAAGGCGACACCGGCCTGCTGGCCGAATTAAACGAAGGCTTGGCCATTGTCATGGCCGACGGCACGTTCCGGGCGCTCCACACCAAATGGTTCACCGAACTTGAAGAGCTGGGACGGAAGAGAGCCCACCTTGTGATCGGCGGAGACGCGAATTGCCCGCCTTACGAGTTTCGTGACGCGACCGGGAAACCGGCTGGCTTCAACATCGAATTCACGCGCGCACTGGCCCGCCACATGGGCCTTTCTGTCGAATTCCGGCTGGGGCCTTGGAGCGACATCCGAAAAGGCCTCGAGTCCGGAACGATCGATGTGGTCCAGTCGATGTACTATTCCGCAGAGCGTGAAGCGGCGTACGACTTTTCGCCCACGCACACCACCGTGCCGTATGGGATCGTCACGCGCAGGGACTCGCCGAGACTCTCCGACATGGCCGATCTGAAAGGCAAATCCATTCTGGTCATGGCGGGTGACATCATGGAGGAACTGGCCAAGAAACACGGGTATGGAGCGCAGCTTGTGACAGCCGCTTCCCAAGAAGACGTTCTGCGAAAACTGGCCGGAGGGGAACACGACTGTGCGCTCGTGGCCAGAATTCCGGCGCACTATTGGATCAGGAAGAACGGCTGGCACAACCTGCGGGTTCCCAGCCACACCGTACTCTCGGCTGAATGCTGTTACGCGGTCCTTCCCGACAACACAGACCTGTTGTCCCATTTCTCGGCAGGCTTGGCGACTTTGAAAGAGACGGGGGAGTTCCGGATGATTCAGGCCAAGTGGCTGAGTCCCTATGAAAAGCCGGGGCTCAGCTTCAAGACGGTTCTGGTCTATTTCTGTGCTGCTGTTTTGCCGCTGCTCCTCCTGCTCGGCGTCATCGTGCTCTGGTCGCGCTCGCTCCAGCGACTGGTTTCCAAACGGACCCGTGAGCTCATGGAGGAGGCGGCCGGACACAGACAGGCAGAGGAGCGGGTGCAAGCGGCGCTGTCGGATTCGCAGCGGCTGCTCGAAGAGGCCGACAACTCGCGCAGGGCCCTGCTCAGCGTGATCGAGGACCACAAGGCGTCTGAGGACCTGCTTCGAAAGAGCGAAGACAAGTTCCGGAGCCTTTACGAATCCATGAACGAAGGCGTGGCCTTGCACCAGCTGCTCTATGACCCGGCAGGCAACGCCGTGGATTATGTGATCGAGTCCGTCAATCCGTCCTACGAGACGCTCCTCGGGCTGAAGCAGGATGACGTGCAAGGCCGGAAAGCCTCCGCCGTGTACGGCACACGCTCGGCCCCCTATCTCGACATGTACACCAGCGTGGTCGAAACCGGCGTCCCCGTGCGCTTCGAGGCCACGTTCGAGCCCCTGCGGAAATCGTTTTACATCTCGGTGACCTCTCTCAGCAAGGGACGCTTCGCCACCGTGTTCGAAGACATCACCGAGCGCAAGAAGGCCGAAGCGGAACACAAACGGCTGATGGCCGCCATCGAGCAGTCCGGCGAGGTCATCTTCATCACCGACGCCAACGGGGTCATCCAGTATGTGAACCCCGCGTTCTGCACGGTGACCGGCTACTCCCGCGAAGAGGCGGTGGGAAAAAACCCGAGTATCCTGAAGAGCGGCCAGCAGGACGAGGCGTTTTACAAGACGCTGTGGACAACCTTGTCCAGCGGGAAAACATGGCAGGGCCGCTTCGTCAACAAACGCAAGGACGGAGCCCTCTACACGGAAGAGGCGACCCTCTCCCCCGTGATCGACGCGACGGGCAAGATCGTCAGCTACGTGGCCGCCAAACGCGACATCAGCGAGCATCTTCGGCTCTCGGAGCAGCTGCAGCAGGCGCAGAAAATAGAGTCCGTCGGACGGCTGGCCGGCGGTGTCGCGCATGACTTCAACAACATGCTGAGTGTGATCCTCGGCAGCACCGAACTGGCCCTGAGCGGAGTTGACCCGTCCCAGCCGATTTTCTCTGACCTGCAGGAAATCCGCAAGGCTGCCGAACGTTCCGCTGCGCTGACCCGACAGCTGCTGGCCTTTGCCCGCAAACAGACCGTGTCTCCCGTCATCATCGACCTCAACGACACGTTGACCGGCATGATCATGATGCTGCGGCGGCTCATCGGCGAAGATATCGATCTCGCCTGGATGCCCGGCAAAGACTTATGGCCGGTCAAGATAGACCCTTCCCAGATCGACCAGATTCTGGCGAATCTTGCGGTCAACGCGCGCGACGCCATGACCGACACCGGCAAGCTCACCATCGAGACCGGCAACCTGACCGTCGACGCCACCTACTGCTCCAAACACGTGGAAGCCCTTCCCGGCGACTATGTGCTGCTCGCCGTGAGCGATAACGGCCGCGGAATAGACAAAGAGACGCAGGCGCACCTTTTCGAGCCCTTCTTCAC
>Ga0209066_10007819_pt1 | contig 10514 bp, 12 predicted proteins | sample All_14_2_FD_187198 | JGI IMG/M metagenome (GOLD analysis project Ga0209066, IMG submission 187198) | Freshwater microbial communities in response to fracking from Pennsylvania, USA - Allegheny Zone_MetaG_DW_15 (SPAdes) (version 2) ... | reverse complement strand
GAGTCTACATATTGTATAATATTTGGATGCTTAATTTCTTTGTATAATTTTGATGCTTTTTTTAAGAGTTGAATGGATTCTAGTGGACTGATTTCTGCACTCAGAGTTTTTGCCCCTGCAATCTTAAAGAATAGTTTTTTATTATCCTTCTTTATTCCAAAGTTAATACAACCACTACCTGTTTCATCCACGACATAAAAAGCAGTTCCGTATTGACTGAGCCAGGAAAAATCCTGATTTTCTCTTAATTTATATTCGATATCGTCGATCTTATTTAATATCATCTATGTGTAATTATACTCGTTTAGATCAAACGTTGTTTATTAAATTTGTTTTATCTAATAAAATAGTTTTATGATACTTAACACTGGTTCAAGAACAGATATACCTGCTTATTATAGTGAATGGTTTTATAATCGGATTAAAGAAGGATATGTTTATACGCGTAATCCTTATAATCCTAAGTTAATTCATTCATACCAATTAAATCCAAGTGTTGTGGATATTTTAGTGTTTTGTACAAAGAATCCTGAACCAATGATGAAGCGCTTAGATGAGATTAGTCATTTTAAACAATTCTGGGGAATCACATTAACTGCGTATGGTAAAGATATTGAACCTAATGTATTAAACAAACATCGAATCATTGAGTGTATAAAGATTCTTTCAAATCGATTTGGATCAAAATCAGTTGAGTGGAGATATGATCCAATCTTTCTATCAGATAAATACACAAAGGAAGTACATCTTAGATCGTTTGAGCATATTGCGAAAGAGCTTAGTGGATCTATTACTACCTGTGTAGTGAGCTTTATAGATTTATATCAAAAAACATTAAAGAATTTCCCAAGTGTAAAAGAAGTTAACCTGGAGGATCAAATAGAATTGATTAAAGCATTCGTGGAGATTGGGACAAAGTATAATATCAGAATAAAGACGTGTTTAGAAAACAAGATTCTTGAAAATTATGGTGTGGATACAAGTGGTTGTTTAACCCAATCTGTACTTGAGAAGGCTTTGAACCAACGTTTAAATGTTCCTAAACAAACTCAAGCGAGAGAGGGTTGTGAATGCTTATTAGGGAATGATATTGGGGCATATAATTCATGTGGACATGGATGCGTGTATTGTTATGCTAATTATGATATGAGTTTAGTCAAAGAGAATATGATGAAACATAATAAAAACTCACCTTTATTAATTGGTGAGTTAAAGGGCGATGATATTATTCGAGAAATGAATCAAGTATCGTATATCAATAATCAATTAAGTTTATTTTAGAATTTTGTTATGACTAGATCTTTGAAGTAAGCATCGGTTCCAACTTCTGTCCATAAAGCGATGGAGCCTTTTCTTTTACCATGTTTTAAATCAGTCACAATTAAACATGGTTGAGATGCTTTATTGATAAATAGTTCAGCATATTCTTCTTTTACAACAACTTTGAAATCGATCCATTCCTTTGTATCAATATCTACATAAGATTCGTATTTTATAGGATCAGTTTGTCTTAAAATATCAAATTTATGGTTGGGATAAGAGAAGTATTGAGTAGATCGATTTCGTCTAATTTGGTCTTTTACTTTACTGTTTGTAGGTCGAATATAAATTCCTTCAAACTCTGAATTGTCTTGATTGATATGAAATGCAATCCCAATAAATCCACGTGCAAATTCTGGCGCAGTGCTTAAGAGCTGGCTGTATACTTTAACTTCAATAATACCATTCTCAAAATCGAAATCTTTCAATATGGCGTAAGTAGGCTCATCAAACTGTGTAATTTCTGGATTCTTTAATACATTTAGAACTTCTTGATGGTCCATTTCAACGTTCTTAATTGTGACTTCATTTGGAATAAAGTTTGATATATTCATATTTATTTCTTTCATATTACCTCCAAGTTTATTAATAACAGTTTACCATTCTGAGAATTGTTTTAAAGTAGGCACTAATTTGTAACTATAAAAAAAGAAGTTAATAGCTAACTTCTTGGTATTCAAACGTATTATTGTCTAAATCTGGGTAGATAATTTCCACTAATTTAAACACTTGGTTTTCATATTCGTATTTGAAGATGGTACAATTGGGAATTTTACCTTTTAAAATAGACCAAGGATGAACCCAATGAGACATAAATTGAACACTTGCGCCAGCGTGTGATACCGCGAGGACATTTATATGATCTTCCTTATCCATAACTTCAGTCAAGAACTTAACCATTCTTTCTTCAGTTTCAGATGCATGTTCACCACCATATGGCACAAAGAAGGTACGGTGTACTTCACGATCCGTTGGATTTAAGTCTTCACTCTCACCTTCGAATGTCCCAAAGTTTCGTTCCTTTAGGCTCTTTGAACGTCCATAGGGTAATCGACCTTCGAGAATAATTTCGATTGTATCAGAGCTTCTTTCTGCAGTGGATGAATACGCATGATCAAGGTTAATGTTCTTAAAGTATGTTCTGACATGTTCAGCTTGCTTAATGCCTAATTCTGTAAGAGGTGAGTCACACGCACCTTGTATTTTTCGTCTAACATTGAATAAGGTTTGACCATGGCGCATGAGATAGAGTGTTTTCTTCATAATAATTCCTTTCAAACTAATATTCTTATTCTAACTTATATTCTTAAATGATTAAATAAGGAATTATTATTTACAATAAAATAACAAATGTTCTGTATTTTTGTGTACAATTAAATTAAGTTATGTACGACATTATCATTATCGGTTCTGGCATCATTGGATCTATGTTGGCTTATGATTTAAGCCGTTTTAATGTGTCCGTTTGTGTGCTTGAAAAGAATGTAGAAATTATGAATGAAGTCAGTAGTTCAAACAGTGGACTTGTTCATGTTGGGTATGATCCTGAAGATGGAACACTAAAAGCTCAATTGAATTTAATAGGGGCTAAACGTTATCCACAAATAGCGAAAGATTTAAATGTGGATTATAAACAAGTGGGTAGTTTACTCGTTTCAAACAGTATGGATGAACATGAAGCGCTTTTAAAATATGCACAACGTGCGACTCAACGTAAGATTGATGTTAAATATATCCAACAAGATGAAATAAGAAGAATGGAACCTAATATAAGTGATTCTGTGTTAGAAGCCCTTTTCTTTCCTACGACTGCGATTATTACACCATGGCAAATGGGATTTGCGTGTATGAATTTTGCGGTTCTAAATGGGGTTAAACTTTTTAGACAAACTAAAGTTATTGGGATAGATAAAAATGAATATTATACAGTTCATACAACTCAAGGTGTATTTGAGTCAAAGTGTGTCATAAACTGTACAGGCTTAAATGGAGTTGATGTAGCGAAGTATCATGATCCAAACTCTAAACATCAACTTGAGTTTAGAAAAGGTGAGTATCAAGTGAGTGATATAAGAGATGAATCTTATTTAAATCATGTCATTTATCCGATGCCGAGTAAGTTGGGTAAAGGGGTGTTAGCTCTTAAAACCATCGAAGGTAATTTGATGTTTGGACCTACGAGTTATGTGATTGATAATCGATATGACTTTAGCACAACGGTTAATGGTTTGAATGAAGTTGATTCTAAGATTAGTCAGATCATTAAACCTTTAGCAAAGAATCGGATGATACGTCAATTTGCAGGGGTGAGACCTGGATCTGTTACGAAGGATTTTATCATTGAGAATAAGGATGGATTTATCAATGTGATTGGCATTGATTCTCCTGGTTTAGCAAGTGCACCTGGAATATCAGAGTATGTAATAGAATCATTCCTTAAGAAGGATTTTGAGCTTGAAAGTAAGATGAATCTAGTGGACTTCAAATGGAAAAAACATTTAAGTTCTAATGAGAGAAATGAGTTAATTAAAGATGACTCTCGGTATGGAAGAATCGTATGTGTATGTGAAACGATTAGTGAAAAAGAGATCATGAATGCGATTCATTTGCCTGTAGGGGCAAGAAGTATTAAAGGGGTTAAACGTATTACTCGACCTGGTTCTGGACGTTGTCAGGGTGGCTTTTGTGAGAGTGAAGTAGTGCGTATTTTAGCTCGTGAGTTAAATGTAGATATGAAGGATATACCTTATGATAATGATGTGTTCTTAACACCTCTTGGAGGTCATGATGAGACACGTTAAATGTGTAGTAATTGGAGGTGGTAGTGCTGGTTTAGCTGCCGCAATTCAATTAAAGAAATACAATATTGATTGTCTTCTTTTAGAGAAGGAAGATGTTTTAGGGGGTATCTTAAATCAGTGTATTCATAATGGATTTGGATTAACACGATTTAAAGAAGAGTTAACGGGTCCTAGTTATGCGGAGAGATTAGTTTCTGAGTTTCATGATTTAGGGATTGAGTTTGAACTTGATTCTACTGTAATTAAATTGAATTCTGATAAATCGATTGAATATATTAATCCTAAAGGTGTACACAAAATTCAGGCGGAATCGATTGTTTTAGCGCTTGGAGCACGTGAAAGAACACGTGGGAATATCATGATTCCTGGAGATCGAAGTGTCGGAGTTTGGACGGCTGGTTCTGCTCAGAAGTATTTAAATATCGATGGTTATTGTGTAGGTAAGCGTGTATTTATTTTAGGCAGTGGTGATATTGGATTAATTATGGCAAGACGAATGACGATAGCGAAGGCTAAAGTTGTAGGGGTTGCGGAGATTATGCCGTATTCAAATGGATTAACACGTAACTTAGTTCAATGTTTATATGACTATGATATTCCACTTTATCTAAGTACCACGATTACTCGTATTAATGGGAATGGTCGTGTTCAATCGATTGAGTTGAGTCGAGTGGATGAGAATTTAAAGCCGTTAAGTGGAACTGAGTTTAACATCGAAGTAGATACTGTATTATTATCGGTTGGATTAATTCCAGATAATATTATTACTGAGAATGCAGGTATTGAGATGGATCCAAGAACGAAAGGTCCTAAGATTAATCAATACTATGAAACATCCATTCCAGGTATATTTGCATGTGGAAATGGTCTACATATACATGATGTGGTGGATTTTGTGAGTGAAGAAGGGGATATGGTTGCGAAATCGGTTGAGAGATATTTGAATCAACTCGGAAAATCAGATTTATCGATTCCTGTTAATAGTGATTCTAATTTCATTTATGTTTTACCTCAAACAATTGATAAGAGTCAGGCTGTTAAATTGAAGTTTCGAGTCAAAAGACCACTTAAGAATGTGAAGCTTGTGATTAGAACGAAAGATGAAATAATTATGACTTTACCAAAGACACAATTACTACCTGCGGAGTTAGAGATGATTACACTTCCTTTACCTCTTATTGATAAAATACAAGATGAAGTACGATTGGAGATTATCGCATGAAACATGAACTAACATGTATCGTATGTCCAAGAGGGTGTCTTATTCAATTAGTGAAAGATGAGGAACATTATATTTGTACAGGGAATCAATGTAAAAGAGGGGAGGTTTATGCCATACAAGAAGTGACTGAACCTCGTCGTATGTTTACGACAACTGTACAGATTGTTGGGTCTAAGCTAAGTCGTTGTCCGGTTGTAAGTTCTAGTGCTATACGAAAAGAAGATATTTTTAAAATTCGAGATATCTTAGATGGATTAGTAATACATGCTCCTATACAAGTGAATGACATTATTGTGGAGAATATTCTTGGGACTGGAATTCATATTATTGCGTCTAGAAGTATAAAAAAAGATGCCTAAGCATCTATCGTAAGAATAAGATTAAACCTAACATCACACCCGCAAGATTGTGATGGAAACTCTTTACTTTAACTTGATGGATAACTTCCATCACAGCACATAGTTTATCAGAAGCTTGGACAATCCAGGCTTCTTTTGTTTGTGGTTTAGATTATCCCAATGGCCACATGTGATTGACAATTGTGTCTTCCATGATCGGCGTGACAGTTGTGATCATCTTTGCGTTTTTTAAGGCTTCTCTTGGATGAACATGGACATGATTTCCAGGAGTTGTTTGTTCAGTTCTCCAATCGTAGAGAAATAAATCATGTAAAAGCGCTCCACGTACACAGTCTCTGTGATTAACATTAAAGTATCGTGAGATTAAATGGGCATAGTATGCCACATTGAGTGAGTGTTGGTAGCGGCTTGTATTTAAATGTTGGGAATAGTTATGTAAGTTTAGAACAGTTGGATGATCAATTAAGTCTTCAATATGATTTAGGAAGTCTTGTGTAATTGGATGAGAGTCATTGATCGGTAATGTAGAGAAAACGGCTTTCATGGAACTCCTTTGGATGTCGGTGACATAAACGAGTCGATAATAACACCTATTACAAAATACTTCAATCATTTTTATAAAATTTAGCACTCAAGTATTGACAGTGCTAAAAAGTGTGTTATTATAATAATGTATTAGCACTTAGATATAGAGAGTGCTAAAAAGGAGGAAAAATTATGAGAAATGGTTTAATTAGACGTCCAACAACTTCGATTCTAGATGACTTCTTCAATGATGAGTTCTTCTTACCAAGCTTTAGTTCAAATAGCCATCTTGATGTTTATCAAGAGGATAATAAATATGTTGTCGAAGTTGATTTGCCTGGATTCAAGAAAGAAGAAATTAATATGTCGTTCAATAATGACTTATTAACAATTAAGGCAGAACATACTGAAGAGAAGAAAGAAGATAATAAGAAGTATATCTATCGTTCAAGAAGTCAATCGATGTTTACTCGTCAGATTCGCTTTAACAATATTGATCATGAGAATATTGATGCGAAGTTTGAAGAAGGTGTACTAAAAGTAGTATTACCAATTAAAGGCGAAAGCGAAGTTGTTAAACGAATCGAAGTGAAGTAGAGTCAGGAAAAACTGACTCTTTTCTTTATCGTAATTTAGTGGTACATTATTTCATAAGATTGGGTGGATTATGGCAATAGAGAAAGTTAGAGATTATTTTAGACCATTTGGAGTTGAATCTCGTATACAAGAATTTGATGTATCGAGTGCGACAGTAGAAATGGCTGCTCAAGCATTAAATATAGAAGGTAAACGAATTGCGAAGACTTTAGCATTTCGTTATTTTGATCAAACACTCTTGATTGTGACTGCGGGAGATGCCAAAATAGATAATAGTAAGTTTAAGTCACATTTTAATTTAAAGGCTAGAATGCTTGATGCACAGGAGACTGAAGAAAAAGTCGGTCATGCGGTAGGTGGAGTGTGTCCATTTGCGGTCAATCACAATTGTGTCTTCCATGATCGGCGTGACAGTTGTGATCATCTTTGCGTTTTTTAAGGCTTCTCTTGGATGAACATGGACATGATTTCCAGGAGTTGTTTGTTCAGTTCTCCAATCGTAGAGAAATAAATCATGTAAAAGCGCTCCACGTACACAGTCTCTGTGATTAACATTAAAGTATCGTGAGATTAAATGGGCATAGTATGCCACATTGAGTGAGTGTTGGTAGCGGCTTGTATTTAAATGTTGGGAATAGTTATGTAAGTTTAGAACAGTTGGATGATCAATTAAGTCTTCAATATGATTTAGGAAGTCTTGTGTAATTGGATGAGAGTCATTGATCGGTAATGTAGAGAAAACGGCTTTCATGGAACTCCTTTGGATGTCGGTGACATAAACGAGTCGATAATAACACCTATTACAAAATACTTCAATCATTTTTATAAAATTTAGCACTCAAGTATTGACAGTGCTAAAAAGTGTGTTATTATAATAATGTATTAGCACTTAGATATAGAGAGTGCTAAAAAGGAGGAAAAATTATGAGAAATGGTTTAATTAGACGTCCAACAACTTCGATTCTAGATGACTTCTTCAATGATGAGTTCTTCTTACCAAGCTTTAGTTCAAATAGCCATCTTGATGTTTATCAAGAGGATAATAAATATGTTGTCGAAGTTGATTTGCCTGGATTCAAGAAAGAAGAAATTAATATGTCGTTCAATAATGACTTATTAACAATTAAGGCAGAACATACTGAAGAGAAGAAAGAAGATAATAAGAAGTATATCTATCGTTCAAGAAGTCAATCGATGTTTACTCGTCAGATTCGCTTTAACAATATTGATCATGAGAATATTGATGCGAAGTTTGAAGAAGGTGTACTAAAAGTAGTATTACCAATTAAAGGCGAAAGCGAAGTTGTTAAACGAATCGAAGTGAAGTAGAGTCAGGAAAAACTGACTCTTTTCTTTATCGTAATTTAGTGGTACATTATTTCATAAGATTGGGTGGATTATGGCAATAGAGAAAGTTAGAGATTATTTTAGACCATTTGGAGTTGAATCTCGTATACAAGAATTTGATGTATCGAGTGCGACAGTAGAAATGGCTGCTCAAGCATTAAATATAGAAGGTAAACGAATTGCGAAGACTTTAGCATTTCGTTATTTTGATCAAACACTCTTGATTGTGACTGCGGGAGATGCCAAAATAGATAATAGTAAGTTTAAGTCACATTTTAATTTAAAAGCTAGAATGCTTGATGCACAGGAGACTGAAGAAAAAGTCGGTCATGCGGTAGGTGGAGTGTGTCCATTTGCGGTCAATCACAATTGTGTAGTAGTATTAGATGTATCACTTAAACGATTTGAAACCGTTTATCCTGCGTGTGGTAGTTCGCAATCCGCAATTGAGTTGAATCTAGCTGAGCTAGAAAAATTATCTCAATCAACACAATGGGTAGATGTATGTAAGGAATGGGTCTAAATGGAAAGTTGTCAAACGTGTAAAGCACCAATTTGTATCAGTCATATTAGTCTTTTTCGCAATCTTACTCCAATTCAAAGAGGTAAAATCATACGCCATGTTAATCGTAAGGCATTTAAACGGGGTGATATCTTTTTGAATCAAGGGGATATGATTTCGGAGTTTGTGATTGTCAGTCGTGGTCAGTTTAAAGCGGTTAGTATAAATCCTGAAGGAAAATCAAAAGTAGTTCAATATTTTAGAACAGGTGATTTCTTTGGACAGGATAGTTTGTTTAAAGAGAAAGAATTACCATATACAATTCAAGCTATGTCTGAAGGGGCTTTGTGTATGATAGATGCGAGTACGATGCATGAACTCATTCATAGTGAACCTGATTTAGCGTTATCGATCTTAAATGAACTGAATAATCGTGTGAATCAATTGGAGAGTGAATTATCTACTGTTTATGTTGAGAGTTTGGAAGTTCGTTTGATGAATCTATTAAAACAACTAAGCAATGATTATGGGGTTCAATTGAAACATGGAGTTAAGATTAATAATCCATTAAGTCAAGATGAAATGGCTATGCGTTTAGGTGTAAGTCGAGAAAGTGTTAATCGTAAGTTAAAACAGTTAGAAAAAGAAGAAAGAATTAAACTTCAATCAAGAAGAGAAATAATTATCTACAAAATGTGATGTATGTCACATTTTATTTTTATATTTATGATATTATGTGGTTGGAGGTCAATATATGAGTGAAATTATTGATAACGTTAGTAAGCGACAGGAACAACTAAAAACATTAATCCAAAGATTACATCGAGGAGAAGATAGAGCGTCAGTAGAGGCAGAATTCAAACGTGATTTTGCGTATGTCACAGGTGCGGAAATTGCACAAATGGAATATAACTTAGTTCAAGATGGAGTAAGTGTAGAAGAAATCCAAAGTTTATGTGATGTGCATGCGTCCTTATTTCAAGGATCACTTGCGGAGCTTCATAAGGATGTTTTAACAATTAATCCTATTACAATTTTTGAAGAAGAGAATTTAGAGTTTAGCGCATTAGTCGATAAAGCGATTAAATTTAAACAAGAAACGAATAATCATTTAAATGTGGTTAAACCATTTCTATTAGATCTTATAGAAAAATTTAGAGCAGTAGATGCACATTATTCAAAAAAAGAAAATGTATTCTTTCCATTCTTAGAGAAACATGGGATTGAGACGATTCCACAAGTTATGTGGGGAGTTGATAACCAGATTCGTGAGAAGTTAAAGGATTCCTTTATAACGCTTAATACGAGTGATGATGTGAATCTGATAATGGATAAATTCTATCAGATGGTTGATATGGTTAAAGAAATGATTACGAAAGAGAATATGATTCTATTCCCTTTATTACGTGATACTTTAACTGAGAATGATTTTAAAGCAATTGCACAAGCACTTGAAAACCCAGAAGCTGGAGTTTATCAATCTAAAGAAGAAACACAAACAGTTGATGAAATTGAGTCTGTGAATGGTGATATTCGTATGTCTATGGGTCATTTATCTACTACAGAAGTGAATGCATTATTAAATACATTACCCTTTGATATGACGTTTGTGGATGCGAATGATAAAGTTAAATATGTTTCTCAAGGGAAAGAAAGAATCTTTGATCGACCAGCTTCTGTTATAGGACGTCCTGTACATTTATGTCATCCACCACAAAGTGTTCATATTGTGATGAATATTGTGGAAGACTTGAGGTCGGGTAAAAAAGATCATGAAGATTTCTGGATTAATTTTAGAGGAAAGTTTGTCTATATTCGATATTATGCAGTTCGTGGTGATT
>Ga0209066_10007817_pt1 | contig 10515 bp, 4 predicted proteins | sample All_14_2_FD_187198 | JGI IMG/M metagenome (GOLD analysis project Ga0209066, IMG submission 187198) | Freshwater microbial communities in response to fracking from Pennsylvania, USA - Allegheny Zone_MetaG_DW_15 (SPAdes) (version 2) ... | reverse complement strand
GCGGTCAACTTCCTGGCCGCCACCGACTACCTGGCGCCGGACGGCGACGGTTCCGCCCTGACCGGGGTGATAACGTCCACTGCGGCGATCGTGACCACGCTGGGCACCAAGTACGACGCGGTCAACTTCCTGGCCGCCACCGACTACCTGGCGCCGGACGGCGACGGTTCCGCCCTGACCGGCGTGATAACGTCCACGGCTGCCATCCAGGCTGACATCAACAGCCGGCTGGCTTCTGGCGGTGGGACGATGTCCGGGGATCTGACTATGTCTAACGACGCAAAGATAGTGGCTGGGTCGTCAGTGACCACTTCAGGCTCGTTCTTCGGGAACGCCATGGTGATCGGCGGCGGCACCCCCGTAAATAAAATACTCTTCGGTATAATCACTATCGATCCTGCCAGTGTTGCCACAGGGGATTGTAATGATGAAACCCCTACGGTCTCAGGTGCATTGGCTGGTGATCATGTCATCTGGACGGCACCGAACGGGATAGCAGATGGAATAGCCTGGAGTTCTTTCGACGCCAACACGGCAGATACTCTTGGCTTGAGGATATGTAACTCCACGGTCGGCGCGGTTGATCCGGTTTCAGCTGACTGGGGTTATATCATCATCAGGTAGTTGGGAATCGCGGGCCGGGTTTTAGCCCCGGCCCGCGGATGGATTTAAAGCTGGAGCGGGTAAATAAAGTCGGAAGGCTTTTTATGAGATATAAAAGCGCGGTTATGGCGGCGGCGGCGCTCTTTTTGGGGGCGGTGTGCGCCCGGGCGGCCAGTACGGAGACGTGGTCATTTACCACGGGGTTCGCCATTGCCACGGCGGGGGGGAACACCCTGGAGTCCACCGTCGGCGAGGTGTCCGGCTCCACCATGACGGCGGGCGGTAAAGGGCTGCGCAGCGGGCATTCCGGCACCAGCCACAGCCCCGGAGTGGTTTACGACCTCGCCGCCTCTACCACGCCCGGCAACGAGGCCCTTTTCCAGTGGACCAGCGTGGGCCGCGACGGCCTCGTGGGCCAGGCCAGTTACGTCGAAGTGAAGATCGCCACCTATCCCATCACCTACGCCAATTATTCCACGGTTAATTCTTCCTTTACGGTGGCCGCGCTGGCGCCCGGCGCGCCCGAGCAGGAACTCTATTCCGGGCTAGAGTCAGGCAAGACCTATTACGCGGCCGTCAGGGTTCGCGACGCCTCCAACATGTACGGACGTCTGTCGGCCAACGTCACCTTCGGCACGGCTCCAGTCAGGCCCCGCGCGCCCGTGGTCTCCGGAGTGGTGGCCAACGGCCTCTTCAATATTTCCTGGACGCCAGTCACCTCCAACGTGGCGGGCGCCGCCGTCACTATCCAGAATTACGAGGTCTACTACAGCAGCGCGCTCAACGGCGTGGTCTACACGCTAGTCAATAATCTTTCCAGCTCCACGTTCGCACATACCGTGGTCACGAGCCCGGCTAACTGGTATTTCGTCAAGGCCGTCGACAGCAACGGCTACCGCAGCGACGCCTCCGTCTGGCTGAGCAATTCCGACCAGGCCCAGCGCGTGGTGGCCGACGACTCCCGGGCCGTGGTTGACATGAGCCCCTACGTCGAGGACTTCCTCGCCACGTCCGGCCTGCAGCCGGTAATCGAGCACCAGCCGCAGTACGAGTCCGGCTCGACGGTGGTCTCCTACCGGTTCTTCTTCCGGGACGCGGCCAATAACGAAGTGATCCAGAACCTGGCGGAGGACGTGACCCTGATACTGCCCCTTTCCAGGACCGGCACCTTCAACGTCAGCGCCTTCTCGCCGTCCGTGTCCTACAGCCCCTACGACTACTCCGCCTATTATTACAACGGCGTGGAGGACGTCAAGGTCGGCGGCACCGTCAATCCCACGGACGGCACGGTGTCCATCCTCACGCGCAAGACCGGCCTCTACAAGGTCAAGCAGGTCATCCGGGCGCAGAGCTTCTCCATCACCCAGACCGAGCCGCGCAAGATCTTCACGCCCAACGGCGACGGGGTCTGGGACGAGTTCACCATAGTTTACGAGAACCCCGAAGGCCTGGCCATCACCAACGCCAAGGTCTACGACCTGTCGGGCGCGGAAATAGCCGCCCTGCGGGCCGGCACCTACGGCGCCTCGGCCTCGCTGGCCTGGGACGGCCGCAGGTCCAACGGCGACAAGGCCCCGTCGGGCATCTACATCTACCAGTTCAAGGCCGGCAGCAAGTTCTACAACGGTACCATGGTGGTAGCGCGCTAAGTTCGGGGACGGAGGGGCCGGCGCGCGCGGCCCCGAAACGGCGGTTTTGAGCGGCGGGCCGCCTTGCGGGCGTTACAATCAGGTAATATTTATGAAACAGCTAAAAGGTAGAATTGTAACTGTGGCAAAAGGTTTTGCGCTGCTGTTTTTATTTATTGCCGCGGCTAATATGAACGCGCACGCTTATTTTTCAGCCGATTCCGCCTGCGGGGCCAGGGCCAACGCGCTGGCTGGCGCTTTTACGGCCGTGCCCGGCGGCTCCGAGGCCGCCTGCTCCAACCCCGCCACCCTGCTCGAACTCTCCGCGCCCGAGCTCACCGCCGTTTACGGGCGCCTCTATTCCGGCCTCACCGACGACTCCTCCATCGGGCAGGGCTATTTCGGCTTCGCGGCCCCGGTCAGGCGCTACCTGCAGGGCTCGGCCGCCTTCTCCTGGAGCGACACCCGCCTCAGCGAGGCCTATTCCGAAAGCTCCTACTCCGTCAGCTACGCCACCGTGGTTTACCGCGGCGTCGGCGCCGGCCTGACGCTCAAGTACCTGCGCCGCGCCTACATCTCCGACGCCTACACGGCGGTGGACCCGGTCTTCACCCGTAACGGCTATTCCAAGTCAGCCCTGGGCGCCGACCTGGGCTTATTCTACCGCCCGGCGCCCGCCTACGCTTTCGGGCTGGCTTTCCGCAACCTCAACAAGCCCGACATGGGCCTGGACGCCGCCGATCCCCTGCCGGTAGAGACCCGCGCCGGGTTCTCCTACCAGTCCCGCGCCACCCTGCTCGATTTCGACGCGGCTTTCGCCGGCCCCGACTACACGCTGGCCGTCGGCGTGGAGCACGCTCTGCAGAAGCGCTTCGCCCTGCGCATGGGCCTGGCCGCGGGCAACGATTCCCGCCGCAACGTCAGCCTGGGCCTGGGCAGCCGCTTCGGCCTGGCTTCTTTCGACTACGCTTTCAGCCTCCCCATCAGCGGGATAGCGGGCACCGTCGGCTCGCACCGCCTGGCCTTCTCCGTCCGCTTCGGCGGCGAAGAAGCGGCCCTGCAGGAAGCGGGCTCCGCCGCCCTGCTCCGCGCCCAGGAGAAGACCGCGCTGCAGGAAGAAAAGATCCGCGCCCTTGAGCAGCGGCTGGACTCCATGACGCGCCAGCCGGCTCCCGCCGCGGTCCAGGCCCCGGCGCAGCAGCCGGTCGTGGTCATCCAGCCTGCGCAGCCCGACGCGCAGGCGCAGGCCGAGATAAACCGCCAGCTGGAAACCCTGCGGCAGCAGCTGGAGAAATCACGGGCCGAAATGGAAGCTTTGAAGGCCAAGACGGCCAAGCCCGCGGCCGCGCCGCAGCCGGCCCGCCGCACCTCCTACACCGTGAAGGAAGGCGATACCCTGGGCAGCATAGCCGAGTCGGTCTACGGCGACGCGGACCGCTGGCAGGAGATCTACCGCGCCAACGCCGGCTCGCTGGGCCGCGGCGGCGAGGTGAAGCCCGGGCAGGTGCTGGTCATCCCGTGACGCGCTGAACCGCGGGGACCGAGAGAGTCAACTATTATGAACGACAACTTCGACGAATCTTCCCTTAACGAGGCCGCCATCAACGACGTCGAGACGGCCCGCCTGGCCCTGCGCTGGGCGCTCGACAAGATCCGCGCCCTGCACGAGGACGACCTCAAGACCCGCCAGAACCTGCAGGAAAAGGCAAGCCAGGTGACGTTCCTGGAGAACCAGCTCAAAGCCAAGAATTCCGAGATCGAGCGCGCCGGGCGCGTGCACGAAGAAGAGATGAAGTCCCGCCAGAACTCGCTGGAGTACCAGTTCCGTTCCCGCCTGGAGCGCCTGACCGAAAGGGAGAAGGAGCTGGAGGACAAGGTCTCTAAGAACGAGGAGATCCTCAAGCAGAAAGAGGAGCGCCTCGCCGCCGATTACCAGAAGAAGTCCGAGGAACTGCGCGGCCGCTGGGCCAGCGTGGAGGGCGAGTTGTGGCAGCTGCGCCAGGAGCAGCTGGCCAAGCAGCAGGAGTTCGAGCGCGTCTACGGCGCGCGCCTGGAGGAAGAGAAGAAGCGGATGGCCGAGGAGGCCGCCCTGCAGAAGAACGCCCTGGAAGAGGCCTACCGCAGCCGCGTCGAGGAGCTGGAGAAGCGCGAACGCACCGTCAGCGACGAGCTCAAGAAACAGGAGGCCGTGCAGAAGTGGGCCAGGGACAGCTGGCAGAAAGAGGCCGAGGAGCGCGACCGGGCCCTGAAAGTGAAGGACCTGGAAATAGACAAGAAGATCCTCGAGAAGAACCAGGAGCTGGAAGATTTCAGGGTCAAGGTTTCCCTGCTGGAAAAGCAGCTCAAGGAGTTCCCCGAGGCCGTGAAGCGCCGCGACGAGGACCTCAACCGCTACAAGGACGCCATCGCCAGCCTGGAGAGCGTCATCCGCACGCTGGAGACCGAGAAGAAGAATTTGCAGGCCGACTACGAGGGCCGCCTGGCCAAGGCCGCCGACGCCGTGGACGCCGAGCGCAGCCGCTTCCGGGAGATGGAGGCCGAGATCCCCAAGCGCCTCAAGATCGCCGTGGAGCACGAGCGCAACCGCTACGCCGAGAAACTGCACGATACGGAGCGCGGCTACCGCGAGGACCTGGCCAAGCGCCAGGAGGAAGTGGATTACCTGCAGCGCAACCTGCGCACTTTCGAGGAAACCATCAAGACCCTTCAGGCCGAGCGCGAGGCCCTGGTGCACAAGACCGAGCAGATGCAGACCCAGTACAACGTCAAGCTGGAGGAATTCTCCTTCCGCGAAAAGCAGCTGCAGTCCGAATACGACGTGCGCCTCAAGGTGGAGATGGAGAAGACCACCGCCTCCCTGCGCTCCGAGCTGGAGACCGCCGGCCGCATCTACGAAGACAGCCTGCGCCTGAAGGTGGAGGAGATCTCGCACCTGCGCCGGGACATAGAGGACCTTTCCAAGGAAAAGAACGCGGCCAAGGAGCTGCAGGCCGAGCTGCGCCGCCAGCTCGAGGCCGAGGGGGAGCGCGCCGCCGCCTCGCAGGACTCCCTGCGCGCCAAGCTGAAGGCCGAACTGGAACAGAAACTTTCCGAGGCGTCCGCCCAGGCCGAGCGCCGCCACGCCTCTGAGAAGCAGAAATTCGCCGACGAGCTGGAGGCCAGGTCCGCCGAATTCCAGGCCGAGATGGGCCGCAAGGACGAAGCCATAGCCGCGCTGCGCCTGTCGCTGCAGCAGGCCGGCGAGGACCAGCGCATGCTGCGCCAGAAAGCGGGCGAGGAACTCAAGGCCGCCGTGGCCGAAGAGAAGGCCCGCGCCGCCGCCGAGCTGGAGGACCGCGTAGCGCGCCTGGGCGCCACCATAAAATTGCGGGAGGACAAGATCTCCGAACTTTCCGGGGCGCTCGAGAACGCCCGCATAGAGAAGGAAGAACTGGTGCTGCTCGAGCGCGAGCGCCTGCAGCGCCTCTACGCCGAGAAGGAAAAGGCGATGGACGAGGAGCTGGCCGCCAGGGACGCCGAGCTGCTGCGCGCCCGCGAAGCCGCCGCCAGGGCCGCGGTGGAAAAGGACGCCTCAATCCAGGCCGCCGCCGCCGACCGGCGCGGGCTGGAGGAAAAGATCGCGGCCCTCAACCAGCGCCTGGCCGACGAAGAGGCCTCCGCCGCGGCCAAGCTGGACGCCGCGCTGCGCCGCGAGGCCGACCGCTATACCGAAATAATAGAGCGCAAGAACAAGGAGCTCGACGCCGCCGCGCACCTGCGCCAGTCCGAAGAGGACGCCTACCGCAAGACCCTGGCCGACTTCCGCTCCAGCCTGTCCGACGCCCTGTCCAAGATGGAGGCGGTGAAGGCCCTCGCCGACGAGCGCCAGGCCCAGCTGATGGCCCTGCAGGTGGAACTCGCGCAGGAAAAGAAGCACGCCGGGGACCAGGGCGCCGCCCTCGCCGCCCGGCTCGCGGACAAGGAAAAACTTTACCGGGACCTCTCCGTCCAGCACGACGACCTCAAAGAGGCCTTCGAGGAGGAGGTCAAGGGCGCCGAGCGCCGCTACAACGACGCCCTGCTCAAGCTGCGCGCCGCCGAGGAACAGAAGGCCTCCCGCGATAAGCAGATAGAGTCGCTCAAGCGCGACCTGGAGCTGCTCCGCGCCGAGAACCAGCGCCGCGACCTGGAAGCCGCGGAGCTGAAGGCCTCCGTGGCCAAGCAGCTGGAGAACGAGCGCCGCGAAATGCACATCGCCGGCGAGCGCCGCGGGCACGACTACGCCCAGAAGGAGAAGGCGCTGCTGGCCGAGATCTCTTCGCTGCGCGACATCGCCAATTCCAAGGACGTGTTGCTGGAGAAGCAGAAGACGCAGTGCGACGAAGCCCGCAACAGCTCGGAGCGCCTGAAGGCCGAGCTGGAAGAGGAGCGCGCCCGCAGGACGGAAAAGGACGCCGCGCTGCGCGGCCTCAAGGAAGATTACGAGGAGCAGCTGGAAGAAATGGCCGCGCGCGACAAGACCCTCGCCGCCGAGGTTTCCGCCCTCAAGAAGTCCCTGGCCGCCGTTTCCGGAGAGGCCCTGGAGCACCGCGGCGAGGCCGAGCACCTGCGGGCCTCCCTGGAGCGCCTTAAGGCCGCCTTCGAAGAAGAGCGCAGGAAGCGCTTGGAGTCCGAGGCGGACTCCGCCGGGGCCAGGACGGCCCTGGAAGAGAAGCGGGAAGAGGCCGGGCGCTACTCGGCCGACTTGGAGGCCCTTAAGAACGGCCTGGCGCGGCTCAAGAAAGCCTTCGAGGACGAGCGCTCCAAGCGCGTGGAATGCGAACTGCTGGCCCAGACGGCCCATTCGGCCCTGCGTGAGAAGCAGGAGGAGTTCCTGCGCTCGCAGAAACTCCTGGAACAACTTAAGGAAAAGATCCGCACATGGAAGAACAAATAGGCGCCCACATCAGCGACCTCGAGAACCTCAACTCCGAGCTCGACGGCTTCCTTTCCGACCTGCACGGGCGGGAACGGTCCCTGTCGGCCCGCATCGGGGAGCTGGAGGCCCAGGTCTTCGCGGCCAAGGATTACGCCGCGACGGAGATGCTGCGCTTCGCCCAGAAAGAATCTTCCATAACTTCCGCCATGGAGGCCGCGCAGGCCTCGCTGAAGGCCAGCGAGGAGGAATCGGCCCGGCGGTTGAAGACCATAGAGGGCCTCAACGCGGACCTGCTCATAGCTCGCGGCGCCCTGAAGGAGACTGAGGGCAGGCTCCTGAAGGCCGAGCGCCTGCGCGAGGACCTGGAGAAAAAGCTGGACCAGGCCCTGCGCGAGAATTCCCGCTCCGAGGACGGCTTCCTGCTTAAGCTGGAGCTCGTCAAGAAAGAGATGCGCGAGCAGGCCAGGCGCGCCGACGACCTGGAGCGCAAGCTGGCGGCCGCCGGCGCCAGGCTGGATACCGCGCTGGAAGACGCCGCCCGCGCCGAAAAATTACTGGCCGAAGCCAACGCGGACCTGGCCGCCAAAGACGCCCGCCTCAAGGAAGCCGAGCAGAAAGTAGCGGAGCTGGCCAAGGAAGTGGCCGCGTTCAAGGGCGGCAGCCTGCAGGAGAACGCCGCCCGGGCCCGCGAGACCGCCGCCGCCCTGGCCGCCCGGGTAGAAGAGCTGGAGGGCGCCCTGTCGGAGAGCGCCTCCCGCCACATGGACAAATTCCGCGCGGTGCAGGCCGAGCTCAGCGCGGTCAAGGCCGAGCTCCGCGCCAAGACCGAGGAGAACGCCGCCCTGCTCGCCAGGGAGCACGCCGCCGCCAAGGAACTGGGCGAGGCGGAAGAGAAGTGGAAGTTCTCCGCCGCCCAGCTGCACAACGCCTCGTCCAGGCTGCGCAACACCGAGAACGAGCTGGAGATCGCCCAGGGGCGCCTGAAATCCCTGGAGGAGGAGCGCGACAAGTTCCGCGCCGCCGCCATCAAGGCGGAAACCGCCGCCTCGGCGCTGGCCGCGCAGGAGTCACAGGCGCGCGACGGCGAGGCCGCGGGCCTGATGGCAGCGCTGGAGCAGCAGGCCGCCAAATTCACGGAACTGCTGCGGAAATACGACGACCTGGTGCTGCTCAATGAGACCCTGGCGCGCGAGAAGTCCGCCGCCCAGACGGACGCGGCTTCCCTGCGCGACGCCTTCAAGGCGGCCCAGGCCGCGGCCGAAGCCGAAGCCGGCGAGAAGCGGGGCCTGCAGTCCGGCCTGGCCGAGAAGCTGCGCGTCCTGGAGGCGCAGCTGCGCAAGAAAGATTTTGAACTGGAAGAGCTTCGCTCCGGGGCCGATATCGCGGCCCGGGAGGGGGAAGAACTGCGCCGGCGCCTGGAAGAGCAGGCCGCCGGGGAGCGGGAGCGCTACGCCGCGCTGCAGGCCCGGGCGCAGGAGGCCGACGCCCTGCTCAAGGAGCGGGAGCTGCAGCTCGCCGAAGCCCTGGCCGCGGCCCAGAACGCCGCGCGCGAGGGCCAGCAGCTGCGGGCCCGCCTGGAGGAGAAAGAGGACTCCGCCGCCGGAGAGGCCGAGGCTGAGCGGGAGCGCTACGCCGCGCTGTCGGAGAAGATGCACAATGCCGACGCCCTGCTCAAGGAGCGGGAGCTGCAGCTCAGCGAAGCCCTGGCCGCGGCCCAGAACGCCGCGCGCGAGGCCCAGCAGCTGCGGGCCCGCCTGGAGGAGAAAGAGGACTCCGCCGCCGGCGAGGCCGAGGCTGAGCGGGAGCGCTACGCCGCGCTGTCGGAGAAGATGCACAACACCGAGGCCCTGCTGAAGAAAAAAGAATTCGAACTGGACGAGGCCAGGAGCGCCCTGGCCGGCCTGGAGGGGGAATGCTCGCTGCTGCGCGACAGCCGTGCCGCCCTGGGCGAAAAATTCGCGCGCGAGATCCAGGCCGAGAACGAGCTGCTGCGGCAGGCCCAGGCCAAGATCTCCGAGCGTGACGCCCTTATTTCCCGCCTCACCGGCACCGAGGACGAACTGAAGCGGGAGGCGGACGCCCTCAAGAAAGAAAAGCAGGCGCTGCTGGCCCAGGTGCGCAAGAAAGCCTCGGGACCCGCCCAGTCGGCTAAGATCACCGAGGCGGAGCGCATGCTGGCGGACAAGGAAAGCCGCCTGGTAAAGCTGCGCGCCGAACTGGACCACACCCGGGCCGAAAAGGCCGAGCTGCAGGGCCGTGAAAAAGAGCTGCGAGAGGAGCTCAAGGCCCGGCCGTACCGCGCCATGCTGCGCGAGGCCGAGGAGAAGCTCCTGATAAAGGAGAAGATGCTGGCCGACATGAACTCGCGCATGAAGCGCATCGGCAAGGATTTCGAGGAGCTCAAGGCGCGCGGCCAGTCCGCGGGCGCCCCCGGCTACCTGCCGGACTTCGAGGAGCTGGTGGCCGGGGTGGCGCACCAGGTGGCCAACTCCATCAGCATCATCCGCAGCCACGCCGAGTTCTGCTCGGAGGCCCCGGACTCGGAAGGGGCCCGCGAATCCCTGAACGTGATAGTCCGCAACATCGTCAACCTGCAGAAGAAGATAGACATCATCATGAATTTCTCCAGGCCGGTCATTCCCCAGCGCTCCCCGGAGCGCCTCGGGGCGGTGCTGGAGGAGGTGCTCGACGGCCTGCGCGCCGCCGGCCGCCTCGAGAAGATCAAGCTGAAGGTGAAAGGCGGCGACAAACTCAGGCCCCTGAACCTGGACCGCGTGCGCTTCGCCGCCGCCCTGGAGCAGCTGCTGCTCAACGCCGCCGAGGCCATGCCCGGCGGTGGGGAAATGAGCGCGGCGGTCACCGGAGCCGCGGGCAAGCAGCGCCTGGAGATAGCCGACAGCGGGCCCGGCATAGAGAAGAAACACCTGGGCTCGGTCTTCCATCCCTTCTTCACTACCAAGCCCGGCAAAATGGGGCTGGGGCTCACCCTGGCCCGCAACGTGGCCAGGGCCCACGGGGGCACCCTGGAACTGCACAGCGAGCCCGGCAAGGGTACGCGGGTGGTTATGGAACTGCCGGAAATTTCCTGAGGCAAGAAAGCTATGGCACGAATCCTTATAGTCGACGACGAGCCGGACATGCGCCTGGCGGTCCGCAATGTGCTCAAACTGCGCGGCTACGAGATAGCCGAAGCGGGCGACGGCCCCGCCGCGCTGGCCCTGGCCCGGGAGAGCCGGCCCGACCTGGTGCTGCTGGACATGCGCCTGCCCGGCATGGACGGCATCGAGGTGCTCGCCGGCCTCAAGAAGATAGACGACAGCGTGCCCGTGGTGATGATAACCGGCTACGGCCACATCCAGTCCGCCGTGGACGTGATGAAGCTGGGGG
>Ga0209066_10007815_pt1 | contig 10516 bp, 11 predicted proteins | sample All_14_2_FD_187198 | JGI IMG/M metagenome (GOLD analysis project Ga0209066, IMG submission 187198) | Freshwater microbial communities in response to fracking from Pennsylvania, USA - Allegheny Zone_MetaG_DW_15 (SPAdes) (version 2) ... | reverse complement strand
GGCGTGGCCATTGCTGGCCTGAGTCGCTATTGCCGCGCAGTGGCCCGGCAGTTCTCCTTGGCGGGCCGGGAGGCTGAGCTGCATTTGCGCATCATCCGCGCCATGCAGGCCAAAGGGCAGGGCACGGCCTTGCCGGAGGAGTCCCCCGCGATTGATCGTCGGGTCAGCACCAGTGCGAGCACCAGCGCCAACGACTCGGTCCCCCCAGGTCTGCCGGTGGTGGCCGTGCAGCGTTTTCTGGAGGCCATGGAGCAAGTGGCTGCGCGGGAGTGCCCGGACACCTACAGCGCCACCTTGTGGCGGCAAAGCCTGTTGATTCACGCGCAGCGCATCCCCCAGCATCTGCGGGTGCACGCCGCTGACTGGCTGTGGGGCCGATCGACGTCCTTGAACGGGGATTGGCCGGCCCGTGGCGCCGGTACCCGTTTGATCAACACCGCCTACGTGACATTGGCCGAGTGGGTGGGACCCGTCAGGGCCGATGCCTGCTTCACGGCCATCGTGCGGGAGTTTGAGAACAGCCAGGATCCGGCGCTGTCCGATGTCCGAAGGTATTTATAGTGCTGCTTTTGATCAGAAAGCCCGCACCATGAGCGACATCAAGCTTCAACAATCGCACGCCCTGGGCCTGGACAAGGCCCGCGAGCTGACCCAGCAGTGGCTCAAGGATGCCACCCATCAACTGGGTCTGTCTTGCCAGGTGACGCAGGGCGAGACGGAAGACACCGTCACTTTCGAGCGTTCGGGCATCAAGGGCACCATGCTGGTGTCGGGCTCCAACTTTGACCTGCAGGTCAAGCTGGGCATGATGATGTCGGCCTTCAAACCCCTGATCGAGGCCGAGGTCAACAAAAACCTGAGCCGCATGATTGAAAAAGCCTCAGGCTCTTCACAAGCTTGAGGCTTTTTGGGGGGCTGGGGCGTTTCAGCCCTTGAGCGAGACCTTGAGCGACTCGACCAGGTCGATGTAGCCTTGTTGGGCGGCGTCTTGCGACTTGCCCTTCAGGGCGGCCCAGGCGTCAAACTTGGCGCGGCCCACAAAATCCATCATGCCGGGGCGGTCGCCCGTGGCATCGCCGGTGCTGCCTTGCTTGAACAGGGCGTACATCTGCAGCAGGGTGTTGTTGTCGGGCTTGGCGGGCAGGAGCTTGGAGTCAGCCAGGGCTTGCTCGAAGCGTGCTTTCAGATCGGACATGAGGGTCTCCTACGGTCTTCAGTGTGTGCGTGAGCCTCGGATCTTAACCGTCCACCGGGGCCAGCCACCACGGGTCTTGACCCAGGAGATCCCCCCTGCTCAGGTGGTCGTTCAAGGGCTGACGCGCCTGTGGGTTCAGGGCCTGGGTGATCAGGCCCAGCGAGAGGGCCACACGCCGATCGATCACGTCGTCATCGGTTCCCCGGAGCCGCTCTCGCGGATCCAGCGCGCCGTCCAGGCCCATGGCGCCGGTCAGGGTCGCCAGCATCGGGCCCACCCACAACTTGAGCTGGGCATCGCTCACACCGGGCTCTGCCCAGGCCTGTTGTTTCAGTTCGGCCAGCAGGGTCGCGCCTTGCTGGCGGAGCAGGCGGGGCAGGGCCTCTTCCAGCTCGCGGTGCCGGGAGACCAGGTCACTGAGGTCTCGGAACAGGAAGCGGTAGGCCCAGGCCGCACGGGCCAGGTGGGCGGCTTGATCGGCCAGACAGCGGAGCGCGGGGCCCGCTTGAGACAGCCAGGCCGTGTCAGGTGTCGGCTCGCCGTGCGCGGGGGCAGAGGGCGCGCTCAGCAAGGCGGCCTGGTAGCGCAGGAACAGGCCGTGGATCAGGGCGTCCCGGGTGGGGTGGTGGTAAAACAGATTGCCCGGGCTGATGCCCAGCTCGCCGCACAACTGGCTGGTCGAGACATTGGGCTCGCCAAATCGGTTGAACATGACCAGCGTCACATCCAGGATGCGGTCGAAGGTTCTGCGGGGCTTTTTGAGGGGCATGAGCGAAGGGGCCGGTGACTTCTTACAATCGTAGCCTCCATGAGTGCCATCTCCTTCCAGAACATCACCAAAACCTATGTCAGCGGCGGCCGAACGGTTCAAGCCCTCCATGACGTGAGTTTTGACATCGCCCAGGGTGAATTTTTTGGTTTGCTGGGGCCCAATGGGGCCGGCAAGACCACCCTGATCAGCATCCTGGCGGGCCTGGCCCGCGCCACCTCCGGGCAGGTCACCGTGCAAGGCCACGATGTGCGCCGTGATTACCAGGCGGCCCGTCGGGCCCTGGGCGTGGTGCCGCAAGAGCTGGTGTTTGACCCGTTTTTCTCGGTGCGTGAGACCTTGCGCAACCAGAGCGGCTACTTTGGCATTCGCCGCAACGACGACTGGATCGACGAGTTGCTGACCCACTTGGGCCTGAGCGACAAGGCCGAGGCCAACATGCGCCAGCTCTCCGGTGGCATGAAGCGCCGGGTGCTGGTGGCACAGGCGCTGGTTCACAAACCACCCGTGATCGTGCTGGACGAACCCACCGCGGGTGTGGACGTGGAGTTGCGCCAGACCCTGTGGCATTTTGTGGCCCGCCTGAACAAGGAAGGCCACACCGTCTTGCTGACCACGCACTACCTGGAAGAGGCCGAGGCCCTGTGCCACCGCATCGGCATGCTCAAAAAGGGCGAGCTGGTGGCGCTGGACCGCACCTCGGCCTTGCTGGCGGGCACGGCCAGCACCATGGTGCGCTTCAAGACCGACGATGCCTTGCCCGCCTCGCTGCAACCGCAGGCCCGCATCACCGGCCGCGTGGTGCAACTGCCGGCCCACGATGCCGCGGGGGTCGAGCAGGTGCTGGCCACGCTGCGCGAAGGCGGCTGCCGCATCGAGGACCTGGAAATTGGCCGCGCCGACCTGGAAGACGTCTTCCTGGCCATCATGCAAGGACAAGCCCGATGAACTGGTCTCAAAGCGTTTCGGGCACCATGCCCTTGCTGCGCAAGGAAGTACTGCGCTTCTGGAAGGTGAGTTTCCAGACCGTGGGCGCGCCGGTGCTCACGGCCGTGCTTTACCTGCTGATCTTTGGTCACGTGCTGGAAGAGCACGTCGAGGTGTTCAAGGGCGTGGGCTACACCGCTTTTTTGGTGCCCGGCCTGGTCATGATGAGCCTGCTGCAAAACGCCTTTGCCAACAGCTCGTCCTCCCTGATCCAGAGCAAGATCACGGGCAACCTAGTGTTTGTGCTGCTCACGCCGCTGTCGCACCGGGCCTGGTTCCTGGCCTATGTGGGCGCCTCGCTGGTGCGTGGGCTGGCCGTGGGCGCCGGGGTGCTGGCCGTCACGGCCCTGCTGGCGCCACCCGGGCTGGCTGAGCCCTGGTGGGCCTTGACCTTTGCCGTGCTGGGGGGTGTGCTGCTGGGGGCCCTGGGCCTGATCGCCGGGTTGTGGGCCGAAAAATTCGACCAGATGGCGGCCTTCCAGAACTTCATCATCATGCCCATGACCTTCCTGTCGGGCGTGTTCTATTCCGTCCAGTCGCTGCCGGACATCTGGCAGACGGCCTCCCACCTCAACCCGTTTTTCTACCTGATCGATGGCTTTCGCCGTGGCTTTTTTGGGGTGAGCGACGTCAACCCCTGGACCAGCCTGGCCGTGGTGCTGACCGCCACCCTGGTGGTCTCGGGTATTTCGCTGCACCTGCTGCGCATCGGGTACAAAATCCGGTCCTGAGTCGGCCTTGGTCGACCCCGTCTTTTCACGATTCGAGAACCCCCCCCATGGCCAATCCCACGCCTGAACAGATCCAGACCTACATCGCCGCCGGTTTGCCCTGCGAACACCTGGCGGTCGAAGGCGACGGACAGCATTTTTTCGCGACCATTGTCTCGACCGAGTTCGATGGCAAGAACCGCGTTGCTCGTCACCAGCGCGTTTACCAGGCCCTGGGCGATAGAATGCGCGCTGAAATCCACGCCTTGTCGATGAAGACGCTGACCCCGGCCGAATGGGCCGCTCAGGGCCAGGCTTGAAGCCCTGGCGTGGTTTGACCGTTTGACCCTGCCCCCCAACTTTTTAGGCGCGACCCCGCTCTGGCGGAGGCATCGCGCCCTTCGTGTTTCATGGACAAACTCCTGATCCGTGGTGGTCGTCGCCTGCAAGGCGAAGTGACGATCTCCGGCGCCAAGAACGCCGCCTTGCCCGACCTGTGCGCCACTTTGCTGAGCGCAGAGCCGGTCACGCTCGCCAACGTGCCTCAGTTGCAGGACGTCTCGACCACGGTCAAGCTGCTGGCCAACATGGGCGTGGTGGCTCGCCGCCATGAGGACGATCCAGACGTGATGACGCTGGATGCCGGTCAGGTGAACAACGCCGAGGCCCCGTACGAGCTGGTCAAGACCATGCGCGCGTCCATCCTGGTCCTGGGCCCCTTGCTTGCTCGCTTTGGTCGGGCCCGCGTGTCGCTGCCAGGGGGGTGTGCCATTGGTTCGCGTCCGGTGGACCAGCACATCAAGGGCCTGCAGGCCATGGGTGCCGAGATCACGGTCGAGCATGGCTACATCGAAGCGCGCACCCCCTTGCGCGCCGACGGTCAGCCCAGCCGCCTCAAGGGCGTGTCCATCACCACGGACATGGTCACCGTCACGGGCACTGAAAACCTGCTGATGGCCGCCGCCTTGGCCGAAGGCGAGACCATCCTGGAAAACGCCGCGCAGGAGCCCGAAATCATCGACCTGGCCAATCTGCTGATCGCCATGGGCGCCCGGATCGAAGGTCAGGGCACCCACCGCATCCGCATTCAGGGTGTCGAGCGCCTGCACGGCATCGCCCCGGCCCAGGCCCACCAGATCATCCCCGACCGCATCGAGACCGGCACCTTCCTGTGTGCCGTGGGTGCCGCAGGTGGTGACGTGACCCTGCGCAAGGCCAACGCCGAGCACCTCGGTTCGGTCATTGAAAAGCTGCGCGAAGCTGGTGTCGGCATGGAAATCGGTGCCGACTGGATCCGTGTCTTTGCCGATGGGCGGCCCAAGGCCGTGGGTTTCCGTACCCGTGAGTACCCCGCATTCCCGACCGATATGCAGGCCCAGTTCATGACCCTGAACTGTGTGGCCGAAGGCACCGCCGTCATCCACGAGACCATCTTTGAAAATCGGTTCATGCACGTCAACGAGCTGATCCGCCTGGGTGCCAAGATCGCTGTGGACGGTCACAGCGCCGTGGTCACTGGCGTGCCCCAGCTGTCGGGCGCCACCGTGATGGCCACCGACCTGCGTGCCTCCGCCAGCCTGGTCATTGCCGGTCTGGTCGCAGAAGGCGAGACCGTGGTCGATCGCATCTATCACCTGGACCGTGGTTACGACCGCATGGAAGCCAAGCTCCGTGGCATTGGCGCCGACATCGAACGGGTCAAGGCATCATGAGCGCCTCCGGCATGATCACCCTGGCCCTGTCCAAGGGCCGCATCTTTGAAGAAACCCTGCCGCTGCTGGCGGCCGCCGGCATCGAGGTCACCGAAGACCCTGAAAAGTCCCGCAAGCTGATCCTGCCCACCACCCGTCCTGATGTGCGCGTGGTGCTGGTGCGCGCGTCCGACGTGCCCACCTATGTGGAGCATGGCGGTGCTGACCTGGGCGTGGCCGGCAAGGACATCCTGATCGAGCATGGTGGCGAGAACCTCTACCAGCCGCTGGACCTGAACATCGCCAAGTGCCGCATGAGCGTGGCGGTGCGCTCGGACTTTGACTACGAGGCAGCGGTCAAGCAAGGCTCGCGCATCCGCGTGGCCACCAAATACACCTCGATCGCGCGTGATCACTTTGCCAACAAGGGCGTGCACGTGGACCTGATCAAGCTGTACGGCTCCATGGAGCTGGCGCCCCTGACCGGCCTGGCTGATGCCATCGTGGACCTGGTCTCCACCGGCAACACGCTCAAGGCCAACCACCTGGTCGAGGTCGAGCAGATCATGAACATCAGCTCGCGCCTGGTGGTCAACCAGGCCTCGCTCAAGCTCAAGCGCGACGCCATCCGTCAGTTGATCCAGGCGTTCCAGTCGGCCATTCCAACCTGATTGTTTTCTGCCAAGCCCGTGCCATGACCGTTCAGATCTGCCAACTCGCCACCTCACAGCCCGATTTTGAAGCAGCCTTCCAGAAGGTGCTGCACTGGTCGGCCGAGACCGATTCGGCCATCGAAGACCGCGTGGCCGACATCTTGGCCGATGTGCGCACGCGTGGCGATGCCGCTGTGCTCGAGTACACCGCGCGTTTTGACCACCTGGACGTTGCGAGCCTTCAGGCGCTGGAGCTGACCCCGACCGAGCTCAAGGCCGCGTTTGATGGCCTGCCTGCCGAGCAGCGCGAGGCGCTTGAATCCGCCGCAGCCCGGGTGCGCAGCTACCACGAGCGCCAGAAACAGGCCTGTGGCCTGAGCTGGTCCTACCGTGATGAAGACGGCACCTTGCTGGGCCAGAAGGTCACGCCGCTGGACCGTGTGGGCATCTATGTGCCCGGCGGCAAGGCGGCTTACCCGTCGTCCGTGCTGATGAATGCCATCCCCGCCCACGTGGCCGGGGTGCAAGAGATCATCATGGTGGTGCCCACGCCCCGTGGCGAGAAAAACCCCCTCGTGCTGGCCGCGGCCCACGTCGCTGGCGTCAGCCGCGCCTTCACCATCGGTGGGGCACAGGCCGTGGGCGCGCTCGCTTACGGCACGGCCACCATCCCCAAGGTTGACAAGATCACCGGCCCTGGCAATGCCTACGTGGCCAGCGCCAAGAAACACGTCTTTGGCCTGGTCGGCATCGACATGATCGCGGGCCCCAGCGAGATCCTGGTGCTGGCCGATGGCACCACGCCGCCAGACTGGGTGGCCATGGACCTGTTCAGCCAGGCCGAGCACGACGAGCTGGCCCAGAGCATCCTGCTGTGCCCCGATGCCGACTACATCGCCCGCGTCAAGGCCGAGATCGAGCGTTTGCTGCCCACCATGCCACGCGCCGACATCATCCGCGCCTCCCTGCAGGGGCGGGGCGCCCTGATCCACACCCGCAGCATGGAAGAGGCCTGCGAGATCAGCAATCGCATTGCCCCCGAGCACCTGGAGGTCTCCTCCAGCGACCCTCACCGCTGGGAGCCACTGCTCAAGCACGCCGGTGCGATCTTCCTGGGTGCCTACACCAGCGAATCCCTGGGGGACTACTGCGCTGGCCCCAACCACGTCTTGCCCACGTCGGGCACGGCGCGTTTCTCGTCCCCCCTGGGCGTGTATGACTTCCAGAAGCGCTCCAGCCTGATCGAAGTCAGCGAGGCTGGCGCCCAGATCCTGGGCAAAACGGCCGCCGTGCTGGCCTACGGTGAAGGCCTGCAAGCGCATGCTCAGGCGGCGCAAATGCGCCTCAAACGGGACTGACCCTGCCTGAATCGGGGATTGACCCCCCGATGTGCGTGGATGCAAGCCGGTAATGGTTGGCATCCCATGCCTTTGCGCATGTGTCACCCCTGTGGTTTTTGTTGACGGGTTCCGTAACATCGGGATACGTTTCAAGCATCCACAAGGCAATACCCGGTGACCCCCATTTTCAGCAACCTCGATGCGCTCCAGATGCAGATGCTGGTCGTCTGGGGCATCACCGTGACCTTGCTGGTGCTGGGGTTGGCGGCATTGATCAATTGCCGGCTGTTGTCGTCGCGCCGCTGGAAACGTTGGGCCCCGTTGCGAGACTTTCTGTTCTCGGCCGATCTGCAGCAGCGGACCTTGTTTCTGCGCTACATGGTGGGTTTTCTCAACGGCATGGCGGGTGTGCTGGCCCTCAATTTTGGTGTGCAGCGAGGTGCCATCGACGCCGAAGGCGCCCGTTGGCTGACCTGGGGCGCCGTGCTGGTCGGCGGAGGCTGGCTGGTGGTGATGCGCGCTGGCTGGAACATGGGGTTCAAGGACCGCTCCCTGACCGAGCCACAGATGATGAGCACCATCCTGTTCCTGGGTTGGGGCTATGTGCTGGGTGGTCCCGGGCGGGAGGTTGCCTTGATGCTGCTGTTCATGATCCTCATGTTCAGCATGTTTCGGGTGACCACGGCTCAGATGGTGCGCTGCAGCTTGCTGTCCATGGCGGTCTTTGGCGGGGCGTTTCTGAAGGTGGCCGACATGCAGCGTCAAGTGCCCTACGAGTCAGAGATGCAGGCCGTCTACTTTGCCGTGCTGGTGATCATCCTGATCAGCATGTGTTTGCTGATGACCAGCCTGGCCAACATGCGTTCGCGCTCCCATCAGCGCAAGATCGAGTTGAGCGACGCTCTGGCCCGCATCCAGGAGCTGGCCATCCGCGACGAGCTGACCGGCCTCTACAACCGTCGACACATGCTGGAGATGCTCAACACCGAACGCTCGCGGGCTGAGCGCTCGGGCCACCCCTGGAGCATCTGCATGATCGACCTGGATCTGTTCAAGCAGGTCAACGACCACCATGGTCACAACGTGGGTGACGAGGTGCTGGCTTCGGTGGCCCAGGTCATCCGCGAGGGCTTGCGCGACTCCGATCAGGTGGCCCGCTGGGGCGGTGAGGAGTTCTTGATCCTGTTCCCCTCGACCGACGCGACGGAGGCCAAGATCGTGCTGGAGCGCATCCGCCAGGCCCTGCGGAACACCGGCGTCAGCCGCAGCGTGCCGGAGTTGAAGGTGACGTTCTCCGCTGGCGTGGCAGCCTGTCAGTCGGGCGACTCGTTGCCCGTTAGCATCGACCGTGCCGACCGGGCGCTGTACCTGGCCAAGGCTTCCGGCCGAAATCGAACCGAAGTGGCCCTCCCAGTCAGCCCTTCAGCGCCAGAGCCCATGCTGGCGGTGAGATAATCGACGGGGCCATGAGCACCCCAAACCGACTCCTCGACACCTTCCGCCCCGACGTTCGGGCCATGCACGCTTATGTGGTGCAAGACGCCCAGGGCTTCATCAAGCTCGACGCGATGGAAAACCCCTTCACCCTGCCGCCTGCGCTGCAGGATGAGCTGGGCCGTCGCCTGGGCGCCGTCGCCCTGAACCGCTACCCGGGCACCCGCATCAACGACCTGCATCGCGCGTTGCGCGAGTACGCTCACGTGCCTGCCGACATGGGCCTGGTGTTGGGCAATGGCTCGGATGAACTGATCTCCATCTTGTCGGTGGCCTGTGCACAGCCGGGCGCCGTGGCGCTGGCCCCCTTGCCGGGCTTTGTCATGTACGAGGCCTTTGCCCGCCAGGTGGGCATGGCCTTTGTGGGCGTGCCCCTGACGGCTGATTTTGAGCTGGACACGCCCGCCATGCTGGCGGCCGTGCGCCAGCACCGCCCGGCCATCACCTACATCGCCTACCCCAACAACCCGACCGCCAACCTCTGGAGCGACGAGGCCATCGAGCAGATCGTCCAGGCCGTGGCCGACAACGGCACGGGACTGGTCGTGATCGACGAGGCGTACCAGCCCTTTGCCAGCAGCAGCTACCTGGGGCGCCTGGCGGCCCATCCGCACGTGCTGCTGATGCGCACCCTCTCCAAGTTCGGGCTGGCCGGTGCGCGCCTGGGCTACATGCTGGGGCGCGCCGACCTGATCGAGCAGGTCGAGAAGGTCCGACCGCCTTACAACATCAGCGTGCTCAACACCGAGGCCGCGCTGTTTGCCCTGGAACATGCCGACGAGTTCGCTCGCCAGGCCGAGGTCATCAAATCCGAGCGTGAGCGCCTGATGGCCGCTTTGGCCACGATGCCCGGCGCCAAGGCCTATCCCAGCCAGGCCAACATGATCCTGGTGCGCGTGCGTGACTCTGCCGCCACCTTTGCATCCCTCAAAGCCAGGGGCATCCTGATCAAAAATGTGGCGGGCCTGCACCAATTGCTGGCAAACTGCATCCGTCTGACCGTGGGCCTGCCCGCGGAGAACGACGCCATGATCGCGGCACTCTCCGAGATCCTGTGCGAACCCTTGAATTCCAACGCTGCATGAACGCTCCTGACATGGCCGCCGGCTCCGCTGGCGATGACCGCGTGGCTGAAGTCACCCGGAACACCGCTGAAACCCAGATCACCGCTCGCGTCAACCTGGACGGGACGGGGGCGGCCAAGCTGCACACCGGCATCGGCTTTTTTGACCACATGCTCGACCAGATCGCTCGCCACGGCCTGATCGATCTGGACATCCACGCCGTGGGCGACCTGCACATCGACGGCCACCACACGGTCGAAGACGTCGGCATCACCCTGGGCCAGGCCTTTGCCAAGGCCGTGGGCGACAAAAAAGGCATCCGCCGTTATGGCCACGCCTATGTGCCCCTGGATGAGGCGCTCTCGCGCGTGGTGATCGATTTTTCCGGCCGTCCTGGCCTGGACATGCACATCCCCTTCACGTCGGGCAGCATCGGTGGCTTTGACACCCAACTGACCTACGAGTTCTTCCAGGGTTTTGTCAACCACGCGGGCGTGACGCTGCACATCGACAACCTCAAGGGCGTCAATGCGCACCACCAGTGCGAAACCGTGTTCAAGGCCTTTGCACGGGCCTTGCGTGCGGCGCTGGAGCGCGATCCCCGCATGGCTGG
>Ga0209066_10007814_pt1 | contig 10516 bp, 9 predicted proteins | sample All_14_2_FD_187198 | JGI IMG/M metagenome (GOLD analysis project Ga0209066, IMG submission 187198) | Freshwater microbial communities in response to fracking from Pennsylvania, USA - Allegheny Zone_MetaG_DW_15 (SPAdes) (version 2) ... | reverse complement strand
TGCCGTGGCTGACGCCCGAGAAGCGGCCGTCGGTGATCAGCGCCACGTCCTCGCCGAGACCCCGTCCCTGAAGCTGGATGGTGAGCATCACCATCTCGGGCATGCCGGGGCCACCCACCGGGCCGACATTGCGCACCACGACGACATTGCCGGGAACGATCTCGCCGGCACGGATCGCCTTCATCGTGTCGGCTTCCGACTCGAACACGCGCGCAGGCCCGCGGAATTCGCCTTTCTCCAGGGTCTTGCCGCTGAGCTTCAGCAGGCAGCTCTCCGGCGCGAGGTTGCCCTTCAGCACGCTGATATGGTTGTTCGCCGGCGCCGCCGGCTTCGACACCGGCAGGACGATGTCCTGCGTGCCGATCTCCTCGAGCGTCGGCACCGTTTCCAGGTTCTCCGCCAGGGTCTTCCCCGTCACGGTCATCACGTCGCCATGCAGGAAGCCGTGGCGCAGCAGCTCCTTCATCACGACCGGCACGCCGCCGATCTCGTGCAGGCTCACCATCGCATAGGGCCCGTGGGGCTGCAGATTGCAGATCAGCGGCACGCGTTCGCCGACCTGCTGGATGCGCTCGATGGTGATCGGCACCTGTGCCTCTCGGGCGATGGCCAGCAGGTGGAGATACATGTTGGTCGAGCCGCCCATCGCGTAGACCGTGGCGATGGCATTCTCGAAGGCCTTTTCCGTCATGATGTCGCGCGGGCGGATGCCGGCCTCCATCAGCCGATAGAGCGCGTCGACCGAGGCCTTGGCCTGGGCGCGCACGTCGGCGTGGATGTCGCTGCCGGCCTTGTAATCGGCCGGATGCGAGGCACCGCGCGGCAGCATCATGCCGATCGCTTCGGCGATCGTGCTCATCGTGTTGGCGGTGAACATCGCGCCGCAGGTGCCGCTGCCCGGCATGACGTTGCTCTCGAGCTCGAGCAGCTCCTCGCCGGAGATCCGGCCGGCCTCGTTGGCGGCGCGGCCCTCGACATAGTCCATGATGGTGAGGTTGTTGCCCTTCGAGGCCCAGGCGCCGAACGAGACGCGGCCGGGCGAGCTGGTGCCGGGATAGAGGACGAGCCCGAAGGCGTTGGTGCGGGCGAGCGGCATGAGAGCCGCCGCGCCGGTCTTGTCGCAGCCGGAGATCACGATCATCGCATCGCCGTGATGGGCGTAGTGGCCGATCTCGAAACAGTCGGCGACGACGTCGCGCGACACCAGGCTGTAGCCCGCCGTCGGCGTTCCCTGTGTGAGGGCATCCGACACCGCCGGCGCCCCGACGATCAACCCCTGTCCGCCGCGCTCGGCCAGCAGCTCCACCAGCAGGTCGCCGATCGTGCGCACCCGGTTGTTGCAGCGATGGGCGTTGGTGTAGGCGCTGGCGATGGTGACCACGGCGCTCGCCGCGGCGGCGCGGTCGGGCTCGAAGCCCGCGGCGCGGAGCTCGACGCGCGACTTCTTCCAGTAGGTGCTGCTGTCTTTCTTCATGGCATTCCCATCCGAATTCGGTGCGCACTCTAGCCGCAGCCAGGTGAGTCCGGCTACGCGCGGCACCTCGCGGGGCGGAACCTCTCGCCGGGCCGAGCACCTCGGCCGGGCCCCGCGCGCCTTGCATTTCGGTCATCGGCTGGTCCCGCTTTCGCTGTGCCGCGCGCTTGTCTATCTGGGAGGCCGAACCGACTTCCATGGGATCTGCAATGACCGAGGCAACCGGGCCGCTCGCCGGCATTCGCATTCTGGACCTGACGACCGTGCTGTTCGGTCCCTTCGGAGCCCAGACCCTTGGCGACTGGGGGGCCGACCTCATCAAGGTCGAGGGGCTCACCGGCGACCAGTGGCGCTATACCGGCCAGTTCCGCAACAGGGGCATGAGCGGCCAGTTCATGGCCGCCAACCGAAACAAACGAAGCGTGGCGGTCGACCTCAAGTCGCAGGGCGGCGCGGAAGTGCTGCGGCGTCTCATTGCCCGTGCCGACGCGCTGGTGACGAACATCCGGCCCGCCGCACTCGAAAGGCTGGGCTTCGGGTACGAGGCCTGCAAGGCGCTCAATCCGAAGATCATCTACGCCGCCGCGACCGGCTTCGGCCAGGACGGCCCCTGGGCCAAGCGGCCGGCCTTCGACGAGATCGTCCAGGCCTCCTCCGGACTGGCCTCTTCGATCGGGTCCGACGAGGAGCCGGCCTTCGTGCCGAGTCTGGTCGGCGACAAGCTCTGCGGTCTTGCGCTCGCCGGCGCCGTGGCGGCCGCGCTGGTCTATCGCGAGCGCACCGGCAAGGGGCAGCTCGTCGAGGTGCCGATGCTGGAGACGGTCGCGGCCTTCAACAGCATCGAGATGCTGGGCGGACACGCCTTCGTGCCGCCGATCGGGCCGGCCGGTTACAAGCGCGTCAAGGAGCGCAAGCCGGTGAAGACCAAGGACGGTTGGCTCACCATGCTTCCCTATTCCGGCGACAACTGGTGCACCTTCTTCGAGACGGTCGGCCATCCCGAATGCATCGAGGAGTTCTCCGTGCGCGATCCGATCAAGCGGGCGGCCAACATCGACGCGATCTACAAGCGCATGAAGGAGATCGCGCTCGAGCGGACCACCGCCGAATGGGAGGAGCTGCTGCTCAGGATCGACGTGCCGCACGCATCGTTTGCGAAGATGACGGAGATCGGGGAGCAGCCGCATCTGAAGGCCGTCGGACTTTTTCAGAGGCTCGAGCACCCGACCGAAGGCACGATCCAGCAGGCGCGGCCGCCCGCGCGCTTCTCGGAAAGCCCTGCCGCCATCCGCCGCCTGCCGCCGAGGCTCGGCGAGCATACGCGTGAAGTGCTCGCCGAAGCCGGTTACAGCGACGCCGAGATCGATACGCTTCTCGGCGCCGGGGCGATCGGCGAGGCGGCGCCCGCCTAGCCTGCCGAGCGGCCTTGGTCTCTCGATTGCAGGTCCGAGCCGTTCGTGATCGAAGGACGTGGCGGTGGCTTCGTGTATGAATTGCCGAAGCCGGCTGCCGTCCTGCCCGCGAGAAGCTGCTGCGCGAGGACGATGGTCAACAGGCAAAGCGGCACGCCCAGAAAGACCACGATGTCCGCAGTCGTGAGATAGTCGAGCAATGTTGCCGATGGCGGCATGGGCGATCCCTCGAATGGTGATTCGAGTTTGCCCGTCTGTCCCTCGGGCGACTTTGCTCCAGATCAAGCCGTCGTTCGCTCTTCGCTCTGTTCCGAGCCGCACCGCGTCGGATTTCCATGCAACTCCCGGGCCATCACAGCCCGTCGCGCGAACTATAGAAAGTGACCGGATCGACGGCTTTTGGGAAACTCTCCCAAGTCATCGGCCCTGGAGGCGGCGCGTGGAAATAGGCGTATTCATCCCGATCGGCAGCAACGGCTGGATCGTCTCGACGACGTCGCCGCAGTACAGGCCGAGCTTCGAGCTGAACAAGCAGACCACGCTCAATGCCGAGCGGTACGGCTTCGATTTCGCCCTGTCGATGATCAAGCTGCGAGGATTCGGCGGCAAGAGCGAGTTCTGGGACCACAATCTCGAATCCTTCACCCTGATGGCGGGCCTCGCCGCCGTGACCTCCCGCATCAAGCTCTATGCGACCGTACCGACGCTTGCGATTCCGCCGGCGATCGCGGCGCGCATGTGCTCGACCATCGACTCGATCTCCAACGGCCGCTTCGGCCTCAACGTCATCACCGGCTGGCAGCGGCCCGAATACTCGCAGATGGGAATCTGGCCGGGCGACGAGTATTTTGCGCGCCGCTACGACTTCGCCGCCGAATACGTCCAGGTGATGCGCGAGCTGTGGCAGACCGGCACCTCCAACTTCAAGGGCGAGTTCTTCAGGATGGAGGACTGCAAGCCGAGCCCGCGTCCCCAGCAACCGATGAAGGTGATCTGCGCGGGCCAGAGCGATGCCGGCATGGCCTTCACCGCCAGGTATGCAGACTACAACTTCTGCTTCGGCAAGGGCTTCAACACGCCGACGGCCTGCGCCGACACGGTGGGGCGCATGCAGAGGATCGCCGCCGGCAGCGGCCGGGACATCTCGACCTACGCGCTGTTCATGATCATCACCGGCGAAACCGATGCCGAGGCGGAAGCCAAGTGGCAGCACTACAAGGACGGTGCCGATCTCGAAGCGCTCGAGTGGCTGACCGACCAGGGCAGCGCCGACAAGAAGTCCGGCGCCGACACCAACGTGAAGTACATGATCGATCCGACATCCTCGGTGAACCTGAACATCGGCCTCCTGGTCGGCAGCCACGCCAAGGTGGCGCGGATGATGGACGAGGTCGCCACCATCCCGGGGCTGGCCGGGACCTTGCTCACGTTCGACGAGTTCGTGAGCGGCACCGAGATCTTCGGGGAGCGCATCCAGCCGCTGATGAAGAGCCGACGGCACATCGCCTCGGCCGTCGCTCCCGTCGCGGAGGCCGCCGAATGAACAAGCCCGTCAGCTATTTTCCGTCCGACGATCCGAACGCGCGCCATCTGGAGGCTCAGCCGGAGGCGCTGCTGTTCCGCCCGCAGGAGACCGCGCTGATCGTGGTCGACATGCAGAACGCCTATGCGTCGAAGGGCGGCTATCTCGATCTCGCCGGCTTCGACGTGTCGGGTGCTGCGGCGGCGATCGGGAACACCCGGCGAGCCTGCGCCGCCGCGCGAGCGGCAGGCGTTGCCGTCATCTATTTCCAGAACGGCTGGGATCCCGACTATGTGGAAGCGGGTGGGCCCGGTTCGCCCAACTTCCACAAGTCGAATGCGCTCAAGACCATGCGGGCGAAGCCCGAGCTGCAGGGCCGGCTGCTGGCGAGGGGCGGCTGGGACTACGAGCTGGTGCGGGAGCTGCCGCCCCAGGCCGGCGACATCGTGGTGCCGAAGCCGCGCTACTCGGCCTTCTACAACACCAACCTCGACAGCATCCTGCGGTCGCGCGGCATTCGCTCGCTGGTGTTCACGGGCGTGGCGACCAACGTCTGCGTCGAGTCGACGTTGCGCGACGGTTTCTTCCTCGAGTATTTCGGCGTCGTCCTCCACGATGCCTGTCATCACGCGGGTCCGGACTTCGTGCAGAAGGCGTCGCTCTACAACATCGAGAAGTTCTTCGGCTGGGTCTCCTCGGTCGAGGCCTTCGAGAAGGCCCTGACGCACAACACCAATCCGACGCTGACGACCAAGGGAGCAGAGTGATGCCGATGAAGCCCGTAATTCCACCCGGTTCCGGCAAGACGCTCGCTCCCTATTCGCCCGGCGCGATGGCCGACGGCATCGTCTATGTGTCGGGCACGCTGGCGCTCGACAAGGACACCAACGTCGTCCACGTGGGCGACGCCGCGAAGCAGACGGAGTTCGTGCTCGAACAGATCAAGTCGGTGATCGAGGCGGCGGGCGGCACGATGGCCGACGTCACCTTCAACCAGATCTTCCTGACGGACTGGGCCAACTACGCGGCCATCAACGCCGTCTATGCCCGGTACTTTCCCGGCGACAAGCCGGCGCGGTACTGCATCCAGTGCGGTCTGGTGAAGAAGGACGCTTTGGTGGAGATCGCCACGACGGCGCATGTCGGCACCAGGTAGGTGAGCGTCGACATCCACGAAAGCGCCCGGGAGGGAGCGCCGACCGTCCTGCTGTCGTCGGGCCTGGGAGGGGTGGCGGGCTATTGGGCGCCGCAACTCGCCGCGCTGCGCACGCGCTTCCGTGTGATCACCTACGATCAGGCGGGAACGGGCCGCGCCCGGCGGGACCTGCCGGAGAACCATACGATCGGCGCCATGACCGACGAGGTCCTGGCGATCCTCGACGAATCGGGGACCGGCGCCTGTCACTTCGTGGGACACGCGCTGGGAGGACTCGTCGGCCTGGATCTCGCTCGCCGAGCCCCGCGGCGGCTCACCTCGCTCACCGTCGTGAACGGCTGGGCGGCGGCGGACGAGCACACGAAGCGCTGCTTCGAGGCGCGGCTCCTGTTGCTGGAACATGCCGGCCCGGCCGCCTATGTGCGGGCTCAGCCCATCTTCCTCTATCCGGCCTTGTGGCTGGCGGAGAATGCGGAGCGGGCGCGACGCGAAGACGCCCACGGTCTTGCCCACTTTCAGGGAGACCAGACGCTGCGCCGCCGAATCGGGGCGCTGCTGCGGTTCGACGCGACCGCGGACCTGGGTGCCATCCTGACGCCGACCTTCGTCATGGGTGCGCGGGACGACGTTCTCGTGCCCGTCAGCCAGTCGGAAAAGCTGGCCGGCGGCCTTGCGAACGCGCACCTGTATGTGGCCGACTATGGCGGGCACGCCGTCAACGTCACGGTGCCCGATGCCTTCAATGCAGCTCTCCTCGACTTTCTGGGCTGCTCCTGAAGGCAACGGTGCGCCGGCCGGGGCTCGTGCGATCTCCGTCGGAGCCGGGGCGCCGTTGTTGGTCGCACACTGAGAACCCGATCACCGAGCCGGCGCGACTGCTGCCAGCGTGGCGCCAGTTGGCGTTGCCGGTACGATGGCGGCATGCTCTGATCGAGACGGGAAACTCGGTGTTCTAAAGGCATGTTCCATTTGTCGCGCCTCTCTCGCCGCGGCGCGCTGATCGGTGCCGGCGCCACGATGCTACCGGCAACCGGCCGCGGCTCGAACTGGCCCGACGGCAACACGATCGACTGGATCGTCCCTTTCCAGGCGGGCGGGCTGACCGACGCCTTCGCGCGGCCGGTCGCGCAGCGTGTCTCCGAGAGCATCGGCCAGACCGTGGTGGTCGACAATCGCGGAGGTGCCGGCGGGACGATCGCCACCGCGCAGGCGGCGCGCGCGGCGCCCGACGGTTACACCTTCCTCGTGGCCTTCACCGGCCTCGTGTATGCGCCGGTCATCTATCCCAATGCCGGCTTCGAGTTCGGCCGTGATTTCGAGCCGATCAGCGCCTTGGCTCGAACCCAGTCGTCCCTCGTGGTCAACCCGGCGCGCCTCGACGTGCGATCGGTCCGTGAGTTCGTCGAGCATGCCCGTCAGGCGCCCGGCTCCATAGACATGGCGTCGGTGGGTCTGGGAACGACGACCCATCTCGCCATCGATATGCTTGAGAAGCGGGCGGGAATCGAACTGCATCATGTGCCCTATCGCGGCGGGGCACCCGCCCTGCGTGACCTTCTGGCCGGCCATGTCGCTGCGTCCTTCATGTCGATCGCCACGTTGACGAGCTACGTCAGCAAAGGCGACCTCCGTGTCCTCGCGGTGGCGGGGCGTCGTCGTGAACGCCTCATGCCTGACGTGCCGACGATGGAGGAGGCCGGCTTCCCGGATTTCCGTGTCGTCAACTGGTTCGGCGTTTTCGCGCCGCGCCGGACTCCTCCGCCGATCCTCGATCGGATGCACGCGGCGATCCAGGCGACGCTGGTCGCCGACGACATAAAGCGCCTATGGTTGGAACAGGCGGCGCGCGTCGAACCGGAGTCGCGGGCTGATTTCAGCCGGTTCGTGAAGCGCGAGATCGACCGTTGGAGTCGGACCGCGCGGGCTGCCAACGTACAGCTCGAGTAGTGCGGCCGGGCTGATCGCCGCCCCGGCATTTTTCTCCCGTCGGATCTATGACCGCGCTCGAGCGAGGCCGGCCGGGCTCATCTCAGGGCGAGGTCCGCCGACCGAGGCACCGCCCGCATGGTCCTCCGGCAGGCTCTCGTCGTTGTAACGCCACAGCGGATGCAGGGCGATCACGGCGAGCGAGAGCGCCGCACTGACCGCGATCACGAGCGCCGGCGCCATCAGGAGGCCGGCGCGATCGACCAGGTACTCGCAGAGGAGCGGCGCCAGGCCGCCCAGCGCGCCGGTGGCCAGGCTGTAGCTGAAGGCCATGCCCGTGACGCGGACGGTCCGGGGCAGGAGCGTCACCATCATGGCCGAGAAGGCGCCGATGAAGAGTCCCTGCCCGAGGCCGAGCAGCATGCTGCCCAAGGCCATGAGCGCGAAATTGCCGCTCAACATCAACTGGAAGGCCGGCCACGCTCCCGCGACCAACGCCACCAATCCGATCATCGCCATGCGACGGCGGCCGATCCGGTCGCCCATCCAGCCGCCGGCAAATGCCGCCACGCAGATGACCACGAGGCCGAACATGTTGGCGATGAGGGCCTCCGACGTGCTCGGCGGCGAGTGCCGTTCGATCCAGGGCACGACGTACATGAAGCCGACGAAGGAGACGATCGCGGTGGAGATGTTGGCCAGGCCGATCGCCAGCATCTGGCGCCAGTAGCCGGCGAATGCCTCGCGCAGCGGCGAGCGGCTCTTCTTTTCGACCCGTTCCGCCGCCAGGGAGTGGCGCAGCACGATCCCGATGCCCGTCAACACGACGCTGGCGAGGAACGGCACCCGCCATCCCCAGTCATGCATCCGCTCCTCGCCCAACGCCAAAGTGGTGAGGTAGGTCATCACCGTGCCCAGCAGCAGTCCGCCCACGGCGCCCAGCGGTCCGAAGCTGCCGGCGACGCCGCGGCGACGGGGCGGGCTGGATTCGATCAGGAAGACCACGGCCGACGCATACTCGCCGCCGACCGACAGGCCCTGCAGCATCCGCAGGATGACGAGGATGATGGGGGCTGCAATGCCGATGGTGGCATATGTCGGCATCAGGCCGATGATCAGGGTCGGCACGGCGATCAGCAGCACGGACAGCTGCAGCGCCGCCTTACGCCCGAAGCGGTCGCCGATGGTGCCGAACAGGATGCCGCCCAACGGCCGCATCAGCATGCCCGATGCGAAGGCCCCGTAGCTTGCCAGCAGGGCCGTGACGCCGTCGCCGGCCGGAAAGAAATGCTCGGCCACGAAAACCGCCAGGTAGGCGTAGATGATGAAATCGTAGAACTCGATCGTGTTGCCGATCGCACCGGCGAACAGATTCCTTCTTTCCGACTTGGTCATGCTCTCGGTATCCGCGCCTGGCTCTCGACGGTCGACACTGTCGGGAACTCCGCGTCATGACAAGCGTATTTGCACTCAGAGTGGCAGAATTCGAGACGATCGCTCCGCCCTTCACGGCTGCCGACCGAGCCTTCGATCCGGAAGCCGATCAGTCCTCCATGATCCAATCGGCGCCCGAGGCGAGCGCGATCTCCTTCACTCGAGCCAGCAGATTGCGGCCCACCGGGATGCCCGTCTTCAGGCGGTTGGCAGCGATGCGGCGCTCCGGATCGCCCGCGACCTGCACCGGTTTGGCGGGGTCGACCGGCCGCGTGGCCCGCAGCGTGTCGCAGAAGGCGGCGACGTCGGCCTGGAAGTCGGCGGCGTCGCGGAACATGCCGGGATCCATCGCCAGGAAGAAATGCCCGATGTCGATGGGACCGGGGCGCGTGTTGCGCGTCGGATCCGTCACCATCCCGCCGCCCGACAGCGCCGAGCTCAGGATATTGACCATGGCGCCTAGCCCATAGCCCTTGTGGCTGCTGCCCTCGGGCGTGCCACCCAGCGGCGTCATGTAGCCGCCCTTGCTGACCTCGTGCGGGTCGGTGCTGGGCAGGCCGTCCCTGGTCACCAGCCAGCCGGTCGGGGTCTGCAGCCCCTCGTTGGCCTTGTTGCGGATCTTGCCGGCGGCGACGGTCGTGGTCGCCATGTCGAGCAGGAACGGCTCCCCCGGCTTTCCGGGGGCGGCGAAGGCGATCGGATCGGTCCCCAGTCGGGCCTGCGCACCGTTGGTCGGCGCCATGTTGATGCCGCTCGCCGAGGTCGTCGCCATCCCGATGAAGCCGGCATCGACGGCTTGCAGCACATAGAAGCCGCAGGCGCCGAAATGGCCGGAGTTGCGCACCGCTGCGACACCGATCCCGGTCTTCCTCGCCTTGTCGATGGCGACCTCCATGGCGCGCCGCCCGACGGGATGGCCGAGGCCGCCGCCGCCGTCGACCAGCACCGAGACCGGAGTCTCCTTCACGATCCGGGGCTCGGCGCGGATATCGAGCTTGTCGGCGCGCCGGCGTTCGTCATAGGGCGGCACCATCGAAATGCCGTGCGTGTCGATCCCGTGAAGGTCGGCCCAGCTCATGATCTCCGCCGTGCCGGCCGCCGTGTCTTTCGGCATGCCCCAGGCCTCCAGGATCAGCTCGAGCTGCTTGCGGTGAGTCGCGTAGGATGCCGGCATGTTTTCGTCTCCCTTCGGGCGGCGACATTATCGTGGACCCACCGTGCCGGGCGCTAGCAATCTCCCACGACGGGCTCGCCCTGCGGGAACGGGACGTTTTCGATTGCCGTCCACCTCGGAAGCTCGGGGTACCACGCCGTAAGCGCTTCCTGCGCCGTCCCCGCTTGCGGAGCGGCCTCTGATATGGTGGCTTTCGCCGCCCGCCGCACTCGGTGCGGCATCCAGAGGCGGAGTGAGTCATGACTGTCGTTCAGCGCCGGACACTGTTTGCGGGCCTTGCCGCCCTGGGAGCCCTCCCGTTCGCTCGCGCACGGGCCAATGCTCCGCTCGAAATCCTCCACGGCTACACCGCCGGCAGCGTGACCGGGCAGGTGGCCCGGTTCGTCGCCTCCGTCCTGGCCAGCAAGGGGCGACCGGC